>JABAOC010000056.1_pt1 | contig 32703 bp, 35 predicted proteins | sample 7062161 | NCBI WGS metagenome assembly JABAOC01 (sample SAMN14538625, study PRJNA623070) | marine sediment metagenome | biome: marine biome [ENVO:00000428]; feature: marine pelagic biome [ENVO:01000023]; material: deep marine sediment [ENVO:00002113] | place: India: Gulf of Khambhat ... | reverse complement strand
ATAAAAGATTCGTAACTAAAAAAAGGGGAGACGTCTTCACCATCTATGTGATATAATTTTATCATCCAACAGCCAGCGTTTACTATATATATTTTGAAAACCGCTTAGGTCGCCTGAAAAACATGGTATCGATGAAGTCGCAGACATATAGCGCACACTCAAATGTGATCGATGAAAAAAGTCGCAATAGTCTTGATCTCATTCGTGTTCCGATTGGTAAAATCCGCTTTTTTAGGAATTCTCAATTTTTGCGAAGCCTTATTTGTGATGAAAACCGACCCTCCCATTAATAGGTGATCTCTAACTTCTAAAAAGTCCACTTCTTTAGCCTCTTTCACCTCAACCAAATCTTCTTCGTGTAGTAGAAGCACTTGAAAAAGCTCCGATTTGTCTCCATCTATTTCGAATTCTTCCTCCATCAAGTTAACGATTTTCCTTTCCATTTTTATCTCCCATTCATGTGTTTGTCATTAGCGACAGTGCGTGATAGTTAGCTGAAGCTGTGTGAGATCGGCGGTTACATCGAATACATGCCCCATGTCGTTTTCATTAATTCCCCAAGTATAGTGCGCCTCTATTTTGGCATCATCAAAAGTTAGGGTGTCCAACTGATGAGTAACATACTCTCCCTTAACATAGGTGAAAGAGGCTCCCACGATCAGCTCTGCTTCTTTCTCAGTCAAGCCATCACTTATGTTGATTGCTACAAAGACATCTAAGCTCGTCATCCCGTTGACGACAGTAGTGAATTTAGTGACTTCCAAAGGTGATGATTGTATTGTGAAATTCAACGTGGAGGTTTCTTCACCTCTAACTATGACACTCTCAAGACAGATTCGGTTTCCCTCTCTATCGTGGACAGCTACCTCAAAGGTTCCCCGTGGGACACTTCCAATCTGATAGTAACCTTCCTCATTAGTTTCTGCAGCGATCTCTGGAAAGTAATTGGTTCCGCTGACTATACCTACTCTCATTCCAGCAAGAGGAGTACCTTCATAATTGGTAACAATACCTTCTATGCCACCGAGTTGTATGTTATCCCCCGTATAGGTGGCCACAACTTTGGCGAAAACGAAGGCTTGTCCGATATCTAGCCAATAGTCCAGATTTTCGCTTATGTATTCAATTGTTGCCTGTAATCCCTCGGCTGTGACTTCTGCGACACAAACGCTTTCCGATTTAAAACGAAAGCCCCATCTGTAATATTTGTCAGGTTGAATATTGATGAATTCTTCTATCGACCCTCCGATCCACATCATTTCCCCAGTATTGAATAAATCAACAAGTTTGCTCCAGACTTCATCGCCAATGGGTTCAACGCCTATTTGATTGCCATCCTTATCTTCAATAACTGCCAATCTGTTGGCTGCAGATCCTTGAGCAAGGGTGTAAAAATACCCCCAACTTGCTACTGCCAACACTGCAACTAAAACAACTCCAGATGAAAGCAACGCTTTTTTCTTCATATTCTTTTCAACTCGACATTTGACAACCCATATTGAACCTTACTAGTTGATAGTTCTATTTTTTAGGAAGCTTGTTCTAAAAACTGGACACTCAACCTTGAAGCGTAATCCACTATTAGTTGTGCTATTAATTGCGGTTATGTCCAAAATTCTTAAGTGTAAATTAAAACAATTCATCGTGAGATATCTGAGGGGTAATAATGGAGGATCTCAAGTCAAAGCTGAAGGGGACGACACTTCGGGTTTATTGGCATCTTTTAAAAACTCAGAAACCCACTACCCTCAGGCGTCTTCAAAAGGATTTGGGATTTTCGAGTCCAAGTGTGGCCTCATATCATCTTGAGAAACTGATAGACATGGGTCTCGTTGAGAAGGTTAGGGGAGACTACGAACTGAAGAAAACTGTAAGCTTGGAAGTCACGAGTTCCTTTGTGAGGTTCAGCCGTTTGATGATTCCGCGGTACATTTTCTATACAACTTTTTTCCTCGCTCTACTAATCGTTTTTATTATCGGATATTCTCGTCCGCTATCTCTGCAAGGTGTTTTCGCTTTGGTTTTTGGTCTGAGTGGAGTTCTAATTGCGACTTATGAGACTTGGAGGCAGTGGAGGCTGAAGCCTGTTTGACTGTTGTTCTAAAGAGTAGAACTATAGCCATGGGAAACTACATTTGAGGAGAGGATGAATATACAAACCAAACTATTACACGCGATTCTATCTGGGATAATAATCGCCACAGTACTGGGTCTAGTTTTGATTCCATCTTCATGGCAAGCACTTAGTCAAGAAGCTAGCGGGTACGGACCTCCTCGAGAATTAGGTAGTTCCACAACAATCATCGGAATAGTCGCATCAATTGCTGTTATAGCATTAACTCTGCTCTCATTCAAACTGATTAGAAGAGTAGAAGAGTGAAATTATCTAGATCTTTCTGATTATTGAACAAATCGATTTTAAGGTGTTAAAGGCGGAATTGAAGGCACATTGGAGACGCTGTTCGCAAACAGCACTATATGCAGTCAAGAGGAACTGGAGACCTTCAAAACGTACAGGTATTTGCTGAAGCAACTAATATGGGAACCATGAGTGTGTAGTGACAGGATGGTCAGAAAAGAATGAGTAAAGTTTATGGAAGTTAATTATCTATTTTTTACCATCTTTATTTCTAAGCAACTGCAGGTTAGTTGAATGGACATTTACCTTTATTTAAAGGTAAAAAGGGGAAGTTTATGCGGGAGATATCGCCACTCCAGAGCAGAAATAAACCTTTCCAATGATATTTCAAACATTTTCTAGCGCTTAATTAGGTTTCTAAATAGCTTGTAGCGGGTCCAGTCGCTTGTTAACTCAAAGTGAGATTCAAGTTTTCTTGCTACGTAGACCGTTTGAGCAACTTCTAATTTAGCAATATATCAAGAAAAGAGAACATATTGTTCTCAGAATAACTACTTTATTAGGATATTGTAGCGTTGATTTAGGGAAAGACGTTGAGAAGGTTTTGGAACACAAAAGACCAAGCCGCAAAAAGATGGCGTTCCAAGGCCTGGCTAATTGACCCCAAAGTAACTAAAATATCGATAATCAATAGCTCATCAAGAACAAATGCTACAGAGGAAAAGACGGAGCTTATGGACTTAAATTTAGAAGAACTAGTTTCAAATCTCCTTTTCCCCATAAAAAGACCTGTACAATTGGTTGAAAAATGTAATCGAGGTACGAAAGCTTTGCTCGATATGGAACCTACCCAACTAAGCTCTAATAAATTGAAAAGATTTGGAGATTGTGAAGCATTCTACTTTTACGATTCACTTGGCAGTTACACCGGGCAACAGGCAAATTCACTAGAGGAATTTGCCCAAAAAATGGTTGAGATAAACTCAAGATCTTTGGAATTTCACCTTTATCGAGGGGATTTTGAAAAATGGGTCAGACACTCTCTGAAAGAAGAGTCGCTAGCGGAGAAGATTGAAATTCTGAGAAAAAAGAATACAAGCAGAGACAATCTAAGAAGTCAACTCTATGAAGCTATTATGCAACACATAGTCTCTCTAAGGAAAATGGGAATAAACCTGAATAATTAAAGCCTATAGTAAATGAAAAGAGTAAACAAGAGCAAATCACCCATTAGAGTAAAAAAATTTTGTTGTGTTTGAAAAAAGGACGCTTCAAGTGGAGATACTTCCACTTCAAATGAGTCTGAGCTACCTCGGCTACTTTCTAGAACAAATGAAAAGGGGAAAGATATGTTGCTGGTGACATCGCCACTTCATTCCCGAAATAAACTCTCCCAAAGCTCTTTGAGCAAAATCTTTCTTTTATATAGAGCAACTAGTTCTTAAAAGTGAGTAAAAAAGCTTCAATTTTTTTTGAGGTTATTGATAGATAAAACTTTTATATATGATGGGTTTCGCATATGCATATATTGACCAATGGAACACGGTGTTATAATGGAACCGAGCAAAAAGCCGTTGAATGTCCTCATCAAACAGATGCACGGAAACATCGGAGTCGTCCTAAAAAACGGTTGCGAATACAAAGGAAAAATGATCAAGTGCGATGGACATATGAATATACTCCTAGAAGGAGCAACTGAATGCAAAAATGAACAGCTGCTAACAAACTACGGAAACGTTCTGCTCCGCGGAAACAATATCCTTTACATAGTATTAGACCCAACTAAACACTAAAGCATTGGCCTAATAGCTTTTCCAATCACGTAAATTTAATTATATTAAAACTTTAATTTTCACATCTTTGCTCTGCAAGCAAGAGCCTTTTTACACTTTGAGTTTTGGCTTTTTATGGATACTTTTTTTAAGAAAATTCTTTCCATAAGTGCCTATTGGAGACATTGCTTGTTTTTCTGAGTTGCCAGGCTATGCTTTTTCTAAAAATTTTATTTATCAGCAAGCGTATAGGCTTTGTGGGGTTTGTTATGAGCGAGAAGGAACTAAGAGTGTCGAAAATTAAGGATGGCACTGTTATTGATCATATAAGTGGGGGTTATGCGTTAGATGTTGTTAAAATTTTAGGGATAACGGGGCGCGAAAAAAGAGTGATGACCATTGCCATTAATGTTCCGAGCCGGCGTTTCAAGGTGAAAGATATTGTGAAAATTGAGGGTCGTGCGCTTAGCGCTCGAGAAGTTAACAAGATTGCATTGGTAGCGCCTCATGCATCTATTAACATTATCCGTGATTATAATGTGGTGGAAAAGTTAGAGGTAAAATTACCGAAAATTATTGAGGCTATAATAAATTGTGTGAATCCTGCTTGCATTAGCAACAGTAATGAGCCCACAGTTTCAAGGTTTTATGTTGAGATTGAGGAGCCATTGCTGTTGAAATGTCATTATTGTGGCTATATTTTGGAGAAAGCAGATGTCTTGCAACAGCTTTAGTGGTTTAAGTATTGTTTTTTGGCTTTAAAATAAAAATAGATCTTATATCGTAGCTAGTAATATGTCATGTTTTATAATATATCAAAGAATGGATTATCAGTCATCTTCTTCCGCTTGAGTTCACTATCCGTTTGTATTTAGCGCGTGCCAGCCGGAACATTTTTCGAAAATAGCTCTCATTCAACACTTGACCCTTGTTTATGCCTGGGCACTCTTGCGTGAAAAGAAACTTGTATTTTCCGTTGCGCGAAATAAGTTCAAATGGGTAAAACCTGCAGATCAAAGGTCTAATTGAGTAAATGGTGCAACGATTATTTTCCAAAAAAACACATTTTCCATCTTCCACTTTCTTTTTCATCTCGAACGCATAAGGTTCTTGACCCTCAATTTTCACTGCGAATTGTGGGATCAGCTGTACAGTTGCCTTTGAAATCTGTTGAGCCTCTGATGTCAAAAGAAGAATTCGCCTAGAGTTTTCTTTGGTGTCGCCGCAACATATTCCGCATTTCATGCAGCGAAAACGCACTGAAACCGGATAATCAAACTTCACTTTTAGCTTCAACTATTCAATAATCTGTTAAACTTCCATAAAAACTTCTCAGAACTTAAACATTTATCAGTCTAATATAAAAAAACAATTGCTGGTTTTTGGCTTTGGTCTTCCCGAATATTTCGTTTTCAGAATATGGTTCTTATTTGTTCGTGTTAGTTTTGAATTGAGAAAGGAGATCTAAAATTATGAAATGTCCAGTTTGCAGTGGCAGATTAGATTTCAATTTGAGACAGAAGACAGCTCGATGCCATACTTGTGGTTGGAACAGGTTTTTCCGTAAAAAATAGCAGTTTTTTTCAAAATCCCCTGAAATATGGTTACCTATTTCTGTGACCTTCACCATAGCGGAAGGGTCGACTGTGATTCTTCTTTAATTTCTTCTCAAACGCAGCGTCCATATTAACAGAGGGACATGCCAAACGGCTTGCATCCAAAAGGTAAAAAATCACATCAATTAATTCTTCAGCGATTTTCGCTTCTGGTGCACCTTTCTTCCAAGCATCACTCGCTTCACCCAACTCAATAAAAGCAAAAAGAAGCTTCTTAGGAAGATCTTCAGGCTTGTTATAGAAACCTTTCTCCAAAACGAGAGATTGAATTTCCTTCTTCATCTCTTCTAAATGCATGTCGTTCTCTCCTACGCACTTCCGATTGTTCAATATGTTCAGAAACTTTACCTCTCCCTTCTATATAACTTGATTTTTCGGTCAATGTTTATGAAGCACCATCCGCACAGACTCAGCCTGGTTTCTAAACTTAACGATTATTAGCAATAAAATATGGCAAGTGCGAGGATTGCTAAGCTTCGAAAGATTGTTGTCATGTGTGCATGGAAGGTTTATCTAGTTTTATGGGAAGGAAGTTTTATTTGAGCGGTTATATGGTTTTAGCGTTGTGAGATGCTTGCTAAAGGATGCTTGGACTGTTGCCATTGAAGCCTTGAGCTGGATGGAATTACAGAAACTTAGCGAACGTTTGGCTCTGGCGAAAACCGTGAAACAATTGGAGGTGAGGAACTCCAACGCTGTTAGGTACGCTTACGGCTTGGTTGTTGAAACTGTCCGGCGCAAGAACCTGATAGACAAGATTGTCAACAGAGTACTGACAACTAAAGAAATTGGCGAGTTAAACTTAGGCGTTCAATCTTTCCTCCGATTGTACGTATACCAAACCCGAATCGCAAAGCATTGGGGTGAATTCGACCTGAAAGAAGCGGCACGCATTGCCAAGATTGGCAGAGCGATTTTAGGTTGGAAAAAGCTCAGGGAAGTTGAGCCGTTTCTGGGTTTTCTGCTCACCCTAGAGTTGGACTCAGTTCTGAAAAAGGCAGGCGAGGAGGAAAGAATAGGTCTTCGAACGTTCCATCCTACTTGGTTTGTCAAGTACTGTATTAACCTTCTCGGGCGTCCTGAAGCCGTAGCTTTTCTAGAAGGTGACGTTAATCCGCCCCCGACCTGCATTAGGGTGAACACGCTTAAAGCCCCTGAAGAGGAAATTCTGGAAATGCTAGCGATGGAAGGCATTAAACTGGAAAAAATTGAATCCCTAAAACATGTTTACAAGGTTGTGTCGACAAAACGGTCTTTTACTGATTCAGCGGGTTTCCACGAAGGTTTTTTTTACATTCAAGACAAGTCTAGCTGTTTCGCTGCAGAAGCTGCCAACCCCCAACCTGAAATGATGGTGTTAGATGTCTGTGCGGCTCCCGGAGCTAAAACCACGTACTTGGGGCAACTCATGAAGAACCATGGCATAATCTGTTCGGTGGATTATTCTGTAAGGAGGGTGCAGACGTGGAAAAGAGAAGTGTCTCGTATGGGAGTGAAGAATGCGGTGCCAGTCCTTTCTGATGCTTGTGTTTCTTTGCCGTTTAAGTTGGAGGCAGACCTGATAGTTTTGGATCCGCCTTGCACTAGCACCGGAGTATTTGCAAAGCAACCTTCAGCAAAGTGGCGGCTTAGTCCACGGTCGATCGAGAAAATGGCAGATATTCAGTGGCGAATGATAAATAACTGCGCTGAACACGTGAAATCCGGCGGCGTCTTAACATATTCTACCTGTAGCATAACAATTGAAGAAAACGAGATTATAATTGAAAGGTTCATGAAACGCCATCCGGATTTCTCATTAAAGAAAATAACCCCGAATATAGGCTTGCCAGGGTTTAGGGGGCTAAAAAAATGCAGGAGACTTTACCCTCATGTTCACGAGAGTAACGGTTTCTTTATCGCAAAACTGCTGAAAAAATAGTGAAAAAACAAACACTACAATTCTATAGTTACTTATTTGCCAGTTAACCTGGTAATGAACCTCACGAAAATAATTGGAGTTAAAATAAGATCCTTAAACAAGACGGTACATCCTGTTCCAAGCGCGTCAGGGTTTAAACGCTATTGCCTGAAGGTGTCCTGCTAATGCCAACGCGTCTGATTTTTCGCACAAAGCAAGTTCAAATTGGAGTATTTTATTGAATAATTCTTCAGTATGGGTTTTTTCCATGAAGAACTCCTGTCTAACACGTAAAGGCATAGTCACTGTTTTGCCAATTATCTTTTCCACTCGCAAACCGCTCCGTATCAACATCTCTCGGAACTCCTGTGGTGTCCAAGTATGAATTTTGATTCTTCCTTCTTTAGTCATACACTCATGCTCTTGGTTGACCAAGATTTTGAACGCTCTCTCTACATTATCCACTCTCGGTTTGCCTGCAAGTGAAGATAATGATTGAACGTAGCGGTTCTGGACAGAAATTATCAAAGCGACATTTTTCTTTAGAACACGCGTCAACTCTCTTATCGCAACGGCAGGTTCCTTAAAAGGAAAAAGCGCCTGCTCTAAAAGAGCCATGTCAAAGGTTTCATCAGGGTAACCTGTTTCCAAAAAATCACCTTTCTTCAAGGTTACTTTGTGCTGAAAACCTTTCGCTTTTAGTTTTTCGGCAGCAGCGGCTAAGATTTTTTCGGAAGAATCCATTAAAACCACATTGCAGCCCTTTTCTGCCATTCGAATTGCCCAGCGTGCAGTCCCGCCTCCAGCATCAAGAACCACAGAATCAGGTTCTTTTGGAACATACGGTTCTAGATATTTCCACGTTACTGCATCGTAAACTCTGAAGTACAAAGAGTCAAAGACCGCGTCAATGCCTTCCGATTTCTTGTTGTAGTATGCTTCTATTTCTCCCATTGTGTTTGTCCTTTGCGTGCTTTTTCTAAATGGCAAAGCATTTGGAAAACAACTTTGGCTGCGGCAATCGCTGAGATGCCCTGGTCGTAATTAGGTGTAACTTCCAAAACGTCGAATCCGACAACATTGCGGTCACACAGGCTGGAAAGGATATCAATGAGTGTGTGAGTGTCTAATCCTTCTGGCTCTGGATTCTGAACTGAAGGAGCAAAAGCAGGATCAAGAACGTCCATGTCAATCGTCAGGTAAATGTTCTCATATGGAACAAGTTCTTCCTTGAGCTTATGGATGATCTGCGCTGATCCTTCCTCACGGATCTGCTGAGAAGTGAAAAAGATTATTCCAGACTCTTCAGCGTAAATCAGTTCCTCTTTGCAAACGGCTCTTGTCCCCACTTCAATAATCCTCGCGGGTTTCACTTCCTCATTTATCCGCCGCATAAAAGTGGTATGCGAAAGCGTTAAACCCATGAACTCCTTCCGCAAGTCAAGGTGCGCATCAAAACTTACAACCGCAGTTTTCTTAGCTTTACCACCAAGCCCTTTAATTACGCCCAAAGTTATGGTATGTTCTCCACCTATAGTTACAGGCATTTTCTTAGCGGCTAAGATGTCTGCAACCACGAGATTTAACATGTCGACTGTTCGTTTAGGACTCGCCGAAGCGTGCAAGTCGCCTAAATCATGAATCGCAAGGTCTTCAACGTCTACGCCGGTTCGAAAACTATATGTTTCTATATTCAAAGAAGCTTGACGAATCGCATTAGGCCCAAACCTTGCGCCGGTTCTGTAGGTACTTGTAACATCAAAGGGAACGCCAAAAATTACGTACTTAGCCTTTTCAAAAGGACATTGCACACCACCGAAAAAATTTGACTGCGAAACAAAAAGTTCCCGATCACTCATTCCAGTTTCCTCTCCTTTTTAACTGCATACCTCTGGGTTGTCTTAAACTTTTTCGCTTTTCTTCATCTTTTTCAGAATAAATAGCTGAAACTCACTCAATATTCACAGTTGAAGTGACAATTTCTCCAGCTTAACTCCTTTTTGTGAATGGGCAGGTATCTAATTCTAAAACAATTTTCGTTAATGTCCCTCAAATCAAAAACAAGGCAACATTTTAAAAAGCAAAACTGGAGGAAAACATGAAAAAACATTGTATGATGCGCTTCTTTCTTGGGTTTATTCGATTCAAACAACACCTTATTGGGCTTTCCTATACAACTGATTCCTAATAGTGCATTGAAAAAAACTTATTAATTCAGCACTAGTGCATAAGGTGTAAAGGCGGTTAAAATTGTCATTCGCGTTAAAACTTAAAACTGCTGATTTACGGGAGTTAGCGCCAGTTATCTTTTACGCGGTTGTTGGAGCATTGCTAATATTTTTGTTACCATTCGCCAATTTTCCACCGCATATAGGCTTAACAGGGGCACTTAGCATTGTAACCGCCTATGGCATTCTCAAAAAAAGGTTTTGGGCTTTTTGGCTTGTTGTCGCATTGTTCGCTGTTGCTACAACAATCTCCTTGTACACTCTCGCCTTGGTCGCATTCACTAATTGGATTGTAGCAACAAGTATGATTGCTTATGCTGTTCTAACGTGGATTTTCACGCTTGATATCGCATTAAGAAGAAAAACGGTCAAAGCCTAACTCACTATGCTCCTTTCAAAATCGTTACCACAACTTCTTCACCTGCATCAATGAACTGATGGTTCTCAGGGATTTCAACAAACCCGTCAGCCTTTGCAAGAGTTGTAATAGCCCCTGAAGCCCCAGTTTCAACGGGCTCAACAACCCACCGATCTGACTTGCCATGCTTTAGTTTAACCATGACAAACGTTCGTCTGCCCCTAGCTGAAAAAACGCGTCTGGACATCAAAGCTTTGATGGTCTTGACTTCTCTTGCTGGTCTACCAGACATGAGCTGAATGATTGGTCGAACGAGCAAGTAAAACAGCAACAGAGCAGAAGTCGGATGACCCGGCAAACAGACAACAGGTTTTTTTCCTATAAGGGCCATCGTTGTGGGTTTTCCAGGTTTAACGGCGATTCCGCTAATGATTACGCCTGGTTGACCCAGAGAATTCACGATTTGTGGAGTCAAGTCTTTTGGACCTACAGAAACTCCCCCCGAAGTCATCACAATATCCGCAGAAGCCAACCCACGTTTCAAAACCTTCTGCAGTTCAGTCTTATCATCTGGAACCACGCCTAAGTATACCGGTCTTCCTCCGCTTTCACGAACCGCAGTACTCAGGCTGTAAGCGTTGATATCATAAATCCTGCCAGCAGGCAATTCCTTACCAGGTTCAGTTACTTCTGCGCCTGTTGAAAGAACCGCAACCTTGGGAACCTTGAGTACTTTCACTTTGATTAACCCTAAAGCCGCTAAAACACCAATATCTGATGCAGTCAGAACTTGACCGGTTTTAAGGACTACGTCACCTTTCTTAATGTCTGTTCCACGTTTCATGACGTTTTCGTCCTGGGTTACGGCTCTAAAAACACTCAGTTCAGAATTCTCCCTGTCAGCGTCCTCAACCATTACAACGGCATCAGCGCCTTCTGGAATAGGAGCACCAGTAACGATTTCCGCAGCCTCACCTTTTTCAATGCAGATTCTCGGCTGTTCTCCAACACTAACAAGACCAACTATAGTCAGTTTTGCGGGTTGATTCTCTTCTGCGCCGAAAGTGTCCTCGGCTTTAACTGCATAACCATCAACAGTTGACCTGTTAAAAGGCGGAATATCCAACGTCGAAACAACATTTTTCCCGAGAACACGGTCATATGCCTCCAACAAAGGAATTTCTTCTTCACCTAAAACGCTGGGCTTCAATTGCTCATTGATTACCTGTTTTGCCTCTTCAAACGACATCAACCGCCTAAACACTTCATTTCACTTCCTCTACTTTTCCAAACAAGCGAACAAGCATAGCTTCTCCTTCTGCGACGCCCTCCCTGTTTTCGGGAATAACTACAAATCCGTTGCCTCGCGTCATGGTCGAGATTGCGCCGGAACCCCTAGCGCTGACAGGCTCAGCCAAAAATGCGTAGTCTTTCCGGGTCACTTGGACGCGTACAAAAGTTCTTCTTCCAAGCGCCGAAGCTACTTTCCGTGTCATAATCGCATTGACTAATGGTCGCGGCTCTTCTCGGCTCATACCAAGCATCAAGCAAATTAGTGGTCTCGCCAAAACCTCGAAACCAATTACAGCGGCTACTGGATTGCCAGAAAGAATCAACACTGGTTTCCCATCCAGCACTGCTACTGCTGTTGGCATGGCTGGTCTCAACGCCAAACCATGTACGACTACACCTGGATTTCCTAGATTGTTAATTACTTCTGGAACTAGGTCTAATCCTCCAACGCTAGTTCCGCCAGTGGTGATTACAACATCACATTTATGAATTCCAATCCTAAGCTTTTCAGCTATCTCCTCCAAATTGTCTTCTGCAATACCTAAATCCACGGTTTCTGCGCCGAGTTCACGGCATAATCCTGAAAGCATGATGCTGTTAGAGTCGAAAATCTGATTTCCAGAAAGTGTATTGCCTGGTTCTGCGAGTTCGTTCCCCGTGGCTAATATGGCGACTCGGGGTTTTTTTGCAACTTTTACTTGATTTTTGCCTATAGCTGCAAGCAATGCTAAATGATAAGGTGTCAAGCGAGTTCCTGCCTTCAAGATTCTTTCAGCTTTTTTAACATCTTCGCCTTTTTTTGATACGTTTCCCCCTGTTGGTACTTGGATCCCAACCTCTAGGTCTCTATTGACAATTTTCGTATTCTCTATCATTACCACGGCGTTTGCACCTTTCGGGAGGGGGGTTCCAGTCCAGATTTGCCGCGCTTGCTTGGTGCCGACTTCAGAGTTTGTTATTTGAAATATAACGGGGTTGAATTGGGATGCGCCTATAGTATCTTTAGATTTAACCGCGTATCCGTCAACGGCTGACTTGTCAAACCTTGGAAGGTCTTCTTCAGCTGTTATGTCTGTTGCTAAAACTCGGTTTAAGGCCTTGTTTAGGGCTACTGTAACTTCTTTAGGTTTTTTTATTTGTAAAATGTTTAGCCATTTTTGGAGTGCATCATCAATAAACGTTAGTTTTTTGAACCCTTTTAATCTAGCCAAGTTGATTCCTCAACTAAGAGCATTGTGGTTTAAAGTAAAAAGCATATCTAGACAAAGATGCACTGTTTTTTGGTTGTTGTGTTCTATAGTGCGTTGAAAAGCAAAGCCTTTGCATCCATAAGTACTTACAAAAACTGGCTTATCGATGGAACAGGCACATAAAAACGAACGTAAATTGCTATCACCAAAACTCCTATAGTGATTGCCAATAGTGTAAAATCGCCCCGATGAAGCCGCAAAGCAAATAGATTGGTGCGTTTTTTAGTAGCCCCCCAGGCGCGAGACTCCATGGCTTCAGCCAACTCTAGGCTCCGGCGAATAGCACTAACAATCAACGGTATAAGAACCGGGACATAATTCCTAATTCTCTTGAGAATTCCACCTTTCTCTAGCTCCAATCCTCTAGCCTTCTGAGCATCCATAATTGTCTGCGCTTCTTCTGCTAAAACAGGAACAAAACGCACAGCTGTTGTAAAGGCGAAAGCGAATTCGTAAGGTACCCGAGTCTGCTCCAATGCTAATCCTAGATGGTCAGGAGATGTTGTTAAGAAGAAAACAGAAAACGACTCAACAAGCACCACAAAACGCAAAGTCATTGCAGCTGACTTTTCCACCGAAGACGCTGTTAACGTGTAACCTGAAGTGAAAAAGCTGGATGCTAAGTTGATCAGAAAAATGAATCCTGCTAGAAAAGCAGCGCCGCGAAGTGAACGTAACCATTCTTTTTGAACTCCTGCCAAGAAAACAAAGGGTATTGGCAGCAAAAAGAGAGCAATCAACGGAATAAGTTCATAGAAAAGGATTGCCGCTACAAAGACTGAGCAAACATACACGAATTTCATTCTTGGGTCTAGATTGTGAATCGGCGAATTGACTCTGCGGAATTTTAAGCCGTCGAAAACGCTCATTTTTACCTCTTCTCCAGCTTTTTAATTAGTATTTCCTTGGCTTCGTAAACGTCAATGACATCTTTTGGAAGTCCTAGCGGTGCTAATTTTATGAAGATCTGTGCAATCTGTGGGAGAACAATGGATGACTGAGACAAAACTTCAGGAGTAGTGAGGATTTCTCTTCCTTCACCGTCAGCGACAATAATTCCTTCTTTCATCAACAAGACACGTGGGTTGCATTCAGATACAAACTCCACGTCATGAGTAACGATTACAACTGTCTTACCCTGAGTCTGCATCTGAACAATAAACTGACGTAGCTTTTCCTTCTGCTGATAATCCTGACCTATCGTAGGTTCATCCAGTATCAGAGTTTCAGGATCCCAAGCTAGAACAGAAGCTAAAGCAACACGTTTGCGTTCGCCTCCACTGAGCAGAAAAGGGGAAGTTTTGCGATACTGGGTTAACCCAAGCAAGTTCAAAGCCCAAGTAATTCGCTTCTCTATGATTTCCTCTTCAAACCCAAAGTTTTTCAGAGCAAAAGAGATTTCTTCTTCAACGGTTTCGCTGAAAAGCTGATGGTCGGGGTTTTGGAAAACGAAGCCCGTGTTTCTCGATAATGCTGCGACACTTGTTTTTGTGGTTTCTACTCCATCCACGCGCACCGTTCCTGCAGAGGGTTTCAGCAAGCCGTTGAAATGTTTAACTAATGTTGTTTTTCCCGCGCCGTTCTGCCCCATTATGGCGACAAACTCGCCTTTTTTTATGCTGAGGGTGACGCCCTTTAGGGCTTCAACCCCGTTTGGATAGCTGAAGTGAAGGTTTTCAATTTCAATCACTTGTTTTCGAAAGCCTCCTGCAGCACTTTTGCCAATTCTTCCGAGGAAAGGGGAGTAACTTTTCCGAGGTTTACGCCCTCTTTCTTGAGTATGTGGTAGAGTAGTGTGGCTTTGGGGATGCCAACGCCGATTAGGCGGGTCTCTTCTGTACTCAGGATTTCTCGGGGATTACCGTCAAAACAGACTTTACCTTCATCCATGATTATTATATGGTCAGAATATTTCGCGGTTAAATCCAGCCGGTGTTCCACCAAGACGACGGTTATCCCGAGTTCCTTGTTAAGTTGATGGATTACTTCGAAGATTTTCTCTGCGCTTAACGGGTCAAGAAAGGATGTTGGCTCGTCCAAAACTATGATTTCGGGCTGCATGGCGAGAACAGCTGCTATTGCAACGCGTTGCTGCTGTCCGCCTGAAATCTCGTGAGGTGACCTTTCCCGCAAGTCAAGAATGTTTGTTAGTTTAAGTGCCCATTCAACTCTTTCCCTAATTTTTTCTCTGGGCATGCCTAGATTTTCTAGTCCAAAAGCTACGTCCTTTTCTATTGATAAAGCGAAAAGTTGATTTTCTGGGTTTTGAAAGACCAAGCCCACGCTTCTTGCCATTGTATGTGTTTCATGGTTGGTTGTGTTCATTCCTGCTACAGTGATTTGCCCTTTCAGCTCGCCTTGGTAAAAGTGAGGTATAAGCCCGTTGAAGCATCGGCACAGCGTTGTTTTTCCGCATCCACTTGGACCAGTTATTAGAACGAATTCTCCCTTCTGCACTTTTATGGATACGTCGTTGATTGACGGTTTTGTTCCACCAGGGTAGGTATATGTAAGGTTGTTCGTTTCTATAACGGTCATGTTTGCTGTGCCTGCCTATCTTACCCGTTGTTTCCCCATTTAAGAGTAGCTACCCATTATTGATTAGAGAGTTGCTCCTTTACTAGTCGCAGGCAACGCTTCAACCCTTTCTCCACATATCCTACACCGTTGACTCCCGCGGCTGTAGCGTGCCCCCCACCCATTCCTTGAAGGTACTCGCCCAATGGTTTGGCGATGTCCCTGCCAAGGTGAATGCCCGTTGTTTGATTGAAATCACGATTGCAGCGCATACTAATCTCAATTTTTTCGTTCTTCTGTCCAGCTACTGCTGCCATGTGTGCACCTAAATCGATCAATGCTCTTGCTGCAGAAGCCTGATAGGCGCTAACGTGCGAAAGGGCAATTATCCAGTTCCCAATTTTCATAAGCTTGGCTCTTCGACAGGCTTTCATCCTTGCGACACGTTCAGAAAAATCCATGGGCAAGGAAAGCGCGGACAACTCTTCTTGAGGGTTCACGCCGATGTCGCTAAGCTCAGATATGGTCTTGAAGGTTGAGGAACGTGCCAAAACAAAGTGGCGTGTGTCAAAAGTTATGCCAAGAAACAACGCCTTGGCTTCATTCAAACCTGGCTTAACGTTAAGCTGCTTGTAGAAATCGTAGACCATTTCACATGTTGACGAAGATGCCTCGTCGGTTATGCACAGTTTCGCTATTTCTTCTGTTTTAGGATGAGCCGCATGGTGGTCAATAACTATTATCGGCACCCTACTCTTTACAACTCTTTCAGCTAACTGCCCGAGCTGTTGAATGGTGTTGGTATCAAGTAGTACAATAACATCGCCTTTTTCCACGTTAGGTTGCAAATTAACCGTTATGGGAATATGCTTTAAAACATGTTTTGAAAGTCTGCTGATTCCATGACCTGCCCCGATTTCAATAGTAATGTTTGGTCTGCACCTAGATAGCAAGCTTTGAAAAGCGTAGGCTGAGCACACAGCGTCTGGATCTGCATTATGATGGCATAACAAAAGAACAAAATGGGCTTGTGCTTCGTCTAGAATTTTGGCTATATCTGTGAACGTCATTGCAGCTGTCTCAGGTAAATTTCGCCCGCCTCTAAAGCCGCTTGGACTGCTTTGTTTGCTAACGCTTCAGTGTCAGGATTCTTAATTTTCGGTGACAAAGTTAGGTCTATTTCAACTGTTACATTAACGGGTTTTGTTCCTTCAGCTTCCACACTTATGTTCAGTTTATCCACCATCTTCAGAGGCACTTTGGACAGAATGTATTGTCTCGCGGCTTTCTCTGCCGTTGAGCATAAAGTTTCAGTTTGCTCGGTGGTTAAGTCGGGTATTCCCAGCTTTTCCACACGTTTCACCTAGAGACTACTTCAAGGATTGCGAAATCGGCTTTAAGTCCTCTTGAAGCTTCGTTTGAGCCTCTTTAACTTGACTTCGTAACCTTTCTTCTTGACGCGCGAGAACAGTGCTTCTAGTATCCAGAAGCTCTTTCTTTTCAACAAGCTCTTCAGCTACCTTGGTTTTTTCAGCTCTTATGAGAAGCGAGCCCGCTGCCTTGTAAACTATAGCGTCGTCTGCTGTTTTTTGGAGCTCAGCAACTGTTTGTTCAACTTCAGTTTTCTCCAGATCTACTTGCTGTTTCTGCGCTAAAACGGTCTGCAATGTTTGTTGCAACTGCTGAAGCCTCAGCAAGCGTTCTTGAACTTGAGGTGGTAACTTTGAAAGTTCATCACTCATCTTATATCATTCCGTCTGCACAGCAATAAGCACAGCACTTAATTAAGCATTTTCCAACCAAAAACACAAACGCATATTATGGTGCCGGGGGCGGGATTCGAGCCCGCGACTTCTGGCATTGGGCGTTTAGCCCCATTTGTCTCCAGATTTCTCATCTGGCTTGTGTGCCTTGCCAGATTATGAGTCTGGCGCCCTAAGCCAGGCTAGGCTACCCCGGCAGGAGCTGTATGTTGGTTGATGCTATCTTAATCTTTAACAGCTACTACCTGAGTTTTCATTCTAATTGATAAAGATTTGGCAGATAGCCATTTGAGCTATGTTGGGAACGTGTGCGATTTTCCGTTTTGATTTTGGACGGGAGAATGTAAAAGTATTATAACCGGGCAAGTAATGGAGTAATCCAAATTAAAAACTATAGTGAAGCATGGGAGGCATATTAAAGAAATGAAATGCGCAGATTGCCACGAAGAAATCTTGCAGAAAAACCCGCAGAAATGTCCCTATTGTGGGAGTACAAATCTGCTCTCCATTGAAGATATTATTCCTAAGGCTATTTCAGAAATTGAGAAGTTGAAGAAAGCTGAAAAATATGAAGAAGCCGCTTTGAAATATGAAGAGCTGGAGATGTGGGACAAGGCTGAAGAATGTAGAAAGCTCAACATGGGAAAAGTCACCGCAGTTAGTATGAAATGCCCTCATTGTAGCATGTCTCAACAACTATCTTCAAAAAATGATGCTATAAAGTGCAAGCGCTGCGGCAAGAATTATGGTGTTCCAAAAAAGGTTCTTGACTTATTCTGAAACGGCGCCTCATGAAGTGAAGAATTCAAACGGTCTATATAAGCCGCAATACTAGTTGGGAGTGAGAGGGTATTGCTTCCATTTAAAAAAGAGGAAAAAGAGAAAAACTGCAAGTTCCTTTTGCCCACAAATGGCTTACAGTTTTTGCGATAGCATACGCTGAACGTCTATGGCTAGGAATATTAGAAAGGTGACTGTTAATTTAGCTTATAATGTCTGCTCTTCAAAAGCCATCTCCTGCTATAATAAGACGGATTTACAATGCCTTAGTTCGGAAACCACGTTCTTTGGATGAGTTGGTCAGTACAACTGGTGTTGATAAAACTCATTTGACTGCTGCTTTGGACTTTCTAAAAGGTAAGGGGATGATTGTTAGCTACAAGTTTACTAATCATTGCGGAAGGTTCAGAATGGTTCGGACTCAACCGTTGAGATATGGATGGAATTTTCCTTGGCTTGACCTCATGATGAATGAGGGTGACTGGAAAACCCCGTGGAAACATTTTTGCAGGAAAATTGAGGAAAATGCTGAAGATAATTTGGACAAGAGCTTCGTTAAGCTACTTAAAGACTTACTTTTTGACCCTAATTTAGACCTTATAGAGGTTTTGGAAGAACTCGAAATGACAGATGTTCCACTTAAGGTTTTGAAGCTTCATAATCAAGAACCATACTGCCTTGAATGCTTAAAGAAAGAAAAGAGGTTTGTAAGGATGATTCTGTGCAAAAAAAGCGAGGAACACTGCTGTCCTAACTGTGGAATAGTTCGAGAAACACTTCTAATGAAACGCCGCTGAAATCAAGCTTGAAGCTTCTCAACTTTAGATGGTGTTGCAATGTAAGCGGTTGTTGCTAAACCAATGAAAAGTCCGGTTTCAACCACTCCTGGAATCATTTTAAGCTTCACACCAAGTTCTGCAGGATTGCCTATTATGCCGAAACGAGCATCTATGATCATATTTCCGTTGTCTGTTATCACAGGTCCAACTTTTCCTTTTCCTTCCCTCAGAATCCCGTTTCCGCCAGCTGCTTCTATTTTGCGCTTTACGGAGAAAATGGCGAAAGGCAAAACTTCAACTGGCACAGGCTGATCGTTTTCACCGAGCGCGTTTACTTTTTTGCTCTTATCAGCTACGATAACGTTAATCTTTGACGCTGAAGCTACGATTTTCTCTCGTGTTAAGGCTGCACCATTGCCTTTTATAAGGTTCAGTTTTGGGTCTATTTGGTCAACGCCGTCAATTGTTACGTCAATCACGCCGTGTTCCTCCAAAGTAGTAATTGGGATCCCATGTTTTACTGCTAACAAAAACGCCTGGTAGCTCGTTGGAACACCCAGCAAACTGAGGCTTTCATTTTTAATTTTTTTCCCCAACGCTTCTATGGCGCGTGCAGCCGTGCTTCCGCTTCCCAAACCAACGACAAAACCGTCTTTAACGTGCTTAACGGCTTCGTAAGCTGCTTTCCGCTTAAGCTCTTCAAGTTTCGCTTCAGGATTCAATTTCCATTTGCCCCAGTTTGTCTAAAACTTTCTCTACTTCGCTTCTGATTTCCTCTATGCGCTTCTCAGCTTCACTCTTCGGGCTTGGTTTTTCCGCAGGCTTCCGTCTTTTACTAATTTTCTTTTTCGCCTCTTCCTCTTCTTCCTCTGTTTCTTCTTCAATCATCGCTGTTTCCGGTATTTTCACGTGTATCTCTTTTACAGGTTGAACATCAATTTTTGACCGCAACTCTTCAACTTTTAAGCTTAAGTCTTCGAAGCGTTCGCTAAAAAGCTTCATCAAGTCTTCCCGCATGTTTTCAAGCTCGTGCAATGCCACAATGGTTTCATCTTTCGCCATTGACTCTTTAACGGCCTTCATGCGGCCCTTGTAGGAGGCTGCAAGTCTTTCTCGTTCTTGCTCGTTGATTTTGCCTTCTGCATGAGCTTCATAAAGCCGTCTTATGGAATCGCTTAAAATTTCCCTTTCCAAATCAAGAATACGGAGTTCATCCTTTGCCTGGGATGCATCACTTTTCTGTACGCTCTTCGTAACTTTAAACGGTAAACCCTCAAACTCTTGTTCCGTTTGAACCGCAGCTGCTCCTTTTTTAGGCTTTTTCTTGCTCATTCTCATGGCGTAAATGACAATAATGCATGCGATAACCACCACTAAAACAATTGCAGTAATAGTTGCGGAATCCTCGAAAGCCATGATATCCTCTTTACTTCATTGGTTTTTGTATATATATAAATTATATAGCGTGTTACCGACTTAATTCTCGCACGGATTCTAAAATGAAGAAGGCTTCTGCAAAATGTGAAAGCGTTTTTTAAAAGTCGCTCTAGTTAATAAAACAGTTCGAATGGAGCCTCGGGCGGGCTTTGATCCCGCGACCGCCGCCTTACCAAGGCGGTGCCCCACCAGGCTAGGCTACCGAGGCGTGCGGATTTCTCTCTGAACAAAACGTGCGCTATGAAATAAAGAGGTTACGGTTTATCGTCCAGCTCTTCTTTTCGGTTTGAAGCAGACAACACTATCGCGTACTAGACTAGCCATTTCTGTTTAAATGATTGACTAATACAAGCTAACCTACAAGCGGCAAAAATGGAAAAGCACATACCATCGTTAACAAAATATTAAAGGCGGAAGAAGTACTTTCAAGTTTTAAGAAGCTTGCAAGCGGGGGTCTCCAAGTCTGGTCAAAGGAGCAGGGCTTAGGACCCTGTCGCGTAGGCGTTCGTGGGTTCGAATCCCACCCCCCGCACCTTTATAAGCAAATATGACGGGGGTCCTCGTGTGGAGATTAATTGTCTTTGTTTGCGCTAATGTTTAGGTTTTCGGAATATTTTTGCACTTTCAAATTCTGTTACGTATTCAAAACCGGCTTCTACTAGAGCGCATATGTCTTTTTGGGTTTTGGCTACTTTTGAGATGTAGTCTTGTTTCGCCTTGGAATAGTGCTTTTTCCAGCTGGATGTATAGCAGAGTGTTTTTGATGTTTTTGTGGATTTCTCGTTCCGTTGGGTCCTCTATGTACAGAATAGTCTTTGTTTTAGGTCTGTCGTCTAAGACGTTCTTTTCTAAATCGTGTAGTTTCTTGCTTATCTTATTCATCTATTCTTTTTCTCCTCTGGTTTCGGAATTAACACGCTGTTCTTCAGTTTCTCCTCAAGCTCCATTAATCTGATTTCCAGCTCCTCATCTTTCAAGCCCATAAGAATAGTCTGGTAGATGCGGCACTCTTTAGACACAAGAGAAGCCCTGACCTTGAAGTTCGGGTTCAGCTTTGAGCGTTGATTATCAATCTTATCCTCTAACCATTTCGCTCTACGCCATAGCTTCTCAAGAACATCTGCGCGGTTAAACGATAATTTTTTTTCCGTCAACAGGGCTTTCTCCATTCTTGTTTTACGATTCTGCCCAATTTCTTAAGTCCTTCAATTTTTACAACAACAAGCGAATCCAAACTTAGCCAACTCACTTAAACTGAAACTTCTCTTCAATTTTCTAATAGACCTCTTTGTTGAAGGATTTAAAACACCGCAAAGCTTGGAACAGCGGATGTGCTGCTCAAGAGACACCGCAAAACGAGACAACAATGAGTTCTATGTGCTTTTATGCAAATAAGATTTACCTTTTCTATGAGGTTTTTCACTTGAACAAAATGGACAAATGTCCAGTTTTGAAACAGAAAAATATATAGAAGTCCTGTCCAAATAACCTATCAATTACAAATGCCCTGAATATTGGGTTTTGGATACGCAATAGCACAAGCTATTACGATTATGGAGATTGATATGGATTCAAAAGAATAGAGGCGAAAAAGAGTTTGAAAACTTCAATAAAAACGAGAATGTGGATCGAACAACCGAAATGTTCAATATGTGAGAGGGCTCTCTTCAAAGTTCAACCTGTATCTCCGGACATTGTCAGGTTGATCTGTGAGAATTGTGGCGAAAGCTATCTGATAACGATAAACTCTGAAAAAGCTGATCAATTGAAGTTTATTGGTCCAGAAGAAAACAGAATAGCAAACTTCTAAGCCCACAGAGATAGCTTACAACTTTTGCTCACTTTCAATTAGAACAACAGACACAATACTGCCCGGTACAAGAACAAAATATGCTGCAGACAAGAACTCCTACAGAGATCAGAGATATTCCACCAAAGATCCGAATGAAGTAATAATCAGAAACGGTTCCATCGATTTCTGAAAAGAGACAATGCCCTTCGCTTTCCAAGTTCTCACCAAAACAGGTTTAATACCAGCTTTTTTTGCTCCCCTAATGTCTGATTCAAGATCATCACCAAATAGCACACATTCACTCGCTTTCAAACCAAGTTTATTCAAAGCTTGAACAAAGAAGTCTTTAGACGGCTTCCCAAATAAAGAAAAAGTCACATGAGCGGCATCCGCCAGCATCCTTACGAATGAACCAGTATCGATCTGAGGTTCACCTTTATGATCCAGATAATAGCGGTTTCCTTGAGTTCCAAACAATTTTGCGCCCATAAGCAAGTATTTGAAAGCCTGATTTAGACGATTGACATCCCAATTATCACTGAAATCTGAAATTATCACATAATCAGGAATTTCGTCATCAGAAACCAAATTGAAGTTTTCAAACTCTTTTTCAATTTCTTTAGAAGCAACCAAAAATATTTTCTTATTCCGATTTTTAAGCAGAAAGGTTTGAAGAGCAATAATTGGCGTAAAGATCTCGTTTTCTTTAACGGAGAACCCATAGCCTATTAGCTTTTGATATACGTTGCTAGGAGTCTTGCTATCAGTGTTTGTTAGAAAAAGGAGCTTCTTTTTTGCCTTCCGAAGTTTAGACAAAGTCTCTATTGCTCCCGGAATCGGTGAGCCCTTGAAATATAATGTACCATCAATGTCGCATAATACTCCTTTAACGTTGCTTAGAATTTTTGTTAGTTTTTTCATTCTTATCAAATTCTTAGGGCAATTTTTCAGTTTTTTAGGATTTGGATTATATTTCAATTGGGAAATCGTTTTTATTTTTTTGCGTGTGTCTGTGTTTAGTTCTTTGCAGGAGATGCACAAATGTTCAGTTATTAATGTTTTCACTATGCATGCATTAAATAAATGGAAAGACTTATATGCAAACGCTTAGAATGTCATTATCTTATTGAATGTTTGGAGAGTTAATCATGGTGAGAAAAATGCAAACTAGAATTAAAATGTGGTCAGCAATTTTTTTGGTGGTTGCTATTATGATTGGAATTGCGATGATACCCCAGTTGAACCAGTATGGAACAGAAGTTGGAATGGCCGCCGCTGAAAATGAGTTCATGTATGAGAAAGCGATTCATATTTTGGTAATGCTTCTGATGGGGTTTGGTTTTCTAATGATGTTCGCAAAAAAGTATGGTTACACATCAATAACAGCAACCTTTCTTGTCGTGGCTCTTTCAATACCTTTGTATATGCTAATCAGACCCTACTTATGGGGTCCAAGTGCAGACATATCAATTGCAAACATATCCATGCTACTATTTGCGGAGTTTGCAGCTGCTAGTCTTCTAATCGCAATTGGTGGACCCCTCGGCAGGATTAAAACTCCACAATACCTGCTAATCGGACTGCTATTTACACCATTATACGCAATTAACGAGTGGGTTTTGTTTAGCGGAGGACTAATACCAAGCGGAGCCTTCTTGGATACGGCTGGATCAGTAATGATCCATGCTTTTGGCGCATACTTTTCGTTAGGAATGATCACAATGTTGACCACAAAGAAGGAGCGTGACACAAACGTTGAGACATCGAGAACAAGTAATAAATTTGCTATGCTTGGAAGCGCAGCACTTTGGATATTCTGGCCATCATTTTGTTCTGCTTTGGTAGCGGTCAACCAGATTCCCGTTGTAGCCATTAATACAATTCTGGCATTGTGCGGTTCAACTCTCTCAACTTACGTTTTCTCTATTCTCATAAGAGGAAAAATCGAGATTGCAGACATAGCGAACGCTTCACTTGCTGGTGGCGTAGCCATTGGAGCAACAGTTGCAAATATAACCCCAGGCTGGAGCATGCTAATCGGCTTGCTTGCAGGAGCAATAAGTGTAGTCGGTTACACACTTATTCAACCAAGACTACAAAAAGCAACGGGCGGAGTCGATACTTGTGGTGTTCACAATTTGCATGGCATGCCAGGTGTTTTAGGGGGAATAGCCGCGCTCGGATTAGTAGCTTCACCACTATGGCAACTAACAGGAACTGGGCTATCCGTGATTCTGGCGTTAGGAGCGGGATTAGTTGTAGGTTTCATTGCTTCAAAGTTGGGAGGAAAAGAAGCGCCTTATGATGACTTAGAAGAATTTGAATTATCTTAGTTAACTTGTTACACTTGCTTGAAAGTTCAGGTAAAACTGCTGCAGCAATGAATGCAATATTCTCTAATTTTGTCTCTATGAATATAGAGATTATTGGAAGTAAACCTAAGAGACTAATTAGTAGGAATACAATTTTCCATAGGGTCTTTTCGAATCTGGCAAAATTCTTCGGAACTTTGCGTTCATGACTTTTTCAAAATTTGAACCAAAATAATCACAAAACTCCTTTACTAGAGTTTCAATAATACGACTATCACGTTTGCCAATCATTCTTACACTAGTTCCCTTTTCAATTTGCAGTATATCACCACGCTCGTAAATCACGCCACCATGCATCCCGGTACCAACAAACCTAGCCTTACAAGATTCGCCTTGACGCAAGTTCAAACCTAGAATCAGAATAACACCACCTGCCATGTACTCTCCTAAAAAGTCCTGTGCAACTCCACCTATAACCAGCTGAGGTTTTTTCCCCTGGTACTCCTTCATGTGTATTCCTACTCTATAACCCACATTATCGCGGACGAAGATTTTTCCTCCCCGCATTGAGTGACCAGTAATATCTCCAGCGTGACCATGAACCACAATTTTGCCTTCGTTCATTGTGTTACCACAACCATCTTGCGCGTTTCCATGAACCTCTATTCTGGGTCCATTCATGAAAGCCCCCAAATCGTTTCCTGGAGTCCCATAAATATCCATTTTTACTTCTGCATCTAAATCGGTTCCAATGTATCGCTGCCCAAAAACGTTGTTAATCTCTATTCTTTCAGCATTGTTCCTGCTGATGGTTCGCAAGAGGCTGTTGAGATCCTTATAATGCATCTCGTAAGCGTCAATTTTCCATATTTCATTTTCAAAGTTTGCGGATTGGAGCAAATGGGTGTTGATTTCAGCAATCACATTCTTTTCTTCAAGCATACATGATCACTCTCCGGCCATCTTAACTCCTAGAATCCTCAGCTCTATATCTGTTAGACCCACCCCTCTAAGCGCCAAACGGTTTCCGCGTAGACTCTCGATGGCATTTATGCCCATACCGCCCATCATGTCCTTGATTTCCAAGCTCCACCCTCGAAGGAGATTAACGAGTCGCTCTGTAGCTATGTCTGGATTGACTCTCTTAGCAATCCAAGGGTCGTTCGTCGCTATGCCCCAAGGACATTTTCCAGTGTAGCATTTCTGGCAAACAGTACAACCCACAGCTACAAGTGCAGCAGTAGCAATGTAAACAGCATCAGCACCTAACGCGATGGCTTTCACAATATCCGCACTACCTCTAATACCGCCGGCAGCGATTACAGAAACCTGGTTACGAATACCCTCTTCACGGAGACGCTGATCTACTTGTGCAATAGCCAACTCGATAGGAATACCAACGTTGTCTCTGATGACTTTCGGTGCGGCCCCGGTTGCGCCTCTAACACCGTCCAAAGCTATGATGTCAGCGCCAGCCCGAACCATACCACTAGCAATTGCGGGTGAGTTGTGAACTGCGGCGATCTTTACTGATATTGGCTTTGTGTAGTCCGTAGCCTCTTTAAGCGCATAAATCAGCTGCCTAAGATCCTCAATTGAGTAGATGTCATGCTGAGGAGCTGGAGAAAGCGCATCCGTGCCCGTAGGGATCATTCTGGTTCTAGCAACATCAGCAGTAACTTTCTCTCCTGGAAGATGCCCACCTATCCCTGGCTTTGCACCTTGACCAATTTTGATTTCGACAGCAGCACCAACATCGAGATATTGTGGATGAACCCCGAACCGACCGGAGGCAACTTGAACGATTGCATGGTCACCGAATTTGTACAAACGTTTATCCAAGCCGCCCTCGCCCGTGTTAAAATAGGTCCCACATTCCGTAGCAGCCCGCGCTAACGCCTTATGCGCATTTAAGCTTATGGCGCCATAGGACATTGCGGAGAACAGAATTGGGGTGTCAAGACGCAGTTGAGGGGTTAGTTTCGTTTTTAATACAACACTGCCAGCATCTAGTTCCATTTCCAGCTTATCTGGTTTTGCACCTAGGTAGGTTCTGATTTCCATAGGTTCCCGTAAGGGATCTATCGAAGGATTAGTCACCTGACTAGCGTTGAGTAGAAGTCTGTCCCAATAAGTGAAATAGGGTTTATCACAACCCATACCTGTTAAGATTACGCCACCTGTTTCAGCTTGCTTCTTAACATCTCTGATGATCTCCAATGTCCAATTGTAATTTTCTCGTGAAGCGTTAGGGTTTTTGCGTATAGTTATGGCGTGAGTAGGACACAAAGTTACGCAACGCTGACAATTAACACAATTTTCGTCTTTACTGAGAATTACATCGTCTTCAGCATCGTAACAATGTGTATCATAAGTGCACTGGTTAACACAAACTTCGCAGCGAATGCAACGGTTTAGATCTCTTTCAACAAGATATTCAGGAAGTAAATATGTTTTCATTTATTCTCCCCCAACAAGGGCCAAGATTTCAACCTTCTTTTGGCTATGGAGCTTGCCAACCACAGGCTCTCCTCCCCTCGGAAACCAGAACCTATCCAGCTTTGGAGAAACAAGACGTATTGCAGCCTCTTCCGAGGACATATACAGAAAATCGCCTCGGGTCCCAGCCACGAGAGGGCGAAGTTTAATTCTGTCTGTGAGTCCTATCATCTCCCCATGGTGCGCCACAATGATGCTGAAAGGACCGTTCATCAACAAGCTTCCGTAAGTCTGGCGAATAGTTCGAAAGACTTGTTGCTGCTTGGGTTCCATTTCGTCTATTTCGCTCCACAGCGGGGCAGCTAAGACTTTGGAAACTATTTCAATTGGTAAATGCTGCCTACGCATGAGAAGATCTACAGCGTAAGCCAATACCTCAGTGTCAGTCTGCATCGTACATTTGTAGCCGTACATCTCTAAGAAACGACGATTTATGCCATAAGAGGAAAGTTCCCCATTGTGGACTACAGTCCAGTCTAGGATGTTAAAGGGATGAGCACCCCCCCACCAGCCTGGACTATTTGTTGGAAACCTGCCGTGAACGGTCCATAAGTAACCCTCATACTCTTCCAGACGGAAGAAGTCAGCTATGTCTTCTGGAAAGCCTACGCCTTTGAAGACTCCCATGTTTTTGCCGCTTGAAAAAACGAATGCTTTTCCAGTCTCCGTGTTGATTTGCATGACTTTTTCTATTATATAATCGTCTTCTGTCTGATTCTCAGATGTCCTTTGTCTGGGCTGAATGAAGTACCGCCACACTAAGGGTGGATCACTTACTTTTGCATCTCTTGTGGGTATTTGTTCGACGGCTATGACGTTGAAATTCTCTTTTAGCAGTTTATCGGTTTTTTCCTTAGCCTCTCGGCTCAGGTACATGATGTGAAAAGCGTAATCATCCTGATGTTCTGGATAAATTCCGTAAATAGCAATGCCGCCGCCAAGACCGTTTTCACGTTCATGCATGTTCGCTATGGCTCTAATTGGATCTCGCGATGAGAATCGTTTTCCTTCCACGTTCATCATGCCAAATATGGAGCAGCCTTCGAAGTCCTTATCATCATTGTAAGGGTTATTTGTCTTGCTTAGATTCTTCATTTGTATTCCCCTGGGTAGATTTTTTTTCTCAAAGACCGCGGCAAAGTGGCAAGGCAAAAGTCTTCAGAGAGAAGTTCTTGTTTGAACTTTTTCACTTTTGCACCGCTTTTAATAAGATGGAATAGTATTCCGGCCTTTTCAATGTCTTTTACAAGGATCATACCAACAATCACGTTGTCCTTAAGCACCATTTTTTTGTAAAGACCCTTTTCTGGATCATGTTTGACTAAGATTTCATATGCACCTTCTTCTTTCGGATTAGCTATTCCAACTGATATGATGGGAATTTCGAAGTACTTCAAAGCACTCATTGAAGTACCCCCTGGGTAACTAGTTTTTTTCCCAGCCATGTTATAACCGGCAACTCTCCCTTCCAGTTGGGCAAGAGGCCAGAGAGGTAGTAGTCGATTTCCACCAAAAATAAAGTCATAAGCTTCAGCAACGTCTCCACTTGCGAATACATCGGAAATGTTTGTACGCATAAACCTATCCACAATTATGCCTCTATTCGTCTTTACATCAGTACCTGAGACAAGCTCTGTGCGCGGAATAACTCCGATAGCAATTATCACCAAATCGCATTGCAGCTGAGTACCGTCAGTTAGGATCGCCCCGCCAACAAAATTATCATCTTCAGGTTTCCCGACTATCCGCTGAACTGTTTGACCTGTGGCTATTGTGACCCCCACTTTTCTGATGATCTTTTCAACCATTTCTGAAGCTGTTGGATCTAATATCAGGCTGAGGATTTTTTCTTTGAGTTCAACCATCGTCACTTTTAACCCGCGGTTTACTAATGCTTCTGTAACACTGACTCCGATGAGACCCCCACCGAGAACCAGGGCGCTTTTGGCAGTTTCAATTTTTGTTGCCACGAGTTTAGCATCGGAAAGCGTTGTAAATGTAAACACTCCTTCCTTATCGGCGCCTTCTATCTTTGGGACGAAAGGTCGTCCACCAGTTGTGATAAGTAACTTCTCGAAGTCAACATGCTCTCCTTTCTCCAGCTCTACGTATTTGTCAGCCAAATTGAGCTTTACTGCCGTTCTTCCTGTCAGAGCCTCAACTTTGTTTTTCTCCCAGAATTGGCTATCACGACACAGCATTGTCTTAAAATTAGCCTTTCCGCTGATTAAATCAGAAATCATTGGACGAGAATATTGCGGGCAAAGCTCTTCGGAAATCACAGTTATTGTGCCTACAGGATCAACATCTCTTATTGATTCAACCGCACCGATTCCTGCAGCTGAAGCACCTACGATCACATACTTTGACATTACAGCTTCACCTCTTTATACACCAGAGCGTCGTTAGGACAATTAGCTACACATGCTGGAAGCTCCAACTCCGAACAGAGATCACATTTGGAAACTACTTTGCCTGAAGCACCCATCCTTATAGCTCCATATGAACAAACCATGATGCAAGTCCAGCAACCCAAGCATTTCTCAGAATCATGCATCACCAATCCGGTATTTTCGTCCTTTTGCATGGCCCCAGAAAGGCAAGCGGTAACACATGGCGCATCCTCACAATGTCTGCACTGAATTGCGAAAGAAACAGGTTTGTGCACTTCTAACGTTACTCGGCTGAGCGGGCGAGGATTTTCCCTGTTGTAAGCCTTAACTATGTCTTTTGACTTGGAGTGCTGGACGGTGCAGTAGACCTCGCAGAGTCCACATCCAATGCAGAATTCTTCCTTTGCAATGATTCTTTTCATATATTATACCTCATTTTTACATGAACAGGAGCGCGAGCAAATGACCATGAGAAACGAGTGGTTTGCTGTTTTTTGCGCAGAGGACAGCACCTTGGGTGACCCTTTGTTTAGTGAAGTTTGCGCGGTCTCTACAAGATTTCATGGTCATCAACATCCTGGTTTTCATGGGAACCAGCATAGTGAGTGGAATACATTCTATATAACTCTGTTGAAAAGCATTTATATGTAAGGTAATGAACTATGTGATGTAAATGAAATATGTGTATGGGTGAACATGTATGTTGGAAAAAAACTTAGGATACAGAAGAGTCCAAGGCACAGGAAGAGGATCGTACCTCATATCCCTGCCAAAAGAATGGGTAAAAGACAATGAGCTAAAAAAAGGAAGCGAAATCGACTTCAACGTGCAAGCCGATTCGTCGCTAACCTTGGTTCCAAGAAAACTGAATGCGTGAAAGACCTATCAAACTTCGACGGCATCTTTGTCCCCTATGGCTTCGGTCCTAGGGGCACGGAAGGAAAAATCTCAGCCATCAAATACGCACGAGAAAATAACATACCTTTCCTGGGGATATGTTACGGTTTTCAACTTGCAGTTATCGAGTTTGCCCGAAACGTATGCGGATTGAAAGACTCAAACAGCACCGAAATTAACCCGAATTCGCCGCATCCCGTGATTGATCTTATGCCAGAACAGCGGGGAATCGAAAACAAGGGCGCTACGATGCGTTTAGGAGCGCACAAAATAATACTAGAAGAAGGCACGATTGCAGGCAGCCTCTACAAACGTGCGGATGTATACGAACGGCACCGTCACAGGTTCGAGGTGAATCTGGACTACCATGAACTTCTCAAGAAGAATGGACTGTGCTTCTCTGGAAAAAGCACTGACGGCAAGAGAATGGAGACTTTGGAGCTGCCAAACAACTATTTCTTCTTTGCTTCCCAATTTCACGGTGAATTCAAAAGTCGTCCCGGAAGACCCTCACCTGAATACTCTGTTTTCATCGATGCTTGCCTGAGCAAAAAGCTGGGCAAGACGAAACCAGATTTACTATGCGAGCACTCACGTAACTGACTTTATAATGTATCCCTGTTTGAACACTAATGTTATTGCTTTCAAATCAGGCTTGCATTTTAGTGCCTTATAGGCGATTATGCTTGTGTCAGTTCTATCAGAAAACAACAGACTTTATGCTAGGTGCTGTTGAATAACTTTGTTTCTCTTGGCCCGAAAGAAACGAAGAGTACGCCTACTTTCTTCAGAATAGACACCCTCTTTGTTTAGAAAAAAACTGGAACGCTTAATTTGCTTTATAACCAAGCTTGCGGTGAGGTTTCACATGTCTCGTAGATTCTTCCTTTTTCCTCGTAACCATTAAGGAACTTCTCTTTCATTTCATCAGCCATTTTTTGAGCTAACGGTGTAATGTACTTGCCTGTGATACACGCGAGGCATAATTGATCACGATTATGTCCAGTGGCACGAACTAAACCATCAATGGATTGATAGCATACGGCATCCGCGCCGATAATTCTCGCGATTTCTTCCACATTGTGTTTCGAGCCGATTAGTTGTCCGTAGGTTGCCATGTCAATGCCATAAAAGCACGGTCCGATTATACGTGGGAAGGTAACAAACAAGTAGACTTTTTTTGCGCCTGACCTGTGCAGTTTTTCTATTGTAACCTTTGTGGTGTCACCGCGGACTATACTGTCTTCAGTGACAATCAGGCGTTTTCCATCAACCTTTGAGCCTAGAACGTTTATTTTTCGGTCTATGGTGGAAAACCGATCTTTGTTAAGCAGTATGAAAGCTCGTTCGGTGACGTAACGGTGTCTGCGCGATGCCCGTTCCCATTTAAGTCCAGACTCTTCATGAACACCCATCGCTGGATCATCGCCGGTTTCAGGCACCGAGAGAATAATATCAGAGTCTTTTACGATTTGCGGGTACTCGCGTACAATGTTTCTTCCAAATTCTTCACGAATTTCGTAAACGTATTTACCATCGAACCGCGAGTCAGGTCTCGCAAAATAAGCATATTCAAAAGCGCAAAAAGCTTTGCGTGAATTCTTGACGATTTGTTCGCGTTCAAAACCGTCTTGTGAAACCTTTACCAGTTCGCCTGGTTCCAGTTCAAAATCTCTTACAAAACTATTCATGTCTAAACTCACAGTTTCTGAAGAAAAAGCGTAAGTTGTCCCATCTGGGCTGTGCCCTGCGCAGAGCGGCTTGATCCCATGCGGATCTTTGAAAGCGAAGAAATCACCGGTTCCGGTTATGCCGGCTACGGAAAATGCTCCGTCGAAGCTTCGCATGCACGCGCCAACTGCGGATGCTAAATCCTTAGCCTGTTTCAGTTCTAGCAGCAGCTTTTGGCAGACCAAGTCTGAATCACAACTTTGCCTGAAATCAGGGAAGTTTTTGTTCATTTCTTTTTTTAGTTGGAGAGTGTTGACGATGTTGCCGTTGAACGAGAGCGCGAGTTTTAGACCGTTTATTAAAGCGGTAACTGGCTGGGTGCCTTGTATCAATGATGTGTCGTCGTCCTTCCCAGAAGTGGTGTATCGCACGTTGCCTAATCCTATCCATCCTGGCAGGTGCCCTAACCATTCTTGTATGGCGCTGTTTCGTAATTTTGGGACTAAATCAAGGTTTTTGTGAACGCAAAATTGTCCTTTGTTATATGTGAGGAAGCCGTGGGACTGGTGACCTCTGTGGTTTTGGGCGCGGAGACCCCAGTACACATATGGAAATACGGGCTGCTTTTCGAAGTTTATTGCGCCAAAGATACCGCAACCTATTTTTGTTTCCCTTCTTCCGATGTTGAGAAGTAGAGAAAAAAGGGGCTTATCAGCTTTTAGTACATCTTTGTCTAAAAAACATGGAAAATGAGATTTCTTCCCTGCAATTTATCCTTTTTCACTGTCTTGTTTTTGATGTAATCATGTAAAGAAAAATTCAACTAACGGCAACAAAAGGAGGCGCAGATTTAGTTGAAAAAATGGCAGTAAAATCAATGCCAGTGATGAAAGAGCTTTTCAAAGAATTAGGAGAAATATCTAAAGAGTTAACCAATAATCTTGAAACATTAAATAAATTGATACTTGCAAGAATGAAATCTATGAAAGAGAGCTGTGAATAAAACAATTTTGAATAGAAAAAAGAGGGTTTGCGGGTGATATCTCCACTGTAGGTGGGGTTCGAATCCCACCCCCCGCACCAAAAT
>JABAOC010002366.1_pt7 | contig 32833 bp, 30 predicted proteins | sample 7062161 | NCBI WGS metagenome assembly JABAOC01 (sample SAMN14538625, study PRJNA623070) | marine sediment metagenome | biome: marine biome [ENVO:00000428]; feature: marine pelagic biome [ENVO:01000023]; material: deep marine sediment [ENVO:00002113] | place: India: Gulf of Khambhat ... | reverse complement strand
ATCTTCACCCCTATTTCGACAGTCACTTCACCGCATATATCCCGATTGAGACATCAAGAGAAAGCATGGCAGCCCCATATAACCATCCTCCGCCAAAAATGCAATTTACACAATTCACTGATGACACTCTTTTTGGGAAAAATCTCAATGAAATCTCTGATAGCACTTTAAAGGATTATTTGGAACTGTACAACATTAAATATTTCCTGGTTTTTAGTGACAGCGGCAAAGCCTTTTTCGGAAAAAATCCCAGTTTTAGATGTGTATTTGAAGTTGGCAATTTCGCGATCTATGATTACCTTGATTCAGATCAAAGTTATTGCTATGGATGCGAAGCGGATATCAAGGCTGATTACGATACCATTGTGGTAAAAAATGTAACTTCAAATACTACCATTTTGAAATATCACTACATTGATACCTTGAAAATAGAACCTGCGTCTATTAAGATGAAGCCAATTAGAATTCTGGACGACCCAAATCCATTTATATTAGTAGAAAATGGTGATCATTCAGAATTCAGAATATACAATTAATCAAATAAGAGAATTTCAAGAAACACCAGATCTGAATCTACAGAACGCAATCGAAGGATTCACAGCTCATTCTGTTTATTATTCTCTGACATATGAGATAAATTGTGATGGATGATAAACTCGCCGGCACGTAATACTACAGGCCACTTTTCGATTTCTTCCATCATCTTCTTAACGGCGGAATACCTACCACCCCATTTTCTCCAAAAATCATCTATAACAACAAATTTTGCCTTATCATATGAACAATCAAATGCAAATCGATCGGAGGGATAGCTTCCAAAAAAAGGAGTTTTAATGCCCTTAACCACAAGTGCAGGCAAAATATCTGAAACATTGCCCTTTATTCGCCAACCAATATGAGGAGAAGTTATCGCGAACTCTGCTTCACTCATGTTTCTGTTGATGAATTCTACAACACGATCAGATTCCACTGACAAAGGAACAGTCAGCTCGCTGAGAGGCGTTTCAAATCCTGAAATTACACCCGAGAAGGCGATGTAGGAATTTCCAACAATAAAAAACAGAATAATTAAAATCATAAAAACCGAAGCAGAGCCCTCCCATATTTTAATAGAGAGTTTATCCAGTCTGCTTCCTAATTTCCGAAGCAGGTATTTTGAAGATTCCCTCAACCATTTAATGCTCCCGAGAATACTCCTGAAAACCATATTCCATACATGTATTGTCGCTATAATAGAGAAGACTGCCAAGCCGAGCATCAAGTATGGCATGAGGGACATAACATAGAAGGAATAAGGAGATGGCGATGTTGTCCTTAAGATAAGAATCAACGATAAAACAAATAACAACAATAAAAGATTTCTCTCCCTTTCTTTATCGATCAAAAAAAAGCCGACGATGCTCAATGGTATCCAAAATCCTATGCCAAGAAAACTTAAGAATCGGTTAAAAATTGATAGAAAAGTGCCGACAAGCGTGAGTGCGCCGCTTCTGGCGAAATCGTGCTTCAAATCAAACAAAAATGCTTCTGGAGCGGTTAACAACATGAAGACGATATACACTCCAAAAAGACAAAGTGCGATCAGAGGTGCCAGCATTGCCTTTTTTCTGTGAAAAATAAAAGATACAAATATGAGATATATAAGCTCACTGATTCCAAAAAAGGAGGTTAACATCGAGAATCCCGCGCTGATTCCGGCAGAGTATATCCATTTGTTTTTATTTGTCTGAACATATTTGAGAGTGAATAAGAAGGTCAACACGGAAAAGAACATGAGTTGATTGTATGTAAACGCCCACCTATTGTTTACCAATATTAAGGGACTGACTGCAAAAAAAAAGCTAGAGAGCAATCCGGCAAGCTTACTGTATACCAGTTTTCCGATAAAGTAGAGAGCTATAATAGTAAAAATCCCGTACATCGCCGTCAATGCTCGAGCTATCAAGATATCATTCCCAAATAATTTCAGCAATCCTCCGAGAATCAAATAAAACAGGGGAGGGTGGGGAACAAAAACATAGTTATGGGCAAACATCTGCATTTTCCCTTGAGCCAGATTCCAGGCAACATTCATGTTTATCCCTTCATCCCCATATATTTCCGGATTTGTACGTAAATTATAAAAGCGTAAGAATACTCCAAGCAGTACAATCCCAACAATAATTCCGAATATGAACAATTTTTTTTCAAACAACTTAGATGGCCCTTGGAAGTGTTTTAAGATCGTAGTCTTCATATCTAGATAGATCCAAGAATATAAAGATGATGCCCCTGAAAGGATTTAAACCACAACGGTAAAGAACTTTCAATTGTTTGCAGGAAAGACATTATGCCTGTACTTTTTCTGCTATTTTCAATATTATTCGGTGATTCGACATCGATCTTCCATTCCCATTGTTTACCCATCAATTTCATTACTCTCTTCAGTTGACCGCGCATCGGCATGTCCCAGGTATCCATCCAAGGAGGAATATCTATAGCACCTGTTTCGATTACTTTTATATCTGTTTGCTCCAAAGAAGCGATAAGGCTTTTCATTCTCATCAGGCGGGCATATCCATGGTCCCAATGAAACCCATGCAGCTTATGAAATAACATGTGGATGAAAGTTCCTAAATTGTAAACATTTTGAGTCAACACCATAACGTATTTTTTAGAAACTCGCCGCATTTCAGATAGAAGTATGTCAGGATTGAGAAATCTTTCAAACATGCAATAGTTCCAGACTAAATCAAAGCTATTATCTTCTATAGGCAGCTCATCGACATCGCAGCAAAGAAAAGCAACTTTGTCATCCAGATTATTCTTCCGCCAGATCGCTGCAGCCTGTTCCAGCATGTCGTTGACAGGATTCGTCAAACAAACTTTACAGCCATTTCTGGCAAATTCCAGACTGTTGATTCCTGGCATGCCTGTAACTCCATCTGCTGGGGACTCAAGGACCGATTCGATTTTATATTTGGTTAATATATGATAAAAATAGGCATCGATGACTTGGCGTTCGTAGACTGTTCCAATTCCTTCATCTAAATCTGTTGGAGCAACATCGAGATTCCTCTTTATAAATTTCAAAAGCATACTTTTCTCAGATTCAGAGATCATGCTCAGACTCCTTCCCTTTTCTTTTAAACAGGCTTTTTATAAGGATGAAAAGCACAAATACAGTCGTAGGAATATAGAGTAATAACCAAATAAGGAGTGATAATGTGCCTTTCAGAAATTTCATTTTGTGTCTCTTTTTTTCGCAATTATATAACAATTGTGGGCAAAAAATATTTTCAATGGCATGGGGAGACGAGATCTCTCTATAAACGTCGCTTTTTCTACTTTTTTACGAGTTTGCTCCCATTCATAGGAAGATAGCGGTTCGGGTGTATCACCCGCCACCTTTACCTGTTTTTTGCCAAAAAACTGCCTGACTAGATTCGGCAGCTCTGGAAATCCAGGCCACCAGGGGACGTCAATAGGCCCTTCATCCATAACCTCCATCCCCGCTTCGATAAGGACTTTCCGGACTTGCTTAATTTTCATCCAGGCCCTCGGACCGACAAAATCACAATCTGATTTGTTCAACATATGATAAACATGGTGCAAATATTGTCCGTAGTTATGAGCATTAGGCACTATCACCAGAACCATCTTAGAAACACGGCTCATTTCCTGCAAGAACTGGGAAGGATTCGTCAACGCTTGTATTCGGTCAAAATTCCAGCTCAAGTCAAAGTGGTTTTCTGGAAATGGGAGCTTATACAGGTCGCTTTTGACAATCTGAAGATTTACAAAATCTAGGGAATCCCAGAGTAATTTCGCTTTTTCCAGTATAAAAGGGTCATCGTGAACGATCGAAACCTCACAGTTTAGCAAATTAAATATCAAACTGCCCGCGCCTATCGCTCCGTATGAGTCACAAGGAATTTCTGCGATTCGCCTTAGCTCCCTTTGGGAAGTCAATTTCTCAAAAAACTCATTCAGCATGAATCTCCGGTAAATTGCACCGAAGCCCTCAGAAGGAAAATATAACCTATGGTTTCCTTTTTTTTCATTGATTTTTTTATCCATTGTTCATCTCTTAAAAAGATTTAATGAGTTTTCCGCAGCAAATCAATTCCTCTTTTTCGATAAGCTTAAATTTTATTACTTTGCTGCCTCGTAAAGCTAGAAGACCTTATTTGCTATCTTTCATTTCAATTCTGTTTGTAAAAAATGATTTCACAAATGTCCATTGATTTGCTACAAGACTTCTGATAAGTCCGAGTACTTGCCTTCTGTAAGATAAAACATGAACGAATAGATCAATCAGCCTAAAGTTCTTAAGGTATAGTTTCAAGTATCCAATCACCTGAAGCTTTTCCATCTGCCGTCTTGAAAGGTTCTCGAGCTCCAGTCCCTTGCCAGCAGTGAAAGTATAGCCGCTCCAATCTTCTGAGAATGATTTGTAGCCACCTTCACCAAGTTTTGCCATTCGTGCGACTTCCGTCCCAGGGTATGGAGTCATGATAGCGATGGAGGCATAGTCAGGATTCAATTTAGCACAGAAATCAATTGTCTCCTTAGCTTTTTCCAAAGTTTCGAAAGGATGCCCCAGAATAAAATCACAGTATACGATCAGTCCTGCTCTTTTTGCCATCTTCACAGCTCTTTCTGACTGTTCAAGGGTGATTCCTTTTTTTATACTCCTCAAAACTTCCTCATTTCCGGATTCAATGCCGAATTCAATGCTTTCACATCCAGCTTCCCGCATTCTTCTCAGCAGTGAAGCATTCACTTGGTCAACACGTGTTTGTACTTTCCAATTTATCCTTTTATGTAATCCACGTCTCATTATCTCATCCAGGATTTCATATGTCCTTTTTTGATTGGCCGTAAATGTCTCATCGTTGAATTCAATCAGTCTTGGACTGTAAGTTGTGACAAGGTGTTCCATCTCATCCACGATATTCTTCGGGCTCCTATAACGGACTTTTTTCCCGGATGAACGTTGACAAAATATACAATTAAATGGACAGCCGCGTGCAGACGTAAGAAAATAAGTTGAAGCCGCGCGTGGGTATAAATTCCATGCAGGAAAAGGCAAAGCATCCAAATCCTGAATATAATCTCTCGGTGGATTGACTTGAATACGCTTCCCCTTGCGAAATGACAGACCTTCGATATTGTCAAGCGGTCTCCCTTTATCCTGTGCTTCAATGAGTTCGTAAAAGGTTTTTTCACCTTCTCCCGTTACAAGGAAATCGAAACTTGGATAGCGCTTGAGCACGTCCATGGGTAGGGCGACAGCATGAGATCCTCCGATAACTGTGATACTTTTAGGGAATATTTGCTTCACATTTGCAGCTATTTTTTCCGCTACATCAATCTCCATCGTCATGGCTGTAATCCCTATAAACTCGGCTTTTTCCATATCTATTCGATTCAGCGTCTGTTTCATTGTCAAGTTTTCAAACTTTGCATCGATAATGGAAACCGCTATCCCCATTTTCTCCAAGTAGGAGGCGATGTATCCCAGCCCCACCACAGGCATGGCATAGTTTTTGCTGAAATATCTTCCTTCGGCAACAGGAGGATTTATTAGAACAACCTTCATTTGACTCTTTTTCTTTTTAGCAGATGAAAGCCTGCTCTCAAAACATTGGGCAAATTACGCCATGTGTCGGTGTTTGTGAGCAACCTTGCCATGTATCTTGGACGAAAATAAAATTCTCGGTATGCCTTTCCCATCATCTCTTCCATCAAATCTGCTGTAACCTCTTTACATTCATAAAAAGCACTTCGATGTTGATGGTAGTAATCACTCCAACGCTCAACCAGCAACCTTCCCTCTCTTAATACCTCATCGAACAATTGTGTTCCAGGGTATGGTGTCGTCATGCTGAATTGGGCATAATCAGGATCCAGTTCCTTAGCAAATTGGATCGTTTCTTCCATCGATTCCCGGGACTCGTCGGGATTACTCCCTATCATGAACAAGCCCACTGTCCTTAAGCCGACCTCTTTTGACAACCTAAAGGCGTCTCTAATCTGGTCTAATGTAAGCTTTTTTCTTATCCTATCGAGCATTTCCTGTGTTCCTACTTCTACTCCAATGGCAACCCGATAGCAACCTGCTTCTTTCATCTTCATCAGCATTTCTTTTGTCACCAGGTCAGCTCTCAATCCGCCTGTTGCCGTCCAAGGAATGACCAAATTTTGTTCGGTGATGAGCTCGCATAGTTCAATAACTCGATCTATTCTTAAATTAAATACATCATCATGGATTGCAATTTCTTTCACGCCCAGTTCCTCTATCAGATATTTCCATTCCTCAAGGACACTGGCCGGACTCCTTGCCCGCCATTTTCGTCCCAAAGTCCCAATGAAACAGTAAATGCACTGAAAAGGACAGCCACGCGATGTCATGATGTTCGCCGATGGGCTTCTCGTTCCCAAAAGGGGGGAGGGATTTGTATACTGATTTAACGGAGGAAACAAATGATAGGCCGGCAGTGGAATATCTTCGAGATTTTCAATCGGAGGTCGAGCTTGTGTATGAATTAAAGTGCCATTCAACTCATAACAGAGACCTTGAATTTTCTCCGGATTATGCCCTCTTTCGAGCACTGTACACAGTTCCGCCATAGTGAATTCGCCTTCTCCAACTACCACATAATCTACGAATGATAAACGGGCCGACTCCTCTGGCATACAGGTGACATGAGGTCCACCAATTACGGTAACAGCACCGCTTTTTTTTGACCTCTCTGCAATCTCCCAGGCAGATTCAATGAGCGGCGTGGTAGCAGTTATGCCTACGATATCCGTATTGTGAATTTTTGCCTCGCCATGGATATTCTCATCGATAATTACTACCGAATGTCCCGCTTTTTCTAAGCATGCACCAATATATGCCAGTCCCAAAGGTATTACTTTTGACCTGGATACAATCCATTTCTTGGCTGAGGGATTTACTAAAGTAATCTTCATGATGTTACCCACCCAATTCCCTCAATTTGTGTCGCATACTAACTGTTGACGAAAGTCCGATACCGATACACCCAAAGGCGATAAATCCTAAGATCCCCATCAGAAACAATGTTAAGAGATGAGAAGAAAGGGCAACCGCACTCGCTATATTCTTATCATATCCAAAGGTTACACTGAAGAGCAGTATATAAACTAACTCATGGCTTCCTATAGCGGCTGGGGGATTAGGTATAATATAAAAAAGTGGGATTAATGTCGCGCAAAATAAAATGACCAACCAGGGAATTTTCAATCCAAAGGCATAAAAAAAAGTCCAAACAAACAATCCGTTGAAAAGTACGGCCATCAGCGTATATACAAAGATATTGACTGATTTTCCAGGCAACACCCGAATAACCGACATTCCTTCAACAAAAAATTTCAAAAATGTAAGAATTTTTTCTTTTATAATAACTGGCAGCCAGAAAAAGCTTTTTTTTATAATAGCAGTAACGAGATCTGCTTTAGCAACTGAAAAAATTATCACCAAAAGTAATAAAGTAAACATTAAGAGCAGGCTGAGTAAAATTGTATATATAAGCTGACTCAGATGTACTCTCACAAAGGGAGTAATTATCAACACAACTGCTATTGGAGATAAATCCATGACCTTGTCAATAAAAACCGTTGGCAAGGATTTTGAAATCGGGGTAGTGTTCAATTGTTTCAAAAATACACTCTTTGTTAATTCTCCAGCGCGCACGGGAATTATAAAATTTAGCAAAGTGCCTGACATATACAAATTGAATGCTTCTATGACTGAAATCTTACTTACAGGATGAAGGATGACTCTCCATCTCATACTCCTAACGAACCACTGCCCTGTACAGAACACACATGCAACGAGCAGCCATATCGGTTTCATGTTCTTGAATAATGTCAGTATCTGGCTTAAATCAACAAGGGAAATCCAGATAACGACTAAAACACATCCCAGGATACTTCCCAAAATAAGCATCAATTTTTGTATTACTATTTTCTTCATGTTGTATTTTGATTAAGCATATTCTCTCTCCTAAAGAATATGCTGTTTTTTCATCCAATCAACCGTCATTCGAATTCCTTCGTCATAGTCATATTTTGGTTGATATCCCAATTCAGCCTCGACCCTTCGGATGTCATAGGATCTGTCTATAGTCATTATATCAATCTTACTCTTAGTAATGATTGGCTCTCGAATTGATCTTTGTATTACTGAGGACATCAATCCATAAGCCCATTCAAATAAGGCACCGATTGATTTAGCTGCCCAAAGAGGGACATGCAGTTTAGGTGCTTTTTTACCTAAATACTTTGATACTTTCTTGACCAATTCATTAATTGTTATGGGTTTTTTCCCTGCGACGACATAAGCCTGCCCTATTGCCCGAGGATTTTCGAAAGCCAATAAGAATGCCTGGATGAGGTCAGAAATATACATCAAGTGTACCCTGTTCTTCCCCGACCCGATGGTTCGGTATTTACCGGAATGGATCAAAGAAATCAACTTTGTGAGCATACCTGTTAAATCGCGTGGACCATATGTGATAACAGGACGTATGATTGTGACCGGTAAATCCCGTTCACTGTAAAATTTCATAGCAAGCTTCTCACTTTCAGCTTTGCTTTTTCCATATTGAGTCGCAGGTTGTATAGGGAAAGCCTCATTTGCCGGGCTGTTTGAAAAATGTCCATGTACACTGACTGAACTGACATAGACGAAGCGCTGAATTTGACCCACACTCGCTTCCAAAAGATTTTGTGTCGTCTCGACATTTACCTTTCTTCTTTCCTCATCTGAGACACCCCATTCGGTCCTGATAGCTGCCAAGTGAAAAATGACATCTGCGCCATCGACCAGTGCCTTTACATCATTAAAATCTGTCAAGGATGTCATGATTTTCTCTATCTTGTCAACGGGCAAATAAGTTAAATCGCTATTGGGTCGAACAGGTACGCGAACATTATGATGCTTCGCCACCAATGCATCCACCAAATGACTTCCGATGAATCCTGTGCCTCCTGAAACCAGTATATTCATCTTCTCATCTCAATACTTATTCAGGCTTCGTCAATCCCTTAACCAGGATTGCATTCAAAGGGCAAACATCAATGCAATTTAAACATCTTATACACTGATTGTAATCTATCACTCGCTCTTGGACATCGAGAGCGTCCTTAACGGGGCAAACCGTCAGACACTGCTCACATTGATTGCAAAGGTCCCAATCAAAATATGGCCTCGTGCCCATGTAGCCGGCAGAATAGATCATTCCTGTCAGCGTTCGGCCAGCAACTCTCATCCAAATGGCATCAAGAGCAAAAGACAGGCGTGTCAGCAGTCTGTATGTGGTGCTGGAATTTGGCAGGCGGAATTTCTTTACAGGAAAGCTCATTGGCACACCGCTGATGTTTACCTCAAAATCATCACTTCTCTGCAGGACAAGTTTCAGATATCCCACGTCTTTTGGATCAATACCGACCAGTGTGCAACATACTTTGTCTACTGCAGCTGTATTTTTCCCTGCTATTAAAAGATTCAATGTGACATTATCTCCATAGACCGGGCCGTCTCCTTCCATACAGGTCGTTGCATCAACAATGTTTAGCATGGGCTTAATGATTGTATTCAGGTCAAAAATTGCCCTATGTATACCCCAGATATGCATTTTCCGACGTTCAGATTCAGGCAAAAAGCCGAAGAGGTTTTTCATTGCCGCAGATAATGTGGCAATAATATGAGTTTTCAATTTAGGTATATTAATAATCTTCGCTGATTGTGTCAACGCAGGCAATTGTAACTTTCTATGTCGCGAGGGCACATCCACTTTGACCATGTCATCATTCCAATTGTATATTTCCATCCCATTTTTTTGCGTAAATTCCTCTATCTTCAACACCTCATACACGGTCTCTAACTTTTGCTCGATGGCCGGTACTTCGAAAAGCATGGGGCGCCCACCACACCTATGAATTTCCTGCGTAATGTTTTCGACTAGTTCCAAATTTGTGGTAGCACCTGTTTCATGTGCTCGGGGAGCAACAAAGTTAGGCTTTATAAGTACAATATCGCCTTTTTTTATCATCGATGATAAGCCGCCGAGCGGTGACAAAACTTCTGCCAGTGCTGATCTCATGTCATTTTTCACAGTGGCGATAGAAACAAGATTATTCTTCATCTATTTTTATTAGAGAGCCATCGAAGCTTGCGGAATCTCTTTACAGTGTCTTCAGGCTCGGGCGGACATCCACCAATATGAGGAAGATGATTTTCATCGGCAAATTCCTTTGTACAATCCCCCAAACATAAAACTCTTCCGGAGTTCTCAGGAAGATTGGCATTACGTCCACGTATCATGTTGAATCCTGTAAACAGCGAAAAAAAGGCAAATTTCCATAGGAAGGAATGCCAATACTTCGGATGATACAGAGCAAAGTGTATCGCATTTTCAAAAGCATGCTCGCATGCTGAGCAGACACGGATATTTCGCCATGATATATATCTCAGAATCTTCGAATATTTCTCACTGGCCCGCTTGAATTGCATCCTGACTTCATCAAAATCACAGCCCAGAATTTGAGGATTCAGGTTTCCTAAACCCTGGGCGATGCCATAGTTCAGGTGAACAACGTCGGTTGGATCGATCCCCATCAAATGGCAGCAAGTACAATCTGTATCTACTGGATTGGTTCCGTATACCATGAGTCCGGCCCTCCTTTTCCGGCCTCCCACCGGTCCTTCGCCTTCCATAGCAATAACAGCATCAACTATCACAAAGTCTGGAGAGAGCACCTTGAGCGAATTGACAATCGGTTCATTCAAACCCCACTTCCGATGATTGTCTTTTTTGCTGGTTCGACTAAAGATGCCTTGCTGATTTTTTACCGATAGAGAAACACTCGTCAAAACATGAGTCTTCATCTTCGGTAAGCTAATATATAAATCGGCATCCAATAATACCTTTGGCATTTCAACCCAGCCGTAGTTCCATTTGATCTTAGTACGCTCCGTTTCGTTTAGATCTAATAAAGTCACACCTTTTTTCTGGGATAGTGCAAGATAACCAGAAGTTTTAAAAGTCTCTTCGACATCCGCATCTATCGAGGGGCCTTCAGCGATTATGATCTTGTTGATTCCTATATTTTTTAACACGTTAATCGTTGCTTCGACCACTTTTGGGTGTGTGACAATACCAGAATCAGGCTTGACGGCCCTTACAATATTCGGCTTCAATACAGCACATTTTTTATCGCTTAATTGTAGCTCCAGAGTAGATATCGCCTGAGCAATACTTTTTTCTAAGCTGTGAAGCTCGTATTTAGCCACTTTGTCTAGAAAAACTGACATATTCTATTGCCTTTTGAGTGTTATTTGAGTGTTATATACATTCCTCTCTTACTTTTGCCAAAGTTTCTTTATGCCATCGAGCAAATCCTCAGAGCCAGGCGGGCAACCTCTTACAAATGGCAGTCCTTCTCCTTCAGAAACCTCTTGTGCGCAATCCCCAAAACATATAACAAAGTTCTTATCTCTGGGCATTTCTGGTAGTGGGCCTTTGACAAGATCAATTCGCTTGAAAAGGGCTTGAAACATAAACTTTGGGAAAAAGCTGAACCAATACTTTGGATTTCTTTTTGCCATCTCTATAGCACGATTGAAAGCGATGCTGCACAACGGGCAAGAACGCGGATTCCGCCAGGAGTAAATATTCAAAACTCTACCATATCTGTGATTGGGCTGTTGAAATTTTGTTTTCAGTTCTTCCATTTTTTCTCCCAAATTTTCTATCTGCGGAACTTTCTTATCTCCTGGGAGCAAAAAATGAATATGTTTGACAGCCGATGGGTCAATGCACATTAATTGACAACATATCAAGTCCACTTCCAACATATCCGTTCCCATGGCAAGAATCCCAGCTTCCTTTTTTTCCCCATGAATAGGTGCCTCACCCTCTAAACCGGTGATACCATCGACAATTATCATGTCCGGTCGAATAGTATGAGAAAGTCGAGCAATGGGTTCATGTAGACCTGTAAGATGGAATTGCATTTTCTCGTCCCGTGAAAGCAATCCTATTTGATTTTTCATGGAGATAGAAATCCCAGTGTTTACATGCGTTTTTAACTTGGGAATGTTGATATACAAGTCTGCATCCATCAGAAGTCTAGGCACACTTATGATACCATGCTCGACTCCTGTCTCATCCCCGAATGCTCTTTTCCTGTTTTCAGTAATTATCTTGATCTCAACAGATTCCGTGCCATTAAAATTTAAAAGTCTAACGTTTTTTCGCTGTGCCAATCTGAGATAACCTGAAACTTCAAATACTTTTCCATCATCTGCATCGACAGCAGGCCCGTCTCCTACAGTTATATCATCAATCCCCATATTTCTCAGCACATCTATGACCGCTTCCACAACAATGGGATGAGTTATTTTCGCTGAATTGGGTCTCGCTATATTGACGATATTAGGCTTCAATAAAGCACTTTTTTTGCCCTTTAAGTCAAGTCCCAGCTTTTTTATGCCTTGTTTTATAAGGCCACTCAATAAACTTGAATTGTATTTACTGGCTCTCGCTAAAAAAATAGCCATTCCATCATCCTCTACATTCTCCTATTTGAAGGAAAACACTGCTATTTCGGGCGGACAAAGGAACCGGATAGGGAAAACACTCATCCCGATACCTCTATTAATGAATAGTTTTGTTCCATTGATTTCAAACAATCCTTTGTTATATCCATTTCCCAGCGCTGAAAACGTTTTTACTGCGCCTATAAAAGGCAAGATAACCTGCCCTCCATGCGTGTGCCCGCTCAAAATCAGATGAACTTGTTTCAGGTGTTGGTTATCGATAGAGCTTCTAATCTGATAAATGGGATTACCTTTAGAATCAACACTATCATTGAATTGAAGATAGACTGAATCACTCCTTATGCTATTTCTATTCGCTTTCATTCTCAACCAGACATGATATTTCTTATCCGCAACAGCATTAAAGTGAACTTCGAAATAATTTTCTGGATTGATTTGAGTAATTAACTGCTGCCGTCCTCTATCAGGCATATCCGCAATTCCAAAACCACTGCTTGTTCCAGAATCCCTATATTTTTTCCAATCCCCATGTACATCTTCATCAGCAACCTGAGCGACATTTATCACGATTTCATCAGGATTGTTCAACGTTTCCAGGGCTAAGTCTTTTTCTTCAGGAAAATGAGAAAGGTACTTCTCAGAACTCATAACGATTTGATCGATTGCCACTCCATCTTCACGTCTCTGTATACGCAACGTGTGCTGTCCATCTTTCCCGAAATAAACGCAACCATCGCTTTTGCTTCTTCTGCCATCCTGCCAGCCCCAGCCACGAAGAGCTCTATTATCATGGTCATATAAATTGATCATTAATCCATCGCCGCGCTCGAGCACTATGTCTGGAGAATGTGCTAACAATATTGTCGGCGCATTGGATGGTACACCTGCCATGGCTTTAACAAGATCATCGCGATTGAAATATAATGAATCCACACCAACCAGGTATAAACTCTCTCCGCCAATATCCGCTCGACGATGTTCATTCACCAAGACTTCTATACCAAGCTCCTGAATCTTCTCCTTAAGAATCCCCACATTCCCATGGGAATAATCTTCATTACCCAATATGCTGAATATTCCATATTTCGCTTTAATCGAACCGAGGACATCTAAACATGGTTCCAATTCACCATCTCTAGTAATAAAATCTCCTGTAATAACAATAAGATCTGCCTCAATTTGATTGACTTTGGAAATTAGTTTTTTTTCTCGATATCCTATCTTCTTTATGTGCAAGTCAGAAAGGTGCAACAATTTAAAGTTTTTTAATCCACCTCCTCCATCCGTTTTTGTGAAAGGCAGTGTCCGCCGGTCAATTTTTATTCGATTAGGCTCAATGAAAAAAGCGTATACTGCTACAACACAGATAAGAATAAATAAGCTCAATAAGACTTTCAAAATAATTGGTAGCATCCTTATAGAATGTATTTGTTTTGTCAGCCGCACCTTATTTTATTCGTTGCCTTTTGGAAAATCGTCTTTTTAAAGTCCACATCAATGCCTTTATCAAAGATTTATTGGAATACAGCATATTCGTATATGAAGCATTAGCCAGTGGACAATAACATTCCTTGTTAATAATAGACTGTCTAAGTCTCTCCGCATTCCTACTGAACCAAATCCGTCTAAAATCATAGTCAACATCCCTTAGGTTACCAATTGATTCTGCCTTGATGCAACACATCCATACGTCTCCATCGGGTGCAATATGTGCAGATGCAAACCCAGCATAGCATGGCAGGATTTGACGCTTTTCATGTAAAATCTGCTTTACAAGGTTGTAATATTGCAGACGGAAAGCTTGTGTGATTTGAGAGATCCCCTTAAAACACTGCTTTCTTATCCTTTCGGATAGAAAGTCTACGGCATGAGAATAACTATCTAAAGATGGCGTGATATCCAATCCAACCGTATCTAATTCGACGCGCTGTTCTGCAATTTCTGTGATATATGAATCGGGATGCAAGGCATTCAAATACTCATAAATCCTTTCGATATCGTTCACGTTATACTTTGAAATCACTGTATGGATACCCAATGTGAGATTTTCGTAATTGAGGGAACGTAAGTTTTCATATGTCTTCATCGCTTTTAAAAAGTTATCTTTGACACCGCGTATCTCATCATGCTTTTCCTTAATATGGTCGATGGAGAGATTGATAATGATCTGTGTTTCAGAACAAATTTCAGCAATTTCCCTTACCTTTTGATACACCCGTTCATGTAATATCCCATTGGTAGGGATATTGATGATAGCTGGTCTGCAATGTTCATAAGCACTTTTGCAGATTTCCACAATATCAGTGCGCAAAAACGGTTCACCACCACTCATGGTAAACCAAAAAGGAGCTTTCCCCAAAGAGGAAAAGATCGTGTCAATTTCATCTATAGAAAGTTCATCAGACTTTCTTAAGTAGACATTACATGTTTTACAAAGCGAGTTGCATCTATAGGTTACACTGAGTGTGATATTCATAGGGAACATCTTAGGAAAACCGAGTTTTCTAAACATTTTATACTGTGGAATTTTAATCAGTGTTTCAAGCATGTTTACAAATCTTTTGTTGATTTTGCTACGTCCCATTTAAAAGGATTCTTCTTTTTTACAGAGAAGTCGTACAACCCCAGGAACCGTCCATAGCACTCAAGAAATACAGCGCCAGTTGTCCATAGAAGGGATCGAGGATTCCACTTCATATCTGTTAAGAGAAGCGAGGCAATTCTCATACCGTTTGTTGTCGAGACAGTATAATTCTGTGTCCTTTCAAGATGTTTATGCCCTGCTGCTATTCTTCGTCGCTGTTTGAGAAAATCCCGTATCGTTTCCGCTCCTTTGTTCCGAACGATAGCGTCCTTAGCATAAAATAGGCGATAGCCTGCAGCGGTAATGCTGGCTTCTATGCTTGCTTCGTCGACTGCGGTATCATAAGGAATCTCATGAATGATATTCCTGAAAGCGACCAATTCCCCCAGTTTCGGATGCTCCAATGCGAGTCGATGATGGAGCCTCCAGAGCAAATTTACAGTAAATCCTATGAAATTGGTTTCTAAATTAATCGGCACTGCATGCGCTCCGGTCATGCCAATTTCAGGATCCACAAATGGGCTCACTAAATTCTCAATAGTATTTTCTTCTGGGAGAGTATCAGCACTTTCCAAAACAACAATTTCACCTCTGGCATGTTTCAGAAATAGATTGATCGCAGAAGCTTTCCCTTCACGGTCTGATTGGATCAAAAGCTTTATCCTTTTATCCTTTTTTACGTAACTCTCTGCAATCATTTCTGTATTATCCGTACAACCGCTGGCAACAACCATGATTTCGGCAATATTACACAGAAAAAGCTTTTGCTTCAATAAGATATCCAGCAGCTTTCCTATGTTGGCTTCCTCGTTATATGCCATAATTCCTATACTGCAATCAATCTTATGTCTGTCATGGAGCATTGGTACCTCCATCGTTTTAAAGAAGTCTCAATATATTCAGTATTATTAAAATAATTCTATCCTCATGATGAAGAACAGCTATACATATACCGATTCATACAGCAAATGCAGAAAGATATGCCAATTTCCAAAAGGGAGAAGGAAATCAACCGGAAGAGAAAAGAGAATAATATTCATTGGCACTTTTCACAATCATGTATTTGTGAGGAATTCCTTTTATATCCAATTATGACGAATCCTTAAATTTCTTTTCTCCAATTTTATTTATTAATGATGCGATTGTATCCTTCCACCGCCTAAAACCAAACCTAAGCCCCCATGGGATCCAAAGGGCTTCCCATATTATTCTAAAGTTCATCTTCGACGCACCGGCATCTCTTTCTTGGAATATGATCGGAATCTCACCTGTTAGGAATCCCTTCTTATATGCTTTATAGACCATCTCAATTTGGAAGGAATATCCATCAGACTTAATCTGATCAAGATTGATGCTTTTCAACACCGAAGTGCGTATGCACCTAAAGCCACTTGTTGCATCTGTAACTACCAGTCTTGGAAGATTCGCCACGATGTTCACATAGATAGTCGCCATCTTGCTGAGCAGCAATCTTCTGAAGCTCCAATTGTTGACTCTTACTCCATCTAGATATCTGCTGCCAACAATAAAATCGAATTTTTTTATCTTTTCTAAAAATATCGGAAGCATTGCTGGGTCATGGGAAAGATCGGCATCCATTTCAAATACAATGTCTGCGTCATTTCTAAGAGCATATTTGAATCCTTCAACATAAGCCCTACCCAATCCCATTTTACCGGGACGATGAAGCACATGAACTTCAGGATGCTTGGCTGCAAGCTCATCTGCTATTTTTCCCGTTCCATCAGGAGAGTTGTCGTCAACAATTAAAATATCGACTCCCAGGTCCAGTGCTAAAACCTTTGACACTACCTCGGGGAGGTTCTTTCTTTCATTGTAGGTTGGGATAATAACTATGGACTTCATAACTTGCTCACTCCTTACCTATGCAGGCTATTAAAATCTATATAAATAAAAAGCTCTCAAAAATATATGCTTGTCTGACCAACTCATAGGATCGTCCTCTTCGAATTTCTGATGAGGTAATCGGAGGACTCTTATAAATCATCTAATATTGCCTATAATTTTTTTGTTCTCTCTCTTTTTTTAAATCACGGAAAAAAAGTCCCGGCATCAGCAGTACTAAGCCCACCCTTAAAAAAACTTTTGGACAACAAAGGATAAGTTTCGCTTCCTCTTTAGAATTATACTCAAATACAAAAATTTGTGTCAATATGAATATTTGGAGTTATTTTCTGAATGAGGTACTTAATAAAATAATGTTATATTTATCGTCTTATCTCTGTCATGAAGCATAAGTACAGGAACCGCTGTCCATGGACTTTTTATCATTATTTCATAAACATCGGGTTTTAAAAGAACTTTGACCGCACCACTTTTATCAGTTATTAGGGCAAACGATTCGGCAGATTCGATCTTTGTTAAATAACCGCGCTTTATATGTACCAATTTGTTTGGAATAGGTCTGCTCTTTTCATCTTTAAGTCTGATTGTTAGCAAACCGGGCTCAATTTTCTCATATAATGATGCTTTGTTTTCGTATGTCATATCAGAAGGAAATGACAAAAGACTCTCCCAAAGCCGTTTATTTAGGTTTACCCACACATTATCAGGAATACTCGCATCTGCCCAACCTTTGGTGAACTGGTCACTATAAATCCACTTTCCATAAATCAGTGCACATTTATCATGATCTGAAGCTTCATAATAAATTGCTTCTGTCAAATCCGTTCGAAATATGATATTATCTTTTAACCAAAACCATTCTGACACCATATACTGTTCCACCTGGTCAATAGTGAGTTTATGTTGTCTAACCCATAATTGCTGTGCCTGCAAAAGGCGAATAAAATAAGGACCATTCCCGTATGCTCTCTCTGTATAATCATACAAGTAATCATTGAGAGCAATTGCATTAGCATTTCCATCAAAAGACTGAATGCATTCAAAATCAGTTAGGCGTTGATCAACATGGTGAATCATGTTATCAAGCCCAAATCCGCAAGGAGGATTGGTCGCGCAGGAATCAAGGAAGGTTTTCCAGGTGTGATAGGCAGTATTTAAGTTTCGAAACTGTTCTGGCAAACATTGGTCATCTTGTGTGGCTGTCAAATATTTCGACCAAGGAAATCCTGCAAAAAGACCATTCGGATCGAGCAAAAAAATGTCAGGAATAGTTAAATCGTTAACAGCCAGAATGACTGATCCATCCTTGGGCATTACTCCTTTATAATAAGCCCATTCATCTTTACGCGATATTCCGTGCCACCCCCAGTCCCAAGTATATACTAACAAGCTGCCACCTGTGTGTCTGAAAACAAGATCATACGCTTTGTAATGGCATTGAGAACGATTGCTCAATCCCATTGTGGGTGCTTTTTCACTCCAGCCATAATACCCCCACCAGAAATCTGGCCTTCCAAATTTACTGATGATACCGTCTACATGTTTTCTCAAACAATATGTGTAACTTCGGTCATCTAGCGGATCCAGTCGAAGCCAACTACCCATATCTTCATATTTGAGACCGTAACATGGGTGTTTCCGATCTTCGATACATTTCTGGAAACATTTGGGAATGCGACAAATTGTGGCGGTGTAGCATGTCTTCATGCCTCTGCTTTTTCCGTATGCAATGAGCAATTCAGTATTTTCTGCACTGAACTTCGAAGTATACCAAAACCGATCAGCATCAATACTTGCAATATCATCTGGGTTATTTAACTCAGGAAATCCAAGAATGTAGCCTATATTAAACGATCCACGTTTGAAATAGAGAACATTCTGTTTCTTTTTTATCATCCAATCAACAAAATCTTTCCATCCTGTTCTATAGCCATCCAGTTCAAATTTATCAGTGATTAGTGGTGCGATCCAAGTCCCAGCGCCATACCACAGCTTGGATTTTCCGTATGCTGAATGCTGTCGAAAAGAACAATACGGCTTCTTCGAAACATCCAACTTTGTCACTTTCAAATCAGTCTTAGACGGTACATGATCGCCATCCAAAAGGAATCCTACTTTACAGTAGTTTTCTAAAAAATCGTACACTGCATACTGTATCCCTAATTCATCACAACCTGCTAAAACAACATAATGCTTGCCATTAGCATCCAATGCTTTGTTAATAAAACCTTCGGGTCCCGGAACATCAGCACTAACCTTTATTAAACCTTGAACAGCTAGATCTCGGATGATCGAGTTCGTCTCTACTTTCCCGACAAGAAATATATTATCGGTTGGTGGTGTTTCTGTATCAGTAATAATGGGAACTTTATTTCCAGTTATTTGCTCCAAATATCTTTTCAGCTCGTTTGCAGCAAACGAATCCATTCCCGTTGAAGCCGACCCTTTCATAATCGTCCATTCTACACCTTCAGCATTTATGGCTGAACTAATTATAAACACAAGAGCTAAAAAAAATTTATTCATCATATCTTACTTTATTCCCTGTTTACCATGGAAGGCTAATTTGGGATGGTCAGTTCAAGTAGGAGGAGAGTCACAATTGTATGTGAAAGCCATAAATCCAGAACATGGGGCTAATGGTTAAAATAAAGAACTCTCCATTTTTTTCTTATGCCATCTGGAATTGCAAAATTTCCTTTTTGGGGATCGCTCCAAATCTCACGTAATTTTTCCAAATTTCCACCCAATGACATCCCACAATGAATTTATCACAGTCAAAACGAAATGGTCAAAAGATCAGATTAAAGCAACAAAACTATGGAAACATCCAAACAGTCAGTAAAAAAGCTGGCTCCTTTGCACAAATCGATATTAGGCGGTCAGGTCAACTTATCCTTTCAAGATGAATAAGACTTATGTATAGTTAGTTTGCAATTCATCGGGATGGGCTGTTGTCCTTTAGAAATCTAAATGAATAATACTCAGAAGAAGCTCACAATTTTGATGTTGATTTAAAAGCCTTTTTAAAAGAAAATTGACTGCTTCTGTGAGGGATCAGCGCCATCCTTTTTATATCAAAAATTGAAATAAATGGACTACCGTTCATAAAGAGTTCACTGAATCTTATTTCATTCAGTCATCTCCTCGTATTAATCAGATTCCATCGGGATGAGCGATAGGATCTTCTTATATACATAACTATTATGTGATTTATTTCGAAGAAAGCAATAATCCAGTCAGATGAATCATGGGGTGAAATTAGTAGAACTTCTTTCATCTACAAAGATGATAAACAAAAGTTCTAATTAGAAAGACTGAACCATTGGCACTGATTGAGGAGCGGAGATTTGAGTATTTCACTAAACGACTCATTCTTCTCCGAATATATTTTACAAAAAAATATATAGAGCACTTTATCAGGGAATGGATGTAAAAATATTCCAGTGCAATTGACATCTTTAGCTTTTCTGGGTTAAATTGACTTAAGTTTGTTTCTAATCACAAAATTTTTAAGAAATAAGAGCAATGAACAGTCCCGATAAATCCAAGGCTGAAAGAAGGCGGTTTCCGAGGGTGATGGCGCCAGTCTTTTATAGGATTCCAAGGATTTTGACTGCGAAGCGTCGTGTTTCGAACCTAAGCCTTATGGGAGTCAGGATTTATAGTGATGAAATGATAAACGTGGGAGAAAGGTTGGAGCTAGAATTTTTTCTTCCTGATGGAAAAACAGAAGAGGCAATTGGAAGGGTGGTCTGGATAAAGGAAATGCCCGAAGGAGCAGAAGCGATGTATGATGTAGGAGTGGAGTTTATAGGGTTGTCTGAGGATGCGGTTAAGAAATTGAAGACGGTGTTGAAGTAATAATTTTATGAGGTTGCTTCGTCGCTGGCGCTCCTCGCAATGACGGGGTTGATTCTTTTTTGCAGGGATGTGGGGGGGATATCGAGGATTGCTGCGGTTTCTTCGAGGTTGTGGTTGGTGACATCGAGAAGGTAGCTCACGTAGTTGTTTTTGACCTCATCCAGGGAGGGCAGTTCTCCGCTGCAATTTTGCCGCTTTTTCATATCCAGATAATAATCCAGGTATATTGACATCGTTAGTTTCCTGAAGCGGCTTGAATTTTCTGGATATTATGGGAAACGACGTAAGATAGGGCCAAGTTTCCCACTATGGATAAGACCCAGCCGAGGGTTTTGTTTCTTTTGTAGATGTTTTTCAACAAATAAAAATCCAAGGCGGAAACCCCCAATTTTACGGCACCTAAAAGAACCATATTCTTTGTGAAGGGACGCATGAGAGGGTTGCCCTCTTCTGCATCCGGAAGTTTGAGCGCTTTGACCGTCGTGACATAGTCGGCAATGTTGAGAGCGGCGAAAGTGAGGAGGGAAGCTGTGAAAAGGGAGTTACCCATCGGGCTGTTTTTTTTCGGTTTTCCATCAAGAATAGGCGGCAGACTTTTGTCTTCCATCTTTGGAGATGGATTTTTCTGATTCAGAGCATAGCGAGTATCCGTGGTCTGGAACAAAGAGAATATGTTGGCGTTATTTTCCTGTGAAAGCGCCAAACGAAATGAGATGGGATCGAACTTGAAGACGTCCATTTGTTTTGGGATCGGCCCAACTGCCTCCTCCCCATCCTTGGCATAACCGGGGAATGCCAGCCACAGAATCAGGATCGAGCTCAAAGCGGTTATGGTTACTGATTGTTTCATTCGTCTTTGTTTCATTCGTTTGTTTCTGAACATATTCAGTCCTTAAAATTATTTGTGACGAACTCCTAGGCAAGAATGATGCCAACTTTAAAGAGACCTCTAAGCTGTTGATAATAAATGATATCTGCTTATTTTTGGTTCGGCGGCCACTATAAAAGAATGTTCAGTTTCTGAACACAGGCGGAGGAGATCCCAAAGCTTTTCGGGTCTTTCTTGAAGGGATTTCTTTACGGAGAAAAGATGTTCAATTATTGAACATGCCAAAAGTGGCCTATCTATTTCTATTGCCTTCTATTGTCTGATCCCGTATTTCTTCAGTTTGGCATAAAGCGTTGTCCGGGAAATATCCAGTATCTGTGCGGCTTTCCTCAGGTTGTTCTCTGTCAGCTTCATCACGTGGATGATGTAGTCCTTTTCCAAATCTTCCAATGTGGAGAGTTTTTCTTTTTCGATGAACGGTATTTGATCCAATGAATCATAAAACTCCCGGAGATACTTGGGCAGATCCGGAATGTCGATGTAGTCTTTTTTGGTGAGTATGGATGCCCTTTCCAGGACATTCTCCAATTCTCGGACATTTCCGGGCCAGGGATATTTGTGGAAAAGTTTTTGCACTTCACGAGATATCCCTTTGAGGTCTTTGGATAGCTCTTTGCTGTTTAGGTTAACAAAATGCCTCACCAGCAGGGGGATGTCTTCGGTCCTTTTTCTGAGCGGATGCAGAAAAATTTCCACTTTATTCAAGCGGTGGAAGAGATCTTCCCGAAACGTGCCTTTTTCGATTCCATCCCTGAGATCTTTGCTGGTCGCTGCAAGCACCCGGACATTGACCGACCGCGTCTCGTTGGAACCGAGAGGACGGAATTGGCGTTGTTCCAGCACACGCAGCAGTTTGGCCTGGATGGAGACGGGAATCTCGCCGATCTCGTCCAGGAAGATGATCCCTTTGTCGGCTGTTTCGAACAAACCTTTCTTGTCCCGGTCCGCTCCGGTGAAGGCACCTTTGACGTAGCCGAAAAGCTCGGATTCAAAAAGATTCTCCGGGACTGCGACGCAGTCACACACCACGAATTTTCTGTTTTTCGTGCCGCTCATACGGTGGATAGCCCGAGCGACAAGCTCTTTTCCTGTTCCGGTTTCCCCGGTGATCAGAACGCTTGAGAAATGCTGGGCGATATTCTGGATGAGGGAGAAAATCTCGAGCATGTAAGGGCTTTTCCCGATGATGCCCTGGAACAAATATTTTTTTTCCAGCTTCTGCTCCAGCATAAGGGTGTCTTTCCTGAGGGCGCGTTCCCTGGCTATATTCTGAAGGGTCCGCTCGAGTGCCGCGGTTTGGGCTGGTTCTCCGATGTAATCCGTTGCGCCTTTGCCGATCCATTCTGCCACATCTTCTTCGGGCGAGGTCTCACCTAATATCACTACATGGATTAACGCATCGAAGGTTTTGATTTTTTTGAGGAGGTCGAGGGCCTTATTCCGGTTTTTGCGAAGGTCTAGATCGATGACCGCGACATGGATTTCCTTTGTTTCCAGGAATGCGGGGATATCTTCTCGGGGGTTCAAATACAGGATGTCATGGATTGTGTCGATGCCGGATTTTTTGATTTTATGGACAAGGGCAGGGGTTTCGGAAATGAGCAGAAGGTTCATGTTTTCAGTCATAGCTAGCAGGAGAATTGCTTCCTTTTCTCATTCAATTATCGCAGGGAAATATAAATCACGGTCAAGGAGATGTCAAGGGAATCAGGTAGGCTGATTCGTCGATAGGAAATATGAGATTACCACGCACCCTTTGGGTGCTCGTAATGACATCGGAAAAGGCTTGTAATGATATTAGAAAAGATTTTAATGACATTGGAAAAGGAGTGGCAATGAAAAAACTCTTTTTTTTCTTGCTTTTTGCTTGAAAAATCTTTATATTATCTTTAGATTATAAAGGAAGTGGAGGATTTCCATGCTGGGAAATACAATTAAAAAGGCAAGTGTTTTTGTCATTTCATTAGCTCTTCTTGTGCTCGGACTACCGAATGCATTGGAGAGCGGGAATGATGTGAGGGGGAGCCTGACCGGATATCTCTTCGAGCAGGACGGAACTGCCCCGGTCCAAGGGGCGGTGGTCAAACTCAGGAATGTATCCACTGAAGAGGTTTTCGAGAGTACGGTCTCAGACAGCTCCGGTGTGTTCACGGTCTCAGGGCTTGCAAGCGGCTACTATGACTATGTCGTATCCAACTCTGAAGGCAATTTTGTGGGAGTGAGAATTTTTGGATTCAAAGCCACTGAGGATGAGAAAGAGACCATTTCCATCACGCTGAAATCTTTTAACAAAGAAAAGAAAGCCGTACCCAAAGAGTTTCCACCCCCACAACCGATCAAAGATGCGACTTATATCGGAAGAGTGATGAGCTTCGATCAGAAAACCGACAGAGCGGAAGTCTTTATCGAGGAGGGCATGCTGCGGAGAAAAGACCTGGTGAGAATCCTGGGAGAAAAGACCAATTTCGATATGAAGGTCAATACGCTTTATTCTGAAAAAGACAAAGTGGACTATCTCTCTGAGGGAGACACCGGTTACATGGAAGTGAAAAACGCCGTGATGGAAGGCGATGCCCTGTATTTGAGCAAAGATAAAGGGCTGCTGCCCATGCTTCTGATTTTCGCTGCTTCTGCAGCCTCCTCTGCGGGCACTGTTGTGGTTGGGGCTGCCGAAACTGCGGCAGGTACCAAAGGAATCGTTTTTGATATTCCTGACCTGAAAGAGGAGTGTGAGGCAACCTCACCGTTTAAAAATAGAAAAAAAAGGTGAAAGCTATAGCCTGAAGGCCAGGCCAATTCCTGCCTGAAATCCTCCGATCTTTATGGTACGGCCGCTAATATCATCCGTTCCGTAGGTATAAGCTGAAAGCACCTCGAAGTAGATGTCCTGGCTGAGGCGCCACATCAACACACCTTCGATGCGGTAAGCCAAGGCTTCATCTTCGATTTTCTCACCGAAGGCACTTTCTTCATAATCCACGTACAGAACATCTGCACCGATCCGGAATTCCCATGAATAGGAAAGCTCGAAGAAATAAGCGAGACCCGCGGATATATTCCGCTGAGAGGCTTCGGCATCGAATTCCGTATCCGGAATGGTTCCTTTGGCGCTCATGAAATCCAGTCCTCCTGTGAGGTGGAGACCTTCGAGCAGTCTGACGGCTGCCTTTGTTCCGAACGAGAGATTGCCGCTTCCATACACATCTCTGAAGTCTGCATCACGGTGGATGAAATAGTTTGCGTTGGCAGCCAGATGTAAAAAATGGACGTAGGCTCGAGCGTTTGCAGGCAGCGAGAGCATAAAAACGGCGATGACGGGAATAACGGCGAAAACTTTTATCGTTTTTTTCATGTCCGGTTCCTCCTTTAAAGCCCCTGTTTGGTGATTTCGGGTGAGATGCCCAGGATTTCGCCTATTGCCGTAACGGCAAGGGCATAGTATGTGTAGGTCTTGTCCGCCTCCAGGGGCATATCTCTGAAAGTGATGGTGCTGTTGACCAGATCGGTTCTTGGGAAGGCTATGATTTGGACGAAATCCTCGCCGTCTGTTTTTCTATAGAAAGCATAATAGTCTGCTTTATCCTGCACTTCGGATGAGAGGACGGTCATGTTGAGTTCTGCATAGGATCTTTCGAAGAGCCAGGTTCTGTAGACATCCCGCTCGACCTGAAGGCTAAGCGTCCCGTTGAGAAGGAGTGCCGTGATTTCATGATAAGCTGCTATGCCGTCCGTGTCGGTGGCCCAACCCATTATTTTGTACGAACCGTTGGGAAGGCCCGAGGTATCCCAGTCAAAGCCATAGGGGGAATCGAAGTCGGTGGTGATGAGTTGGCCATCGACATAGAACTTCACATCTGCGACCTGGGCTTCGGATATCACCTCTGCATCGACAGAGACAAGGCCGGCTACTGGTGCACCATTCACTGGATGGGTTATATCTATAGAGATAGGCCATACCAGGGCGAACTTCACGTAATAGGCATCGCTGATGAGGTTGAATGTCCGGTCATAAGCGTTGGGGGTTGCCGGGAAATCTGAAGAGGAGGTGTAGCCTGTGGTGTGAGCGACTTCATCCATGTCGAGAACGATTCCCATGCCGTAGTCGGACTCTTCTCCACCGAGAAAGGTGGAATATTCGAGGAAAGAGCCTGGGGGATCGAATTTCGTGACAAAGGCATCCACCTGGCCGTTGTGTGTGGTGTCGAAGGCATCAGGGGTAACCGGGAAATCTCCTGTCGTGGTGTAACCCGTCACGATGGCCGATAAATCCTGGTAGATGTCGATGTCTTCACCCCAGTCCCAACAGGTTCCTCCGAGGTATGTGGAGAAGTTGAAACCCGAGCCGTTTTGTTTCAATTTCGACACAAAAGCGTCGGTGTGGCCGTTGTGTGTGGTGTCAAAGGCTTCGGGTGTGGTGGGAAAATTGGAGGAAGCCGTCCACCCGACGATGTAAGCAAAGGTGTACTCGTCCACGGTGATTCCTCTTCCGCTTTCATCGTCTCCTCCTCCGAAAACGAAGGAATAGACCTGTGAGGTTCCCTGCGGATTGAGTTTGACAGCGAGGACGTCGGAGTCGTCGGTGGCGCCGGGATCGGTGAAGCCTGTGACATAGGCTGAACCGAGATTGTCGACCGCTATATCGAAACATGTCTCGGTTTCTGTATCTCCGATGTAGGTTGCATATATGAGCGAGGAGGCCTCGCTGTCCATTTTGACGGCGAAGGCGTCGACCTGGCCTCCGTAAGTTCTGTCGTCCGCACCCGGCGTGGTGGGGAAATCGTTCGATGCGGTGGATCCTGTGATGTAAATGGCTCCTTCAGAATCCAGAGTGATGCCATATCCGTTATCGTTGAGGGAACCACCTACAAAAGTTGAAAACATCAGGGCTGATCCGTTTATATTCAATTTGGCGACGAAGATATCGCTTCCGCCGTTGATAGATCGATCGTAGACACCGGGGGTGGTGGGAAAATCAGCGGATTGGGTCGTTCCCGTGATGTGGGTGAAGCCCTCACCTTCAGGATCCAGGGCGATGGCAAATCCCTCATCGTCGCTTCCTCCTCCCAGATAGGTCGAGAAAAGCAGATCAGAGCCGGTCGCATTGAACTTGGTGACGAATACGTCTGTTCCTCCGGTAAGGAGGGGGCCATAGACTCCTGTGGTGACCGGGAAATCGATCGATTCGGTGGATCCCGTGATGTACGGGTTGCCGTTCTTATCCACTGCAATGTCTTGAGCCTCGTCGAGTTCTGAACCGCCCAGGAATGTGGAGTAGATAAACACGACAGGGTCGATGATGAGGACGTGTTCCGGATCATAGGGGCCTAAGGAAAAACCGTATTTGTTCTGGTCGATTTTTCGATATTTGGCTTCGATGGGGATTTCTTCTCCTGCGATGGTTTGGAAGGCATAAGGCTTTTTGTGGAGGAGGGCGCAGTGGCCTGTTTCGATGAGGAGATCTCCATTGTCGGTGATTTCGACATTTTTTACCCCCTTGTAGGCGAGTCGTATTTGAGCGGGGTTACCTGCGGGTTTGACCAACCAGTCGTATTCGAGCCGGCTCCCTTCGCCGTAGAGTTTGAGATCGATGTTTTCATACAGGTTCTTGTAGAGGATGGCTCTGGCTGTTTGGATGTCGGTGTGCCATTGGTCAGGGTTTTTCCCAAAAAGGTAGTGCACTCTGTAGTCTGAAACATCGGAGGCTTCGACATGGACATCGTTGTCCGCGCCGAGGAAATGGACTGAGGAGACTGAGCGGTGGAGTTTGTTTTTTGTGTTGGGTGCAGATTCTGATGAAAATTCCGGGTCGGGAGAGGCTTCTTTATCTGTCTGTGTGATATCGAAGAGGAGGGCCGATCGGGTGATCCAAACCTTGTATTTTGGCGTATTGGCCAAAAAGAGGGCTTTCTTGTCGAACTGTCCCTGGTTCGGGACGAAATACAGAGGAATTTCATCGAAAAGAACCGCATCTTTGCCTGGAAGAATCGCGTTTCTGGGAGGGTTCTTTATTTTCTGGTGATCTATTTGTTGGGTAATGTTTTGATTATGTTGGGCGGCGTTTGGTAAGGTGCCGTTTTCTTCAGCGCTTGTATAGGCAGCGGTATGGGGAGTCAGTCCTGATACGAGACAAAACCCTAGGATGATTAAAATACAAACACCTGATTTTGTTTTCATTGATAACTCCTTCTAAACCCGGCATAAAAAATTTTGATCTGCACATATTATAAATGCAACAATATCAGCATGTCCAGAGATTTTTTTGCAGAAATTTTCTATGGTGTCATTGCGAACGGAGTGAAGCAATCTTATTAAATGGGATTGCTTCGGCCTTTCAGGCTTCGCAATGACAGGGGGATTGCTTCGTCGTTGTGCTCCTCGCAATGCCGGGAATAGAATGCTACGTCGCCTTCGGCGGCCTGCAATGACAGACAGGTGGCTATCTTGCCAGTTTCAGTGATGCATAACGAGAGATTAAACGACTAAACCGTGTTTGATGGCGTAGTGGGTGAGCTGGGCGTTGTTGTCCATGTGCATCTTTCTGAGGATGCGGGAACGGTGGGTGCTGATGGTTTTGACGCTCAAATTCAGCTCTTCTGAAATATCTTTTACCGTCTTCCCAGAGGCGATCATGCACATCACCTGGTATTCCCGGTCAGAGAGAGTCTCATGGATCGGTTTTTCTGTGCTGGGACCGATCTCTCCTGCCAATTTTTCGGCCAGAGAAGATGTGATGTACTTCCCTCCCCCGGCAACTTTACGGATGGCATCGATCAGCTCATCCGGTGCGCTTTCCTTGGTCAGATATCCTGAAGCCCCTGCCCTCAATGACCGGACCGCATACTGCTCTTCCGGGTGCATGCTCAGGATCAGGACAGGAAGCTTGGGCTTGAGGCTTTTGAGCTGTTTCAGCACGTCGATGCCGCTTCTTCCCGGCAGGCTGATGTCCAGGAGAACCAGGTTGTAATCCTTTTTACTGACCTTGTTGATGGTCTCTTTCCCATCCCTCGCCTCATCCACTCTCTCTATATCCTTTGTATCCAGAAGGAGCTGTTTCAAACCCTTTCTGACCAGTGTGTGGTCGTCGGCAATCAACACCCGGATCATTTTTTGAATACCCTTTCAACAGGCAGTGACACGGTCAGTGTGGTTCCTTTTTTGGGTTTGCCTGCTATGTTTACTGTGCCTCCGAACGATCTAACCCTCTCTCTCATCCCCATCAGCCCGAGGGAGGTCGAGCCGAACACTTCATCCGCGTCGATTCCTATTCCATTGTCCTGGATTTTCAAGACCAGATCGCTCATATCTTCCTGCAGACTGATGGTGACTTTGGTGGCCTTGGCATGGCGGTAGACATTGGTCAGTGCTTCCTGGGAAATCCGGAAAATGGCTGTGGAACAATCCGGGTCCAGGTCCACCATCTCACAGTGGAGCTGGAGTTTGCACTGAACATCGGTCTGGTTCTCGAATTCCTGAGCCAGCCATTCCAGGGCAGGCACGAGGCCCAGGTCGTCCAGCAGGCCCGGCCTCAGCTCTGCCGATATCTTCTGGACTGACTGGATGGTGTTGTCCACCAGGCTCGACATGGCGTTTATCTTTTTCAGGAATTTTTTGGCATCCTCGTCGGTGGGTTCGACTTTACTGGCTATCCAGGAAAGGTCCATCTTCAGAGCGGTGAGCTGCTGTCCCAGTTCGTCGTGGATCTCGCGGGCGATGCGCTTGCTTTCCTTTTCTCTTACGGTCTGGAGGTGGCGGGACAGCATACGGAGCAGCTCCCGGGACCGGTGGAGCTCTTTTTCGGCCTCCCGGCGGTCGGTTATGTCTGTCAGGACCGAGACCCTTCCCCTCAGCTGGTCTTTATCGTTGTATATATTCTGGGGGGAGAGGATGGTGAAGATCCTGTCGCCGTCTTTGCGTTTCCAGGAGACTTCTGTGGCTTTACGGGTTTCGTCCTCCTGTTCCTGTGCGGCTTCCTGGACTTCGCGTCTTTTGAGCAGCCCTCCGCCGAGGAATCTGGTGATGGGTTTGCCCAGGACCTCCTCTTCGGTATAGCCGATCATGTCGAGGAATCTTTTGTTGGCATAGGTGATCACACCCTTCTGGTTCTGCATGACAATGCCTTCGCTGATGTTCTCGACGAGCTGTCGGTAGCGGTCCTCGCTTTCATGGATGGCGCTCTCCATCTTTTGCTTGAATTTTTTTTCTATGGCATGGCGGTGGAGAGCCATCTCCACGGTGATTTCCAGGTCTCTTTCTGCGATGGGCTTGAGGAGATAGCCGAAGGGTTCCGTTATTTTGGCCTTTTTGATGATGGTTTTCTCGGAGTGGGCGGTGAGGTAGACGACCGGGACGTCGAGGCTCTCGCGGACTCTGCGGGCGATGTCGATGCCCCTCACTTTGTCCTGAAACATGATGTCCATCAGGATGAGGTCGGGTTTTTCACTGACGATTTTGGTGACGATTCGAGTGCCGGATGTTATGAGGGTGCTGACCGTGTAGTCGAGGTTGAGGAGGATTTTTTCGATGTCTCTGGCTATGAGGGCATCGTCTTCGACGATCAGGATTTTAGGCCTGGATTTGGACTTGGTTTTAGTTTTGGCTTGAGTTTTGGATCTGGCCATGGGTTGGGTCTTAGTTTGGGTTCGGATTTGTTTTTTAGCTTTGGTTTGGGTTTTAGGTTTGGCTTGGGTTTTGGACATTGTGATTATCGCGTCGTGATTTGTATATTTTTATTTATACGCTATTGTTTGTGCTCTGTTATTTGTATGCTCTCATCTCAAGCTTCCCTATTTTCTCTAAAAACCGGCCGGATTTCAACCCTTCCTTTCATGTCATCACGAGGAGCGAAGCGACGAAGTGATCTTTCGGGTGATCGCCACGTCGCTTCGCTCCTCGCGATGACCATATATAAACTTGTAGAAATATCGGTTTTTTGGTAAGGTAATAGCATCTAAAGGAACACACAAGGTAGAAGAAGAGGAACGCGGGCAGATAGCATGGGAGGTCAAGACTCGAATAGACTGTTGGGTAAGGGACACTCTTTGGTGATGCGATAAATGGGATATTAGGCAGGATTTTCGTGAGGATATTCGCTAGGATTTTTGCTGGGCTGATGGGATTTATCCTGTTATTGGGGACTGCTCTGCCCGTTCAAGAGACCAGCCAAAAAATCGATCCTTTTTATCTCGAGCGGCTGCGCGGCGGTGAGCAGGCTTTTTTCGCAGGGGACTTCGAGACAGTGGTAGAGGAAATGAAGATCGCTGTGGTGGGGCTGGGCGGAGAAAAAGAGCTTATGGCCAAAGCTTACGTGTATTTAGGACTGAGCTATTACCAGCTGAAAAACGCGGGAGAGGCGAAAACCAGTCTGAGGAAGGCTCTCGGTCTTCTGGACATGGAGGGCTTGAGGGCTTTGGTCGAAAACGAAGCGGTATGGAACTACCTGAACAGAGTGGTGCTCGATCTGGGGATTCAGGAGCGCGAAGGAGAAAGAGGGGTAGCTTTTCAGCTCGGAGATTTGGAACAGAGGCAGATGGGAGGCGAAGCCGGAGAAAACTTCGTCAGGAACCTGGAACGGCAGATCAAATCCAATCCCCGAAACGCCGGTCCCTATTATGAGCTGTATGAATACCATATGGAGAACGGCAACACGAAGGAAGCCAAGAAAACCCTGGTGGACCTAATCAAGAAAAATCCGAACGAGGCCAAGGCTTATTATCTGCTGGGAAGGATCCAATTCCAGCAGAGAGATCTCAAGGACGCTGAGCAGAATTTGCGGAGGGTGTTCTCCATACAGAAGATAGTCCCGGTGGAGGAATATGTGCTGCTGGAGGCACAAGCTTATCTCATTTTGACCACCCATTTGAGGGGAGAGAGACAAAGCTCCTACAGGATGTTTGCCGAGTGGGCGGATCGATTCACGGTAGAGAGAATCCGCTATCTCGATTTGGAGGACCAGGACAGAGCCATATTTATGGGGATTGCAGACAGCGAGGCAGTCCAGGCAGAGATTGCGAGGCTGGAGGATGAGGCACGAGGTGGTGAGAGCGGAGGTGAGAGCAGTGCAGGGCAGGAGGAAGTTGAGGGAGCGGCAATTCCTCCGGTGCAGAAGAAGCAGGCAGGTGAGGTAGAAAAGACGGCTGTGGAACAAGAGACGGCGGCTGAAAAGGGTGGATCACTGCTGACCCAGCAGGCAGCAACAGAGGGGGAAGGGGCTGCAAGTAGAGGTGAGCTGAAGTCCGGAGACCTGGTCCCACTCGAGCAGGTGGACATGCCGCCTGAGTTGAAAACGAGGGTGGATCCGAAGTACCCCCCGAATGCTTTTGCCATGGGCATCGAAGGGGTCGTGATTGTCAATGCACTGATATCTGAGACCGGGGATGTCGTTGAGGTGGTGGTGGTTGAAGGATTGACCGGTGGATTCAATGAAGCGACCACGATTGCTGTGAGGCAGTGGAAATACGAGCCGGCTGTGAAGGACGGCGTGAAGGTCAAGGTCTGGAAACCAATCACAGTGACGTTTCGATTGAAATAGCAAGTCATGACGTTTCGATTGAAGCAAGACCTGGATGTTTTAATCGAAATAATGCGAGGACGTTTAGGGAGAAACAATACCCTCAAACGCAAGTCAATCCCATCATTGGAGGGCAATCCTGTCATTGCGAGCCACCGAAGGTGGCGAAGCAATCCACTGTTGCGAATGAAATGAAGCAATCTCACAATTCATAATACAAATCCCTCCATGCAGGATTCATACTTACGATCAAATCAATCTTTTTTTGCCTGCTTCCTGCTTTGATCTGTTTTTCTCTCGTTATAGCCTCATAGATATCATCAAAGATTTCATAATAAACTAATTTAACTATGTTATATTTCTTGGTAAATCCCTCAATTAACATTAACTTGTGCTGATACACCCTTTTTTTCAAGTCACTAGTAACGCCAGTATAAAGGACGGAATTCTGTTTGTTAGTCATGATGTAGATGAAGTATTGGTTATCCAATGTTTTTCATTCTTTAAGACGAATTATTTATCGAGATTGCTTCACTTCGTTCGCAATGA
>JABAOC010000837.1_pt1 | contig 32887 bp, 23 predicted proteins | sample 7062161 | NCBI WGS metagenome assembly JABAOC01 (sample SAMN14538625, study PRJNA623070) | marine sediment metagenome | biome: marine biome [ENVO:00000428]; feature: marine pelagic biome [ENVO:01000023]; material: deep marine sediment [ENVO:00002113] | place: India: Gulf of Khambhat ... | reverse complement strand
CCGAACCGGACAGCACGCCCAACAGAGCCAGGCCGGAAGAACCCATAGCCACACGCCTGGATATGACCGTTTCGGCGGTTCTGCGACAATCGTCAGGTCTGCTCACGTCTTGCTGCTTCATCGGCTCGACTCCTATTGCCCGTCTACCATCAGTAATCCTTGAACCGCCTCATCCATTCGGGCCAGTCACTTGCCTGGACGCCGCCGGCCTTGGTCCACGGCCCGGCCGTGTCGAAGTCATGACTCCATTTGAGTGTCCACAGTTGCTTGAGGCCAACCTTTTTAACGGACCAATCGAGAAAAAGACCATTCGTATGGCCGTCGTGACGGTCCACGCAAAATCGTGCCATCCCGCTGACTAATAAGCCTCTAGTCGGTTCGGGCGGCGGCCGATCTGTGTCACGTGGTCGACTGCCGGGCGTCGCACAGTCGAGAAATATGGGGATATTGCGTCTGCCTTTGAGGCGGAAGATATTGACGTTGCCGTGGCCCCTCTCCAGGCCAAATCTGGTAAGCCCGAAAACATTTGAGGAGAGCCATCCGTTCATCCCATAGCTACCGCGAAAGGGGGGCTCCGGCCTGAGGATCTCCCACGCCTCGAAGGTCGAGCCCAGCGCGATGTCCGCCCACCACACCTCTTCGCTGTCACTGGAGTACCGCACATGGAAAATGGAGCCCATGGCGCCTTTCATGCCACCGCGCCCGGGTCTGACGGCCGTGGGGCACAGGGCGATCCCTTCCGTGCGAATGCCGTAGGGCACACAGCTCCTATCGGGGTCGTTGCTCGGAGCTCCACCCCGCAGCAGCCAGGCGCCTGCACCGCCGCCTACGCTAAACGGGAAGCAGCCCTGATTGTCCTCGGCGTATTGCGCCAGGATCGGTGCCCACTGCCTCAGATTCGACCGGCAGACCAGCGCCTTGGCCTTGCGGCGGACGCTCTGGACAGCGGGCAGCAGAATCGCCAGCAGCAGGGCGATGACGGCGATGACGACCAGCAGCTCAATGAGCGTGAAACCATTTGGATCTACGATTGCCGATTTGCGATTTGGGTATCACCCGGCGGGTAGCTCTCCTCCCTGGTTTTCGACTCTCTTGCGAAGCTCATGACTTGCACTCCGCTGAATCCTTCGGACATCGACCGACACGGGCGTTTTTGCCCATCGGGCGTCGATGCCATCTCCGAAAAATTCTCTCCGGCCGCCCGCGCCAAGGCCCGCGCAACACAGCCGCCCGCAAATCAAGGAAGCGACCTCACAGATATATTCGCAGTTCGTATTATGACGTGCCGCCGGAAGCAGTGCAAGTGAAAAAGGGGAGCTTCGCGCGGACTCGGGCGCCCATCCAACCGGCTCCGGCGACACCCTTACGGACCGGACCTCGGCGAGCCGCAGTCCGTGCCGCCGGCAACAGAACGGCAGGCAGTCCCAGCGTTATGACACAAGTCCTTGGAGACTATCTCCAAACGGCACTCCGACTTGTCATGGTGAGCGAAGCGAACCATCCGGCCCGCGAATGAGAGGTTTCTCAGGTTCTCTGCCCAGATTCTTCGCTTCGCTCAGAATGACGCCGCCGTTTTGAGATTGTTTCTTGGGAACAGGAAATAGGCCAGCGGTTTTGCGGAAAATGTGTGCCGGCGCGCGGTCCTGCCTCCAGATCAAATCGGATATGCTATTCTTGACTTCTTGACGGCCGATGCAAAACCGGATAAGAAACTCGGACCCGTCGTGCGGGCCGCGGGTGGCGTAACGCACGACACGTGACGCGCGACGAAGCATGGAGTGCAGATATGACGAATGACCGGTTGGCGACGGCCCTTCACAGGACCTCGGTTGCCTATTTCTCGATGGAGATTGGCTTGCAGTCCGACATGCCCACATACAGCGGCGGCTTGGGCATCCTGGCGGGCGACACCGTGCGCACGGCGGCGGATATGGAAGTGCCCATGGTGGCGCTAACGCTGCTGCCTCGCAAGGGCTACTTCTATCAGGAGTTCGACCCCTCCGGCCACCAGATCGAGAAGCCCGATCTGTGGAATGTCAAGGATTACCTCAGAGAGCTCGAGGCCCGCGTCACAGTCACGATCGAGAAGAGAGAGGTCAAGGTCCGGGCGTGGCAATATGACGTCGTGGGAACGACCGGCTTCGTCGTTCCCGTGCTGTTCCTGGACACGGATATGCCGGGCAATGACGACCGGGACCGGGACTTGAGCCACTACCTGTACGGCGGTGACCGGCGCTACCGATTGTGCCAGGAATACGTGCTCGGCGTGGCGGGCGTGCGCATGCTGCGGACGCTCGGATACGAGCACATCGACCGCTTTCACCTGAACGAGGGACATGCTGCGTTTCTGATTCTCCAACTGTTCGACGAGGAGTTGAGCCGGGCGGGTGGAAGGCGGATCAAGCCCCAGCACGTAGAGAGCGTGCGCCGGAAATGCGTATTCACGACGCATACGCCGGTGGCGGCCGGCCATGACCGGTTCCCCATGAGGCTGGTGCGTAAGGTCGTCGGCCGGCACAGGATTTGGGACATCCAGAAGCAGTTGAGCGGCGACGGCGATACGCTGAACATGACGTATCTGGCCCTGAATTTCAGCCATTACGTCAACGGCGTCTCCAAGCAGCACGGCAAAACGTCGCAGGAAATGTTCAATTCCTATCTTGTGGACGCGATCACCAATGGCGTCCACGCGGCCACGTGGACGGCCCAGCCGTTCCGCAAGCTGCTGGATCACTACATCCCCGCCTGGCGCGCGGACAACTTCAGTATCCGCTACGCCCTGAATCTGCCACTGGAGGACCTTTGGGGCGCGCACACAAAATGTAAGTCGAAACTGATCAGCTATATCGCCAGGGAGGATGGAGCGAAGCTCGATCCGGAGGTCTTCACGATCGGCTTCGGCCGGCGGTCGACCGCCTACAAGCGGGCCGATCTGATCCTCCGGGACCCCCGTCGGCTCAAGCGGATCGCCTCCAACGCCGGGCCGTTCCAGATCGTCTTTGCCGGCAAGGCACATCCGCAGGATGAGGCCGGCAAGCGGCTGATCAAGCAGATCTTCAGCGCCAAAAGACGACTCGAACCTAAAGTGCACATTGTCTACCTGCTCAACTACGATATCGATGTGGCGAAGGTCATGATCCCCGGCGTAGACCTGTGGCTCAATACCCCACAGCCGCCGCATGAGGCCTCCGGGACCAGCGGCATGAAGGCCGCTCTCAACGGCGTCCCTTCGCTGAGCATTCTCGACGGCTGGTGGATCGAGGGCTGCGTCGAGAACCTCACCGGCTGGGCCATCGGCAGTCTCAAGGGGCGAAGGAGCAAGAGGGCCAATACCTCCGCGAAAGACGCGTTGGCTCTGTACGACAAGCTGGAGAACGTCATCATCCCCATGTTCTACAACAACCGGCAGCAGTACCTTCGTATCATGCTTTTCGCGCTGGCGCTCAACGGCTCGTTTTTCAACACCCAGAGAATGCTCCAGGAGTATCTCCTGAAAGCCTATATGCAATGAGCAGTATGAAGTTTGAAGTTTCAGGTTTGAAGAACACTTCACACTTCGAATTTGACACTTGAAACTGGGACTTCTTTCGCGAGTATGGCATGGACGTCCTCTCGACGGCGTTTCTGCTGTTTCTGGTACTTGACCCGATCGGGAACATCCCTGTATTTCTTTCCATTCTCCAGAATGTGCCTGCGGAACGACGACGGCGTGTTCTCATTCGGGAATTGCTCGTCGCGCTGGTCGTGCTGGTCGTCTTTCTTTTCCTGGGCCGGTACATCCTCGCGGTCCTGCAGATTTCACAGGGCTCGCTGGGCGCGGCGGGCGGCATCATCCTGTTTCTGATCGCCTTGCGGATGGTGTTCCCGGCTCCCAAGGGGGCCTTCAGCGAGGAGAGCGACGGTGAGCCGTTCATCGTCCCATTGGCGATCCCGCTGATCGCCGGCCCCGCCGCCATGGCCACCCTGATGCTGCCTATGGCCCGCACGCCCGGTAAGTGGCCCCAGTGGCTGGCCGCTCTGCTGCTGGCCTGGACCATCTCCGGCGCCATTCTGCTGATGGCGAGCCAACTGGCCCGGCTGCTCGGCGGAAGGACGCTCGTGGCAATCGAGCGGCTCATGGGGTTGATTCTGACGGCCGTGGCCGTCGAGATGCTCATTCAAGGCATCACCCAGGCTTACCAGAAGGTGGTGCAAACTCCATAACAGCGCCACACACATCAGGAGAAATTCTCAGGCGCCTTCACGGTGTCATCCTGAGCCCAAAGCCGAGGATTCTGTGAATTGGAGCCCCGCAAGGGGTCGGTTCGTTTCCTTGTCACATCTTGTTCGTTCTAATCATGCCTCGCTTCGCTCAGTATGATAAAGGGCGATTACCCCGTCGCGAAATTCAGTCGCACGTCAATGCGCCAAATAAAACACTTGGCAAAACCATCGAATAGGAATATAATGAGTGGTTTGTGCAGAGATGCTCGGTGTGAGTTTCACATGGGTCGTTCTTGACATGATACTGACGCAAATACTACAGCCGACGTGTATCAAGGTCCCGCTGGAAAGTAAAGACAAGTATTCGGTAATCACGGAACTGGTAGACCTTCTCGCCGAGAACAGGCTGATCCAGGATCGGGAAGCGGCCCTGGACGCGGTGTTCACGCGAGAAAGGACGCGGAGCACGGGAATCGGCTCCGGTATCGCCATTCCTCACGGCAAATGCGGCGGGGTCAAGGAACTCGTGATGGCGCTGGGAATCGCCCGCGAGCCAATTCCCTTCGAAAGCGTGGACGGCAAGCCCGTGTCCATCGTGATTTTGCTCGTTTCGCCCCAGGATCAGACGGGCCCGCACATCCAGGCTCTGGCGCGGATCAGCCGGCTCCTGCTTGATGAGGAATTCAAGAACGCCCTGGAGCGGGCGTCATCCGCCCAAGCTGCCTGCGAGCTCTTGAGCAACCGCGAGAGCAAATAGGCGTCCCGGCGCCGGACGGCTTCAGTTTTTCTCCCAGAGGATCAGGCCCAGTTCATAGGGGTTGCCCTGATCCGGGTAATTCGGCAGGATTCTGACCGCCACGCCGTGCTGGCCGGTTGCCCGGCATTCCAGGCATCCCAGGAACCAATGCTCGCCGTCGTCTCCCGCCCGTTGTTCGTGTGTCATCGGAACCGCGAAGCCCTCCCGGATGTTGCCCCAGGAATCGGTCGGACCGTGGTAAAGCTGGACCGAGACGTCGTCGGGCCTGATTGGCCCGAGCCTGACGAGTGCCCGTATGGTCAGTTCCGATCCTACCTTCAACTGGGGTTGCCGCGGGTTCAATTGCTCCCCGCCGTTACCGTTCTTGACGTCCATCGTCACTTCCTTGACGGCGAACTCCGACCACCTCTGACGGATCTCCGACTTCCACCGGGCAAAGGCCCTGGCCTTATCCATGTTGTCGGAAGTGAAATGGCGATAACGTGCCCCGGCCAGACCGTAAAAGCGCCGCGCGTACTCCGCCAGCATCCGATGCGTATTGAAGCGCGGGGCAATCCGTTTGATGGATGTCTTCATTCTCTGAATCCACCCGCGAGGCAGATTGTCGGCTGACCGGGCGAAGAACAGCGGTATGACCTCGTTCTCCAAGACGTTGTACAGGGATTGCGACTCGACCGAATCCTGATAATCCGGGTCGTCGTAGTTTTCCCCGGCGCCGATGACCCAGCCGCCTTCCGGCACGTGACCCTCGCACCACCACCCATCGAGCGTACTCATGTTGAGAACGCCGTTGACCGCCGCTTTCATCCCGCTGGTGCCGCTGGCCTCCATGGGCCGTCGCGGCGTATTCAGCCAGACATCCACGCCGCGAACGAGGAATCGCGCCACGTCGATATCGTAGTCCTCCAGAAAGACGATCCGCCGCCGGACGTTTTCCTGGCAGGCGAAATGAACGATGTGACGGATGATCTCTTTGCCGGCGTTGTCCCTGGGATGCGCTTTGCCGGCAAAGAGAATCTGCACGGGTCGTTCCGTGTTGTTGACAAGCCGAACCAGCCGCTCCGCGTCCCGCAGCAGCAGGTCGCCGCGCTTGTAGGCCACGAACCGCCGCGCAAAGCCGATGGTCAGCGCCTCCGGGTCCAACACCTCCTCGGCCCGCCGCAACTCGCCCTGGCACGTGCCGCGACGCTGCATCTGGGCCATGAGGCGCTTGCGTGCGAAAACGATCAACTGGTCCTTGCAACGCTGATGGGCGCTCCACAACTCCTCGTCCGGAATCTGGTCCACCTGCTCCCACACGGATTTGTCGAAGAGCGCGTCGGACCAGGCGGGCCCAAGATATCGCTCGTACAAGCCGCCCATCTCATCCGACAGCCAGCTCCTCAGGTGAATCCCATTCGTTATGGACGTGATCGGCACCTCCCGCGCGGGCACGCCCGGCCACAGGGAACCCCAGACCTCGCGCGAGATCTGCCCGTGCAACCTGCTGACGCCGTTGAGATGACTACTCAACTTGATGGCCAGCACCGGCATTTTGAAAGGCTCATTGTCATCGTCAGGGAGCATGCGGCCCAGCGACAGGAATTGCCGGCGATTGATGCCGAGATGGGGGAAGTAGTCGCCGAAGTACTTATCCATCAGCTCGACGTCGAATTCGTCCAGGCCCGCCTTGACAATCGTGTGGGTCGTGAAAATATTGCCCGACTTCGTGGCCTCGACGGCCTCGTCGAAGGTCATATTGGTCGTGCTTCTGAGCTGCCGGATACGCTGCAGCGCCATGAAGGCGGCATGTCCCTCGTTCATGTGACAGACCGTCGGAACGATATTCATGGCGGCCAGCGCCTTGAGGCCCCCGATGCCGAGCAGAATTTCCTGGCGGATACGCAACTCGCGGTCACCACCATAAAGGCTGCTCGTGATCATGCGATCGCCGGGCGAATTGGCCGGGATGTTGGTGTCCAGGAGGTACAGCTTCAGCCGACCCACGGCGATGGCCCATATCTGCGCCTGCACGGAACGGCCCGGGTATTCCACACTGATCGTCAGTGGTCTGCCGCTGGATTTGCGCACCAGCTCGGCGGGCATATTGAACAGATCGTTCTCGACGTACGCCTCCTGCTGCCACCCGTCGATGTTCAGGTACTGGCGGAAATAGCCTTTCTGATACATCAGGCCGATCCCGACAATGGGAATGCCGATATCCGAGGCGCTCTTGAGATGGTCGCCGGCGAGGATGCCCAGGCCGCCGGCGTAGATCGGCAGGCATTCGTGGAGTCCGAACTCCGCGCTGAAGTAGGCGATGACCAGCTCGGAAGCGCCCGGATAAACCTTCTCGAACCAGGTGGGCGCGCTGAGGTATCCCTGAAGGGTCTCCGTCGCCCGCCGCAATTCATTCAGGAAGCTTTCGTTGGTGGCCAGAGCCTCCAGCCGCGACTGTGAAACCGTGCCAAGCAGTTTGACCGGATTGTGGCCGCAGGCCGCCCACAGGGTCGGGTCGATGCGCTTGAATAGATCGATAAACTGAGGATTCCAGGACCAGAACAGGTTCCGGGCCAGAGCCTCCAATTCCATTAGTGATTCGGGGACCGCCGGCAGAACGGTGAAGCTACGCACACTCGGCATTTGAACTCCTCACAACCCAACATCCCTATGCGAAGACGCCACGTGGAGCAAAGCACGCCTCTGGCCTCTCATCGGCAATTCCAACAAGCTGCTTAACTCCAAATGGAACAAGGGTTTGCAGATTGCGGCGGGACCGCAGGTCCCATAGACAGGGCCTGAACAGATGAGCCAACCAATAAAAAAGGCCTGCACGCACAGGCCTTTTTTCTGTATGCTAGCTCACCTCCACCTGTGCCGTGAGAAGGGCGATTGAAGGGAACCCATGACTTTCAAGTGGGTGATCGTTGCTTGCGTCCGAAAGTCCTATCGCGCAGGCATTTCCGGTCCGACAAGGCCTGATCTCCCTCAGTACGGGTATCGGTTCCTTCAAATACACGCCCGTAACACGAACACTGCAGGGGTCAGCCCGCAATCTTTCATATACCAAATCCCTGACCTTCCGTCAAGGAAATAAGGCCCGATCAAACGAAGGACAAAGGCGACGCATGCCTTCATCCCTTACGATGTTATCGGCGTCAGGCGGGATTTCTCTACAGACAAAAATGTCGCTGCTCCGCTGGGGGCCGTGGGTGCGGCAATCCACCCGTCGCCTGAGGCCTGGAATGCCGCATCAGATCATGACGCAACGCATTGTGGTCAGGCCGGAAACGCCCGGTCGGGCCGCCCCCTTCTGCCATTCCGAGCGCAGTCGAGGAATCTGCCTGCGCATGACGCCCGTCCAGTGTTCGCGGCCGGATGTCTCGATTTCGCGCATGGGAGACTCGCCCCTCGCGGTGCCGTGTCCACGCTAGCATGGACATATTCCATTCAAAAGGAAGAACATGCTCACGCGAGCGTAAGCATGGCGCCCGGCACGACCTGGCGGGCAGCGCAAATCACGATACGTCACACGGTGCGCAACTCGGCCCCTACGGCCCGGTTCAGGCTCTCGATAACGGCCGACTGATAGCGGTCCACCGTATCGTGCGTCAACGTGCCATCCTCATCGCGGAAACGCAGGGACAATGTCACACTCTTTCGGCCCGGCGTGATAGTCCTGCCGCGATAGACGTCGACGAACTGGATGTCCTCCAGCTCGGCCGGCGCGCTGCTTTGCACGGCCTGCGCGATATCCGCCCAGCGTATTTCCTCCGCCACAAGAATCGAAAGGTCGCGCTCGATGGCCGGAAAACGGGGGATCGGCTTGATCCGAACCGGCCCCCCTTTCAGGTTCATCAGCTCCGTGAAATCCAGCTCGGCCCCGCACGGCGTCACTTCCTTGAAATCGAACTTCGCCCGAACCGCGTCCGAGAACACGCCCGCGTCACCGATGCTCCGACCATCCACCGTCACGCGCGCTCCCACCTGCGCCCACGTCACCTCCGTCGGCACGAATTCCACCTCCGCCGTCCGGCTGATGTCCCGGACCAATCCCTCCACGGCAGCCCGCAAACGCCTCAGGTCGCCATCCACCACGAGCGCGAGCTTCGTACGCTCGCGCGGCAACGAATTCCGGACGCCGCTCGGGACAAACGTGTCGCCGATTTCATAGATGCGGCACGGCAGGTTCTTCGCATTGACGTTCGTCTTCAGCACCTCGAGCAGCGAGCCCAAGAGGGTCTGACGCAGCAGATTGGCACCCTTGCGCGTGACATCACGCACGGACAGATGCTCCGCCCCCCCGGCGGCGACGAACAGGTCCGCCGTCGCCCGCTCCACGAAGCCGACGGTGACCGTCTCATAGAAACCGCAAGCATTCAGGAAGGCACCCGCGGCCTCGGCCAGTTTCTGCCGCGCGTCGGCGGGCGTCGCCTCGATCTGTATTCTCCGGCGCGTCGGTACCTTATCGTACCCGTGCACCCGGGCAACCTCCTCGATGAGATCCACCTCGCGGCCGATGTCACTGCGCCACGTGGGTACGATACAGACGACAGAGCCGTCCTGCAGACGCGGCTGGAAATGGAGCGCCGACAGAATCCGTAGTACTTCACTCTGCGGCACCTCAGTGCCCAGCAATTTGCCCAGCCGGGACAGTCTCATGGTCACTTCCCGGGGCTGCGACGGGCGCGGATAGGCGTCCACCAGGCCCCGGGCCACGCGGCCGCCGGCGAGCTGCACGATAAGCTGCGTCGTTCGCTGCGACGCCCAGTCGATCTTCTCGATATCCACAAACCGTTCGAAGCGGAACGAGGCTTCCGACGGCAACGAGAGCCGCCGCGACGTCGTACGGATGCTTACCGGATCAAAGTACGCATCCTCCAGCAGGATGGTCGTCGTCGCGTCTCCCACTTCCGTCTGCAACCCGCCCATGACCCCCCCCACCGCCACGGGCCGTCGTGCGTCGGCAATGACCAGCATCTCGGGCATCAAGTCGCATTGCGTGCCGTCGATGCTGACGATCCGTTCGCCGGCAATGGCCTTTCTGACGATGATTTTGCGTCCTTCTATGGTCGCGTAGTCGAACGCATGGGGCGGCTGGCCGGTCTCCATCATCGCGTAGTTGGTCGCGTCGACGACGTTGTTGACGCTCCGCATGCCGACGGCTTCCAGTCGCCGGCGCATCCAGTCCGGCGACGGCCCGACTTTGACGCCCTCGATCACCCGGGCGGTATATCGGCCGCACAGGTCCGGCTCGCAAATCTCCACCTCCACGAGCTCCGCAGCGGGCTTGTCCATCTCCTCCAGACGCACCTGCGGCAGCCGCAGCTCCCGGCCCGTCGCGGCGGCCAACTCGCGGGCGACGCCGATATGGCTCAGGCAATCCCCGCGATTGCTCGTCACCTCGACATCGAGAACCGAGTCGCCGTCCAGGTGCTCGATCCCCTCGCACGGCAGGCCCAGATTGCTCAGAATCTCCGCAATCTGCTCGGCCCCGAGCCCCGTGCTGACGTACTCATTCAACCAATCCAGAGAGATTTTCATTTCGTAAGCCCTTATAGAAACTCACCAAAGCTGCATAGACTACCCACAGCGGCCATTGGTGTCAACTTCGCGGCACACCATAGCGATGGGCACCCGCGCCGCCGTTGTTGGAGTCTCTTGTCTTGTCTAATCCCCCGACTTCGGGTAAGCTGCGGCAATCAAGCAATGAAGAAACAATCGTGAGATTTGCCTGATGGAGGCTCATCTAAGGAGTACAATTGTGAGGAATCATCGAATCTACGTGTTAATTGCGGCATGGCTCGTCGCGGGCGTTCTCATGCTTGCGGTCGCCGAAGAGAAAGGTGGAGAAATGGAGTTCTCTCGAACGACGATTGATGTCGGTATCGTCGTCAGCGACATTCAGAAGGCGGCGGAGTTTTACACCCGGGCGCTGGGGTTTGCCGAGGCGGGCAGCTTCGATGTCTCGGCCCAGATGGCCGGCGACACCGGCCTGACCGATTCCAGGCCCTTCCAGGTGCGGGTGTTCGCTCTGGGCGAGGAGCCGACCGCCACCAAGCTCAAAATCATGGAGATTCCCGGCGCCGAGTCGAAGAGGGTCGATAACCGGTACATCGGGTCGAGTCTGGGCCTCAGCTACCTGACCGTGTTCGTCTCGGACCTGGGCAAGGCGATGGAGCGACTCAAGCAGCACAGCGTCGCACCGGTCAAGGAGCCCTATTCTCTCGGCGGGAACAATTATCTGATTCTCGTGAAAGACCCGGACGGCAATATCATTGAGTTGATCGGTCCGAAGCAGTAGCCGCACCGAAACGGTGCCGCGATGCGGAGGAAAAGACGGATGAACGACGACTTCGAGCAGTTCCAACAACTCGTCGAAAGCGGCACCTACTGCATCTCCATTGTCACGCACGAGGAGCGCTACGCGCTGGAAATCGTCCGCAAAACCGCCGCCAGGCTCAAACGCGATATGTGGGTCTGGTCCATCGCGGACGGCCTGCGGGATGGCCTGATCGACGGCAGTCCGAGCATCGCCGACACGGATGCACCCGCCGCGGGACTGGCCAGCATGTCGCGCGCCAAGGCGGGTTCCATCTGCGTCACGCTCGACCTGGCCGACCATCTCCGGGGCGGCAAGGCCCTCCGCATCCTGCGCGACATGGTCGACAGCTTCCACAAGACGGGCATCACCATCGTTATGATCGACTGCACCGACAATCTGCCCGACGTGATCAAGGCCTACGCCCGAAGATTCGAATTGTCCTATCCGGACGAGGAGGAACTCCAGCAGATCATTCGGGCCACGCTCCAGCGGCTCCATCGCAAGAAACCTATCGAGATCGGCATCACACAAAAAGGGCTCGACACGATCATCCGCAACCTGCGCGGGCTGACGCGCCGCCAGGCCGTCAGAATCATCAGCGACGCCGTGGCGGTCGACCGGCAATTCAACGACGACGATATCAATGTCGTCATCGCCAACAAGCGGCGCATCATCCAACAGGGTGGCCTCCTCGAGTACATCCAGACGCCGCTCGACCTCGACGAAATCGGCGGGATGAACAATCTCAAGAGGTGGCTGAACCACCGCAAGGACGTATTCAGCTCCGAGGCCAGGGCCTTCGGCCTGATGGCCCCGAAGGGCGTCCTCATGCTCGGCGTGCAGGGTGCGGGCAAGAGTCTCTGCGCCAAGGCGATTGCCACGGCCTGGCAGCAACCGCTGTTGCGGATGGACCCCAGCACACTGTACGCGAGCTTCATCGGGGAATCCGAAAGGAACCTGCGCGAGGCCCTGCGGCAGACCGAGATGATGTCGCCCGTGATTCTGTGGATCGACGAGATCGAGAAGGCGTTCGCCTCCGCCGCCAGCCGCAGCGCTGACGGCGGGCTTTCACAGCGAATGTTCGGCACGCTGCTGACCTGGCTCCAGGAACACCAGGCCCCGGTTTTCGTGGTCGCCACGGCCAACGACATCGAGGCCCTGCCGCCGGAGCTGCTGCGCAAGGGGCGATTCGACGAGATTTTCTTCGTGGACCTCCCCGCGCCCGCCGTCCGACGGCAGATCTTCGCCATTCACCTGCGCAAGCGCAATCGCGACCCCGGGAACTTCGACCTGGACCGGCTGGCCCAAGCCTCGGAAGGCTACAGCGGCTCGGAAATCGAACAAGGTGTGATATGCGCCTTGCATGAGGCTTATGCGAGCAAAACAGATATTGATGCCGAGCGAATCGTAACCGTGTTGAAAGGTTCGCCCCCGCTGTCCGCGACGATGGCCGAGCGAGTTGCCAACCTGCGTCACTGGGCAAAAGGCCGATGTGTGCTGGCAGATTGACACGCGGGAAACGCGCTCTTAGTCAAATTGCCGGAGACCCGGGTTTGCACGTAATCTAGGGAGGATTCTTGATATGGCCAGGAACTCAGTGCTCACCCTTGCCGTCCTTTGCCTTACCGCAGCCTGGCTGGCCGGCTGCGTGGAGCGAAGGTTGACCATCAACACCGAGCCCCAAGGGGCGACGATTGTCCTCAACGACCAGGAAATCGGCGTCTCGCCGGTGACGGTCCCGTTCAACTGGTACGGCGACTACTGGGTCCGGGCCAGCAGAGACGGCTACGAGACGCTCAATACCCACCGCAAGCTCAAAGCCCCGCTGCACGATTATTTCCCGTTCGATTTCTTCGCCCAGGTTCTTTATCCCGGCCACATCGTGGATGCGTACGAGTGGACCTTCGAGCTGAGCCCCAGGCAATACCCGACCCGCGACCGGCTCATCGAGAACGCACAGTCACTCCGCGATCAACTCGAGTGATACGGATAGTGAAGAGTCCTGTCGTCACACCGCCAGTGGTGCTCGAATCCTCCGATTTGCGACTTGTGATTTACGATTTGCTACTTGACGCCTCCTTACTCGATTGTGACTTCATCCTTATCGTCGCGTGCTTATCGTGTATGCGCCCCAATTCGGCGCCGGGTGAAATCCGGACAATGCCAGGCCTTTTGCCCCCGAGGGGCGACGACGACCACGTACCGGGCAGCGGGCAATCCGATCCGGCCCTGCACTCCGCGAAGCGGCGTTCTCTCCTTCGCCCCGCGTAGCGGGTCTCGCAAAACAGGCCGTTGCGAAGCACGAGTCGCCCGCGACCACGGCGCTTGGCGTTTTGCGGGATACCAGCGGGAACTTGGGCATCCGCCCGGACTTGCCTTCCCTCCGCCGCCACCCCAAAAGGCGGTAAACGTAATCTCAGCTTCCGCTGTAAACGCCTGCCATGGAATGACTTATGACCTGGTCACCTGCCTTGCGCGCCCACTTTTCTCTTGCCACCTGTCACTTTTCCCTTGCCTGGTGGCACCCGTCCGACATAATAATCCCCGGCAAGACACCCCTGATGAAGCTGCGACGACTGGGCTGGGCCCGGCGTGGGCCGGACGGAAGCGGTGAGGCCGAAAGGAATGGGATGCGCGTGGAAGTCCGAGGGCCGAGAGAAAAACCAGATGGGACATGGATACAATAGCCAGGTGTCCCGACTGGCCGGCTCGTCCCCCGGTTTGCGAAAAGGAAAGTGTCTGTCAGTTTGGTTAGGGAGGTGACTTATGCCAGCAGCGTTCTTAGGTGAGCCCGTCGATCCGGAATTTCCCGACTACGCCTACGCGGCCAGGGCCCTGGTTAAAGTATTCAAGGGCCGCACCGGCAGCAAGGGCGTCGCCAACCTCTTCCTGGGAGAGTGGATGAAGGTCCTGGACGAGCAAATGCCCCCGACCCGCCGGGTCCATGTCAAGTATCGTGGGGGACAGGGATACGTCGAACTCGAGGATTTGACCAGGAGGCGTCATCTCGAGGTCTTTTTTCTCGACGTTGGTCAGGGCGACGGAATCCTCATCCAGACTCCGGAGGATCGCCGCATCCTGATCGACGCCGGCAAATCCGACGATACTCACGAATTCATCCGCAACAAGTACCGTCTGGACAAACCAAACAACTACATCGACTTCGACGCCATCATCGCTACCCACAGCGACGACGATCACGCCAAGGGACTCCTGAAGATTTTGGCCGATCCGAAGATCGCCGTGAAACGCTTTTACCATAACGGTCTGTTCCGGCGCACGGAGGGAAAGCAGGACCCCGGCCCACACAAGGAAAAACGTGTTTATGGCCTTGTCGACCGGCCAAAATCAACGGACAGCCCGGCGCTCTCCGCGCTCATGAAAAAGCTGATCGCGGCGCTGGACAAGGCGGAGAAAAACCTCCCCGTTGTCATCCAGAAGATGGAGGGCCAGGGTCGAAGGGTCGATGTCCCACAGGGAGGCTTTGTGTGCAGGCGCCTTGATGCCGCCGACAGGTTCGTCCCTCCGTATGACCAGCCCGGAAAACCTCTGGTCTTCGAAGTGCTGTGGCCCCGAGCTACCACCCAGGATGGTCGGCCTTCGTACCCCTGGTATGGAGACGCCGGCAAGACGGTCAACGGCAACTCCGTCGTCCTGCGTGTACGACACGGGAGCCGGCGAATTCTGTTGACCGGAGACCTCAACACCGGCTCCATGGACGACCTCCTGAGCGCATACCCGGGCATCCCCGGAATGCCCCACCCTCTCGAAGCCGACGTTTACAAGGCCGCCCACCATGGGAGCCAGGATTTCTCCCTGCCGTTCCTGCGAGCGGTCAAGCCAAATGCGGCCGTCATTTCTTCCGGCGACGACCGAAATGACATTCACGGACATCCACGCGCCGTACTCGTCGGGACAATCACCCGTTACTCTTGTTGCGAGAAACCGGCCGTTTTTTCCACGGAGTTGGCCGCCTGTTTTACCCCTCTGACCCAGAAACAGCGGCAGCAGTTCAAGTCCGGCAGGGCTCAACTCTACGAGCGCTCCATCCAGGGAATCATTCACTTGCGCAGTAACGGAGACCATCTCTATCTTGGCTCTGTGTACGGCCGCAAGGCCCCCACGAAGGATCGCCAAGCCAACATTCTCTGGAAGTGGGACTTGTGGCCACCGGAGAAATAACGCGTGGAAAGAGAAAAACGGAAGGAAGTGTCACAAGATGGTTGGCACGTGCTTCTTTCAGAATCTGTGCGGAAGCGGGGCTATTGCGCTTACCCGACGTGGCGGCGGTACCAGTCGATGGATTTTTCCAGGCCCTCACGGAACCGGATGACGGGCTCGTAGCCGATCAGCTCCTTCGCGGCAGTGATATCGGCGAGAGAATGCCTCACGTCTCCCGGACGCGGGGGCGCGTAAAGAGGCTCGATGTCCTTGCCCAGAAGCCCGTTGATCGCGCCGATGATGGCGTTGACCGTGACCGCCTCGCCGCAGGCGACGTTGATGACCTGCCCGTGCGTCTTCTTCGCCCGGGCCGCCAGCAGATTGGCCTGCACGACGTTGTCCACGTACGTGAAATCGCGACTCTGCTCGCCGTCGCCGTAAACGGTCGGCGGGCGGTCGCGCAGAATCGCCGTCACGAAGGCCGGTATGGCGGCGGCGTACTGGCTGGCGGGGTCCTGGTGCGGGCCGAACACGTTGAAATAGCGCAGCGAGACCGTCTCCAGGCCAAAGACCCGGGAGAAGACAGAGCAGTAGTATTCGCCGACAAGCTTGCCGACGGCGTACGGGGACAATGGGTCAGGGGCCATCGTTTCGACCTTGGGCAGCGTCGGTGTATCGCCATAGGCGGACGAGCTGGCGGCATAGACGAAGCGCTTCACGCCGACGTCGCGGGCGGCCAGGAGCAGCGTGAAGGTGGCGTCCACACAATGCTGATGAGTCAAGGCAGGGTCGTCCACGCTTCGCGGCACCGAGGGCAGCGCGGCCTGATGCAAGACCACGTCGATGTCTCTTACGGCCGAGCGCGCCACCTCGGGCGCGCCGATGTCGGCCTCGATGAAATCGATCTTCCCCACGATCGGCGTCAGGTTGCCGCGCTTGCCGGTAAGCAGATTGTCCACCACGCGGACCGAGCACCCCTCGGCAATCAGACGCCGGCAAATATTCGAGCCGATGAACCCGGCCCCGCCGGTCACCAAGTATCTCTGCATCAATGTGTCCCCTCATAAAAGCTGCCACAACGAGAAAATCCCATACTACGGTGTCCGCTGCCGAATGGGAACCTTTTTGCTGTCATGTTTTGTGACGTGTGGAACGGTGCGTGTCCGTGAAGGTCTTGAGGCGTCGAGGATGGATGGCAGCAGCAAGGGTTCCCAGACTCAATACAGCATGCTTGGGGTTCCCAAGCAGGGCCTGCGGAGTTTGCCGCTGTCGCTCGCCGGACCCTCAGGATCTATGATTTATCATCCACCATTTACGGTTTGATCTCCCGCCGCAACTGACCAACTTCTGCAGCATGGCAAAGAGCGCAGCAGCAATAGTAAATCAAGAATCCTAAATCCGTCAGGCAGAGCTGGCCGCCAGTTGGGGCTTGAGATACTTACGATAGGCCCGGAACTGCTGGCGGAAATAACCGCCCTTCATGGCCTCGGCGCCGAACAGCACGCAGCCGACGATGTTCGCGCCCACTTCCTGCAGCTCGAAAACCGTCCGTTGTGCCTCTCCTCTGGTCGTAGTGACGGCGTTGAATACCAGGAGCGTGACGTTCACGAGCCGGGCCAGCATCTTGACATCGCTCACGAGCAGTAAGGGCGGGCTGTCGATAATGACCCGGTCATATTCCCCGGCGACGGCCACGATCAGGCCTTTCATCCGGTGACTGGCCAGCAGTTCGGCCGGATTCGGCATAGGCGGACCGGCATAGATGAGATCCAGACCGGCGATCCCGCTGGGCCGGATGACCTCCTCGTAGCCACACTCTCCCATCAGAAGACTTGTGAGTCCGAGCCGACGCTGGTCGGGGTCGCCCCTGCGCGCCGGGTACCCCTCGCCCTCCTGGTCCGACGCGTTCCGCGGAAATGACAGATGCAGGCTCGGTTGCCGGAGATTGCCGTCGATCAACAGCACCTTCTCGTACTTGGCCACAAACGCCGCGGCCAAATTGCACGCCACCGCGCTCTTGCCGTCTCCCGCTTGACCGCTCGCAACGAGCAGCGTCTTGAAGCCGTCATCCGTGGACAGTTCCAGGTTGGTCCGACAGCGACGGTAACACTCTCCCAGCAACGAGTACGGCGCCTCGCTGACGACGTGGCACAGATCGATGTCATCCACGGCACGGTCCTCGTTCGCGTCCGGGATGACGCCCGCCAGCGGGATGTGCAGAAACCGCCGCACGTCGCTCGGGGTCCGCACGAGATCGTTGAGCATTTCCACCAGGAACGCCAGGGACAGTCCCAGGATCAGCCCCAGCATCGTGCCGCCGGGCAGCCAGAGCAGGTAGTGCCGGGAGATCACCATCTCCAGCGGTTCGGGGGCGGTGCTGACGGGCTGCACCTTCGGCGTCTCAGGATCGTTCAGCATGATCCGCAGCTTCTCGACCTGCAGCTTGATCTGGTTGAGCATCTCGATGCGCTCCTCGCGCGTCTTGAGCCGCTGCTCGTAGAGGGCGCGGGCATTGTCGAGACTCTTTTGCTTCTCCATCGCCTCGGCCCGCAGCCTCTGCAACTCGGTCAGCCGCTCTTCCAAGATGCGGAGATTATCTCTGGCATTCATCAGATTCGCGCGCCGGGTCTGCTCGGCGATCTCCGTTCTGCGCTGGCTCTTCTTGGCCTCAATCTCCTCAATTTGCTCCTGCGCTTGTCGCACCTGGCGATGATTTCCGCCGAACTTGGTGAGCCGACCCGACTGCTGGGCCTCCAGAAGGGCCAGTTGCTGGGCCAGCCCGAGCATCACGGGGTCTCTCTCGATGGCGTGCTCGATCTGTTCCGTGATCGGACCTTCCGCCAATTGCTTGAGGTTCTCGATATCGGCCCCAAGCTGTTGGATGGCCAGCCTCAGCTCGCTTTCCTGCAACTCGAGGTCATTCAATCGCAGGGTAATCGTGTGCTGGAAGTATTTGCCGGCCGGCACTTCCAGGTCCGTGATGCCCGTTTCCTCCCGCACCCGCTGCAGAGCCCGCTCGCTCTCCTTGACCTCAGCATCAACCGCCGTCTGACGGTCGGTCAGCTCGATCAGCTTCTGGCGGACACCGGCCTTCTCCGTCTCCCCATGCTGGCTGACGAACAGCCTGACCATTTCGTTGACGATCGAGGCCGCCTCCTTCGGACGCGCGCATGTCATCGACACGATGATGTGCTCCGCCTCACGGTGAGGAAAAGCGATCAGGTTCCTCTCCAAGTACCGGACCGCGTTGATGGTGGCCTTGAGCGGGTCCTCGTCCCCTTTCATCGTCCGGCGGAACCACTCCGTCCGGCGCACCTGATCGCTATCGCGCAGCAGCCCCTGCAAACTGCTCTGGCTCTTCATCAGATTGGCGAGAGAGACGCGGTGCCCGTATTGAATGTCCTGCTGCACCTGGGACGCCACGATATCCATGGGATCGGTATCGATGGGGGGCAGGACTTTGATGATGGCCTCTGCCTTGTAGAGCGGCAGATACCGCCGGAAGAGATGCCAGCCGCCGAAGCCGACCGCGGCGCCGAGAATCGTCGTAAAGATGACCAGCCAGACGTGACGGCGCAACATGCCCAGCGCCTCTTTGGGCGTCAGGGTCGCCCCCGAGGCACCCTTCGGATCGGGTGGTCTCGACATCCTGCCGACGACGGTCGGATTTCTTTTCATCGTGTCACTCTCCGTTCACTGCATATAGGCAAGCGCGACGCCTGGAAAAGCGCGGCGCATCATGTCAGTCATTATCCCTATTGCGCCAAGCGCTCCAGCGCCGAGCTGAGGCGTTCCCTGGCAAGCGCGGGCATCGTACTTCCTCCGACTTCCAGCGCGCGGCGATACGCGGCACGGGCCTTGCCCTTTTCTCCGAGGGCCTCATTGACGAGTCCCAGATGCTCGTAGACTTCCGCCGGTGCCGCTCCCTCGACCTCGTACTGCTGAATCGCGGCAGCCAGCGACTCCGCCGCCTCGGCGTTCCGGCCGTTCTTGTACAGGACGTAGGCATACGTATCCAGGTAATTGGCCTCATTCGGGCTCTGTTCGACCGCCGTCTTGGCGTACTTCAAAGCCTCGGCGAGCTTCTCGTCGTTCTGCGCCAGCAGGTAGGCCAGATTGTTCAGGACACTGCTGTTCTTCGGCATTTTCGCGCGGAGACTTTCGTAAACGCCGATAGCCTTTTGGAGATACGTTTTATCAGACGTCTGCTTGTGGGCCGTGGTGAGCACCTGGGCCTTCTTGATGATGTACCCGACCCCGCGCTCGGTATCCGGCCCGGCCAGTTGAATACACTTGTCGATGTGGGTCACGGCCTTATCATGTCTCTCCTGGAGCTTGGCCAGATTGAACATGGTGAAGTTGGCGGCCAGCGAATCGGGGGCCGTCTCCAGCCGTTCCTGACAGTATTTCGAGACCTCCTCGCCGCCCAGCATCAGGTAGGCGCGCAACAGCACCTCCACGGCCAACTGCTCATTGACCCATGCCTTGTCCACCGCTTGCCGGCAATAGCCGCGAGCGGCATCCATATCACCGAGCTTTCTCTTGGCCTCTGCCATGCGGTAAAGGGCTACGGGGGCGTAGGGCGTATCGACATACTTGCCGCCCTCCTGCAGAGCCCTGTCCAGCTTTTCGGGACGCCAGGTCACACCGGCAGCACCGGGCTCACCAGCCGCCAGAACCAGCGCTCGCAGATACCCATCGAGAGTCGCCGCATATTGAACATCCCCCGTGGCGTCGGCCGTCGGCAGACCCGCGGTCGCCTGCTGCTTCAACTGATACGCCTTCCCGAAGAGCTGCTCGGCCTGTTCGTACTGTCTCCGATCCAGGGCGAAGGCGCCGGCACGGTTCAGCCAGAAGACGTTATTCGGAAAATCAGCCAGCGTATCGGTGTAAAGTTGTCTCAGGGCCTCGGTCCGCCCGAGTTTCACGTACGTGGTCTCCAACAGCGTTCTGGCCTCCGCGGGCGCCTCCGGGCGGTCGAACACATGCCGCAACTCGTCGATCGCCTCTTCATCCCGGCCCATCCACAGGTATACTTTCGCCAGATCCACGGTGGTGGCCGGGTCGTCCTCCAGCGTGCGGCTCTTGCGAAGATCGAGGATCGCCTGGTCGTGGTTGCCCATCCGAAAAGAGATCTCCCCCCGGAGCCGCCAGGCGGACGCGCTCTCCGCCTCCTTCGCCAGGTGGCGATTCGTCAGATCGAACGCCCGCTGGAGCTGTCCCAGGCGCTTCGCCACCAGTGCCTCCATCAGAAGCACGCCCGGCTCATCAGGATATTTCTCCCGGAAGCTCTGCAGCCTCTGCTGGGCTTCCTGGAGAAGTCCCACGTTCAGGTAGGCACGGAGTTGCGCCACGCGGTTGACGATGTTGTCCTCGAGTTGCAGGAGCTCCCCGGAGTACTTCTGGACGCCCTGTCGGTCCGACGTCTCCTCCGCCACCAGGACCAGCCCCTTGAGAGCGTCGATCCTGTCTTCGTTCTCCCCATACATCGTCTCGAGAAGCTTGCGGGCCTCGTCGTATTCTCCCACGCGGAAATGATGCCGCCACAGGAGGCGACTGTCGTCCGAATCGACGAGCAGTTGCCGGGCTTTCTCGTTCTGCGCGCGGGCCCGGAAGTACTCCGCGTAGCTTTCGAGCATGAACTGGTTGGTCGGCTCCATCTGCCTGGCCTGCTCGAAGGCGGTCTCGGCCATCGTGAACAGCGCTTGTTTCCTCGCCTCATCCGTCTCCTTCAGGGCGACCTGCATCGCCAGCTTGCCGAGCATGACGGCGTTGTTGAGGCTGGGCGCATTGACTTGGAGGGACTGCCGCAGCGCCAGTGCTTTCAAGGGTTCGCTCGCGCTGATGAAATCGGCGTAGACCGTGAGCAGATTCGCGTCGCGCGGATTCAGGCGTATGGCCCGCTCCAGGGCCTGCCGGGTTTCCTGCTCCTGCTGTGAGGACAGCTTGCGGCCCAGCCGGGTATTGCGCGCGAACAGAGCACTCGCGACCGCTCTCGCCACGACGGCGTCCACGGGGTTGAGATTCGCCGCCCGGCGAACGTCCTCGATGGATTCATCCTCCTTGCCGAGTTCCGCCTTCACGTTGCCGCGCAGCATATACCCGTACGAGAAGATCGGCCGTTGCCGGAGGCACTCGTCCAGATGGTTCAGCGCCGTTTCACGATCCTTTCTGGCGTAGGCCAGCCGTGCGGCGAAGAGATGACCGCCGCAGTCATCCAGGTCGTCCCGTTGGGCGATGTCCACAGCCTCCTGCGCCAGCCTCCAATCCTCCTGGTGACAAGCCAGGTCGAACAAATGGCCGGCCGCCACGTGCCGGGGGCTCAACTGTCTGGCCCTCAGGTAGGCGGGCACCTCCGCAGCGCCCTGCCCCGCGGTGGCGTCGAGCACGCTGCGCCACTGGGGCAGGGCCTTATCCCATTGCTCGTTCTGCTGGTAATACGACCCGAGCTCAAGGGCCCGGCGAATCGGATTGACGATGCTGTGAATGGCCTGCTCCCGGATTTCCTTACGCCTGGACTCGGGGCAATTCAACGGGTCGGGCTCGGACAGCAGCGCCCGATAGGATAGGATCGTCACGTTATCCGGCGCCTGGGTCACGAAGGTCTCAACGATCGCCTTGGCAAGACCCGCATCTCCTTGCTGGACGAGGGAATCACAAAGCTCGACAACGGCTCTTTCCTCGACGGCGCCGGGATTGACCTGCAACAGGCTTCGTGTGAGGTCGGCCTGGACGCGATAGCACTCACGCAGCTCGGCCGCCACGGCACCGGCACCTTCAGTGCGACCGGTATCAGCGGGTCTCGACATAATCGGGGTCTCGGCGACCGGCGACTTCTCCCGAGAAATGGCGGCGCGCAACTGACCGGCCTTGGTGCGGACCAGATCCAGTTTCAGCGCGATGGCGTCCGGCTCGTCCGGACGCAACCGGGCAACACGCTCTTCGGCCTCGGACACGTTCCCGTTGCCGATGAGAGCCCGGATGCGGAGCGCTCTGCTCCTGTCGTTCACCCCGAACCGCTCGTCGTACGAGTTGACCGCGCTGAGGGCGACGTCGTGCGAGCCCACCCGCTGCAGCGCGTCGCCATAGTCCAGGAGGGCGTCCGGCTTCGTCTGGACGATCCCCGAGCTGAGGGCGGCGCCCAGAAATTCGATAACGGCACCGGATTCGGAGGTGTCTTTGAAGATGTCTGCCAGCGTATAGGAGAGGAACGGATCGCGCTCGTCCGGGGGATTGCTCGCCTTGATCTGCTCATACGCCGCGTACAGACTCTTGATGGCCTTGCCCGTCTGCCCCTCGGCAAGGTCCAACATACCCTGCCATTTCAAGACCTCGGGGTTCTCGCCGCTGCCCTGGATTTGTCCGATCTCATGAACGGCCTTCCGTGCCTGGGCGAGATACGCCGCGCGGGCCGGGTCCGACGCGGGCAAGGCCAGGACCCGCTCGCTACAGCACCTGGCGAGCAGAGAGCATAGGGAGAACCGGTTGATCCGCCTGGCATACTGCGTGGGGCCGGGCGTGTCCTGTGCCTCCGGCAGCTTCAGCGCCGTCTCGGCCAGTTCCGCCGCCGCTTGCAGGGCCGAGGTGTCACCGGAGATGGAGAACTTGCGATAGCAGTAGCCGGCCGCGAAAATCGGGTATTCGACATTGGCGTCATCCAGCGAGCGCGCCCGCTCGACGGCTTCGATAGCCCGGTCGAGTTTCTCAATCGCTGCTTGCGAATCCAGATAAGCGGCGTAGAACGAATAGAACTGCGCCAAAGCTGCAAAAGCACGCGGACTGGACTCGAATCTCTGCGTCAGGCCCTCATATTGGGACTCCAGGGCCTTGATCTGCTCCCGTGCGGCGGCGACACCGCCCCGCTGTGCCACGGCGAACCGGCGAGCCAGGAGATGGATATGCGCATCGGCAGCGCTGCCGGCGGCACGCACCCCCTCGGCCAGAATGTCGTCGGCCTGTTTCTCGGCGGCATCCTTCTCATCCAGACTCCCGCGCGAGGCCGCGATGTCGCCTTTCTCGCTGAAAACCTCCGCCAGGTAATGATAGACCTGCGGATTATTGGGATCGAGCTTCCGCGCCTCCTGCAGATCGGCTTCGGCCTCCTTGAGAAACTCGCCCGGCGCGGTGACAGCCCCCATTCGCGCCAGTTCCAGCGCCGCCCTGCCCCGGATAAAACGCAGGCGCGGACCCAATTGTCGAGAGCTTCCCCACCGGCGGTCCGCGACGGCGCCGAGGGACGGCTCCCATCGGTTCTCGTCATCGCTCAAAAGACCCACACGCTCGATGACCTTGAAGGCATCCCGCGCCTGGGTGAGAACCTGGTCCCAGAAGTCACTCATGCTCCGTCCGGCGTTGCCCAAACTGTCGGCGAGAACGTAACTATATTTGAGCTGTCCCAGGCGAGCCTTCACGTTCTGGGGGTCCGACGTGATGATCATGCCCCAGCACTGGCGGACCTTGTCCCACTGACTGGTCCGGGTGTACACGTCGGCCAGCTTGAAGAGCAGCTCGATCTTCCCGGCGGCGGAGTCGGTCAGACTGTACGCCCGTGCGTAGTTCTCACGCGCGGCCTCGTAGTTCTGCGCCGCCCAGGCCGCGTCACCATCGGCGATGAACGGTGCGGGGTCCCGGTTCAGTCTCAAAATCACCACGACCGCCGCCATCACGAGGAGCAGGAACACCGTCGAGCCAATCAGTGCCACCTTCTTGTTAAGTCGCTTTCTCGCCATGAGCGTTCCCCTTTCTTTGCCCCGCTACTTTCCGTCGGGCCAGTGATTCTGCTCCAGCACCGGCAAGAGAATGGCCAAAAGCTTCTCACTCGCCCTCACCGCGTCTTCCCTGTCGGGCGTGGCAAGCGCTTGATTGAAGACCAGTTCGAGCTTGCAGAAATATGAATACTTGCTGAAAATGTTTTTGTTCAGGGCTATTCGCGCGTCGTCCCTGCTGCCGGCGTATTCCCCGTTGACACGGAACAGATAAAGCACAGGAAACTGCTCGGCCGACAGCGACATTCCCCCCGGGCCCCGGCCGAAGCGGAGGTAGCGTCCGGGAATCGTGCGCGTGCCGCCCGGCTCGGCGACCTGGAAATCGAGCGCACTGGTGCCCAGTCGCTGGTACCCCCCGCCGGCGTAGCACTCCTCCGGCACGTGAGGCACCCGGTCCGGGAGCTTGTAGTAGGTGATGAAAACCATCCACTGGCGCACGGCGCTCATCTGCGGCTCGCGCGGATCCTGAACGACCCAAAGAATATAGTCCCGCGTCCCCAGTGACTTGAGAACCTCCTCGTTCTCAATGATCTGCTTCGCAACGACCTTATAGGGCGCCAGACTCTGCTCATCCAGCTCATCGAGCGGCTTCTTCAGAGGCAGCGGCTCTTTCTTCAGATAGAGGCCGAGCCTTTTCGTCGCGATGGACGCTCCCCCGCCGGCCAACGCCAGCACAGCCGTGCAGATCAGGAACGCCGGCTGCAAATATGTTGCGCTGTTGCGACGCGCGTCATCCATTATGTGTCACGCTTTCTGATGATGACATTTGCGCGGACCGCGTCGTCTTCTTCGATGAACAGGCTGGACATGAACCACGCGAGCAGCCCGTAGAGACCGAACGCCAGAGGCAGCATCGCCAGCCCGAGCATATCGTGGTAGATGCCCTGCGTATACTTCTGGCCCGCCAGGACGTAGAGGAAACCCGTGGCCGTCACGCGGACCACGTTGCATAGTATCGCTATCGGCACGGTGCTCAGCAACAAGATGGCCCGCTGCCACGGGGGCCGATAATGCAGATACGCCATCGCCACACCCAGGGCAAGGAATGCCATCAGCAGGCGCATCCCACTGCACGCTTCCGCCACGTCCAGCGCAGGCTCTAATCGTTGCCCCTTGTACACCACTTCGATGATGACGCCGCTGGCCGTCGCCTCGAGACCGTTGACCATATTGAGCAGTGCGGCGGCCACTTCGGCGGACAGGTGCCGCATGGGCGTCGTCAGCCCCACGTAGTAGCGCCGCGGCAACGGAATCGCGAACAGCAGGAATAGAATGGACAGCCACGTGTATCGGATTAAGCGCCAGCCGCCCAGAAACAGGACCACCGCCCCCGTCGCCGCAATCATCGACAGCGGTCGGAAATAGGCGTACCCGGCGGGGCTCACCACGTTGAAAACGTAGAAGGCCAGCGTGCCAAGCAGAAAGAACAAGCCCAGGTAGTTCGGTCGTGTCTGCCCCGGCGACAGGCGTTTCGGCCACCCGCCCCGCAACAACTCCGCGAGCGGGTCCTGCACGTGCTCCAGTCCGAGAATCTCCGCCTTTTTCCGGTTGACGAAGTAGAGGCTGAACAGCGGAATCAGAAAGCCATGCGACCAGTTCGGGTCGGTCACCCAGAGGTGAACGATGCGCGCCAGTTCACCCCGGAAGAAGAAACCGAGCAATCCCCCAAGGATAATGACCTTTGCGTAACTGTGCGGCCCGAGCTCGCGCCACCGTAGGTCACCTCGGCCCGGGGGCCTGCGGCGCGGCTGGCCCGCACGACTATTTCCGGCGCGCGGGGACGCGTTCCCCAAACGCGATTTATCACGTTCGGGAGGAGCTCCCACGTGCGAACTATCGCACTCGGGGACCCGAGCCCACGCTCGCCCTGCCGTCCGTGAAGGGCCCGTCTTATCCACCATACCCCCGCATGTCCCTTAGAACCAGTGCGGAAAACCTGTGCCGTAATCTTCGTCCGCGAAATTGCGGTCATACACGAATCCGAACCCATAGACGGCCCGGAAGGCATTCCGCAGGACCGCACGCCAGCGCGCGGTCGCCTCGGTTCCCACATTGATCAGGTCGTTCGGCTTGATGAAGAAATCCGGCTGTTCGCCCGAGGCGATCTTGTCCAAGTCGACCAGAACAATCTCCTCTTTCTTCGTGCCGATCCGCCGCACCACCTCGACGCGCTTCGGCCACGCCAGCGGTCCCAGGCCGCCGGCCGCCGCGATCGCCATCTTCAGCGTCATAGGCCGGCCCGTGATGTTAATGAGCCCTGTGCGATTGACGTTGCCCATTATAGCGAACTCGCCGATAATATCAACCGGGACGTGAATCGTGTCGCCCGGCTTGACAACGATATTGTAGCGCGGGTCGCCGGCAAGGAGTCTGTCGGCGGGAATCCTGATCAGGCGTGTTTGGACCGCCTGCTCCCACTCCAGGTCCATCGGCAGCTTCGCGTCCTCCAACGGCAGCGCCCGACCCGGAGGCGTCTTCGCCCTCACAGGCAGTATCGGGACCCCAGGCACGGCGTTTCGCGTCTGGGTCCGGGACCCGTTCGCAGACTGCGTTCCACCTTTTTGCTCGGGAACCCACTGGCCATCCCGGAAGACCCACTCGATCCCGCCGTCCGTCTGGTTCGCCGGGGCCGGCTGTTCGCCGACCTGACCGCTGCCGTTCCCAGCCGGGACCGGGACCCATTTGCCGTCCTTGAAAATCCATTCGATACGCTCGTTCGCGTTCGAGTCGGCGGGCGCCGACGCAAGATCCGGTGTCCCTGCGGGCGGGTTGCCACTGCCGAACTCAACGGGTGACTGCACCGGCACCGAGGCAAAGTCTCGCGTCTCCACGCGGAGTACCCCTTTCCGGGGGGCCTGCGGTTTCGGCGACCCCAGCAGGCGAAAACCATACGGCAGAACCGTGGCCGTGACGTCATTCTCTCCGCGCTTTGCGGTCGGGGTCGATGCCTCGACGATTTTTCCGCTTTTCGGCCAATTCACATTTTGCAGCAAAGCACCGCTTTGCCCGGCCGCATTGCCCTGCGCGGACGGGGCAATCATTTCGAGCATCTCCCGTTCCGCCTCGAACCGTGCCGCCGGCTCCGAAGGCTCCGGGATCTCCGCTCGCGATGGCGGATTGCCGCCTCCGGCCGGAGCCGGGGATGGGACCCGAGGCCGCGGAAGCGATTCATCATTTCTGGGAAGCCCGCCAAACGTCGCATTTCGTGTTTGCGAACCCGGCGGCAAGAGGGCGGCGAGTGGATCGGAGGTCCTGGTCTGCGTCCTCGATTGCTGCTGCTGCGGCTCGACCAGGTCCAGCTCGGGCACCCGCTTCTCGGTCCCCCCGTCGGGAGACTGGACGGCGCCGTCTTCCCTTCGCGAGACATAGACGTAGCTGACGTTGAACTGCATCTGCGCCCCGGCCGTGGAGAGCGCATCCATCAGCCGAAAGTCGTACCGGGGGATGACGTAACGGTTGGGGCGGGTCACGCCGTTGCCAAGGACCGCAAAGGTCCGCTGCTGCGAGTTCAGGAGGGTCACGGAAACGGAGGGCTCCCGCAGGATGTTGGGCGACAGGCTCTGCCTGATCTCCTCCTCAAGCTGCACTTCGGTCAGTCCGGCAGCCTGGATAATGCCAACGTCCGGTATTGACAGCTTCCCGGTCTCCGTGACGAGGTAATCATTGACAACAGCAATGCCCTCCTGCAGCAGCTCGAAGACCGAGACCCGCACCAGGTCGCCCGGCTGCAGGACATAGTCGGCTTTGGTGGCCACGATGTCGTCCGGCCGGGGTTCTTCACCATTTTCCCAGGCGAGCGGCGCCTCCTCCGCGACTCCGAGCGAATCCAGAATGACGTTGACGGCCGGCGTAGGCCGGAACCGGCCGACCTGGGTGGGGTCGAAGAACTTGTTATTGCACCCCGCCAGGCTCGCACTCAGGGCCGCGACCGTGAGCAACATGCCCGCTCTGCGGATGAAATCGTAAATCGTAAGTCGTAAATCGTACATTCCTCGGGTTTATCGGTTCCCGGCCCCGCGCGCTTAAGTTTTTGCCCCGCGCAAAGCCAAATATCAGGGGCAAAACGAAACGACCCTGGGGGCAGCCCCACGCCGCACCGAGTGAGTCCTGGAATTCGTCGCGTCAAGAACGTGGGGGCGAATCATCATTCACCCCAATCACAGGGGGCACCGGTGCCCCTCTCGACACTGAAACCGCCGTTTTCGGGCGGAACCGGTGCGTTTGCCGCTTGGCAGGATACCAGCGGGAATACCCGGCAGGGTCCGGAGGCTGGAGCGAAGACACGAGCGCTTGTTGACGCACGACGCACGACGCAACCACACGGCGCTTTCGGACGCTCCCCGCTTCACGAACATTCCCCGTTGCGTTCCCGCCAGCCTGGCTCTAAGATACCGCTATGACAGGCAACTGGAAATGCGGAGAGCCATCTCCGTGTACGCCGACACCGCCGCATTTGGCGCGGCTGAGCATGAAGATGACCTTTGATTCGCATGAATAGGGACAGAAGAGATGAAGGGAATCGCAGCAGGGCTCATCCTCCTTGGCACAAGCCTCTCGGGATGCCAGGAGGCGACCACGCGGTCCGCCGATGACTCCTTGAGATTCGTCAACGTCTACGACATGGAGCTGTGGTACAAGATGCCCCCGGTCGAGAGGGTGAGTTATCGAGAGACACTGATTCCGATTCTGAAGATTGACGGAACCTACTACACGGTCTGTCGGGGTTTCGAGATTCCGCTCAAGGAATCGCCCGAGGGCCTCCAATGGGCCCTCACGCCGTCCTCCATGTCAGAGACCACGATCCGATTCCACGGGCCGTCGCTGCCGTGTTCCATCCGCATCGTGGATCGGCAGCGTGCGAATTTCGAAGATTTCTATCACCCTGACGAAATGCCGCCCATACCCATGACGAGGGTAGATAGGCCGCCGGGACTGCTCGATGCCACGGCCCGACCGCCGCGGACACTCGACGATTTCCTGGGCCTCTTTCAACCCATCTGGTTCCCCTGGGTACGATGGGAAATACGCAAGGACGGCGAACGGTATTGGGAGGTGGAACAGAACCTTGACCCGCCTGAGCCGTCGGGCGCATGGACGACGCGAGGCCGGCCGTACCAGCTCACGCCGCTTTCCGATCAATTGGGCTTCACTGGCTTTCCAGGAGCCCCCCACCGTCTCACGTACAATGAAGCCCTGAAGCGTTTCGAGCTCGTCGGGGTGGATTCCGGTATCAGAATGCCGCTCGCCAGGGTCGCGCCATTGCCCGTGACTGATGCGCCCCTGCCGCCCCTGCCAATCGGCATTCCCGCGTGGCACTAGAAGCGATCAGACATTCCGCCCGCGCCACTGGACAACAGGGGCTGTCCCTCCGTAGCTGCTCAGTGATCCTTGAACCGTCTCATCCAGTCGGGCCAGTCACCCGGCTGGACGCCGCCGGCCCGGGTCCAGCGACCCGCCGTGTCATAATCGCGATACCACTTCAAGGTCCACAGCTCCTTGAGCCCCACCTTTCCGACCGACCAATCCATGAACAGCATATTGATCGATCCGTCATGACGGTCAATGCAGTATACGCGCATTTCATCCTCTGTTTTTCCGGTTATGGGCTGTCCATCATACTCCGGAGGCAGGTCATTCGGCTCCGGCTGGGCGTCGCTGCGCCAGGTCGCATCGGCCATCACCGGGACTCTGCTGGGTCTCGGGACATCAGTTTTTCCCCAAAAAGATGAACCCGGATAGCCCACACAAATCCATTCATTGAGTGCATAACTGCTTCGTCGCTCGGTAGCTGCGTCTTCGATAATCGCGTACTTGGCCGGCGCCCCCTCGGCATGCGTCCTGGTGGTCATCGGACAGAAGAGTATCTTCCTGTCCCTGGAGTAATCACTCTCAATAAGGCCCATCCAATCGAACAACCTTCTGTCGGGGAGTTTCTGATCATTGTTATCCGTATACATTGACCAGGCAAGACCCCACTGCTTGAGATTCGTCCGACAGACAACGGCCTTCGCCTGCTTTCTCACCTTCTGCAGTGCCGGCATCAATATCGCCAGCAGCAAGGCAATGACGGCAATCACCACCAGAAGCTCAATCAAGGCAAATCCTTCTCGTTGCCGCATGCCAGGCTTCCTTCCCTTCTTCGGGGCCCTNNACGCGCCGTCTTGGGCTGGTCGTGTGCTCCGTGACGGATGAGCCGCGGGTCCGTGTTCTCCAGATAAAGATGTCATTTCAGGTAAACGTGTTCCGTAGCCTTCCTGCTCTCCTTCATAATTTCAGCACTGGCACCAGAATCAACGTGGCGTGAAGTTCATGAGCAACCTGGGGTGGGCCACGGAAGGTGGAACGATGGTACCCGGAGGTCAGATTTACACATTTCCCATTCTGAATGCGGACGCATCCCGGACAAGTGCGCGACACCGGTTACCCAACGAGCCGCGCCGCATTCCATAACAGAAGCGTCAGCAGCGCCGCCACACCCATCAGAACATAGGCAATCTTGTAGAGCCGGGCATAGCCTCTGGACATGTGGCCGGGACCGAATGAGAGCCAGATTCCCTGTCGATACAGTGAAATTTTCGCGACGACTAGGCAGGCAAGGCCGCCGATCAGGAGGACGAACGACAGAGATATAGCAAGGGAGAGATTCGAGAGTAGATTCAGAGCGACCGCGACGACGACGAATACAATTGTCATCGCGATAGCGAACGGTTCAGTATCGATCTGCCACAGATAACGTCTCCCATTTCTTTTCCGCCCATACCACCAAAAGGACATTTCTCTTCCTCCTGTTGTGTTCTTATCTCAGGGCTTTGATGTTCGGCGTTCCCCGAAAACGGCTCGTTTGAGGAGCCCGGCGCTCTTGATCGCGAGAACGACAATAACCGCATACACGCACAGGCTGAATGCCGCGATCAGGGGCAGGTCGGCGTTCGAATAGGCTCCCTTCGTCGCGCGAAAAAGAAACAAGCCGGGAACAAAAAACGCGGCATGGATCCAACCCAGAGGGCTCAAGCCGGAACTCCCATCCTCGACGCCGAGGTAGGCGTAAGAGAACACAGCCCACAAGCCGACGAAGCCGAAAGCAATCATGTATTTTCGCAGCGACTTCATTTTCTCCCGTCGAACAATCATTAAGAATCATCCGCACAAGACGCGGTGTTCTGAACAATCCTTCTTCCTTGTCGCGCAAATATGATAACGCGCCACATCGGTCAATGCAACAGGCAACGCGGTGTGCTGGAAGAACCGGTCTCGCCGCCAAAAGGGGCCAATGCCGGCCCGAAGCGAGCCTGCTCGGTGAGTTTCCCGCTTTGAGCCTCCGGCACAACATGCGAGCGAACCGCTCGCCCGAGGGCGTGCGCAGCACCCCTGTTGCCGGCGGCGCCAATGCGACAAACTCCTGCCGCATCGCGGCGGACTCCGGAGCAGTCCCTCCCCTCCTTCACGAAAACGAAGAGATTTGACGCGTGGGTTGAAGGACCCACCCTGCACGTCAATGGCTCGGACAGCAGCGGCCGTGGGACAGCGAGACTAATGGCGTTTCTTCGTGAGGAAGGCGTATCCCAGGACCGCCAGCAGCAGGACGGCTGAGAGGTGCTGAGCCAGGCTCGGGCCCATTTCGTGGAGATGGGATGCGGCCCCAAGTTCAATCTGGGCAACGATGGAATCCAGGAGGAAGCCGCCGGCCAGGGCGCAACCGGCAACAGTCAGGAGATACAGGATCGCGGTGCGCCGGCCGAGGGTGTTCCAGATGGTGGCCAGTCCGGCCGCATTCGTGGCAGGGCCGGTCATCAGGAAAACCAGGGCGGCCCCGGGACTGAGCCCTTTGAGCATCAGGGCCGCCGCGACGGGGACGGATGCGGAGGCGCAGACATAGATCGGGATGCNNTGAGGATCAAGGCCGCCGCGACGGGGACCGACGCGGAGGCGCAAACGTAGATCGGGATGCCGACGACCATCATGATGAGCATGGCCGGCAGGCCGGTGCCCAGGCGCTCGGCGAAGAAATCATCCGGCACGACCGCCGAAATGACGGCGGCGACGACCAGACCGAGCAGCAAAGGCTTGCCGATGTCCCGTGGCAGGGTCAGAAAGCCATACTTCAGACCGTTGAGAAGTCTCTGCCTGTACGTAACGACGGCTGCGTCCTCCTCCCCACCATTGGCGGCTTCTGCCGGCGTCAAATCCTTTTGCCCGAAGAGATTCACCAGGACGCCGCCGACGATGCCGGTCACGAGCGCCGCCAGGGGTCGGAAAATGGCGAACACCGGACCGAGGAGGCTGTACGTTACGAGGATGCTGTCCACCCCCGTTTGCGGCGTGGAGAGCAGGAAAGAGAGGGTTGCGCCCTTGCCGGCCCCGTGCTTGTGCAGGGACATGGAAACCGGGATCACGCCGCAGGAGCACAGCGGCAGCGGAATGCCGAAGAGCGCCGCCTTGAAAAGCGGCAGCGTTCCGGACCCGCCGAGATGTTGCTCCACCATCCGCCGCGAGACCAGCATCGACAGCAGGCCGGCGACGAGGAAGCCGAACAGCAAGTAGGGCGACATCTCGGCAACGGTCGCCCAGAAGTCCAGAACCATTCTCTGCAAGAGATCAACCATAGCTTACCTTACCACTATCGGCCCTGGGCCGAAAATCCGAAGTTCGAAGCACGAAATCCGAAGCAAACATAAATGAGCGAAATCCCAATGTTTC
>JABAOC010001171.1_pt4 | contig 33002 bp, 34 predicted proteins | sample 7062161 | NCBI WGS metagenome assembly JABAOC01 (sample SAMN14538625, study PRJNA623070) | marine sediment metagenome | biome: marine biome [ENVO:00000428]; feature: marine pelagic biome [ENVO:01000023]; material: deep marine sediment [ENVO:00002113] | place: India: Gulf of Khambhat ... | reverse complement strand
TTCTGTTCAACAACATGTTGCCAAGTAGCTCCATCCCATTCGAATTTATCACTATGATCTAAGGCTAAACAATTTTGTCCAACAAAGGTACCATCTTCACCATCTTTATCTGCCGATGTGGCTTGAGTTAGCCCCTCACAATAGTTTTCGATACATTCGAAATCACATGGTCCAGAAGGGCCAGGTGGTCCTGTTGGACCCGTCGGTCCGTCATCTCCATCATCTGCCGTTGGTCCTGTTGCTCCAGTCGGCCCTGTCATTCCCAGCCGGGCCCATATTCCCTTGAGGACCGTGAGGTCCCTCTGGTCCAGTTGGTCCGGTAACTCCCTTCGGTTTCTTACATGGATCATGACATCCATAACCAGAAGGAGGATATATGATAATCGGTGGACAAGAAGGATATCCGTGATGATCGTCACAGTATGGATTTGGTTTCTGAGTCATCGAATCTAGGTTTTTTACATAAGCAATTATTTTGGAAAATGATTCGTCAACTAAAATTTGGAAAAAACGATAATGACCACCAAGGTAGCTACAAAGCAAGATCTGGCCGGTCTTGTTGAAAAAGAAATCAAATTAATCAAAAAATATAGTCCGAACTGGAATCAAGAGAAAATTGGTGACCAGAGAAATCTTGTAAATGTACATCTAAAAATATTGCTTTTAATACCAACTGATTATGAAAATCTTGAAAAATTTATGTCTATGACCTCGGCGATCATTAGAGGTTACTACAGATGTACAAATCCAGAAATGGAACATTTCCCCGGGTTAAACATGCCAAATCAGATGGATGGTCAAGATTTGGTGCCGTCATTTTGGAAGTTTTACACTATGACCATGTGCCGATTTTTACCAAAAAGACCCGAAGATCACTGTTGGTCCAAAAAAATAGCTCGTATCTACAATGGAAGCTGTAAAGCCAAGGATTAAATTTTAGAAAATCAGATAACATTTAATTCAATCATGAATTAAATGTGTTTATATTTAGCTTGTTTCATTAAGATTTGGTGCCAATTCCATTTCAGCCAAATATGCCTGTTTTAATGGATCAGTATCCGGTCTGTCCAACAAATCTGCAGTATAGGTATTTTTGAAATGAACTGGTATTTGAGTTTCGTATCCCCAGGCTTTGATAACTGTCTTAAGCAAAGCAGCGTCTCCAGCCATTCTCGTTGTTGGGAGATAAAAATAATTTGGATAATGTTCCCAAACTTTTGGACTGTCACGCAAGGACACATATCTTAATGAAGTTGGAGTAATTTCTAGATATAATCTATATCGAGCTGCAACTTGAAGATCGTCAGTAGTCACGTTAGGATAACTACCCTCGATTTTGCCACCTAGAATTAACGGCAACATTCCAACAATAAGTTCCCCTTCAGGACTCTTACTTTGTTCAAATAAAGCTCTTTTATCTTTCCCCAAAAGATCCCAATTAATAAAATTAATTTCTTCGTCCTCATATATAAGTAGAGGTTCTTCTCCTAGTTTCCTANNACCTTTAAAATTAAGGTAATAACTAGGAAATAATTTGAAAAAGTCACCAAAAATTGGATTCACTGAATATCTCATTACATCATGTAGACGAAATCCCGTCCCGAATTTTCCCCAATCGGCTCCGAAATAATTATATGGGTACAAATAATTTTCCATCATCTCGTCAGTAATGTCTTCGATAGCTTCTGGAGACAATTCTTCATCTTCTTCTTCCTTAAGTTCAGAAATATGGAGTCTAGTCAATAAAGAGAATAAATCACTCATCTCCTTAGCTTGTTTCACGGTCAAATAATATGTCCCTTTAAATTTCGGGAAATTCGAAAACCTCAATTTAAAAGTTCTTTCAGGTAGATTTTTAATTATAGATCGTAAAACCTCTTCGGAATATGTAGAAGTTTTCACATAAGCTAAGCTTGGATCATTGTTCTTCAAGTCGCGTTTAAGTCTTTCAACCTCTTCTAACAATTTGAGTCTTTCAATCTGTTTCTCTAATTGATTGATCTTCATAGAGATGACATCAAGATTTCTTTTAGGATCATCAGTAGAACTAGATAAAGTTGCCGTTGCTACCGGACTTTTCAAACTTAACATTGTGATGATCAATTTTTAAGAGCCTAAAATAAAAAACCTTGCAGAAAATGGAGAAGAGTTATAAGGTTGAACCCAATACTTGGTTTGACTATATTCTTTTGATTGGGGTTTTGATTTTTATTTTTTCTCTTTTATATTCTGAATATGTGGCCCATGATTGTATGCCTCATAAAACCTGTAATCATAGAATAGAAAGTCCAAAAGACAGTGATGATTTAGAAACCAAAATCAAACAAATCTCAAAGATGGTAGACAATAATCAAGATTTCGTTGCCTGGAGACAGTCGTTGATGTCTGGATTAATTGCCACCCTATTTGTTGTCTATTATTTGAAAGGAAGATTTCCAAAGTTTCATGAATACTTGTTCATAGGGATTTTGGTGACCATCGTGGTATATTTCTCTTGGAACTGGATTCATTCCCATTTCTTCGTCCCGAATGCCAACCAAATCGAGAAAAATCTGATGAAGATTTCCAGGCAAGTGTCCAATACTGAATTTCTTGGAAGTGTTCCAAGAACATCTAAAGTCTAAAATTACAGAAAAAATGGATCCCACTGACGATACCGAAAATCCTGGGTCTCTTGTCGCTGATCTTAGGCAGATAATAGATGAACCAATTGTTGACGAGGAACATCAACAACTGTTCACAAAACTCATTGCTAGTCAAGTAAGTCTTTACACCACACATAGAAAATATGTGGAGCAATTATATCAGGCATTGGAATTTAAGGTATTAGCTTCGATGTCTATGTTGATCACAGGAACCAAGATGAATGGTTCATTGCTTAAAACAACAGTTAATAAATTGACGGAAGAACAAAATTCATTAGAAAAGAAATTCGATAAAATACTTGAAAATTTGGCCTCTGTTGAAAAGTCTAATCAACTTATACTTGAACAACTTGCTAACCAAGTTGTTCATATATCATCGATTGAAGAAAAGGAGAATGTGGTATTAGAAACTAAACTCGATGATATTTCTGAGGAAAATCCAAGCTCTTCACAAATGGCTGATCAACCTATAGTACCAAGTTCAGAAGATTCATCAACGTCTGAACAGATTCTTCCTAATCAGATAACTCAAACAAACCCCCAGGTTGCTATGCCAACTTCTGAAGAGATTGTTCCACCAATAGTTAGCCAGTTGAAGACTAGTTCTGAAGAAACTTCAGAACAGAAATCAGAAATTTCTCCCACATCTGAAGAACCTGAGCCTGAAAGTCAGCCTTTAGATTTACAGAATGAACAAGTGGAAGAAGTCGATGATGAAGATTTTGATATTCAGTCTATGATGGATCAATTAAGTGAAGGGGAAGATGATATTGTAGATGAAAGTCAAGAATCTACAGATTCAGTCGATCCTAAAACCAAGGTAGTCTCTGAAGAGTTGATGGTGAAACCAATTGAACCTATTAAACCCATACCTACTATTCCAAAGGTAAAATTAAATGCTCCTCCTGGGATTAGTGGATTGCCAGTATATGGTCGACCACTGTCGTTAAATGGTGGTCAAGGCAGTCAAAGATCAAGATTGCAGATATCTACCGTGGCTTCTCCAGGAAATCATCTTAAAAATAACTCTCTAAATAAAATAAGGATCCCAGTATTACCAGTGATTCCATCAGTGAACAATGGACAACCAGGGCAAAACCAAGAAAAGATCGGCCAAATGCACCAGTTCAAAAGGCTCCAGTCCCAAAATCCTCAGGCTCAACTTCAAGCCAACCGGTAAATAAGACTAAGAAAAATAATGGAACTCTTAGGAGGTTCAGAACCTTAAGACTAAAGAAAAAAAGACGTGAATAAATTTCTTATTTCACATTTTGTAGTCAGGCAGACTATAAAATGTTCTATACCTTTATGTTAAATATCGGAGACATTCCGACTTTCATATTTCGGGAATACATAGCTGAAATAAAGGTAAAGTTTATGGTGACTAGTTACTTTGATTCAATTGACTCTTTATTATGTTTGCCTTAAGAGAATCAAATAATTCGTTCAAATCTTTTTCTGACTTACTTTTTGTATCACTCAAAAGTTCAAAGTAATTTTTCTTTACATGTTGACGTTCTCTTGCAACAGCACTGACTAAAGCAATAACTGCCAAAAATATTACTATTCCATAACCGATAGCTCCCCATCTAAAACATCTGACTATTACTAAAGCAAAGAATGTTATCAATAGGATAAATATGGCAAAAACAGCCTCTTTCCAATGACACAACCAAAAATTATAAAACATGGTATCATAAGATATCCAAGACGATCCTTCCAACGGTAAAATATATGCTATATCACTTTTACAATATGAAATATCACATACAGAACAAGGCATAATAAGTTTATTGGGTAAAGCTCCATATGTTGTAATTGTCTTCTTCTTGATTATATGATTAAGCCCCATAGGTCCTGTAGAATACATAACTTTCAAATGCTTCCCGACACACCACCAAGGTAATTTCTGAGTCATATGTTCGAGCATATGTAACCAGACTTTGCATTTAGGTTTGGATGCCATGAAGGAATTTGTTATGACACCTCCGATATTACCACTACAGACCAGAAAAATTTCATTGTCGGTATAAAATAGATCATCTAAGGGTTTTTGAAGAATCATATCCAAATCCATATAAACTCCTCCATATACATACAACCACATATATCTAATAGCATCTGCTCTCTGAATATTATATTCAAAATCTCTAAATGTGGGCCAAAACCAAGGAAAATTTTTCTTAACAAAATTTTCATTATCTTCGTCGGTCATCAAAACATATTCCCAATCTGGCATCTTCTTCTTAATGGATATTGGAGAATGTTTCCATTTTTCCGGGACTGTTTTCGTTTTCCAAGTCTGCATTATTATCTTGGGAATACAAACTTTTTTCTTTTTTGGTTTCTTTCTTTCATCTTTATTTATCCAAGTAACCTGAGGTTTTCTTCTTTTGGATTTTTTTCTAGATTTTCTTCTGGACGGACTACCCATTAGTTGAGGGTTCTACAAATCCTAACTTTTTTACAATGACCAATTCTTTTAACTTTTGTCAGCTTAATTTCTCTGTCAAAAACGATCAGACGTTCCATGACTTTTAGGCCGCCTTTACAGCTGCGTCTTCCAGGAGCTAGTCAACCCCCAATTAGTGGGGCTACTCCTGGATTTCCAAACTTGACATTGAGTTTAGCTCAACCAGTTCAGCCGCCACCTTCTGGTCTAACTCTGACTCTTGGACAACCGGTAGTGCCAGCTCAGCCTGCGCAACCAACAGCTACCTTGCCACAGTTAACTCTTGGACAACCATCAGTAGCTGCTCAACCTTCTGTACTTCCAACTATAACTCTTGGCCCTCAGACTCCTACAGGGACAGCTCCAGCTGCTACACAGCCTCCTCCATTGCAACGGTTAACTCTAGGACCAACAGCAACAGTTCAGCCAACTGCTACGCCTAGTGTACAACCAACTGTTCAGGCGACCACTCAGGCAGCTCCTATTCCAAGAGTCAGGGCACCGAGACCTTTATTAAATCGGAATGATCAGTTGCTTCTTGACGAGATTAAGAAGTTTAGGATGAAAATCAATGCTTTCGGATTTCTTGAAGCCGATCTAGTTCAGAGGTTAAAAGGTAAAGACCCAGGGACAAAAGTGCCACAAATGTTATCTCCAAGAATGCTTCCCTATAAAAATTATACTAAGTATGACTTTCATGATTTGTCGTTTTGCGTTGGACCAAATTATATGGCTAAACCAGGAAACAAATATCTGAAATTCACCTATTTCAGGAAGTATATCAGAATTGGCGAGAAAGAGGAACCGGTCGAAATTCCGGGATATTTAACTTGGAATGGAACCTTTCACCCATTGAGGGTGGCTAATAATCTGTTAGAAATGATTGGCAGAAAGGAGGCTGATTTCTTTCCAGTAGCCACTATGGATAATCAATATGACATTCAATTTAAATTTAATACTTTTACCAACTCTAGGGTATATTTACCATATAGTAAATATCGTAGAACTGAGAACATCCCAAGCTTTATCTTGTATATCAATAATAATAATAATTCTAAAGTAGATACCATATTCTATATGGATTCCTTGTTAAATGGTTATGCAGACAGAGTCGGAGCAATCGTTTTTGATCTAAAATGGACATCTGGTCTCTCAACTCTACCTATTTATAAGAATTTTAGTTTATATAACTTTGATTTAGGTGAAGTAGAAACCTACACCATGTTTAGAAGACAGGTCAGCGAAGGTTATTTACTATACGTTCGACCACAACATCATTTCGAAATAAATAGGAAAAAATATATCCCAGTATCTTATGATATTGGAAAGGATTTTCAATTCGTAGCCAACAATCAAAAAGAAATAGATTTCTTCAATGAACTTGATCAAAGATGGAAAACTATTCTATCAGTTGTTCCAAATTGGAATAGTCAACAACTTACATCAATAATTGAAAAATATTATGGAGTTGTAATAGAAGGGATATTTTCAATTCCGTCGAGACAGGTTATCAAGATGAAAGAATTGATTTTACAAATTTTACAAACATTGATGTTGAGTCCATATACTTCAGTATCAGAGGTAATTAATATAGGAAGTCTATTTTATCTAAAGTATGTTCATTCATCAATTTATGGTGAAGGAATATATGATAGCTTATTTACTAGGGAAATGGATTCCAAATATGCTAAAACTCTTACTATGGTTCAAGCCGGAAGAATAAACCCAATAGTTGATGCTCGAGCTGAAGGTTACTTTGACATCAGATCAGTATTAACTCCGACAGGTTACTTATCAACAATTGATAAAAATATCAGCAAATTATTGAAAGCAGCTACTCCTACAACCATTGATATAGTCGCTAAACAGATCGGTTTCATGTTCCCACCAAAACTTCCTAAAGCAGAAAAACTAAAATACTTTAGGGAGAATATATCCTATTGGAGTAATGTATTTACCAGAAAAATTCCACTTTCTGATCTTCCATCAGTATTTATAGATGCTGATAATCCAGAAGATATGTTGAAATATACAGATAAAGAAATTGTCGAAGGTTACGAAATTCCTGAATGGACTTCAAGAGTCGACTTAATAGCTAGGGCTATTCAAAGAGTATTGATTGTCAATGATAAAAAATGGTGGTTAGGTGGAAGGACCTGTATCAATGATGTTTGTCAAAATATTATAGATCGCGACTTCAGAAATAAGGCTGATTATGATGATTTCATCATTTCTTACGGAAATTTTTCTAAACATGTTTGTTATAACATTGGAGAATTGATTAGTTTCTTTAGAGAAACTGATACTGATGATCAATTGGCTGGATGGCAATGGGAAATTCCAGATAAAGATTGTTTGACTGAAAAATTTTCTAAAAACCGATTTAGGGCTTCACTAATAAGAATTGGACTAACTGAGGGCAGAGGAACAGCGATAAGACCTAGAGGAACCTTTACTAATAATCAGATAGAGGAACTTTTTGTCTATATTGGAACCTATATGAGATTATATCCAAACACCATCTTCAAGAAATCTGCCTATAAAACTAGTCTGACTGAGTTGATAGCCAAGGTGCAAGAATATACCAGTAAAATCCCACGTGATGGAATTAGTAAATATCGAAACAAATATTTGGCTCTCACTACAGAACAGAAACAACAATTCCTTACCTTCGCCATCTGGATGTTTGTTCAAGGCATGTGGTTGAGGAAGTGGAAAGGTCCAGGAAAAACTTTCCCAGAATCGGCTGGACGAGATAGAGAAGATACAGCCGGTGAAGGAATTTGGTGTGAAATCACCGTTAGGGATTTCAATGCGATGAGAGAATTTATCAAGATGATGGGAGAGACAAGAATTGGAACCGGGGCCGATGTTAGAGTCAGTCCAGGACCCGGTGGCATACGAGATGGTTTTGGAGAACCAGTTAGACATCTGATGGATGAAATACCTAGATATGGTTATTCATTCACTACTGGAGGTGTTCAAGTCTCCAACAAAACCATCATGTATTATATTGAGAGAATGATGAAAGGACAATTCTGTCTTCGTGGTGGATCGGACGCCTTATTGCAAACCTCTTACGCTATCTTATCTAGAGTAATTCAATTTGACCCAACACAATTGAATACGCTAATCGTTAATTATCTAAAGACTTACAGCAAAGATGAGATTACTGCCAATGGATTAACTGTTGCCACTTTAGTTCAACCTCCCGTCGACCCAAGGAGAATTTCAACCACTTGGGATTTTGGTGCTTTGGGTATGAATACTTACTCAGAACGTCAACAAAGTTATCAAGAGTTGATCACCTCTAAAATCAATGGTAGGTTTAGAAGACTTAGTGAGGATATCAAAGAGATAAAAAACAAGCTAACTGGAGAATCTTCCACAACATAAACTAAAAGTACCATTTCATGACACCTTCAAGGTGAGATGAAATTAATATTCGATTGATATAAAATTGATGTCTACATAAATCTATTATCTCAAGAAAATGACAGCCATTGAACACAAGAAAATTCCTGACGAACATGTCTGCTACTATATCAATAATAAAGATAGATATCAAGTTTCTCATAAACTTATTTGGGGTGGGGAATTACTAATAGGTCGATATATTAAAGGGATTAACATTTTCTTCAAAGATAGAGAGACCGGAAAGACCTATTGCCATACCTCTTGTTTCGAGTCAGTTCAAGAAGTTTTTGACTTTTTTGGTGATAATGAATTGGCCTAATATTCGAATAAAAATATTTCATGACACCTTCAAGGTGCAATGAAATTGGAAGACTAATATTATCTGTTGAGAATTGAACCTGCGTTTCCAACTCCCGAATATTTTACCGGAGTGCTGAAAGCTTTGGAGCCAATCTGATTGTGTAAAGGACTAGAAATGTGAGTACCAGCAATGTGTTGAACTTTAGGTTTGGTATTTAGTTCATGGTGTTTGGTATTACCACCAAGCCCTGATAAGAAGAAAATAAGCAAGACGAAGACAATTACTACCAAAACTATTATAGCGATAATTATATTCATCCTCTGTTGTTCTTGTTCAGCTTCTTCTTGTTTTTGCATTTCTTGTTCGAGTGGATCGAAATCTGCTGGAGCATCACATGGAACTTCTATTTGAGCAGGAAGATTATTCTTTCCAAAATCTGGATTATCTCTAAAACATTGAGTGGCCCCGCAGGTTTGACTGAGATTAATATCACCTCCAATATTAGAATTAGCGGTATCAATATTGACTCCACTAATAATACATCTACAGGAACTAGTCTTGACTGAAGGTACATTGGTCGCTATAGCATCATTTCCAACATTGTCAGCAGTCGCTTTCTGAGTTCCGGAGGTTTTGGAACAGCCACCACAAAATTGAGAAAAATTTATTTCACCTTCGATTTGACTATCAATTAGATTAAAAGTTACATCGTTAATTAAACAGACATCTTGATTGCAAGTGATGGTTCCGGTCCCGGGAGCATCTGGGACTGGAATATTTCCTTGTCTAGCACATATAGGAGTACACTGTTTTTCTATTTGAAATTCATTAACATCTTCAGCATATTGTTCATCTGGCAAGAAGCATCCGCACCACTTTACACCTTCTGGTTTCAATAGAAGACTTTCAACTGTCTCATCAGAACATAAACTTTCTAAACTTTGTTCACATAAGCCTGGAACTGTAGAACAAATACTGAATAACACTTCTTGAAATTCATTAAATCCTGGAAACCCGGGTAGAGCTCCAATATTATAACCTCTTCTTCTATATTCATTAAAAACTTCCAATAATAATGCTCGTGTCCATCTAAAACCACCAGCATCAGTGAACAAAGCTGGATTTATTGGTTCTAGCTGAGTAATATCTGCTAAATTTGGATTGCCAAAGAGATTTCTTCCAACTGGATAAAAACAATTTTGAGATTCATTCTTATCCCATCTTTTAAACCAAGCTTCATCATCATTAGGAATATCCTTGCCTGTACAATAATTAAACATTTCACCTTGACACTTGATGTTGGTAATATTTCTAGAATCAGGTGGACATGTTCTATTTTCTGAATTTGAGTCAAAACAATATTTATTATTTTGATTGAAGGCCATGTCTCTAAAACAACACTGAAAACTATTTCCTCTGTAGGCTTTTCTTCTACATTTGGCTTTAGCTCCAACGACAGGACAACATCCTTTACAACAAGTTTTGGTCATTTCACAATGGCTACAACAAGTGTTGTATTCGCATATCGATCCTTCGCCGGAGCCTTCCGCTTCCCATTCATCATCGCCTATTCTAGAACAGTAATCTTTTCTACTATCTTCTCCACCAGGCCCTGCCGGAGCACAAAACCCGGGAATTTCATAACCGGTAGTATCACCTTCACCTATATCATCATTCGTACATACATTCGAAGTGTCAGGATGAAATGGATGAGAACTACAGCTACTCGAACCACCACCCATATATCTTTTTATATAAACAAAAATCTATTAGATAGAAAAAATGATCAGAAGTGTTGTTTCAGAAGAAGGATAAAAATAGCCGATGGGAACAAAATATGAATATGACTATGCTAGAAAATACGTAGAAATAATTATTAATGAACAATGGTATGAAGAGATAGAAAAAGCCGAAAACTTTGATAGATTTAGTTATGATCAAATAAATCTTCATATAAGAATAAAATCTTTTTTCAATAATAACCATCCAGATCATAAAGTTAATGTCACGATTTTAGCCGGACTATACAATAAATATTTGATTAAATTATCACCACGGGAAGAACTTGATTAATTTATCATTTAATTGTCAATACAATTAGATGTCTATATTTTACTATTTATCGGCTGCTTCATCTTCAGTTTCTTCTTTAGGCTCATCTGGTTCCTTTAAATCGTCAAGCGTGAGTTTGACATCCTCTTCTACTTCTGTTTGATTAGTTTTTGTTTTGCCAGCTTCCTCATTTTCTGTTGTTTTGTTAGCCTCTTTATCATTGGATAAAGTGTTATTTTGTCGTTTGAATGAGAATTTGTTCCCCATAATAGCAGCAATTTTTGATGGTCAGCGTAAAATGACTTTTTGTAAGGAATAACTTTTCATTCTAAAAAGTCATGAATAAATTAGATCAATTAGATCACAAACTATCTGGCTATCATCGGAAAAAATATATTCGATCTGATGAAGATGAATATCAGGATGCTGAATTAAAGAGCCTGGATTTAAATCTTGAATCCTTGGAGATAGATCGTTTGGAGAGAAATTTCTTAGGTTGGCTGACTATTGCCGGTATTTTTATCATTGGGGCCGGAGTAATTAAAGATTTAGTCGACTATGGAAAATGGTACTCGTTAACCTTCTTGGTTATCGTGATTATCATTTTAACAGTCACTTTCAGTGATTATATCGAGGAAAGAGAAAGACTTATTGACGAAGGGATCATGGTTCCTTCTCGTCTTAATTGGTTGGCTGCAGTGACCGTGATTTCTATCGTGGCTTTAATTCTTCTGGCGACTAACTACTGGATACGAAACTAAATATAAAGCTAAAATGAATAAAATTTCCCCATAAAAATGGACCTTGGATATGGGCCTACGGTGCCTATCGGTTTGATTTCAGAGACCAAGCAACATTGGCCGGTTGGATGGATTATTTTGATAGCTATTTTATCAATTGCTTTGATCGTTTTATTCATATTATTCGTAAGGCAAAGAGCAAATTTAATAGAACCTTCAGATTGTCCACAAACAAAAGGTAGATATGCAGCTCTTCCAGGAATATCAAAGACCAGTTTAAATACTTGTGGGAATGATAAAGATCAACCATGCAATATAATTGTCACCACATTAGCCGAAGCAATTGGCAATTGTGATCAAAGAAGTGATATCTGTAAAGAATTTACTTTTGATCAACCATCTAGTCTAATGAGAATTGTTGATCCAACCTCAGCCATGGAAGTTTCCACTAAAGAAAACCTATATCGTCTGCAGGTAACTAATGGGATACCCACATAGAAAATCTGACGAAAATTGATATTTCTCGTCCAAAGAAAGACGAATAACTAGGAAGTGAGGTTTCGGATGTATATGTGGTTGTTATATATAGCACTTCACAGTNNTTCTGATTAATGTTAAGAATCTTTCATTAAAGATGAACAGTTATATGTTTATATTTTGTGTCAAATTTTATTTCCATGAGCTGAATTTTTAAAACTTATCGACAGGTCTTACACAATGGCTTACTTCCATAATAAGAAAATTTGGTCTCAAATACAACATCACAAGAAAGACATTTAAATTTATTTTCATAATATTNNCGGCGTCATCAAATATCACCCAGTAACTATAATCACTATATGATGGAGGAGGATTATATATTTCAGCTTTCCAATTTTTCAGATTGTTCAACTTCTTCTCTATCTCACACCAGCCCTCCGCAAAATTGACTTTATAATATTTAAGTTCACTATAGTCTTGCGGAAATTTGAACATTTTTCTAAATTGTTTTGTTGTTAAATCTGTTTTACTAGAAACAATGTCAAGAATTCGAGTCAATTCCTCATAAACATCACCAACATCATCGGCGGAAAAAATATCTTCACCCACCTCAAACGCTACAATATTATTAAATAAGAGTCGTGGGAGGAAAAATTCATCGGCAAAATCAATTATATTGGCCTTTTTAAAAACATACCCTTGGATTTTATTTTTCTTGAATTCCTTCAAAAAAATATCTATTAAGGGTATTTTTGTTGAAGGAATTTTTGTTGAAGGTTTTTATCTGTGCTATCTTCCATTTTTCACTAGCCAGAATATCAAAAGATGTAATCAATTTCGAATTATCTCTAACATCTCTGTTAGATGTTAACAAAGATGTCCGATTTTTACTCTATGGAATTATACTTTTTGATGAAGATTCTTAAACCGTCCAAGATCTCTTCCCAAAATTTGTTGTTTCTTCGATAGATGGTCGCCACATTTTCTTTTCCAAAGTTTTGGACATGGAGGATTTCAGTGGTTTTGGACATTCTCATGTAAATTTCCAATTGAACTTTTTCATATAACGGAATCTTCTTGAATAATTTATTTCTTCGTCTTTTGGTCTCAACTACTCTACCATCTTGATTCACCCCATCAAACTTTCCTTTCATAGTAATGATTGTCTCACAATCAACAATTGGAACTTTTAACCAATGATATTTATCATTTCTTTGAACAATTTTAGTGTCTAATTTAACCTCTAGATTATCCAAATCTTGTTCTTCCAAAACAGTTCCTCTTTTCATACTTAATTCTTGATCAACTTCCTCTGATATAGATTCGAAAGGAATCAACATTTTTTGCACCTTAGTCTCATCAACTATTGTCTGACTAACAAATGGTTTAATTTGCTGTTTAACTAAAGACTTTAAGATAACCCTTTTCTGTTTTTGAGTTGATGCAGGGGCTGATTTTGAAGAAGTTATTATAGGTGGTTTTTCAGGAATGATTGTTGGACTTGGTTTAACTATTAGTGGATTTATAACATGATGATTATCCAAGACTTGATCTATTTCAGATTCTTCTAAAGTATCAATTTTCTGATCGAGTTTTGATTTTGTTCTTTTTGTCTTGTTATAATTTTTCATCTCTAAGATGAACTTTTTGTCACATGGTTGATATCTATTCATCCCAGCGGCCTTAGCCACTTCAGATGCACGTATATGTATTTTCAGCATGCCAATTGACAGGATTAGTCTTTTTAATCCGAGACTATGAAATAAATCAGTTTCATCAAATTACAAGTTAAACTCCCTACTTATAAATGAAAAGACTATTTCTTTTTGTCAATTCAACTCCATTGAATCAAAAAGTTCAGGATTTTCAATAAATGAAAAGACTAATAAGAAAATCAGTTCAACAAAAAGACGATGATCAAGTTTGTCTGTTTATTAGGAATTCCTTATCCAGCTTACAAAAGTTACAAAATTATACATAATCTTACTCAACATAACAGCAATTTATCTGGAATTTTTCAACAGGCATTAACAATATTGAATTATTGGATCGTTTTTAGTTTGCTTGCTATTTTTATTGTCCTATTTGGAGGATTTCTTTTTTACTTCCCCTTTGTCAATGAAATTCTTTTTCTTTTCCTTTTTAGTCTTCAAACAGTTCCAAATCTACCTGAATTAATTATTCAAAAATATCTCAAACCAATCATCAATCCACTAATCCCAGATATTGACAGTTGGTTAGATCGAATAAAAATTAGCCCAATCGATCTGTTCATTAATTTTATTTATAAATTAAAAGTTTTTATTTTTTCACCCAAATTATTAACTGAACAAATCAAATCAACAACTAGTAATCCTAATAATCTTTTATTGCCTCCACCAGCAAACGATCAAAACAAAAATAAGAAAAGATTAAGGATTAATCTGATTAAGAACGAATAATCCGTCAATTCAAGACAAATTTTATTTTAGCTTTTGAAAAGATCATGTCTACTAATGACAGTTATTACCTGATGGGACCGATAGAACAACAGCAGGAATTTATTTTGGTTTATGGAAGAGGTAAAGTACTTTATGTTTTAACTCAAGATACTGAAGAAGATCTTATTTTTGATCCTCGAAAGGGCGCTAAACCTTTGGTCTTAAAAGCTTCAGAACATGCTCCTGGAATTTTTATGACTTTCATGGAAGGAGAAAAAACAAAGTATGTAAATGGTTCTAATATTGTTGAATCAACAGAAACACAAACTCCAATTATCCAAAGAACTACAGAAGTTGAAAATTTCGGAGTTTTCTTGGCGGGTATCCATTATGATTTTACTGATAAGAAGGGAATTAGACTTGATTGGAAAACATATGAAGCAGACCAAACAACAGTAACACAAGGACAAGCAACTGATATTTTGATGACTAATGGAAGTCCTGTTATTGGTCATCAAGAAGAGTTAATCAGAGCTATTCCAGTAGAATGGTTCATGTCAGGTAGTTGTGACACAACAGCCAGTTTAGAAGCTGTAGTAGAAATTGAAGCTTTATGGGTAAGTGAAAGTGCAAATGTTCCAACTGGTTTCACTAATAAAGATGATTGTGAAACCGGGTTTAGATATGACTACTGTGCTCCTAAAGTAGAATGTGGAGGTAAATGTAAAGGAGTTTGTATCACTTCCGGAGACATCTGTACTTTCGACGGATCTAAAGAAACCTACAGTTGTACATCATCAGTATCTAACCAAAGTACACCATTATGGCAACAACCATGGTTTATTGCTCTGATGATAGCTGCAGCTTTGGTCCTTGTCTTTCTTTTCTTATTCTTTCTTTTTCTTCCATAAATAAANNATAAACTGTGTCTATACCAACTCATTCAAATCAAATGATTTGAAAGGGAGATTATTGTTTGAAAATTAGGACGATAGGTACCGCCCAAAACTGATTGGACCTCCCCATTTTATCTATTCCCTCAATACTACAGTAATGGACCGATCCGAAAAAACTACGGAGGCAACAGAGCCATTTGTTGCACCCAACTTAAATCTTGTCGTTAATTTCGCAAAAAGCTTTAAGCCTTTACCTCTTCCATCGGCCATAGCTCCCCCAGTTGTGGTAGAAAAGCTTAATTTGTTACCACATCAGACAGACCATTTTACTCGTATGCTGACTATCCTTAAGGACAATTTCGCTTTTCTTGATACTTCTCAAACAGGCTGTGGTAAAACATTTACCACAATGAAGTTGGCTCAAATTAGCAATTATAAATTGCTAGTTGTCTGTCCAAAAAGTGTATGCAGTGTGTGGAACCTTGAATGTAAGAAGTATGGTGTCCCATTGATTGAAGCATTCACTTATGAAAAGTTGAGAGGAGTTAAGAAACAAACTTCTCCAAACAGATATGTCGATAGAGCAGGCAATTCTTTCAGAGCTAGTGATATCTTCACTCAATTAGTCGGAGAACGTATTCTTTTGGTTTTTGATGAAGTACATCGAGCTAAAAATCGTGCCACGGCTACCCTTGCAGCTGCGCATAGTTTAGTTCGGGAAATAGTTCGTGTAAATAATGGTTCGCGAGTTGCTTGCCTTTCCGCTTCTCCATTTGACAAGTCTGAACATGCACTTTCAATTATGAAAGTGTTAGGAATCATTATGTCCAAAGGATTGTATGAATATGACCGATCGGAGCGAGAATACAATCTGACCGGAATGCAGGAAGTTATGAACTATGCTAAAAGAGTTAATCCGACGGAAGCTGCCAAAATTTCCGTCTTTCCCCACAACGCAAAAGGCATCAATAAGGCTTGCTATAATCATTTCGTCAACATAGTTAAACCTGTTGTTTCTACTTCTATGCCACGCCCGGCGATGAGATCTACTTTCGATGCAAAGAATGGTTACTACAATATGTCTCGAGAGGATGCTTTGCAAGTGTTCAATGGTTCCAATGCATTAGCTGCGGCAACCAGGTACAATGCAGTAACACATACCATTGAGGATTCAAGACCTCCTAATTTCGGAGCTATAACTCTGGCTTTGATGCAAATCGAGGCAGGAAAGGTCAACACTCTGTTTAGATTGTCGGTTCAAACTCTAACCAACGATCCTAATTCTAAAGTCATCATCTATGCCTGGTATAAGAGTAGTATGAAGGCTTTGCTCGATAAGTTTACTGAAATTGGGTTTCCAGCTAGGATAATGAATGGAGACACTAAGCAAGTGGATAGAACCGAAATTATTTCTTCATTCCAAGCACCAACTACTAAGCTTCGAGTTATCATTACAAGTTGTCCAGTTGGTGGTGTTGGTTTAACTCTTGATGATCAACATGGTGATTATCCTAGAACTAGCTATGCAGTTCCCAATTACTGGTTCATTGATTTATTTCAAGCTGGTGGTCGTACCTTCCGTGTATTGACCAAATCAAAAGCAACATTAAGATTTGTCTATGGCAAGAATGCCACTATTGAATCTCAAATCTACGATGCTTTAGTCAGGAAAAGCAACACCACCAAGTCGACATTGTTTGATAGTAGTAAGGTGGTGTTTCCTGGAGATCTTGAGAAAGAGATCGAGGAAGATCCATCACAAATATATTCGATTTACGATATGAATAAGTTTTTTGACAGCAAACTTCTTGGCAATTTTTGTAAATATCTTTACAACATGGAATGGTTATATGAGGTACCAGGTGGCTTTATTACAAATTTCCCCAAACGTATGGTAAATACTTATGGGAATGGTGCTTCGATTTCAAATTGCGGAAAAATAGGTTCTGATAAATGGAATAGAACACATTGGACAGCAAAAATTAACAATAGCTCGATTGTTTTACACACAAAACCGTTAGAAATACCACAAGTTTTTGCTGATATGGTACCAGGAATGCGCAAATTATTTGCAAAAACTTATCCGAGTGCGAGAATCAATGATTTTACTTTTAGTATTGCAGTTTGCAATAACTACACGAGTCCAGATATGTATATTGCTGCACATACTGACGATAATGATTGGTATCCTCGTGAGTGTGATGAAGGAACTGTGTTTGCTTCTGTAACTTTGTATCCAAATGGTGTGCCTGATAAATATGCAAGATTTCAAATTCGTACAACGAATGGGTGGCAGCAAGTTGATTTACCTCATCAAAGTGTTCTTATCATGCCATCCAATATTGAACATCGTGTATTACCGTATCTCAAGCGCGACAAACATTTGTTCAAGCCGAGAATCAACGTAACATTTAGGTCTACATATCCGAGAAAAGTAGATCCGCTTCGAAATCTAATGGCAATCAGTAATCACGCCAGATATTATCGCGTTCCATATGCAATTTCGTGTCCTTCAGATTGTTCTAACGAAGATGAAATTATCGAAAAATATAAAAATTTTTGCACGAAATGCGATTATCCGAAATTAAACATATTGAGACTTGAAGAAAGTAAAACAACAAGAACGAAACGCAGAAAAAATTTAATAGACCAATATCATGCTAAAAACTTTCCAAGAGCAAGCCTCAAAAACAATCTTACTCTGGAAACTATCCAGGATGTAATGAATATAATCAATCAAAAATGACCTTTAAAAATTTTTATAATTTTAAAAATGTACGCGTGTTTTTCAAATGGCTTGTGCGCTTTTATAGGTAATTACAAGGAATGCATTATATGGCGCGAGAAAGCAAAAATTCGTCATTTATATGTTACTTTATCCAAAATGTACATAAATAAAAATCCCAAATATAATTGTAATAGTCTTAAATGTCTAAGTCTTACAATCAAAGATGTGTATATGCGTACTATGTGTGGTTTTTGTTTTTCCTATCAAAATAAAATGAACAAATATCTTGAATATTATGGTTTTGTTATACCTCAAATGTATAAGCAATACATAAATATAAATAAATCTTGTTCGGATATTATTAATATTGAAAAGGAGATGTTGCAATTTATGAAAAAAGCTGATATGAACATTTACATCAACAACCCAAGACAATGAAGCAACTGCTACCTCCACTAATTAATTACAAAACATCAGTAAATAAAGAATAACATTTTCAGTGCTTAAGCACTGAAAATGCTTTTATTATTTTTATCACTATATTTAAGATCAAACTCTTTGTCCTTTCCCATTATAAGGATTAGTCCAAACTTTAAAAATAATAGCTGTTGTCTCTTGAGATCTCATATTGAGAAAGAAAAGAATTCCAATAAATACCAAAGCATGCCAAAGACCATGTAGTACTGGATAATATTTTTCATCTACCTCCTCTCTGTTAGACCAATAAAAGAAGAACCCACCGACTACGGAAAATCCTAGTCCTATGCCAAAATCTATCCAGTCATATTGCAATAGTGGAAACCAGAGAAAGACTAACCAACTGACAAAGTGCATCGAAAAGGCAAATCCTATTATTGTCAAGATCGTTTTTAACCCATGTCTATCTTTTTGGACAGCTAGAGCCGAAATTATTAGATTAAGAAGCTGAAGAGTTCCTCTTATTTGGGTCTCCGCTCCAATTGATATCTTGTTTGAATCATAAATTATGTTGTAGAGAATAACAGAACCAAATAATGCCTGAGATAAGAAGAAGTCTGCATATATATAATTTCCATAACTATCCTGTCCCTTTCCAAGGATGGTGTAAATATCCATAGAATCGGCTAAATGGTAAATTAATGAGAGAAATCCAGAAGATAGGATCACTATTGCCACCATATATTGTCCATAAGAAAGGGCCCATATTCCTGGAATTAATGCAAAAAAGTTGGTCAGAACACAAAACCACTCCTTTATTTTTTTCCGATTTAGTTCTTCTTCTGTGCTAGCCATTTGGGTGGATAATACATATAAAACTTTTTATATCTGTAAAAAGTTTTATATGTATTATCCATTCAAAGATTTAGAAGTTTTAACAGCCAAATTAGCAACTTATGATGAAGAGATTAAAATCGGCTTCACTTGTAGCTGTTTCGATCTCTTACATGCCGGTCATATCATCATGTTAGAAGATGCTAAGAGGCAATGCGATGTTTTGGTCATTGGCCTGCAAACTGACCCTACTATAGACGAAGAATATCGTCTTAATACAAAAGGAGAGATCAAAAATAAGCCGGTACAGCCTTTTGAAGAAAGGTTAATTCAAATCAAAGCTTGCAGATATGTAGATCATGTCATCGAATATTCAACCGAAAAGGATCTTCTCAAGTTATTGACAGAATTAAACATTGATGTCAGAATTTTAGGCTCTGATTGGAAAAGGAAGAAATACACAGGGCATGAATTAACAACAAAAATTTACTGGCATAAAAGAAAACATGGTTACAGTACTAGTGCTTTAAGAAGAAAAGTATATCAACAAGAACTGTTAAAACAAAAGACTTGATGGTATTTTTATTTCATCATAGAATATTCTATGATGAAATATTACAATATTTTTAATCTGTTAAGTCAATCCTGTTTCTCCATATCTTCATTATATCGATGTTGTATCCTAGTTCTTTGGCATAATTAAGAATACGATTAATTTGAGTTCTTTTCATTTTTTCGGCTCTGGACAAGATCCACAAAAATTTTCCAGTTGGACCTCCAACTAAAGAATAGGTATCATAATCTGTTGCATGTAACCAGTAATCACCAACACCATCTGAAGGCAATCCATCGTTAAAATTTAGAGATAATTTACCAGGATCATTAGGATTGTTTATCCAAGCAATAGCACTTCTACTTCTCAAAGGTTTGTCATCTCTTAAACAGGTATTCTTGACTGAGATATATTTCTGACCATTTTTCCCAGTTTTAACTTGATATTCAGCCGTGGCTCCGTCGCAATCCTTTTCCCAAATAAATGGAATTTTGGCCACTTCATACCATAGACCAGAATATCTGTCAAGATCGAGTTTTCTAACTGTTATCGCTAGGATAGACGACTTCTTGCCATCACAACCACAAGATTTCTCACTCGATGAATCCATTTTATAACTAGATATCTTTTTATTATCTGAAAAAAAGATGGCAGGTGAAACCAAAAGAACTTATATGATCATCTGGGTCATCTTCTTGATCTTGGTAATCCTTTATTTGGTGTTTTTAATTTGGGCCTACAGAGAAGGTAGATGGATTTTTGCTCCTTATACAAGACCTCCGTTAGAAAAGGGATTTCAACCGAATGGTCATATAGAAGATTTGACCCCCCAAGAACAAGCTCAGAGAACCAAGCAAATATCTGGAGTGACTAGTTAAAAATATGAAAGACTCCTGTCTTTCATGAGATTTAACAGCTCGAATGGAGATACGGATGCCAGTTGAGTTAAAATAATTTCTTTTATGATTGCTTGAAAAAGAAATTGTGAATTGGACTTTTTTCCCAGGAACGGCCAATTTAGGTCTATAAGAAGATACAAAATTGATCAGCGGTTAACTTCACTAACAGGTTTTTAACTGTATAATGTCCAGAGTTGTTAATCAAAAGTCGACTATAGATAGTCGGCTAATTACCACTTATGGTACCACCTCAAGACTAAATAGTCATTCTGGTAGAAAGATACACATCGAAGTTCCATTCTTCCTAGAATGTGGCGAATGTATTAAAGATGATTTTTGGAAGAGTGTCTTCACTGATGCTGCTCAAGGTAAGTGGCCGAGGAATTTTTCATATGTAGACAATCAGATCGTTTGGAAGAAGAATAGAGGGAAGGGAGTAGAAACTCTAGTTGTTCCAGATAATCCTGCCGAAGCCATGTCTAAAATAAAAAATTTCCTAAAAAATTTTGGTGGCATTAGATCAAAATTAGATCTACTTAAAGAACAAGAAGAAAAAGCCAATTCATTAGACCAAAGTGAGTTATTAATCAACAAATCCTGGAGTGATGTAACTAAAAAGACAACTAAAAGATTTTTACTTAGTGAGTTTTGTAGAAATATCGCCGAGCAGTTTAACATAGATGGTCCTGGATATAGACAATTGGTTACGGTGGTTAATATGTCATTGATGTCAGGGAGATTAACTAATAAAGACGTTCAATTTAAGAATGGTATTATCATATCCATCGATGGATTACTTTTCGATAAGACGTCGAAAATTTTCTATATTGATACGACAAGGAAAAGAAGAAAAATAGCTAAATTTAACCCCACTACTAACCAAGACTTGCTTAATCCTTTGTTAAATTCACCATCTGATAGTAGTAAACGTTTTTCTTTTTTACAGCATTGGTCTGACGTAATTAAAGCCCTTGACAAAAACACTAAGTCGAAATTTTTAGGACAAAATGTTAATGGGGGTATAGAATACTCTGATGGAAGTTTTATTCCTAGAAAATCTTCTCCAAGAAAGGTAAAGATTAACCTTATCAAATAAATTAATCATTAAATAGAGCAATAAACTATTTAATGATTTGTAGATTATCATTGTTTTTAACAATGAAAAATCATCGCTTTCCTACAGGAACAGTAATGATTTGTCGATTGTTGATGACAGTCACCATTTTATTTTACTATCTATTGAAATGTAGATAGTAAACTCTTAGCTACTGGCGATAAAGGTCTTTCATCTTTTGTAACTACAGAACTTTCATCTATTACCCTAAGTTGTAGATCGGCTGTTAAACTTAAATCTTCATTTGTTAATCGTAAAAATGAATCACTGAGAGATAAAAGTGGTCTATTTATTGGTTTTTGTTTTTGTTCAATTGTTCGAACTTCATGAAGGATTTGATCAGGTAGGTTCCACAATCTCAAAAGTTTTTGCAGATTCTGGCTGAGCTTAAATTTCGTGATTTCAGGATTCCAGATGAATTTCAATCTGGAATTCAGCCAAAATCTCAATTTAACAGAATTTAAACCAAAAACCACCTGGGAAGAAAATTTCTGAGGATTCCGTAAATATTTAACCATTTTTTCCAGCAGAATCATGTCGATAACTTTATTTCTATTGCTGAATAGCACCCAAGGATTGGAATCAACAATTGGCTGAAACAGAAAAATCCTTCCGAAGAAACTTTTAAGCAAAATTAACATTTCCACGAAACGAGGATCTGAAATCCATTTTAAATCTGAATTCAGCAGGAAATTCCCAGATTCTCGGAGATTAGTTAAAATGAAGCTCAAATTGTCGGGAAGCTGATTTATTCTCCTTAGATTTATAAAGACAAAATTTAATCCATCAGTGAAATGCTCCATAACTTCTGGTAATTTTTTCCGATCATAGACGACGTTTAATCTGTCTTTTTCAAGGTTGGCGATTAACTCAGTTATTTTATTTGGAAGAAGAATACTCCCAATACTACTATTTCTTCTAAAATGCAAATACTCGATAAATCCTTTAACATTTTCGGTTAATCTATTGCTGATAATTAAAAAATCATATTGACCTATCGTTCTCATAGCTAGCATTCCTCCTTCATGATCAGTGAAATTTGTGACCGCATCTAGATTGGCAGCTAACAAAGCATGCGGGTTTTTGAATGTTCGCTGGATCTTAAATAGTTCTTTCACAGATGAATTTTCAGGTTTTGGGCTGATTTGAGATTTAGAATTGAGTTTCAAACCTGAAATCAGCTGAGAATCAGATTTTAGCGAAAATCTGGAAGCGATTGAACTTTTATTGGGTAGGTCAGTGAATTTTACATCAATTGCCAAATCAAATGACTCTAAAACAGTGGCTGAATTTTGAGTTTTTGGATGAGATGACCAGCTAGATCTTAATTTGATTTGATTTATGGTGGGATCGAAACCGGTTTGAGTCGATAACATCTAGTTTTGTTAAGAGGAAGATCTTTTTAGATTTAAGAATAACATTTGGCTAAGGTTAATTTGAAAACAACCAAGCTAAGATTTCTGATCATCTTCAATGATCTGTAACATTTAGCTCAGTCTTGAGCAGAATGTTTGTTTTATTTTTGATTTTCGTCTTCATTGGTTCGACTCAAGGCCATCATATTCAGCCAGAAAATCTGTTCATTGTGCTTATTCATGGTAATTTTTTGATAGTCTGAACTTCGAACAAATTTTCCCTCTTTAACGATGTGAAGAGTATAAGGATCCATACCAAGAACTTGTTGGGGTTCTTTATCACCAATTTTAAAGAGATATTGAACTTCAACATCAGAATCATAGAGATATTCTGGCAAATCTTCATGTTCACCAACATACACTCCCCATTTATGCCATCTCCAGCCACCGGATTCAGATTGTTTAGACTTCCAAACGGGGCAGAACCAAATGAAATCGTCGAATTTGGGATATTTCTTCAAGAAATGTTCAGGTGAATCACAGACACCATATTGACGTGGTCTGAGTATCGTCGATTTTTCAGAAGTTTCTGTCTCTAGAATAGAGTCCATAAATAGTGTTGATTATGGTAAGATTATTTGATCATCAGATAAGAAAAACAAAGATCAATTTTTGACCAAAAATGTAACTCTTTTAACATTTGGTTCCATAAGGAATTAAATGTTTTTAAATAAATTACATGGTTACTGTGGGAGTTTTAGGGAGTTTTTCGTAAATCTCAGTGATTCCCAAAAACTTGTCTGTCAAATTCGACAACATATGTGCGGCTGTTGTCAACAATTTAATAACAGGAAGATCACAATTAGATTCCACTGAGAAGTTGACAACATTCTTAGAAATCTCGTAACTGGCATTTGAAAGAGACCATTTTGCGTGCTGATGACCTCTGCCTTCTGAAAGGAAAACATTCAGATCAAGTTTCTTTCCTTTTTGAAGATAACAAATACGAATAGAATGAAATTCTTCTGGAACTTGACCTTTCAACATTTCTCCAACTGTAATCCATTGATTTTCAGTTGCCAAAGTAGAATATGGAATTGCCTTATTACAATTGTTTCCTGCCAAAGGTGCCTGCTTAATAGGAACCATAGCAAGTCGGTGAGAAATAAATTCCTCATTTTGAGAACTTTCATTAGCAACAAATTCTATTCGGTCTACAGCAACCGAAGGAAGATGAGAAATGAGAGTTCTTCGCAGCAAATTTGCGCAATAGGGAGTGATACCAATAATATCAAAGTTGATTTTATTATCAGGAGAAGTGACAATATTCTCGATTATCAATTTTCCGAGGAATTCTTTCGCGAGATCTTTTCCCAGACAAACTTTGTCAGGAATGGGACTCTTGAGAAATACCGGAACAGATTTGATGTTTTTTGTCGATTTATTGTTTTGACCGTCCATAATAAAAGTCAGATATTTTTACTCTTAGTAGCAGAGTGGATTACTGAGTCATATATGGCCCAATGAGGGGTCAATTTTGGCCAACTCGGCTGATCTGCAAAAAATTTCGCTATCAAATTTCTTAATAAAGAAATTCGAACTTTTCTGATTTCGGTTTAGCCGAAATCAGAGGAAAAGGTTTAGATATATACATTAATCAAATCAATAATTTTCGTCTTCCATGAGCATGATAAAAACTTTTTGTATTAAAAATGGCTCATATAGAACATGGGATATATAGTCCCAGTTATCCTCATCACCATGATAGTTTCGCGGTGGTAAAGACGGAATTTAATCCTGAAGTTATCTTGTGGGTTTTATTGGGAATTGTTGTTTTGTCTTTAATTATTTGGGTAATTTTTCTTCTTGGATCTAGTCATGGAAATACTGAAGGTGAACCATGTCAAAGAGAAGATGATTGTGCAGGAGGACATTATTGTGGAGGAGATTTCAGATGTCATGTCGGACCCAAAGGTGTAGGTGAAGGTGGAAAATGTGAATTAACCAGAGATTGTGAAGTTGGTTTAGTCTGTAATGAAAAACATAATCAAAATGGAAATGGTTTCTGCGTCAATCCAACTAATCCTATAGAAACTAAACTCCCATCGTTTGATGAAAAGAGGATACAAACAACTGTCAGCAATCAACTATACAATTTATGGGTAGAAGATGGTGGTCAAGGATCATTTTGGAGGATTGAAACTCCGCCATATACTTACAGTTACAGTGAAGGAAAAAATGAATTATCACTGATTGGGTGCTTAACCACATCCATTGACAATTGCGAAGATGACATCAATCCGGTGAAAATATTTACCGACGGTAGTTTAACCTTAGGCTCCCCCTCAACAATAATTTTCACCAAAAATACTAACAATCAAATTTTTATCAAAGATCAATACGGAAATCAATTCAGCTATGGTTTAGATGAAAACTTTCCTAAAGCCTTATTTATCGATAGAGAACATTACCCAAATATCCCAGATACCTTAACCGGTACTCCAGCTATTATTACGTTGGCTGATCGTAAATAATCCGAGGCTCCGCACTTCAGTGACAATCAGTGTAAACCCACCTGAATGAACCAGTATAAAATTTTTCTCAATTAAAAATGACTCATAAGGATAACGAATTTATAGCTTATCTTATTATAGTCTGGGTGGTCACTTTGGTAATTGTATTGGCTTTGGTTTTTATTTTTAGAGATCTTCCACGTACCTGGGAGAAGTTCATTATAGGATTTTTAATATTTATGCAACTCTTGTGGTCAATAATCTTTACTATAGGCATAGTGGCTGCAAGAAATGCTTTAAAACATGAAGGGGACAGCTGTACCAAAAATGACGACTGCACACCAGATCTATATTGTGGTGGAGATATGAAATGTCACATAGGATCTAATGGTAAGTCAGAAGGTGCTAATTGTTCAACCACTGGAGATTGCGAATTAGGATTGAAATGCGTGAACTCTAGATGTGTAAAGAATACTTCTGACATTTAAGTCAAGTTATCAGAACATCANNTATAAAACCTCAAGATTTTACATATTTTTACCCTGTCTATTCACTGTCGATAACTTTTTCCAAGGTTTCTATTTCGGCTTGTTCCTTTAACAATTTAACTCGATCCCACGCTGTTTTGATAATATCCTCTAACTTGTTATATTTCCTATTCCAACCCAGAGTTGATCTAGCTTTCTTGTTAGAAGCAATTAATTGAGGCGGGTCACCTTCCCTAGCTTTACCTTCTACAACTGTGAAATTTACTTTGGTTACTTTCTTCGTGGCTTCAATCACTTCTCGAACCGTAAATCCACTTCCAGAACCAAGGTTGAAAATATTAGACTTGTTTTTATTGTTGGATAAAAAATCAACTCCTAATTTATGAGCATGAACTATGTCATTCACGTGAATATAGTCACGAATGCAAGTTCCATCTCTAGTTTTATAGTTAGTTCCAAAAATGGAGATACTTTTTCGTTCACCAGAGGCCGTCTGTAAAATTATTGGAATTAAATGGGTTTCTGGACAATGATCTTCTCCAATACAACCTGAAGGATCATTCCCAGCCGCATTAAAATACCTAAAGATGACATATTTAAATTGTTTATGTGCCAATGAAGTGAAATGGAGCATTTGTTCAACAGCTAATTTGGAAGATCCATAGGTATTGGTTGGATGACAGACAAAATCTTCAGTTATTGGCATCTCTGCGGGTTCTCCATAGACAGCAGCAGTGGAAGAAAAAATCAACTTATTTACTTTATGTTTAATCATTGACTTGACCAAATATAAGGTTCCACTAAAATTATTATCGTAGTACTTCAATGGATTTTTCATAGATTCACCTACTAATGAATAGGCACAAAAGTGCATGACATAGTCAACTTTATTTTCAGTAAATATTTTATCTAAAAGTGCTCCATCTTGAATTTTTCCCTTATAAAATTTGATTCCGAAGTTTTTGCATTTTATATTCTCCTTGATTAATTGCTGTTCAATACAGATTAAAACGTCAGCTTTACTGGTTGAATTGTCATCAAGAACTATTACTTGATAACCTTTCCTAAATAAATCTAAGACGGCATGAGATCCGATATATCCACAACCACCACAGACTAGGATAATCTGTTCAGAAAAGCTATTTTTAGTCTCATCACTACTTTGAGACTCTGAGGCTATGCACTCCATTTTAATAAAAAGTTATTTCTTTATATCAAATCTAAAATTTTGATAAAAATTGAATATAGGACTTAATATTGTTACCTTGATAACATATTTATCAAAATGAGCTATACTTGTCATCAATGTGAAGAAACATCAGAAGAACATTTAGTCAGAGGAAACAATTATTGTGAAGAATGTAGGAGTGAAGAAGGCTTTATGGAAATGATCAATGAATTTGTGTGTGCTGCATGTGATAAAGATTATTCCGATGAAATGATTTGGATATGTGCTCAATGTGACAAAAATGTATGTTCTTCGTGCGGAGTTGTCGGAGCTTGTCAATATGCCTATATGTGCTGTCCAAAATGCTATGATTTTACATGCGAATGTGGACATCAACTTGGCAGTTCTGATAAAGGTCCATGGTTAATTGATAATGGAGACATCAATTGTCCAAATTGCGATAAGGTGTTAAATGATGATCTTGGGCAATTAATTGATGTTGAAGATTATTAATTCATTTTTACAGATTGTCTGTAAAAATATCAGGTTAAAATTATAGAGCTTTCAAGTTTTCTAAAAGTATGTTNNATTTTAGTTTTTTACCTTTTAAGAATGAAACTATAGTTTGAATGCTATTTCTAGCACCACCTCTCAACAACCTCATTATCTCAGCATTGGCATTGTAGGAATCTCCATCAATCCACAAGTCATCCCAGAATTTAGCCCGAAGAGTTTCATCTAGCATAATGACATTGAAGATTTCAGGGATTAACAGCATAGAAATCATAAAAGTATAAGTATCAAAAGAAGTGTAGTAAGGAACACCAGCATGTCTAGCATTGGTGAATATTTGTATATTCAATTGTTTGCCTAATGTATAATAGGTTTCACCAGTTTTTGTTGCATTGATTTTCGGTTTGAATGAATCAACCTTCAAATAAGCAGTGGCTGCTTTATTTCTGTTATACAAACGTGTTTGTCCGGCATCAGATCCTAGGGAGAAAGCTGAAGAGCCAAAGTCTCCTATTTTGAAGGTTAAACTTGAAGAGTGTTTAATTCCTTGATACATAAATGATGTCTCTTCGCTAGAGACCAAAATATTTCTGGCCTTTAAATCGTTATGACCGAAATTAAAATTCTTTTGTAACCAATGAAGATTACAAATCACCTGTTTTAAAATATCAACTACGATATGTCTTTTCAGAATCATATTTACTTTTCCAGCTAAGGCTGGACGTTCTGTTTTATCTTCAGTGTTTTCTATGTAAGTTTCTAGATCTCCTTTATCTGCCCACTCCATAAAATGAATTCCTTTTCTGTTCTTTTGATCACTACCACAAATAGTTGCCCCAAAATGTTTGATGTATCCTTTAAGTCCATCTTTTTGCATTAACCTATAATATGATCCTATCATGAAAGCAACTAATGCTTCATTAGTAAATTTGTCAGTCCCCAAATAAAATTTGTCAGGACTCAAATTGTAAATACAGGCTTCAAGGAGTTTATTAGTAGCTGATTTTAGCACATTGGTAAAATTAGTTGGTGGAGTTTCGGAAAAATTTACTTCTGGATTACCTAAATCGGAGACTTTAATCACATATCTGTTGTTTTTATTACTAACCAGTTTCACTTCGGCGTTTTTACCATGATACGGCAAAGAAACCACACTAGCCACCACACAAACTTTGTTACGATATCTGGCTATATCTTCAAAAGAAACTGGCTTTAACAAGCAACATAATTGTTCTTCATCAACATTAAAATAAGGACTTTCAAGAAGCCTTTTTCTGAAGGCTCCACCTTTAACCCTCCAGAGATTTACAGAAAATCGTCGGGGATCAGTCGCTAAAGATTCAACAATCAACCCTCTATTTTTTGCAAGGGTTGCCAAATCAAACTTTTCTTGTCCAGTGACATATTTTCCAAGTTCTCCAATAACATCTGGCCTATCTCTTTCCATGGTTTTGTCTTTTTCTAATAATAATTCTTTTTTCGACTGTAAAGACTCTGCCAAGCTCCAAAATTGAAAAAATTTTAGATGGGTAGGCTGATTTACAATCTATCTTTAGAACCAGATCTTGGACCTTATACTTTTGAATAAAATGGCAGCAATCAACTGTAAGTCAAAACCAAAAATCCCCAACGATTATGTAGTGGTAGAACTTCCAGAATTTGTGATTTTGGAGGGAACTCAATATGTTATCTCTGGACCAAAAAATAGCTATCTGTTTCATTGTCGAAATAGGATGGTCTTTGTTTGTCCAACTATTGGCGAGTTTGAAGATCCTGAGCCTCAGGAAGAGTTTGATGATCGACCACGACGATCAANNAAGACATAATTGTCTTTTCAATGATAATACTTTAATTTATTTACCTAGGATCAAAACAAAAGGAACATTTTTACTGGGAAATCAGTAAAAATGTAGTTAATAAATATTTAGTTTGAAAAAATTTTCATTTAAGTTGAACAAACTGGTTCAAAAATATCAAATGGATTATTAGAATGTTTGATTTTTTCATACATTAACCTTCGTTTGATCTTGAAGATTAGCCAAAGTTTAAATGGATTGCCCATCATTTTGAATTGTCTAATCTTCTATAAACAGATTCAATTTTATTTATGGATCCTGGATCCAGGGTATGAAATTGAGTTCTCGGTAATTTTTACAGCACTTTTTTCAAATGGAGTCTTTTACACCGTCGTATAAGTTCAGATATATCAATGGTCACCGTTGGTATTATCGATTGAAGAAAAACACTGGATCGAAAGGTTCAGCTGTTTTTGACTATTTGACTAGGGAACAAGCCAGGGAAAAATTACTAGTTCAGATGACAGACCAAAAAGGAGCCCGATTGTTCACTTGGTTTAATGACTACTTAAAATTTAACGAATATCAATTGAAATTTGATGTTGAAGCTAGATGTTTTTATGAAACCATCCTAGGTGAATATGCTCAAAAACCACATTTTGACATTGATCTGAATATCAAGAAAAATCCAGGCGTTGATATAAATAGGGTCAGAAATGAATTAATTAAGGCCATCGTTCTGGTATTGGGAGAATTAGATATTATGATTGACCCAGAAAGAAATATCATTATCTGTACCAGTCATGGCAAATTTAAGAAAAGTATTCACGTAGTATTAGATGGATATTGCCATATGAATAACTTAGAGGCTAAAGCTTTCTATAAGAAAGTAGTTGCTAAAATGACCATTTATTCTGAATTTGTTGACAGAGCTGTTTATTCATCGTTACAGCAATTTAGGATGTTAGGATCTAGAAAACTAGGTAGTGAACGTCCAAAGATTTTTCACAAAAAATGGAATTTTGGTGAACAAACCATCGAATATAAATACAATGAGAAAATAGATTCGGTTGAACACGAAGCTATTGTACAATTAGGAAATAGTTTAGTTACTAATGTAGGTTATTGTGACATTCTTCCCAACTTAATTGAAGAAGAGGAAAGAACTTATGAACTTACTGATGTTTCTGAAGAACAATTTAATCAAGCATGGGACTTGTTTAGAAAGATACATACTGGTATTATACCATTCAAAATTAGAAATACCGTTTCTAATACCATCGTCTTGAAGAGAATAAAACCTAGTGGTTGCCCAATTTGTAATCGAGTTCATCAGAATGAAAATCCATTCTTGTTCATTATCGAGAAGTCAGTTTACTTTCATTGTCGTCGTGCTCCAATGAACAAAAAATTACTTATTGGATCTATAGAGGATGAAGTCTCTACCAGTTCGTCTGATATTGAAAACAAGCCTTCAGAATCTTTGACCAACCCAGATGGTACCCCTAATTTAAAGGCGATAGATAAAGCTTTGGAAGGTTTGGTCAGGGAAAGTAAAAGGAAACCAAAGTTCAAGAAACAGAAAGTGACTAAACCCAGTCAACAATTGAAAAACTGGGACGAAACTGAAAAGATCGTGGCTAATTTGGATTTTCTGTAAACGTATAACCTGCCAATGGAGAACCCGTCGATTTCCAAATTTGACCCTTTAATTGATTTTTCCGAAGAATCAATGTCTCCCAATTCACAAGTCAGAACCTTGATGGACATCTTTGGTGTGAGACAAGATCAGGAAGTAGCTGCCGATCTAACTGTTGACTCCGCTAAACCCTCAAACTCTTTGGTTAAAGAATTCAAATTTGAATACTTTTCAGTTAAACTAGCAGATACTTCATTAGGCATTGATTACTTGATTGAAGAAATTAATCAACTAAATCCTACCCTGATTGGTTTGGATACAGAAACCACAATCATCTACGGAGCCGATGAATCAAGTAAATTGGCCAACAAAACTCAAAAAGTTTCTGTTTTAAGCTTATCAATTGACGACACAGTCTATATTTTTCAATTATGGCGATCATATCAAAAATCTTCGTTACCAAATTCGTTGAAGAAACTATTAGCCAATAACAAAATTGCTAAAGTTGGTGCTGCCATTGACTTAGATCAAGAGAAACTACTGTCTTCATATAGTTTAAAGACGGCAGCTTCTCTTGATCTTCAATCAATGGCCATTAGCTTATCCATACCTCAAACCTCTCTGGCTGATTTGGCTGAGAAGTTTTGTCCAGAATTTCCCAAACTCAAATCAAAACATGGTAATTGGGATGGTGATCTTTCAGCTGACCAAGTTTTGTATGCGGCCAATGATGCCTATATTGGTGTGAAGATTTATCAGAAAATGATCAATCCGCAATTATTAAAAAGCTCAATTTCAACAGTTCCTCTTAAATTAACTGGAGAAGAATATCTTGATTTGTTAAAGATCATACCAACTGTTTTTCCATTCGGTAAAGCTACGGATACCATTAAAATCTTCAACTTTTTGAACAACTCATATGGTCCTTGGGCTAAAACTTTATCGACTGCTCAAAAGAGACAGAAATTTGACTTACTTATCAAACAAATGAAAGCTGACAGAATCATCAACGAGGAAACTTTAACCGGTAGAATCAAGATCAAAAGTTTCAAGGTAAAATTTGAATCCAACTCGACACGGCCAGGATCTGAGCCTCTAATGATTCTAAAAGAAGTTAAGAACAGTATTCATAACATCAAAGTTTCTTCAGCTATTAACTACTTATCTAATTCTTATGGACCGTGGAGAAAAACAATTCCCTCTGAAGCTGATAGAAAGAAGAAAGCTGGTGAAATTTTGCAACAGCTAGTTGATCTGGGAAAAATTAAATTATATGGACCAAAAAAGAAGATAATAGTCAAAGAACTAATCTAAAACAAAATATGAATAAAAAATATAAAAATACACATCCCCCAGTTTCTACTGGTAGATGTCAATAGATCACAGGTGGCACCAAAATTGAGTGGTTTTTTTGCCCCTAGATGGGGTCAATAATCTACTCTTTACCCATTAGTGTAAATCTCGTCATGACTAAGTGCTCTCAATGTCAAAAATCTTTTCGTCTTTCCCGAAATTATCGAGGGAAGATAGCGAATGCCAAATGTCGTTCTTGCATCAGAGGAAAGGCTCCAAAATCTTTGAT
>JABAOC010005637.1_pt2 | contig 33008 bp, 42 predicted proteins | sample 7062161 | NCBI WGS metagenome assembly JABAOC01 (sample SAMN14538625, study PRJNA623070) | marine sediment metagenome | biome: marine biome [ENVO:00000428]; feature: marine pelagic biome [ENVO:01000023]; material: deep marine sediment [ENVO:00002113] | place: India: Gulf of Khambhat ... | reverse complement strand
GTGATGATTAAGGTCAATCTTGTTCAGGATGGGTGGTTCGTATTTTCTCTGGAATCTCAGAGGGCAAGATGGACAAACACACCGATGCGGGATGCAAAGTGGTTTAACCACCAGATGCAGTCTATACTCACCGATGGCAGAATAGCCAGGGCAGTAGCCCTTATTTGCAAAGAGAAAGGGGCAAAGAAGGTTACCATTGTATCTGGGCCAAATGCCGGGCACGCGCATGCATATTTTCTCGTTTACGGCTACGTAGATATGGCAAAGAAGCTGAACCGAGCAATGGACCAATGGACACACAAGGGTGGTTGGCTTGAACTCTACGATGTCAGCGATTCTGTTGCTGATGGGACATGGAAATATTACAAGCCGAAACGCAGGGGTCTACATGGGCTTAGCCAGTATCCTCTGCCCAATAAATGGGTCAATGCGGATGTGAGAATCTCCATTGGAAAGATGAAGACTCACGATAATGCTGGTGTCAGCTTGACTCTGAAGAACGTGGGAATAGGAATACCTCCTGTCCGGCTAGTGGGAGCAATTAAATTGGGGCTGCCGCATGACAAGACGCAATGGGTCGTTGCTGATGTTAATTCCATTGCCCCCATAGATTATGCTATCGTTGATGCTATCTGGGCAGTGGAAGGATGGGGAGCCTTTTATGGCGAGCCAGTTTCCATGGATTTGATTATTGCTGGCAAAGACGCCGTGGCTGTTGATGCCACAGGAACCCGCGTTATGGGACTTCAGCCGTCGCATTATGGGGTCATAAGGGCGTGTGCAGATTCTGGGCTGGGAACATGGAAGGCGGAAGAGATTGAAGTAGTTGGCGATTCACTCGCAAGCGTCATGAGACAGTTCGACATTGGCGCTATTAGAGGAGTTGGACTTTACCACACAGGACCTACTGCCTGGTAAGGCGTTCTGACCCGGAAGTAGTTAAGATAATTGTAAAGTCCATGGGCTATCGGGGGACAAGAAGTAATCTTGTCCCCCGTTTTTTATAGGTATTTTTTGTCGTCAAGTTCTAGACTCATAAACCGAACTGACTATTTCAAGACTATTATACCGAATTATTGGAATTTACTTGACTTTTTTAATCAATTTGATAGAATAAAATGAAGTTTTAAGAGGATAACAATGGAAAGTCTAAATAATTTCTTTATAACCAGCGGGCTCTATAGTTTATGGTCAGTAGCGGTGAATATGTTTTTCCGTCTCTGGTACTTCGTGGTAATAGGTATAGTTATTGGCTCTTTAATTTCTGTCTTCGTTCCCACGCAGAAACTTTCCGAGGCGTGTAACAGAAAAGGCGGTATACCTTCCATTGTTCTGGCCAGTCTTTTAGGAGTTATATCTCCCTTAGGTTCATATGCGGTTATTCCCATATTTGCCGTCATGCTTTCCACAGGGGTACCCATAGCTCCGGTAATGTCATTTCTCGTAGCCTCTCCTCTCATTAATCCTTTTATATTTATTACCACCTGGGGCGTTCTGGGTCCAAGTCTGGCTATGGCCAGGCTTTTGTCGGCGTTAGCTTTAGGTATATTGTGCGGACTAATGTTTCATTATCTGAATAAAAAGAATTTTTTTGCTGAACTTGTCAGGAATAATCCTATAAAATCAGGTAACAACAGGAAAAAAGATTTTATTTCCAAATTGACTCAGAAATCTTCGGGGAACAAGTGGCTTGACGCACTCAAGCTGATGTATAGAATGGCTAAATACCCGGGAAAATATTTTTTAATTTCCATTTTGATTGCAGCAATCGTGGACACTTATATTCCCCAATCTTTTATAGTAATGACCTTAGGTGCTTCCCGCTTTTCGGTATTACTGGCAGCAGCAATGAGCATACCCTTTTATGTATGTGGGGGAGGAGCGATTCCCATAATCTATGGGCTGATGAATATGGGAATGAGTAGTGGAGCAGCATTGACCTTCTTCATTGCTGGTCCTGCTACCCGAATCTCACCTATGGTCACTGTAGCCTTTTTGGTAAGGAAAAAAGCCTTTTTTATCTATTTTCTGACTGTGGTAATTGGCGGAATTGCACTTGGTTATCTCTACGGATTGATATGATCTGAAAATAATCGGTAGCCCCAGGTCCGCCAGTACTGCGAGTGGATCTCCGACTAATTTTGAGCTTCAAAGTGAGGTGAAAAATGAAAAGAGTAATTTTTTTATGCACGATCTTAATTCTGGGACTCTCATTAATCACAGGTTGTAAGGGAACTCCCTCTACAGGGGGAGGAATTTTTGGCGAGGTGACCGAGGCGGGTACTGGAAATCCTTTGGCAGCTGTTGAGATAACAGTTCAGTCGGCAGAGGGGCTAAGATTTACTGCTACCACCGATAGTTCAGGCCAATATTCTGTTTCGAACATCCCTGTTGGTTCCTACAAGGTCTCGGCATTTCTCCAGGGTTACTACGTTAACGAAACTGAAGAAGATGTCTCCATAGAAAAGGGAAAAGAGAAGGTCGATTTTGAACTCGTGGTCGTGGGAGGAGGGACCTGATCCCGCAGATTTGAGGATTCGACCTCAAGAGTGAAAAGGGTCTACAACAGGATTACTATAGTAAATGGATAGGAGGTAAGAAATGAAGAAGATTTTTACCATTCTGGTATTAATTGTTTTCACCTGTGTGGCAATGGCTATGGCTGGACCCACGGTGGCGATTGTCAAGTCGAATGACCATGAATTGGTGGGGAAATCCTGGCAGTTCAAAGACTGGCATATGCTTCCCCAGGGGCCCCCATGGGCAAAAGGCAAATACTGGTATCCCGTCTGGTCGAAAAAGAGCGAACGGGAGATTGAAAAGATGGTTCGTAAAGCAGTCAACCTCGCCGGAGGCCTTCCCGTGGAAAAAGGTGATGTGGTATGGATCAAGACAAACGCAGTGGCAAGTTTCAATCTGCTTCTGGGAACGGGAAAAACCACAAATGCGCAGATCCAAAGTTACAATACGGATCCCAGGATAGTGAGGGCACTAGCAATTATGGCTAAGAAAAAAGGAGCCAAGAAAATCTACATTGCTGCCGGTCCTCCCGATGCTGATGGAATTGCGAATATGAAGACATACGGATATGAAGGACTGGCCAGGGAGACAGGAGCTGAACTCTATGACATTAATTCTGCGCCCTATAAGTGGTATGAACCCAAGAGGCCTCTGGCCCTAAAGGAGTATGCCTTGCCAGTAGTAATGATGGAAGAGGCGGACAAGATTATTAGTGTTTCGCCAATGAAGACTCATTATCTCACAGGGATTACCGGGACTCTGAAGAACCAGGCGATTGGGTCTGCTCCCAACAGAGTTTACGGCATACCTAAAGTTGGACTGCCCCACAATCAACTATCCCAGGTAATCGTTGACATCGTTTCTATTAAGAAGATTGATTTTGCAGTGATTAGTGCAATCTGGGGTTGTGAGGGGCACGGACCTACAAAGGGTGACCCGGTATCGATGGATTTGGTTATTGCTGGTAAAGACCCCGTGGCAGTTGATGCGGTGGAAACTATGGTAATGGGTTTTAAACCAGAAAATTATGGCCACATAAAGCTGGCTGAACAGTTTGGTCTAGGCACAATGAAAGACATAAATGTTGTCGGTGACCCGGTTGAAAAAGTTATGAAAAAGTTCAAGCCGGTTCCTAAAGAACTGAGGGCGCCTAATGCCTGGGGTGGCGTTTCTGCCTGGGAGTAGAGGGAGAGAGAGTTAAAAGATAGTCTATTCATCGCTTGAGGAATATGCTCGGGATTTGGTTCGCTCGTGCCGTTAGAACAAGAGGTCCTTTTGGGACAAGGGTAATATAGATAGAGAAATAGCATACCGTTGTTAAATGAGGAGAAAGGCTAAGAGTTCTAACGGTACTCGCTGACAATTTTTTGCTCTTTGAGCACCGCCAAAAATCTCTGTAGCTGCAGAGCGATAGCTCTGCTAAGAACAAGCAAAGCTTGCGCTTTGCGGCTACAATCTTCGATTTTTGGTTAAAAATTCTAATGCTCGCTACGCCAATTTCCTCGCATCAGGGGAATAGGGCTTTTCACAAACTATCTTTTAGATGTTAACAAGAATATAAAGGGAGGTTGAGATGAGAAAGTGGCTTATTTTGGGTATGGTTTTTTTGGTAGCAGGAGTGCTAATTTTGGGATGTGAGAAGGCTCCCCAAGGGACGGGTGTTTATGGGAAGGTAATCGATAAGGAGACAAAAAATCCCATTGAAGGTGTAACAATAACTATTACTGCACTGCAGCAAGTTACGGAAGCTTCTCCCACAGTTTGGGCTGTAACTGCAACTACAGACATTTCCGGAAATTATAGTTTGCCAAAGCTCGACCCCGGGAATTATGCGGTCACAGTTACCTCGCCGGGATATCTTGCTTATTCGGTCAGTGAGCTTGTGGTCAAACAAGGAAAGATGAACAAACTTGATATTCGATTGGAAGCTTTTTTCGTGGGAGGGTAAGTAAGGGAGGTTAAAAAGAATGAGGAAGTTATTTCTATTCATGTCAATATTAATAATTGGTTTATGTCTACTACTGGGATGTGGTGGTGCCGAAAGAGGAGGAGGCACTATTATAGGAAAAGTGAATAATACGTTCCAGGGTGGAGGCGTTGAGGGTGCAGCAGTAACCTTGACTTCTGAAGTGACAGAACTTAAAGCCACTACGGATAGTTCCGGAAAATTTACTTTTTCCGGTCTTTCTACCGGAATCTACACAATTATGGTGACTAAGGAAGGTTTCTTTGATAATAAAGTAGAGGTAAAAGTCGAGGAGGGGAAGGAAACTAACATTGATATCGGTATGATAGTTGCCTTCGGTGGAACCTGAGATTACAAAATAAGTCAGGAGAAATTCTTTGTTTGGCGTGGGAACGCAGGAATTAATAGTTATTCTTATTCTGGTGTTGATTCTTTTCGGTCCTCGCAGATTGCCGGAGATTGGCAGGGCTATTGGAAAGGCTGTGAGACAGTTGAGGAGAACCACGCAGGATTTTCAGGACGCTATTGAACAGGAGCCTCCGGAAGAGATAAGAAAAGAAGTAGAAAAGAAACTGTCCGAAAATATTTCTCGGGAAGAAGGTGGAAAAGATAGTGAAAGTGGATAAAGTAGTTGTTCTGGGGGTGGGTAACCTATTGTTAAGAGATGAAGGAGTGGGTGTCCACCTTATTCAGAAACTCAGGGAAATGGAAATCGAAGAAAGAGTTAAAATTGTAGATGGAGGAACTTCCCTTTTAGATTCTATTCCCCGGGCGGAAGATGTTTCCAAATTGATTATTGTGGATGCTATTAGGCTGGGAGGTAAACCGGGGAAAACTTACAGGATTTGCGTGGATGACTCTCTTCTCAAAGAGACAAAGGGAATGACTTCATTGCACCAGCTTGGTGTGGTGGAGACACTGGCCATAGCCCGGAAGATGGGTGAGCTTCCCCACACAGTCATAATCGGGATTGAGCCGAAAGATATGGATTACGGACTGGAATTGTCTCCCGAGATAGAGAGAAAAATGGGGAAAATGGTTAATCTAATCCTCGAGGAAGTTAGAGCTAAGAGGAATTAAGGAGGAACAATTATGCTGGGAGGGCTGGGTGTAACGGAACTAATAATTATCCTGGTCATTGTTCTAATTATCTTTGGCGCTGGCAAGTTACCCAAAATTGCAAAATCTATAGGAGAAGGAATCAAAGAATTCAAAAAGGCAACTAAAGAGAAAGAGTCTAAAGAAGAAACAGAAGAAAAGAAAGAAGAGCCACCGAAATAAATCCAGGAGACCACCAATGGATTTGACCAGAAGAGAATTTCTGAAGATTTGTGCCGGTTCGGCTGTGGGCCTGGGGATTTCTCAAATCTTGATTCCCGAAGTGGTGGAGGCTCTGGAGAGGGCTGCGGCTGGGAATCCTCCCGTTTTATGGTTACAAGGAGCTGGCTGCACAGGCTGTTCGGTTTCACTTCTTAACACCACACATCCAAAAATCAGCGAAATACTTTTGAGAATCATAAGCCTCAAGGTGCATCCTAACTTGGTGTCTACATCAGGGGATAGAGTCGTTCTATCTATGGAGAAGACTGCTGAGGAAGCAAAGGGTAAGTTCATTCTGATGGTTGAAGGGTCGATTCCTATCGCAGAGGGCGGTGTGTATGCAACTTTGGGCGAAAGGAAGAACAAACCCATCTCATTGGTAGAATGGACTAAAAAACTTGGAAGGAATGCGAAATATGTAATCGCAGCGGGCACGTGTTCTTCTTACGGAGGGGTACCGGCAGGGGCTCCTGATCCCACCGGCGCGAGAGGGGTGGGTGAGATTCTGGGAAAGAAGGTGATAAATGTTCCTGGCTGTCCACCCAATCCGGATTGGATGGTAGGCACCCTTGTTCATCTTATTCTTTACGGTCTTCCCAAACTTGATGAAAATCGAAGGCCTACTCTGTTTTACCGTTTCCTGTTACATGAGAATTGTCCCAATTACTCGTTTTATATTCACCAGAAATTTGCCAAGAACCTGAGCGAAGAGGGATGTATGATTAAGCTTGGATGTAGGGGGCCTCTCACCTATTCTGACTGTCCTTTGCGCCGGTGGCACAATGGAGTTAACTGGTGCATTGGCGCTGTGACACCTTGTATAGGCTGCGTACAAATGAAATTTCCGGATGGTATGTCTCCTTTCTATAGCTGGCCTGAAAGGAAGAGATAGCGAAAATGAAGAAAATCATAACTATTGACCCAATTAGCAGGATTGAAGGACATCTCAAAGTTGAGCTGGAAATAGAAGGAGGTAAGGTAGTCGATGCCAGGAGCTCCGGCACTCTTTTTCGTGGATTCGAGATAATATTTAAAGGGAGGGATCCCAGAGACGTCCAACATCTCGCGCAGAGGGTCTGCGGTATCTGTTCTGCCGCCCACGCAAGGGCCGCTTCTTTGACTCTGGAATCTGCCTTTAGAGTGAAGCCTCCGTCTAATGCCAGAATTAACCGTAATCTCGTTAGCGGCGCAAACTTCCTCCAGTCCCATATTCTACATTTTTATCTTCTGAACGCATTGGATTATTTTGTCGGCCCGGAAAGCCCACCATTCATTCCCAAATTGAAAGGTGACTACAGATTGTCAAAGCAGGCGAATAAAGAGTATGTTGAGCATTATATTAAAGCGTTGGAGATTCGAAGAAAAATTCACGAAATGATAGCAGTCTTTGCAGGTAAGATTCCCCACCATCAAACCTTTGTTCCGGGTGGAGTTACCGACAAGCCTACTGTAGATAAAATAGCCTCCTTCCTGTGGAGATTGCGAGAAGTCATAGATTTTATTGAAAACATCTATCTACCCGATGTTTTAAGAATTGCTGATGTTTATAAAGATTACGGTAAGATTGGTAGGGGTTATGGAAATTTATTAACCTACGGAGGATTTGAGCTAGACGATATGGGCAAGCGGAAACTTTTTAAGAGGGGTCGTTTCACAGATGGAAAGATAGAAAGGGTTGATTCCAGGAAAATAGGGGAAGATGTGCGTTTCTCCTGGTATGAGACGAAAACTTCTGGTAAGAATCCCAGAGACAGTGATACGTTTCCTGCTCCGGGAAAGGCCGGTGCCTATTCCTGGCTAAAAGCGCCCAGATATGAAGGCAAACCCTACGAGTTGGGACCTCTGGCAAGGATGTGGGTGAACGGAGATTATAGGAAAGGGATATCGGTGATGGATAGACACATAGCCAGAGCACTGGAGACAAAGAAGATTGCTCGGGCTATGGAAGAATGGGTTCTTCAATTGAGGCCGGGAAGGAGAGTCTACACCCCCTGTAAAGTTCCTAAGAGTGGACAAGGTATAGGGTTGACCGAGGCGCCCAGAGGGTCGCTGGGACACTGGATCAAGATTTCCAATTCGAAAATCGAACGGTATCAGATAGTTGCACCATCGAACTGGAATTGTTCCCCGAGAGATGATAAGGGTAAGCCTGGCCCGATGGAGAAAGCCCTTATAGGAACGCCTGTAGCTGACCCGGAGAATCCGATAGAAATAATGAGAGTCATCAGGTCCTACGACCCCTGTCTGGCCTGTTCGGTCCACTTAATTGAACCCGGTAAGAGTATATCCGAGTTCAGAGTATGTTAAAAAGCCCCCAATTTATCGGGGGCTTAGATTAAAAAAAGATATGTGCTTTAGTAAGGACAACCTTGGTGGCCAAGGCCAAAGTTGCACATTAGTGAGAGGTGGTTTCACTGGCTTTCTGTTGCGCCATCTGAAGAACCTTCTTGAGACTTATTCCTTTCTTTAACGCTACCTTCCTACAATCTTCGTATTCTGGAGATATAGTAAGAACTTTCTTCCCTTCAAAACTCAGCTTCACCCTAATACTCTCACCCAGAACTTTCACTTTCACAATCTTTCTCTCTAGAACAGATCTTTTTACTTCGCTAATTCTCAGTCCATTGGTAGTGGTCTCTGAGAAGATGCAGTCTATAATTTTTTCCATAGTATTCTTATAGCAGAGTACTGACAGCTCGACAGCCAAGCGGTTCTTCTTCATCAGGATGGGATGTTCCCAGACGTCGAGCGCTCCCATTTCCAGAAGTCTGTCGAAAAGAAATCCCATCACTTCAGGAGTGGAGTCGTCAATATTTGCCGAAATGAGAAAAGTGGGAGGCTCGTTTTTTTTCTCCTTTTTCTCCAATTCTCCCAAAACCAACCTTAACACATTTGGCATCGGCAGTTCTTTCGTCCCCGCACCATAGCCTACCTTTAGTGTCTGCATAGTGGGAAAATCTACAAAATCATCAGCCAGGGAAGTGATAATAGCGGCACCTGTTGGCGTCACCAGCTCTTCCTCTATTCCTTTTCCATAGACTTTGCATCCTTCCAGCAGTTTCATTGTAGCCGGCGCGGGGATAGGAATTTTTCCATGGGAAGTCTCCACTTCGCCTTTTCCTAAAGGAATGGGAGAGGAAAAGATTCTTTCCACTTTCAAGGATTTTAAACCGAGAAGGGAGCCGACTATATCCACTATGGTATCTACTGCGCCAATCTCGTGGAAATGGACATGATTAATGTCCATCTGGTGTACATTTGCTTCTGCCTCTGCCAGCCTGGTAAAGATAGATAGCGATTTCTCCTTGACTTCCTCAGGTAAAGAAGTCTTTTCGATTAATCCCTTTATGGTTCTTAGATTTCTCAGAGGATGACTTCCCGATTCTCCAATAATAACTCTTGTAGCAGAAATAGCCCCTTTTTTAACTCGTTGGTGAGAGATCTTAAAATTTAAATCTAACTTTTTTAATTCTTTCTTGATGTAGTTAAAATCTGCACCACAGTCTATCACTGCTCCCAGAATCATATCTCCGCTTATGCCAGAATTGCAATCAAAGTAGGCGACTCTTTCCATCTTATTTCCTCGATTTCTTTAAAGATGCAGCATAGACTTTCTTATTCATCAAACTCGCCTGAAAAGCTGCGCCAAATCCATTGTCTATATTTACTACGGAGACTCCAGAGGCGCAACTATTAAGCATAGCTAGAAGTGCCGTTAGTCCCCGAAAACTGGCTCCATATCCCACACTGGTAGGAACGGCAATTACCGGAATATCTACAAGTCCGGCTACCACGCTGGGCAAAGCGCCTTCCATGCCTGCCACAACAATAAGCACATTGGCATCAATGAATTTTTCCTGCTTGTCCAGGAGTCTATGTATTCCTGCTACTCCCACATCGTACATCTTTTCCATCTTATTTCCCAAAGTCTCGCCAGTCACGTATGCTTCTTCAGCCACAGGAATATCAGTAGTCCCTGCACTGATGACCGTTATTTTTCCCACAAGAGGAACCTTTTTAGGGTTAATCACCACTATCCGCGCTTCCGGGTATTCCTTACAGGGAAGACCTTCTTTCTTAATAGCCTGGCATACTTCCCGTGTTACCCGGGTAGCCAGGATGTTTTCAGCGTCGGCAGCCAGAGAACGGGCAATCTTTCTTATCTGCTCCAATGTTTTCCCCGGGCAGTAGATTACTTCGGAAGCGCCTACGCGCAGAGGTCTGTGCTTGTCTACTGTGGCAAAATCTAGTTCTTCAAAGGGAAGAAATCTCAATTTGCTTAGTGCCTTTTCCGTACTAATAGAGCCTTTTTTGACGCCTTGCAAAATCTTCTTTATTCTCTCAATATTCATTTGTTGACATCCTTTTTCAGCGGCTCATTCATGCTCCCCGACCGATAACCTTCCAGGTCGAGCGTTACATAGATAAAACCCAATTCTTTAAATTTCTTCACCACTTTATCCATCAATCCTTTTGATATGAAACTTCCTATATCTTTTCTTTCCAGTTCAATGCGAGCAATCTGGTCATGATGTCTTACCCTCACCTGTCTAAAATTCAATTTCCTCAAAAAATTCTCTGCCTTATCCACTATAGTCAATTTTTCTTTGGTGATCTCTTTCCCATAGGGAAACCGGGAAGCAAGGCAGGCAAAGGATGGTTTATCCCAGGTCTTAAGACCCATTTTCCTGGAAAAATAGCGAATATCTTCCTTGGTCATCATAGCCTCTTTCAGGGGACTTCGTATTTCCAGTTCCCTTAGAGCTTTGATTCCTGGTCTGTGATCGGACATATCTCCATAATTAGTGCCATCGACAACAAAATTTATGCCCTTGTTTTTCGCTATTTCTTTCATTTTCCCGAAAAGTTCGGCCTTGCAGTAGTAACATCTGTTCCATGGGTTCATTTTAAATTCTGGAATGTTTAACTCTTCAGACTGGATAGTTAGGTGTTCGACCCCATAATCCTTAGCTATTTCTTTAGCACACTCTAATTCTTCTTTAGGGTAAGTTTCAGAAATAGCAGAGACAGCTAAAACTTTCTTCTTCCCCAGTACCTCTGAGGCCATCTTCAATAGGAAACTACTGTCCACCCCACCGGAAAAGGCAACTACGCAAGAGTCCATCTCTTTTAATATTTTTCTTAAATTTTCTAACTTGTGAGAGTTATCCTCTTTCATAAAAATCACCTCCAAAAGGTAACCTTATTGATAGCATAAGGCAGAGGTTTTGTCAAGCACAAATCAAAAAAAAGGGGACAGGTACTTTTTTTCCGCTGATAGAAAAAGTAGCCTGTCCTCTTTTTTTTCTTGACAAAAGAGTCGTTTGATGATAATATTAGGATAGGCTAACTTTATTTGGTTATCCTAACTTTCTCCCGGAGGTGCGATTATGGACTTGAAATTGACTTCCCATATTGAAGATTATTTAGAGGCGATAATTATGCTCAACAAGAAAAAAAGGGTCGTTAGAGTGCGGGATATTAGCCGCAAGATGGGATTAAGTATGCCCAGCGTATGTGCGGCGATAAAAGTGCTCTGCCAAAAAGGATTGGTGAATCATGAGAAATACGGATACGTGGAGTTGACCAGGCAAGGAGAGAATTTGGGTGAGAGAATTTACGATAGCCATAAAATACTGATTAAGTTTTTGAAGGAGATATTGAATACAGATTCTAAGACTGCGGAGAAGGAAGCGTGCAAAATAGAACACGGTATCAGCGGTAATACAGTGAGAAGGCTAATAGCTTTTGTGAAATTTGTGGAGAGTTGTCCACATCCCGAAGGAGCAGACTGGTTAAATAGTTTCAATTATTTTTACAAATATGGAAAAAGACCAAAGGGCTATAAAGAGAAGAAATTAAAAGAAAGGAGTTAATTTTGGACTGTTCACTAAGTTATCGATAGCTTAATAACCTTGGCAGTTTAGAGAATGCCTGAATAGAGGTGAGTAAATTGGTGGTAGATTTAACCCGGATGAGACAAGGAGAAAAAGGAAGAGTCATAGATATTCAAGGAGGCTGGGGATTACTGAGGAAGTTGGAAGCTTTAGGCATAAAGCAGGGGACAGAGATCGTGAAAGTGAGTTCTCAGCTTATGCGTGGTCCTATAACCATAAGGGTGGGCAACACTCAGGTGGCTATTGGTTTTGGTATGGCACGGAGAATAATAGTGAAGCACAAGAAATAAGAGAATAGGTGTAATATGCGTAAAGTATTGTTGATGGGAAATCCCAATGTGGGTAAGAGTGTCGTCTTCTCCAGGTTGACCGGCGTCAACGTAATCTCTTCCAACTACCCGGGCACTACTGTCGAATACAGTAAGGGGTATATGAGGGTCGGTAATGAAAAAGTGGAAGTTATTGATGTGCCGGGAACGTATTCTCTTGAACCTACCTCAAAGGCTGAGCAGATTGCAGTAAAGATACTGCAAGATTCAATTGCCAGCCAGAACGATATTGTTGTCAACATTGTTGATGGCACGAATCTCGAACGTAACCTGAACCTTACCCTGCAATTGCTTAAGAAAAATATCCCGGTTATTGTGGATCTGAATTTCTGGGATGAGACAAAACATTTGGGTATTTCTATCAACGTTGGAGAACTGGAGAAAATTATTAATGTGCCTGTAGTTCCTACCTGCGCTGTGACCGGTGAGGGTATAAAAGAATTGGTCGATAGATTACCTGAGGCGAAGGCGATGAGTTACGATTACATGGAGGAAGAGAAGTGGCATGAGATAGGAAAGATCGTCGAGCGTGTGCAGAAAGTGAGACATCGCCACCATACTTTCTTAGAGAAGTTAGGCGATGCCTCGATAAGACCTGTCACCGGGATTCCCATTGCTCTGGGAGTCGTCTATATTGCCTTCAAACTTGTCAGATTTATTGGAGAAGGGCTCATCGGTTATGTCTTTGAACCAATGTTTGAAAAACTATGGGCGCCGCTGGTGATGAAGCTTTCTTCTATTTTAGGTTCTGGTGGGTTTATCCACGATATATTGATCGGGAAAATTTTTGAAGGGAAAGTAGAATTTTTTGCGTCCCTTGGTATTCTCACCACAGGACTTTTTGTGCCTTTTGCTGCCGTTCTTCCTTATGTGTTTGCTTTCTATTTACTGTTAAGCTTTCTTGAGGATTCTGGCTATCTTCCCCGTTTGGGCGTTCTGGCAGATAAGATGATGCACCAGGTAGGTCTCCATGGCTTAGGAATAATATCGATGATGCTCGGTTTGGGTTGTAATGTTCCCGGTGCTTTAGCTACAAGGGTAATGGAGACAAAAAGAGAAAGGTTTATCAGTGCCACCCTTATGGCTATAGCTGTCCCTTGTATGGCTCAGATAGCTATGATTGTTGGATTGGTCGGTAAATATGGAGCGAGGGCACTTATGCTTGTTTTTGGAACTCTATTTCTGGTGTGGCTAGCGATAGGGATTCTGATGAATCGTTTATTGAAAGGAGAGAGTCCGGAAATATTCGCGGAGATACCACCTTATCGAATTCCTTATTTTGGGGCGCTGACAAAGAAACTATGGATGCGTGTTAAAGGATTCTTGAAAGGGGCAATACCTTTTATGCTTTTAGGAGTATTTATTGTGAATATTTTGTATTCCCTGGGAATTGTAGATTTCTTAAGCAAGTTAGCAGGGCCGGTGATAAATGGTATCCTTGGGCTTCCCTCAGGTGCGATGGCTGCGTTAGTTGTTGGATTTTTGAGAAAAGATGTGGCTGTGGGCATGCTCGTTCCACTGGGGTTGACTTTAAAACAACTGGTAATCGCCAGTGTAGTGTTGGCCATGTATTTTCCCTGTGCAGCGACGTTCGCCGTATTGGTGAAAGAGTTAGGAATAAGAGATATGATAAAGTCAGCGGTAATTATGATATTTTCCGCAATTCTCGTCGGTGGCCTACTTAATTTTATTCTCTAAGAATTGCCCGCCTGAAATTTCTGGGAAATGTACTTGACATAGAAAGGGGCTTTTATTAGAATATAAATGAAAATGGTTATCAATACCATTAAGGAGGTGAACGAGAATGAAGAAAGCTTTGATTATTGCAGTGTTGCTTACTTTTGCTTTGGCAATGGTTGCTTTTGGGGCCTCAACTGTGGCGATAGTTCAGGGGAACGAGAAGGTATTGAAGGATTCTACGATTATTAACCCGAGATTTTTGGGTTATTCCCCCAAGAGTCCCGACAAAGCGCGTGGACCGCATCAATGGACCCTGGAGTACACTCCGGCAAGCATCAAGGAAGTTGAAAAAATGGTGCGTCAGGCAGTGAAGCTTGCTGGTGGATGGCCGGTGAAGAGAGGCGACACGGTATTTATCAAGTTCAATGCCAATAACGACCAATGGTATATGATATCTACCGGTCATGGGAATGCGCCTGACTTTACTGCCACAAACACGGATGGCCGAGTGGCAAGGGCAGTTGCACTCTTAGCCAAGGAATCGGGAGCCAAGAAGATATATATTGGCGAGGCTCCTGGACTATCAAATGCAATTCCCAACATGAGAGTATGGGGAGCTTACCTGGCGGAAGAGGACGCTGGAGTTGAGCTGGTCGACCTTGACCGTGTTCCTTACAGGTGGGTCAAAGCGCCGCATGCTTTATCGGCTAAGGAGTACGCTATACCTGCTGTGGTTTTGGATGCAGATGTAGTAATCAGTGTTGCACCTTTGAAGACCCACGGCTTTGCTGGTACTACTGCAGCCTTGAAAAATGTGGGCATAGGTATTGTTCCCAACAGTGTTTACGGCGCTCCCAAGACAGGATTGAACCACGAGAAGCTTGCCAGAACCATTGCTGATGTATGCGAGGTTGTGGACATTGATTACGCGGTGATAGGAGCCATATACGGTGGGGAAGGAAATGGACCGACGATGTGCGATGGTGTTTACCATGGCATAGTTATCGCCAGCAAGGATCCAGTGGCTGCCGATTCGGTTGGTACTGCTACCATGGGTCGTGTTCCTGAGAGGTATGGTTACCTGAGAGTTGCTGAGGAGATAGGTCTGGGGACATATAGGGACATCAATGTAGTGGGCAACACCATTGAAGAAGTGATGAAGGTCTATAAGGAACTTCCAGGCCATGGACCCGCCTCTTACGGAGAAGTCTGGGGCTGGTAAGTAGATGGTACCTGGGTTATGGGGGACAAGATAAAATTTTGTCCCCCATTTCAGGCGTTGTTGGTTTTAGGGGAGTAGAGAGAGGACTACTCCCCGTTTTTTTGTAAAAGTCTTGATAAAATAAATTGTAATTTTTGAAAAAAACAGTTGACAAGAAAGGTGAACTAAGGTAAAAATAGATGGAAACGGCTATCAATACCATTTAGGAGTGAAATGATGCCAGAAAGACGGCCTTGGTGGCACGTCAAGCTCAGAGCTTGGGGATATAGGGTAACTATTCCTCGAGACGCTGTCATTGAGCTCTTGAATTGGAGTAGAAAGCATCCCAGCGCAGAAGATATCTATTTTACGGTGCACAGAATCTATCCCGCAATCGGATTAACTACTGTGTATCGGACTTTGGAATTACTAGAACAGATGGCAATAATTCGCAAATTAGTTTTTGGTGACGGCCGCAGCCGCTACGAGATTTCAGATGGACCACGTTGGAGGTACCATCAGCATCTCTTCTGTACTAAATGTGGAAAAATAACGGACTATATGGATTTGGTTACTGAGGAGGACAAATTGCTCAAAAAAATTGGAGCAGTTCTGTCCAAGAAGTACAAATTCAGGATAAAAACGCATCAACTTCATTTCTACGGATTGTGCAAGAAATGTCGATGAACCTGAATAGGAGAGAAAGAGAATGGTCCCAATAGCTCCGGTAACAATTAAACTATATGGCGATTCCGTATTAAGAAGAAAATCTCGGGAAGTTAAAGAGATAGATGGAAATATCCTGAAACTTATAGACAATATGGCAAAGTTAATGTATCAGAATAAGGGTTTAGGACTGGCCGCACCGCAAGTGGGAATATTGAAGAGAGTTATAGTTGCCGACGTGGGAGATGGATTAGTTAGCCTGGTCAATCCCAGGATCCTCTGGCGTCAAGGTAAAGATACTATGCCCGAAGGATGCTTAAGTATACCGGGAATTAATCTGGAAATAAAACGTTCAAAGGAAGTGATAGTAGAAGGGCTAAACAGGGAAGGTGAGAAGGTTCAGTTAGGAGCAGTGGGATTACTGGCTCGTGTATTGCAGCACGAAATCGACCATCTGGATGGGATATTGATAATTGATCTTGTCCCCAAGAAAAAAATAAAGTCAATCAAGAAAGAACTAGATAAAATGAAAACAATGGCGCAGGAATAGAATGAAGACACAGTTTCGACATATTTTGGAAGAACTCCAACAGCACCTGCCTTATACAATTTTCAGTGTGGCTGTGGGAATGATGGCACTGGGAGCACTTACAGTACTGATTGAAGGGAATAAATTTCCGCAAGCCTCTCAGAATTTGTTCCATATTTTTCATCCTCTACATGTACTTTTCAGTGCGACTGCAACTACGGCGATGTTCTGGAGACACGATAAGAAAATACTTAAAGCAGTCTCCATCGGTTTTGCAGGCGCCGTGAGCCTTTGTGCTATCAGCGATATTTTTATTCCCTTTGTTGCTGGGTATCTCTTAGGTGTTAAGATGCACTTGCACATCTGTATTGTTGCTGATCCAATGATAGTTTTGCCTTTTGCATTTTTTGGAATATTTATGGGTTTTGTCTTACCTATGGCGGTAGAGAGTACAGTATTTTCTCATGCAGCCCACATCCTCATAAGCAGTATGGCCTCTATTTTTTATCTGGTCTCGTTCGGGCTGACGGAGTGGATTCCAGTTGTGGGAATGGTCTTCATATATATGGTTTTAGCAGTCATGATTCCCTGTTGCACCAGCGATATTATCTTTCCTTTATTGTTGGTTAAGAGGGCAGTTAAGGAAGGGCATACTTCAAAGGGGCCCTCTTAATCACCTCCACCGTTATTCCAGTATCCAGTCTACCACATCCCTCGCTTTCTCTAACAAGTTAACTTTCCAGTAGTCTCTCGATACGCCTCCATTTTTTCCATGGGTGGGATGGATCGAACCCAGAACCAATATAAGGACGGCTTCTCCCAAAAGCCGCAGGTAGCATAGCTCTTTATGGGTGCCCCGATTTATCGGGTCGGGTACGAGCCCCTGCACTACCGATAAAGAAGAGTTTCGCTATTCCTCCGTTCCCAAGCGAAACCAGACTGGAAGCATTTCCCTAGTTGAGTTTTTGGCTTGACATATATGACCCAGTATGTTAAAATCTACGTTAAATTGGGTTGGGGTTGGATTGGCTCAAAAAAACCGAGCTGGCTTGAAAGCCAAAGGAGGATCGCCGGTCCCGATGAAATTGAGATGACCGAGCGTAGCGAGGGAAAGGCGCGGGCGGAAGACGCTTGAGCGCCCAGGACGGCTGTTCCGACGAATAAGGAGGAACGAGCCAGCGACGTCCCGATTAATAAATCGGGACAGTCACCGACTGAAGGAGGTGAAAGAGATGTCTGTGGGCAAAAGGACGGGTCTCTGGTTAATCCCATTCGGTGTGGCTGAGATGTTCCTTATTAACCTCTATTTTGGGATCTTTGTAGCGGCTTTAGGTTTGGTAGTATTCATCTTTGCTAAGTAATGTTAACTATCCATTAATTTTAGAAAGGAGTGATTTTTAGATGAAAGAGTGCACAATGAAGACCTGGATGACTGCGTTGAGCCTTATTTTTTGTCCTGTTACTTTTCTTTACCTTGTGATTTACCCATTGATTGTTCCAGAGAGTCAAAACGCGGTATGGGCAGCTTTTGTGGCCATGCCCATATATTTCATTGTAGGAGCCAAGAGGGAAGATTTTCACAGATTTTTCTATAGTATGTTTGCGGGATTCTTCTGGGCATATATGTTCCTTCTCCCTCCAGGATGGCTGCTAAATCTATACGGGTGGAATATCTCCCCAGCTATGACAGGTAGTTTGGTTGTTTTAGTAGTGTGTGCGCCGTTTCTGCTAATGCATCTAGTTTGGGTGGCAAATTCTACCTGGCTGAACGTTTGCCCGATAATGTTCGGTACTGTTGCCAGTAGTTTTGCTACAGGAGGCCAGCGTCCTTTTGGCGTGGCTGTAGCTCTGACCTTAGGAATGCTTGTGGCTTTAGTCTGTGTAGAACTGACCAATGCGGCAGTGGGTAAACCTACTCTTGGGCAAGCTGCTTAAAAGAAGGAAACATCTTATAGATAGAATTTGGCCTGATTTCTTCAAAAGTTGATCCTCAATATGAAAGGGGCTCCGGTGACGTACAATTTTTTTCTTTTCTCCGGAGTCCCTTTTTTATGAAATTATCCAGTTTCCCTTCACCCTAACCCTCTCCCCAAAGGAGAGAGCATAAGAGGTGAAGAGTCGTGGGCTGGTGAGGCGAAAAGAATGGCAACAATCGTTACCTCCAAGGATAGAAAAGTAGAATTCGGTCAAGGTCTTCCCACGGTCATAATCGGAGAAAGAATAAATCCTACCGGAAAGAAAAGACTTTCTGAAGATTTTTCCCAGGGTAAGTTCGATGTTCTTGCCCGGGAGGCGCTTTCTCAAAAAGAGGCGGGAGCAGATATTCTTGATGTAAATGTGGCTGCCTCTGGCGTTGATGAGATTACCGTCTTGCCCAGGGCGGTGTTGAAGGTTCTGGAGATTTCCGGGTTGCCTGTTTGTATCGATTCATCCAATGCGGAAGCCCTGAAGAAGGCACTAGAAGTCTATCCTTATAAAGCTCTGGTAAATTCGGTGACAGGTCAGGAAAAATCATTGAACACTGTTTTGCCACTGGTAAAGAAGTTTGGGGCTTCTGTAGTGGGACTGGCTATGGATGATAGCGGGATTCCTAGAACAGCGGAGAGAAGATTCGATGCGGCAAAACGCATAATGAAGGCTGCTGCATCTTACGGTATTCCCAAAGAGGACGTTGTGATAGATTGTCTATGCTTAGCCCAGGCGGCAGAGACAGATTCGGCAGTAGTAACCCTGGAGGCTTTGGCAAGGATTTCCCGAGAGCTGGGCGTAGCCACGGTCTTAGGAGTAAGTAATATAAGTTTTGGCATGCCTCGTAGGAAAATTATTAATCTTTCCTTTTTAGCACAAGCCATTTCACAAGGGCTTAATGCTGCTATTATCGACCCCACTATTAAGGGAGTGGTGGAGACCATTCTTGCTTCCGATTTTCTGGCAGGAAGAGATTCCCATGGTAAGAGGTATTTAAAGCACTATGGGGAAAAAGAGAAAGCCAAAAAGGATTAAGAAGTGGAATTCTCCCGAAAGGGAGGGTTAATTTTGCTTTCGCAAGGAATCCAAGAAGAGAAATGAAGTTTACTATAAAGTTCAGTCCGATGGGTAAAAGAGTAACGGAGAAGAGACCCCGGCTCCTTTTGGATATTGCCAGAGGGGCAGGCGTGGGTTTGAAGTCCATTTGTGGAGGAAAAGGTAAGTGCGGGAAGTGCAGAGTGATGGTCAACCCGGCTAATGAGGCTACGGCAATAGAGAAGAAACTTTTCACTCAAGATGAGATAGACGAAGGTTACAGACTTGCTTGCCGCACCACCATAAGAGAAGATACACAAGTATATGTCCCCCCTTCATCCATAACCGAAGAGCAGAAATTGCAGATTTGGGGAAAGGAGATAGAAGTCAAACCATCCCCTCCTGTGAGAAAGTTTTTTCTCCGGCTTGCCCGGGCAAGTCTCTCGGATACAAGGTCCGATTTCCAGAGGATTAAACAGGAACTGAAGAGAAAATATAATGTTAAGGTTAACAGTGTAGATTCTAAAGTGTTGAACATTATTGGGCCGACTTTGAGAGACTGTAATTGGTCGATTACTGTGGTTGTAAGAGGAAGCGAAATAATCGGTGTTCAACCAGGAAACAGAACGAAGCAGAGCCTAGGCATAGCAATTGATCTGGGCACGAGCAGGATAGCTTTCTATTTAGTCGACTTGCCAACAGGTGAATCCATAAATATTTACGGGATTACAAATCCCCAGATTGCCTATGGCGAAGATGTTCTGTCCAGGATTAATTACGCAGGCAGTACCAGAGGAAATTTAGAGAAACTTAAAAGCGGAGTTCTCCAGGCAATTAATATGGCAATAGAGAAAATTTGTAAAGGAAGCAAAGTAGACGGTGGAGACATTGTGGAATCTACTCTCGTGGGCAATACTGCTATGCACCATATCTTTTTGGGCCTGCCTGTAAAACAACTGGGAATGGCTCCTTTTACCATGGCTATAAACCAACACCTGGAAATAAAAGCAAGGGAAGTCGGTTTGGAAATATCCCCTGGGGGATATACTTATTTTCCTCCTCCCATTGCAGGATTCGTTGGCTCTGACCATTTAGCTATGCTCATAGCCTCGGGAATCGAAAGGAAAAAAGGGAATCTAATAGCCATTGATATTGGGACCAATACCGAAATAGCATTGAAGACCAAAGAAAGGGTTATATCTTGTTCCTGTGCCTCAGGACCTGCTTTTGAAGGAGCACACATTAAACACGGGATGAGGGCAGCTTCTGGAGCGATAGAAAGAGTCAGTATCAGTTCAAAATCTTTGGCTGTTAATGTTACTACAATAGACGATAAATCCCCTGTAGGGATATGTGGCTCTGGAATTCTGGATGGTATTTCTGAGATGTTAAGGGTAGGGATTATCGACTCTTCAGGTAAGATAAATTCCGGATATAAAGGAGTGCGTAAGATTAAACGAGGGGAATCACTCGAATTCGTCCTGGCAGGAAAGGGGAAAAGAGAGATAACCATAACCCAACAGGATGTATCTGAAATCCAGCTCGCCAAGGGCGCTATAAGGTCAGGTATTGAAATACTCTTAGAAAAGGTCGGTCTAAAAACTCAGGATGTAAACCAAGTAATCGTCGGGGGCGCTTTTGGGACTTACATAGACCCATTGAAAGCAGTGAGAATTGGAATGTTTCCAGAAATAGATATCGGAAAATTCAACCAGGTAGGAAATGGAGCGGGAATAGGAGCAAAAGCAATTCTCATATCCCAAAAATTGCGTGAACAGGCTAATCAACTTGCAAAGAGAATAGAATATTTGGAACTGGCTACCCATTCCAATTTCTTGGAACATTTTTCAAGGGCTATCCGCTTTCCGAAAATGTAGGGGCTCAACATGTCGAAAAATATTTGGAGTCCACCTGAAAAGGTCTGGAGTCCTCCCGAGAGGGAGGTATTTACTTCCCCCCGATGAAATCGGGGGACTCCATTATAGGAAGGTCTAAATAATGCCGACTTATGAATATTACTGCTTAGATTGTGGTAATAAATTTGACATCTTTGCTACGCTATCAGAAAAAGAGAAAGGACTTAAGGCGAAATGTCCAGAGTGCAAAAGTAAAAGGACTTCTCAAGTCTTTGGCAAGATTTCCGTAATAACTCCAGGAAAAAGCAAAAGCTCCTCTTCAAGTTGCCCTCCAGTCTGTCCCCCAGGATGCTCCTGCCCGAATTAAAGGGGACAGGCAACTTTTTTAAAAAAGTACCTGTCCCCTTTTTTTGTCCCTTTTTTTACTTGACAAAAAATTTGGTCTATGCTATTATGCAAATAATTGCATATAAACATAACAAAGGAGGCTAAAATGGAACAGCCCGTAACTGATATGATAGCCGGTTATTTTCAGGCGCTTAGTCACCCCACAAGAATTGAAATTTTACAGCTTCTTAGGAGTAAGGGAGAGATGTGTGTATGTGAGATAGTGGACAGATTGAAAAAAGACCAGTCGAATGTATCAAGACATCTCAACGCACTTAGAGCGGCAGGAGTTGTAGAATTTCGCGGTAAAGGCGTAAGGTCGTTTTACAAAATGAAACATAAAGAGGTGGACAAGATTCTTGATACAGTCAAGTCCATTTTGCATGAGCAAGTAAAAGAAGGGCAAAAAGTTTTAGAGGCATTCTAATTTCTTAGAAGGAGAATTTGTATGTTCTTAGATTTAATCTTTGCTGGAGTAATAGCATTGAAAGGATATATTGCCGAGCATGTCATAACCTGTCTTGTGCCGGCTTTTCTCTTAGCTGGGGCAATGGTTAGTTTCATCTCCAGGGAGACAATTATCAAGTATTTGGGTTATGTTGCCAACAAAATAAAGTCATTTGCCTTGGCAAGCATAGGTAGCTTCTTCCTGGCTGCCTGTTCCTGTACGGTAATTCCTGTGGCCAGCGGGTTATATTATCGGGGAAGCGGAATCGGTCCTGCCTTTATTCTTTTATGGGTAGCTCCCGCAGCAAATGTTCTGGCGCTTTTATACACGGGTGCGATTTTAGGTTACGACATGGTAGGTTCCAGAATTATCTCAGCGATTCTTATGGCATTTGTCGTGGGAGTGATTATGAATTCTGTTTTCAGAAAGAGCGAAGAAAAAAGAATGATTAATAACAGCGATAACCCGAAGGGAAAAATAATCGGGTCAGGTGACCTTATCCTGATGCTTTTGATCTTGGTAACGCTGCTTTCGCCCAATTACCTGATAAGAAAGGGCCCCTATGGCCATAAAGTTATTGTCTGGGCAGTATCGACTATGATAATGATTATTTACGCTCTGAGAGTAAAGTCAAAAGATGAATTAAGAAATTGGCTGCGCGAGAGCTTCTTTTTTGTAAGAATAATATTTCCTTTACTTCTTTTAGGTGTTTTTATCGTGGGTATTATCGGAAAGATTTTACCGCAAGAGTGGATTCAGAACTATTTGGGAGGCTCGTCTTTAGGTGCTTCTTTCCTGGCAACTCTAATTGGAGCGGTAAGTTATTTTGCCACTATGACCGAGGCGCCTTTTGTGGATACTTTGATGAAACTGGGCATGGGGAAAGGTCCGGCTCTGGCATTATTATTAACTGGTCCGGGAATTAGCCTTCCTAACTGGCTGGCAATAGCCAGAGTGTTTGGTGCCAAAAAGGCAATTTGCTATGTGTTGACGATAATTTTGTTGGGAACTTTAGTGGGTTGGTTTTTCGGAAAATTCGTATTCTAAAAGTTGAAAAGGAGGAAGAACAATGAAGATTGAAGTTGCAGGTCCGGGATGTTTCAGGTGCGTAGAAACAGAGAAAAATGTGAATGAAGCACTTAAACAATTGGGTATTAATGCCGAAGTTACTCATATCCACGATATGAGTGAAATAACAAAAAGAGGAGTAATGTTTACTCCTGCAGTAATTGTAGACGGGCAGATTAAGATTTCGGGCAAGATTCCCACGGTAGAGGAGATAAAAAAGATTTTGTCTTCTGACAAGTAAGCAAAGGAGGAAACATAAATGGGGTCTATTAGTTTAACCTTGGATGATGAACAAAAGATGTGGCTTGAGCAGATTATCTTAGACAAAGATAAAGAGGAAGCCTACAAATTCCTAAAGAAATGTATCTACGATAAAATCAAAGCTCAAGAAAAAAGCCATTGTAAGCCAACATTTTGATTTAGAATTTGAAAATAAGGAAATCTAAAATGGTAATGGCTACAAACAAGAAAAAACAGATATTATTTTTAGTAGCAGTAATTGTGCTTTATGCTTTGGCTATTTGCTATGTGGCAGTCAATGATTTATCTTGGTCGGGGATGTTTAAGGCAGGACTGCTGCAGCCTAAAGGGATAACCGGGCTTGAGGCAAGAGTAAAAGAGATAGATAATCCCCCATTATGGAATATTCCTCTTGTTATCTGGTATATTGTCATAAAAGGAGCAGCTCTTTTGGTGGAACTATTGCCTTATTGGCTTATCGGTATGCTCATCGCTGGAAGCTTAGCAGTGTTTGTATCTTGGGAAGCGGTAAGAAAGAAAATGGGCTATGGGGGGTTCAAGGCAAATCTTATGGCAACTGCCGCTGGAAGCATTGTCCCTATTTGTTCCTGTGGGATAGTTCCTGTTTTAATAGGGATGCTTGAAGCAGGAATTCCTTTAGGCCCGAGCCTTGCCTTTTTGATTTCTGCCCCTATGCTTAATATTCCTACTGTATTTTTGACTGCCGGGCTATTAGGCAATAAATTTGCCGTGGGGCGTATCATTGGCGTATTTGCTATTGCTATGATCGTGGGCACAACAGTTGCTTGGTGGCAGAAAAGAGGCGGATTGAAACATCTGATAAAGATATATGTTAAACCTAATCTTTCACCCGATGTGCAGAAATTTTCTTACCAGATAGGCATAAAATTAGCTACTAAACCAGAAGGTATTACCTTAGAAGAGGCAGGGAGAGAAAACTTAGATAAACTAAAAGAGTTAGATGAGGCGGGCCTTATAGAACAAATTGAGGAAGGCAAATGGAGGCTTGTCAATCGGGATATGTCAGCGCATCAGAATGCCTGTTTTGTTTTGCCCCAGGGCGAGGAAAACTTAACTTTTAGACATAAAATTATTAAGACCTTGAAGGTCTCCTGGGATTTATTCCTGCAGTTAAATTATTATCTTGTTCTCGCAGTTCTAATTGCCGGCGCAATCAGGGTATTAGTTCCGACAAGTATAATTGTCAATTTTGTTGGCGGTAAGGCTCTTAATTCAGTGCTCGTTGCTTCATTTGTTGCTGTTTTGGCTTATGTATGCACATATGTTGAAGTGCCAACAGCGATGGCTCTAATCGCTAAAGGAATGGGACCGGGAGCAACCCTGACTTATCTGTTGGGGGGACCGGGATTAAGCCTTCCCTCGATAATGATGCTCTCAGCCGCATTTCGTAAGAAACTCTTAGCTTTATACGTGGGTTTAAGTTTCATTGGCTGTGTGGTTGCCGGGTATGTATTTAATTTATTTTAAAACTTAGAAGAGGTAAACTTTAATGAGAAAAAATGAAATTAAAAAAGAAGTAAAAAAAAGATATGGACAACTTGCGAAGGAAAGTTCTTCTTGTTGTCCCGATTACAGTTGTTGCGATATCGGCTATAGCGTTGAGGAAATTAAGGATTTGCCCGTTGATATAACGGAGTTTTCGCTGGGCTGCGGCAATCCTGGTGCCCTGGCAGATATCAGAAAGGGTGAAACTATCCTTGATATAGGCTCGGGCGGAGGTTTGGATGTATTCCTTGCTTCCCGAAAAGTTGGCCCTGAAGGCAAAGTCATAGGCTTAGATATGACCGAGCAGATGGTTGAAAAAGCCAGACAGAATGCTAAAAAGGGGAATTATAACAATGTTGAATTTAAGTTAGGAGAAGTAGAAGATATTCCGGTAAAAGACAATTCAATAGATTTAGTTATGAGTAACTGCGTTATTAACCTTGTCCCGGATAAGGAAAAGGCATATCGAGAAATATATAGAATTCTAAAGCCAAGTGGAAGATTCGTTATTTCTGACGTGGTGACTGAGAAGGAGTTGGATGAGGTTATAAGAAATAATCCGGAGAAATTAGTTGCGTGTGTTGGTGGGGCGCTTACGGAAAAGGAGTATATTGGGGCAATCAAAAAATCTGGTTTTAAAAACGTAAAGATTCTTAAAAAAAGTTCCATGATAATAAGCGGGGTTAAAGTATTGAGTGAAACCGTAAGAGGCGAAAAGAGGTAATCGATTATGTCAGAACAAAAAACAGTAAAAATCTTTACAATGGAGCAACCGTTCCCCTGCGGGCCGCAATCAACTTGCTGCGGGCCGATAGGGCAAAGTGAAGAAGAAATAACGTCTTTAAAAAATGGGATAGAAAAACTCGGAATTGATGTAGAAATTTGCGATATCAGGAAAATGAAGAACTTACAGGAAGTTCCACAAGTGTTCAGACTATTTCGTACATTTGGACCTCAGGCTATTCCCGTAATAACCGTGGGTGATGAAGTTGCCTGTATGGGGCAGTCGGAAACTGATGAAATCATATCAGCCATAAAAAGCAAGTTATGATAGGAGGTCAATATGCCCACATACGAATATTTTTGCCAGGACTGTGAGAAAAAATTTGATATGAAAGCGACTATTCAAGAAAAGGAAAAAGGGCTAAAGGTGAACTGTCCAGAGTGTGGTAGCAACAAAACAGTTCGAGTCTTTGGAAACTTCTTTACCTTTTCTAAAGGCGGTGAAACTGATTCTGGCGGTGGTTGTGCTCCAACTCCCGGGTGTTGCGTATAAAGATGAAAAAGAGACGGGTTTTATTTTTGTGTACAAGTAATTCTTGTAGAAGTCAAATGGCAGAAGGATTGTTGAGGCATCTGGCAGGGGACGCGTTTGAAGTCTTCAGTGCAGGAGTTAAACCGAAGCAGGTAAATTCGTTGACTATGAAAGTGATGGATGAGATTGGGATAGATATTTCAAAACAAAGGTCAAAATCAGCGAATGAATTCTTGGGCCAGAATTTCGATTATGTCATTACGGTATGTGGCAAAGCCAAGGAGGCCTGTGCGGTCTTCCCTGGCAGATATCAAAAGTTGCACTGGAATTTAGAAGACCCTGTGGACGCTAAAGGAACAGAAGAGGAAAAACTTCTCATCTTTAGAAAGGTAAGAAATCAGATTAAAGAAAATATCCTGAAATTCCTGAATTTGTCTAAAGATACAGCAAAATTGAAATGTCCCCTTTGTGGGTATATTCAGGAAGTAATTATTCCTCAAAATTCCTGCCTCCATTTCTATGAATGCAAGACATGCCATAGAACGATTAGCCCCGCCCCGGGTAGTTGCTGTGTCATTTGTGCCTATTCGGATAAAACTTGTCAGGTTCCTATGAATCGTAACTACTCCCAATAACGCTCCGTTGGGTCGGAGCTGCTCCTGGTCATCTCTAATATATTACTTGACAAAATGGCTATATGGTTGATAAAATTGTTGTAATTATCGTCTAAAAAGGAGCATTTAATGCCGATTGCAGACCACAAAAAATGCACGGGTTGCCATATTTGCGAGATAATTTGCTCGGTTCACCATCATAAAACTATGAATACCAAATTGGCTATGGTGAAGGTAAATAGCAACTGGCCCTGGGAGGATAAGGTAACTATCTGCAGACAGTGCAAAAAGCCAAAGTGCGTGGAAGCCTGCGAGTACGATGCCATTGAAAGAGTTGACGGCTATTTAAGAATTAACCAGGATAAATGTACTGCCTGTCTTGAGTGCGTTAAGGCATGTCCCTTTGACGGGGTGGTGGTTAATGAGATGACTCAGAAGCCCATTCTCTGTGACACGTGTGAAGGAGAATACCTGTGCGTTAAGTGGTGTCCGGCGAAAGTATTCACTAAAGCGTAAGGAGCAAATTTCTGATGAGTAATGATAAGTATTTTGGTTATGCGGGAAAGGTTCTCACCGTAGACTTGAGTTCCCCTGACTATGCTGTTGAGGACACTCCTTTTGACCTGATTATAAACTTTATGGGAGGCAAGGGATTCGGAGCAAAGATTCTTTATGACGGGCTGAAGCCCGGCTGTGACCCCTTATCTCCGGATAACATCATGGTTATGGCTACCGGGCCACTAACCGGGACCTTAATGCCGGCAAGCGGTCACATTACGCTCAGTACCAAGAGTCCGTTGACCGGCATCTGGCTTGATTCCCATTGCGGCGGATTTTTTGGGCCGGAGCTTAAGATGGCCGGTTATGATGCCATAATAATCAAGGGAAAGGCGAAGAAGCCGACTGTACTGGTGGTTAAGGATGACAAGATTTCCTTTGAGGACGGCAAAGAGCTGTGGGGCAAGTTAACCTTTGAGACGCAGGATTTGCTGCGGCAGAAACACGGAGAAGATTGCCAGTTTATGACCATTGGTCCGGCGGGAGAGAGGAAAGCCAGGTTTGCCAATATAGTATCTGGAGGTAGATGTTTTGGCAGGGGTGGCTCAGGAGCAGTAATGGGCTCAAAAAACCTTAAAGCTATTGTGGTAAAGGGAACCAAGAATCTGGATATCTACGACCTTGACGGTTTTATGAGGATGTGTAGAGAAGCCTATAATGAATTAACGGTCAGCCCCGATACGGGAGGCGGAAGACCTAAGTACGGGACAAATTCCATCTATTCATTTATGATTGAAGCGGGAACCCATCCCATCAAGAATTTTCAAACCGGTGTATTTGAAGCGGTAAAGGAATGTAATGAAGACGTGCTTGACAAGAAGTACTATAAGAGGCACATAGCCTGTTTTTCCTGCCCGATAAATTGCAGCAAGGCTTCCCGCGTAGACGATGGTAAATATAAAGGAAAGTTTACAGAGGGTCCGGAATATGAGAATATGTGGAGTCTGGGCGCTCAATGTGGCAATAGCAACATTGGCTCGATAATTTATGGCGAACATCTCTGCGATGAATATGGTTTGGATGCCATCTCTGCAGGAAATGTGATTGGCTTCACCATGGAATGCTTCGAAAAGGGAATCCTTACAGAGAAGCAGATTGGATTTCGGGCAAATTTTGGAAACGATGATGCAGTAATAAAATCTATTGAATTGATGGCTAAGGGCGAAGGTGTAGGAGAATTGATGAGCCAGGGTGTTCGCCAGATGTCTAAGGAGCTGGGTAAAGGCACAGAGAAATTTGCCATGCATGTTAAAGGAATGGAATTGCCTGCCTATGATCCCCGAGGCGCTTTTGGAATGGGCCTTGCCTATGCGACCAGTGACCGAGGCGCATGCCACCTGAGGGCGTGGACATTAGGAGCTGAGGTATTAGATGTCCAGGAGAGAATGGATCCTTTTGCCACAGAATTTAAGGCTGAGCTGGTAAAAAATCAGCAAGACTATTTTGCCGTTATCCAATCGGCAGTTGTCTGTCTATTTCTGAATTTCGGACTGACTCAGCGCCAGATAACCAGGTGCATTCAGAGCCTCACGGGAATAAAAGAATGGAAGATGACAGAGGATATTCTCAAGATTGGCGAAAGAATATATAATTTGACAAGGTTATTCTCAATGAGGGAAGGAATTTCAAGAAAAGATGACACCCTTCCCGAAAGGTTACTTAAAGACCCTGTCCAGGAGGGACCGACAAAAGGTGTTGTGGTTGACCTGGATACAATGTTAGAAGAGTATTATCTGATCAGGCACTGGGATAAGGAAGGCAGACCCTCCAAGGATAAACTTACTGAACTCGGACTTGAGAAATACGCGGTTCAAAAATGAGAGTAAAAATTAAAGCCAAATTTTTTGCTATGCCCAGAGATTATCAAGGCGAAAGAGAATTGGAAATGGAAGTCAGCGAGGACTTCCAGCAGGCTCTGGAAGAGATAGATTTGAAAACCAAAATTGGAATAAAGGAGAAACTGGACAAAAGATTCGTGATCCTCATAAATGGAAGAAATTACAAAAAGGTCTTAGAAAATAGGGATAAACTGGAAGAAGGGGATAGGTTAGCATTCGTTCCATTCTTAGGAGGGGGGTAGAATAAAATGGCAGATAAAATCTTCAGGCCAGAAGGTGTTTACGCGGCGATGCTTACGCCATTTGATGAGAAAGGAAAAGTAAATGGTACAGTCCTGAGGAAGATCATAGACTTTCTGATAGAGAAAGGGATAGACGGGTTATATCCGGTAAGTAGCGTGGGAGAGTTTGTGCATCTTACTCATGAAGAGAATATGGAAATAATGGACATATGCGTTGATCAGGCAAAAGGAAGGGTTCCCGTTGTTCCCGGGGTGAGTGCTTCCTGTGCCGAAAAGGCTCTGATTTTGGCCAGGCATGCGGAAAAAATAGGCTGTAATGCGGTGGTGGCTTGCGCGCCTTACTATTTCACTGTCTCCCAGGAAATTGTAGAGAAGCATTTTGAAATTATCGCTGATTCCATTAGCATCCCCCTTGTGCTGTACAATATTCCTTTTGCGGCTAACAAAATAACCTATGACGTGGTGAAAAGACTGAGCCGGCGAGAAAATGTAGTCGCCTTGAAAGATAGTAGCGGGAGTATGGTGGACATAGTCCACTTCATGGACAAAATAAGAATAATCGGTGAAGACCTGACCCTTCTATTAGGGAGAGAGGACATATTCTTTCCCGGGCTTATGATGGGTGCCAAGGGATGTATGGTAGCTGCAGGATGTATCGTTCCGGAAATTTTGAAACGAATGCATAAGTGTTTTAAGGAAGGTAACTACGACGAGGCGAGAGAACTCCAATTCTCCATACTGATTCTTTTGCGGGCGATGTGGTCTCTCACTATGCCCATAGGTTTCAAAGCGGCTATGGAACTTAGAGGATTTCCCATGGGTCCGTTCAAGCAGCCACTATCCGATGCCGAACAGTATACCTATCAAATTACGAAAAGCAGAATTGAGAGAATAATGACGCCGCTTTTGGAAAAGATTGAGAAACTGGAGAAGAAGGAGAAGGCAACCGCCTGAAATATGGGAGAATCCGAATACCAAGAAATTGTAGAAGCCGTTCTCGTCGGAGACGTTGAAAAAACCAAATCTTTAACCCGGGAAATGCTGGCGCAGGGTATTCGTGCGCACGATTTGATTGAAAAGGGATTGATGGAGGGTATGAATTTAGTGGGAGATAAGTTCGAGAAAAGGGAGTATTTTCTTCCCGACCTCCTGGTGGCCGCAGAGGCGGTAAAACGGGCCACAGAGATCATAAAGCCTCATCTCAAAGGGGACATAGGGAGAGGCACGGTGGTTATCGGCACGGTAAGCGGCGATATCCACGACCTGGGCAAGAATTTGGTGGCATCTACTCTTGAGGCTTCTGGCTTCAAAGTTGTGGATCTGGGAGTCGACGTCCCCCCTGAAAAATTCATAAACGCGGTAAAAGAAGAAAAGGCGAATATATTGGCAATATCTGCCTTAATCACGACCACTATGCTGGGCATGAAAGATGTTATAGAAATGCTGGCGAAAAGTGGCACCAGAAAAGCGGTTAAGGTGATGGTGGGTGGCGCACCCCTTGACGAGGAGTTTGCCAGGAGAATCGGTGCCGATAGATATGCGCGGACTTCCCGGGACGCAGCAAGAAAAGCTCTGGAATTGGTAAGTGGCTGAGATGACTTCCCGAGAGAGAGTATTAAAAGCCATAGAACATAGAGAACCCGACAGGGTTCCCGTAGATTTTGGCAATCGCTGCTGGACTATAGTGAACGCTCCTCCCTATGGATACAAGGCCCTCTGCGAGTACTTAGACATTTCCGATTATCCCCCACCTAAAATCGTATATCTTATGAACATTGTGGTTAATGTTGACGAAAGGATACTGGGAAAATTTAATGCCGATATAAGAAATTTGGGCAGTGGCGGGCTGGGAGTGGAGAGGCTTGCCGACGGCACCCTGAGAGACTTAGATAATCATGGGATCATATATAAACCTGCCGGGCCATATTTTTCCGTTCCCGATACACTTGCTCCACTCAGAGACGCAATTTCAGAGAAGGATATTGAGGAGTATCGGTTCTGGTCAGACTATAAAAATCCCGTATATGTGAAAGGAAAAGAGGAAGAAGCAAAACATCTTCACCAGCATACGGATTACGCGATATCTACCTGGGTTCCCAATGTTTTTCACCGCTATGCTTTCGTGCGGGGATTCAATAATTTTATGCTGGATATGAGAATAAACGTTAACTTTTTCGAAGCGCTGGCAAGAAAGATTCTGGAAGCTTCCCGGGCTTTTGTGCAGGAGTTTCTCGGCAGGGTGGGAGAGTACATAGACATAGTCTGTATTGGCGATGATATGGGCACGCAGAGCCAGCCTTTTATGTCTGTTGAGGATTTCCGAAAACATATTAAACCTTACTGGGCAGAACTCATCAAAGAGATAAAGAAATATACGGAGGCAAAGATTCTCCTCCACTGTTGCGGTTCGATCTATCCGTTGATAAATGATATAATCGAAATGGGCTTCGATGTTCTCAATCCTATTCAGCCCCTGGCTTATCAGATGGAACCAGAGAGGCTTAAGAAANNGAGGCTTAAGAAAGATTTCGGGGATAGAATAAGCTTTCTGGGAGGAATAGATATTCAAAGGCTTCTTCCTTTCGGCACTCCTGAGGAAGTCAAACAAGGGGTGAGGAAAGCGATTGAGGTACTCGCCCCCGGTGGCGGCTACATTCTTGCTCCCTCACACAATATAGAACCGGATACGCCCCCGGAGAACGTTGTGGCAATGTATGAGGCAGCTAACGAGTTCGGGACTTATCCAATTAAAGGGAGTTGATTCTGTTAAATAAAAGGCAAGTTTGGACCTTTAGTCTTTTCTAGTGCTCTCCTTTCAATAAGGGAGAGCTTTTTTGTTAATTCACTTTTGGGGAGGAAGAAATTGAAAAAAGACCTTATTTCAATTCTGGATTTGACTGCGGACGAGATAGTAAAGATCCTTCTTTCTGCACAGGAACTGAAGAAGAGAAAAGAGCCCAGAACCACCCTGAAAGGGAAGGTTCTGGGAATGGTCTTTCAAAAACCTTCTACGAGAACCAGGGTATCCTTCGAAGTGGCGATGTACCAATTGGGAGGTTACGCACTATTTTTGAACGTACAGGACCTCCAGTTAAGTCGGGGAGAAGCGATAGGGGATACGGCAAAGACTCTTTCCCGCTATGTTGACGGCATGGTAGTGAGAGCGTATGAGCATCAGGACGTGGTGGAACTGGCAAAGGAGTCTACTATTCCCGTAGTGAATGGATTGAGTGATCTGTTGCATCCCTGTCAGGTATTGGCAGATATATTTACCATTGCCGAGAAGAAAGGAATAGTTTCGCGACTATCTTCCCAAGAATTATCCCGGATAGAAGTTGCCTTTGTCGGAGATGGCAACAATATAGCCAATTCCTGGATCAATGGGGCAGCAATTCTGGGAATGAAATTAGCTGTGTGCACTCCGCCGGGATATGAGCCGGATGAGAAAGTTCTGGGAGAAGGAATAAAATTGGCGAAAACTACCGGGGCAGATATTAAAGTCTCGCACGAGCCGGACAAGGCAGTCAGGGAAGCCGATGTTATTTATACCGATGTCTGGGTAAGTATGGGCAGAGAAAAGGAGAAAGACAAAAGACTGAAGGCATTCAAGCCCTATCAGGTTAACCGACCACTTGTGAGTAAAGCGAAGAAGGATGTCCTGGTTATGCACTGTCTTCCCGCCCACAGAGGAGAAGAGATAACCGATGAAGTGCTCGACGGGCCAAATTCGGTTGTTTTTGACCAGGCGGAGAATAGGCTCCACGTGCAGAAGGCAATATTGGAATTTCTGTTAGGATAGATTAACGGATAGAACATATGCTCGGGATTTGGTTCACTCGCTGACAATTTTTTGCTCTTTGAGCA
>JABAOC010004914.1_pt5 | contig 33035 bp, 45 predicted proteins | sample 7062161 | NCBI WGS metagenome assembly JABAOC01 (sample SAMN14538625, study PRJNA623070) | marine sediment metagenome | biome: marine biome [ENVO:00000428]; feature: marine pelagic biome [ENVO:01000023]; material: deep marine sediment [ENVO:00002113] | place: India: Gulf of Khambhat ... | reverse complement strand
ATTTTGCTTTACTATAATTTCCGGCAGGTCGTCGGGAATACTTGCCAGATGCATCGGCGTCCTAACATCCTGCCTATAATCGCATTTTACGCACCACAGTCCTGAGAACTTTCGCTCGATCGTCGAGCATAACGCCGGGCCGCTCATAGACAGCGCCTGTTCTATTTTCTTATTTGTTTCATCGACCGAATAGCCGGGATAGTTCATGCTGATTTCATGGCATTTATTAGCGCCGTCCTTACATCTTCCGACAATTGAAAGGGCTGTATACCACTCAGGCTCTGATAATGTTTGAGAGTCATTACGGCAATGCTTTAACCAAAGGCATCGGTCTAAAAGAATATTGGCGTCGACTTCGGGATAATTGTTATTATCTTTTTGCGGCTGCCCCGTCTTCATATCGAAAATCCGGGCTTCCTGCTGTTCCGGCAGATATTGCTCGAATTCGCTCGGATCATAACGACAATTCCTGGGATCGTTATAAAAGCCTACATCTTTCGGTTCTTTAAATTTACCGTTCTTGGTCCCCGGAATTCTCAGAACTCGCGCAAGCTCAGCGGTATTATCTAGCTGCCAGCCATTTAAAACGGCTGAATCGATCAATAGAGATTGCCACCGATTAAGTAAGGACTTCGCTTCTCTCCGTTCCTTTTCAGTATCAAAATACCACGGTTCCTTAAACAACCACCAGGGTTGTAATCCACCGCCGCTATCGACGATTAGCGACGGCTTTAAAGGCATTTCATCAAGAAGCTTAAGGCCGCTTTCTAAATCAGGCAGATTATTTTTTTTATGAACACCGTGCGCCATGTCAAGATCAAACCAAAAGCCGGGAATAGCGATTATATCCTTTTCACCGCCTCTTTTCGGAAATGGTAATTCATCAAATCTAAGTCCGCACCCGATATATATATCTGTTTTATTTACAGAAAATTGCCCGGCTTTTTCTGCATCGTCAAACCAGGACGATTTTTTTCCATTTGCTTGCCAGACAAGGATTTTACCTTTTTCGATGTCTGGAAAAAGTAGTTCAATAAATTTTATTGATATTGACATATATATAATTTAATGCCCCCTTTTCAGGGGGCAAAAGATTATTATTCTATGCCGTCGGCTTCGATGTCTCTCTGTTCAAGTTTAACTGCCTCGAACGCCTGCCTCATTCCATTCTTGCCGAAAACAAGTTCTTCGATGTGTTTCCGTTCCTGCTCGTTGAGCAATTTCACATTGCCATTTTCATCCTTGGCAACTCTGAAAACCGCTCTCGAATATTCGGGGACGCCGGCGCCCTTAACCGATTCAAGGCTGATTTCGGTTATTACATCGTGATACATCAGGCTTTTCCGCGCCAGGCCGAGCGTATAATTGGAAATTGCCTTGAGGCTTGTCGGTGGCAGGCTTATTGCATACGGGATTGAATCTCCCGGCAGTAGCGGAAAGATAAACTGCCGGTTCTGGCAGGCTTTGCCCTTGCCGCCCCTAGGATCTGAACCGAATTGATTTTTCGGACAGTCCTTGCACTTACCACCGGGAATACCTACGCCGGAAATCCCATCGTCCGAAGTGCAGTCCGGGGGAACGTTTTCGCCGCTGTATGGCTCGTTCCAGAATGCATTATTGCGCCGGTCTTTTTTGTAGAGCAAAATACATTCGATCCTTGCCATCGGCTCTTCGCCCTCGATCGACGGGACTGAAAAAGAAAGCCCACCGCCTGAAGGGATTTTAATCCGATCTAGGTCCAGCGGTGAAAACTCTTCACCGACATTCCGCTTCATGATCTCGGCTTGCCGGCCCGATGAATCCCCGAATATCGGATACTGGGATTCGATCTTTACTAATGCTTCTTTGTTCTTTGCCATTTGGTTGCCTCCTTTGTGCTATGTTATTGGCTATCCCTGCCTTTTAGGGAATACTTTTCGCTGACTTTTAATAGGCCCTTCAGTTGATGTGGGATTACTTCATCTAGCTCGACAATATCTTGTAGATCTTGTTCCTTTTGTATTTGCTGTTCTTTGAAGTAAGCTCCTAGAGCGGCACTACTAAAAGTATCATCTGTGAAATCTTCGAGTTTGATCTCTCTGAGAATTTCGATTATTTTCTTTTTATTCTCAGAATGCTTTTCCTCGTCTTCAGATTTTTTTACGGCATTACTTGCGTAAACTTTTCTTTCGACGAAGACTGTCATTCCTTCGATGCCGGGAATATTCTGAATTTTATTATCAACAAAAATTTTTAAAAGCTCTCCGAGCTGATCACCGTCGCCGACAAGCTTTTTCAATTCTTTATTGATTTCCTTAATTTCTTGTTCTTTTTTTCGCTTTTTCCGGGTAAGACTCACAAATTTTTTAAGCATTCTCCGTGAGCCTTTGATCTTGTCGAATTGGTCAAAAGTTAACTGTGACATTTGTTTTCTCCCTCAGTTTTTGCAGCAGAGCATCGATAACGTTCTGCTTGTTGATTTGCGCCCGGCGAACAGTAACATCTTTTGTTCCACGGGTCAATAAATGATAAAACGTAACCGGCTTGGTTTGTCCCGGCCTCAGAATCCGCCTATAAGATTGTTCAAAATCGCCCGGGCTAATCAGCCCCGTCGAATAATATATACCATACCGTGCCCGGGTGCAATCTATTCCTAGCGAACCAGAGCGTGTTTGAACACCGATGATTCTACCATCCTCAAATTGAACGGGATTGCCCTCCCAGTAAGCCCGATCATAGACGAATTTCTTCGCCTCCGGCCTGCCGGATATTTCTTCATACTTGCGGGCAGCTCTTTGAGCTACCCGCCTAATAGCATCCATATCACCATTAAAAAACCCGAAAACGACTATCGGCTCATGAGGCCCGATGTCGTCGATCAACTGTTCAAGATTTTCGGCCTTTACCCTGCTAACTATCTTTTCCTCATCTGAAAATTCATCGACGATTGTACCGCCGGTTATTTGAATAAGTCGAATTAACTTAACGGCTCCATTCGCTGCGGTGACTCGACCATCGGCGATTTCAGCGACTAGATGTTCCTCCATTTCCTTATAAATATTCTTCGCCGATGGTTCAAGGTCGAATTTGATTTCGATGTGCTGTTCTTCGGGTAGATCAAGGTGCGATGAATCGCAGAAGTAAGTTACGGGGCTGATGTGGGCGATTAAGTCATCAATATTAATAGTCTCGATTACCCCGCCCCATTCATTAAGAACTGCGTATTTTCTTTTAAATCTGGCGTAACTTGTCCCGAGACATTTTTTATCGATAAATCGATATTGAGCGTAAGCATCGAGATGATTATTGTGAAAAACGGTCCCGGTTAAGCCTCTTTTTCTATGAACACGCCTTTCTAGTTGGGACATGAAAAGAGATGTTCCGCCACCAGGAGCTTTGATTTTATGAATTTCATCTAAATTGACAGACCAATTATGATCAACAGTTTTTAATAGATAGTCCTGAATCTGTCGTTTTCCTGTGGGCTTTTTACCTGGGGCTTGCTTTCTCGGTCTTCGACATGCGACAGCATCATAGTTCATCACGAATACAGTCTGATAACTAAGTTCTCGGTTGGCTTCGACTTCGCTGCGAAGGATTTCTAGGCGATCTAACAATGTTCCTTCCCCGAGTTCCACAACATTAAGATACCCGGTCGAATGCTTTTCGATTTGAGATTTCCAGACTGGTACGACATATTTCGGTGCAAAGACCAGATTATATCTCGTTTTTGCATTGATTATGAGGCCGATATCGACAAGGGTCTTTCCAGATCCCATTCCCATAGCCATCATGCCGCCGGGTAAAGCCTTTAATTTATTAAAGGCTTCTATCTGCTGGCGACGTGGCTCGGTGATTATGCCGGGGATTTTAGGCATTAGGTTTTAAATTCTTCACAAACAATTTGCCCTTTTTCGTCTTCGGCAAAGGTTATCATAATTCCAGGCTCGGTCTTTCCGCAGGCATCACACTTGTAAGACCACTCGGTCGGAACAATAGAATATTCAAACCTCATATCTTTTATCGTTCGATTTTCTTTATCGATTTCACTGCCGGTAAAGCCTTTAATTTCTCCCGGCACAAAATCATGGACAACCATAGTCATTACTCCTCCGCACTCGGGGCAGATTCTTTCCGACTTTTGCTTCAATTTTTTCTCAGGATCGACTCCGACTCCTATGCATCCACACATTATTTATTGCTTCCTTAAAAAATTCCCCGGCCCTGCCATGCACGAAAACTGAGGGCGGGTTTTCGTACTGAAACGAGCGGGACTCGTTCCTTGTTCGGCAGGGCCGGGAAGCTTCATTTGCGCTGATATGGATGGTCTTTTTGACGCCCTCATAGTAGGTGACTTTATATCTTACTAAACAGTTTGTCAAGGATTATTTTTAGCCGATTTCGCAATTGCATCGACCAGACTAACCTGAATATACTCTTCGGTATTCTTGCGGTATGCCATCCAGTGGCTTTCTCCGTAGACGGCCTGTCCGATTCTCCCACAGATAATCCTGGTATCAACATGAATATTATAGCCTACCTGCTGTGCCTTGTCGCAAAAAACGACATCCTCAGAAACCGTTCTTTCATCAGTGGGCTTATAGATATCAGTATCAAACCATGGATAGTCAATATGATTTCTCAGAACATCGGCCTTGATTAAAAGCCCTCCGCAGCCGGTGGCATCGACCTCGATGANNCATTACCGGGACTAAAAGTTGCCGATCTTCGGTTTTTCGATAAACTGGGATCGGAGCATAGGGTGGAGCATTCTTAAAGTAGAGCGGTCCTATAATATCGAGCTCCGGCCTTAGAAGTTGGTGGATAAATCCACGGGGATAGATAAGGTCGGGGTCAAGAAAAATAAGATAATCTGCTTCCGCTTCTAAAGCCATTTTACAGAGCTGGTTTCTGGCATGTTCAATCGGCTTTTCTCGATTAAATATTACCATATGGCTTGTAATGCCAAAATGAGAGAGCGAATTCATTTCGCTGGAAGATAGTAGAGCTATTAGATTCATCATGAATTCGGCTGAGATATAAGGCTCCGGACAGGTTATTAGTATTGCGAGTTTCATTTTGCCCTCTTTCTATAAATTAGATTTTGCCCTCATTGCCCGATGATCATAGACCATACTAAACAGTTTGTCAAGTGCTAATTTTTTCCTCAGCTATTTGCTTCCACGGTGGACGTTTTAGCGTTAGATTTTCTCGGTTAAAAAGCCAATAAACGCCTGGCCTAGTTACCCCAAACATTTCTGCGATTGTTTCGACCGGAACTCGTTTTTGATAAAGTTCGTGCATTTTAAGGACTTCGGAGCGGGGAGTTTTTGTTTTATTGGTCATTGTTTAATCTTTCAATGTCACTGGCAACGAATTCAACCGCCTGCCGGCCTGCACCGTTCAAATGTCTTTGCCATGCAGTATTACTCGGCGACCAGCGAAAGCCACGACGTTTTAGAATCTGTCTGATTTCCGGCTCTGGCTTATCATCAAAAATAATGCGGATTCGATTATCTTCAGGACATTCTTGAATTGTAAAGCCCTCATGGTCTGTGGAGATTGCCGGAGTCTGAGCGCTTACTTCGAGGGCTTCAATGCGTTTTTTGACCTGGCGGATTTTAGCTCCCAGGTTTGTAAGAACATATCCAGGGTATTTAAGCCCGAGTCTCTCAGGTTCAAACTTGCAGGCATTAAGCAGCCGCAGGATGTCTTCTTTTTCGAGTCCGACAGCCTCAAGTTTTTCTACGCATTTCTCATCGCTCTTGCTTGTTTTTGCCTTCCTCGCCAATGCGTTGATTTTCTTATAATATTCGCGGTTATTTTCGAGGGTAGCTAATTTCTCTTTCAACTTGCGCAGGGCCTCGGGATCGTCGGACGAAATAGCGTTGTTATTTTCAGCAGCGCGGGCCTTTTGCTCGTAGTATTTAGCCTTTTTATAATCGATAGAAGCTTTTCTCATGGCATTATCTGATCGCTTTAGTAATGCCCTGTGCCCTTTTTCTGAGTAGTGTCCGACAAGAATCGGCTGCCCCATCGGAATACAATCAAGCATTTCTATAGCCCTCCGGCTACTATTGCTTGCGTCATTCTTAGCCTTTGCTGCCCTGGCTTTGTACCGATTAATTCTAGCTTGTTTTTTTGCTTCGTAGTTATTCATTATTTCAAATCCGTATCATAACTGCCGCACTTCGGGCATTTGATTTCGTAAGTATTTAGGCCGATTTTCTTATAGAAAGTATGGCCGCATTCTAAGCATTCGATTTCGGTTTTCATTTTTTTTGCCCTCTTTAGTTTATTTATTTAACCCAGCATTCGCTTCTTCTGCGTTCATTAAACACTGATTCATCACCGCTATCAATTCGATCTCTAATTTTTCTTACTGTTGAGACAATTTTTTCTACTATTATTTCTGAATTATCTTGTTCATAAAGATCGCCTTGATAAATCAAGAATTTTTGCCAGCCACGAATTGTTGCAGTAAATCGTCGAGTTAGACTATCCTCACTAATACTTTCGGTAATTGTAGCTCCGGAAACCCAGTGCTTATGCCTAGCTAATATTCTCATTTTTTTATTTTTCATTTTGCCCTCTTCGTTCTGTGTTTTTGTTTCCCTCATTGTGATTACAGTATAGCCTAGCTTAACACCTTTATCAAGTGCTAATTTTCTTTTTTACAACCCATCCCCGCCGAACAAAAGCCATTCTTACCGTATTCGGTTTAACCCCGAAATGCTCGGCGGTTTTTGTATAGCTGCCGGTTTCGTTGAATTTCTTGCGCCATTCGTTGACTTGTTTGTCGTTGGAGGGGCGTCCTCGGGTTTTGGTTTTTTTAGTCATTTTCTGATTCTTTCATAAGCAATAATAGAGCAGTAGAAAGATGGTAGGAATCACAATATTTTGTTGCTTTTTCAATATGACACTCACGATAATCAGGACATTCAGCACAAGTCTTTTTTTGTTCTTGTGCTATCTCTAAAGCTTTCAAGATAGTATCATTTAAAATACCGTTATCACAATATCTTATTCCATAGCAGTGATATTCACGATCGGTTTCATCTGGCCAACAATCTTTACCGTTATTATTACCGCAGCGAGGATCACCATTTGGGTATAGCTTGGCATGTTTCATTCGTTTTCCTCTCTTTTAACAAGTTCTGCTAAGGCATCAAGGGCGTATTTTCTGCCCTTATAGTCTGTTCCATCCTTTACGCTGATTTTCATATATGCATAAAGTTCGTGATGTAGCCTCTTGATTTCTCCAGGATCGTCAAGGTCAAATGGCTCTGGTTCTCTACAATACCTCATCACATAACCTCCCACTTACCTGTTTCTATAGCTCTGTTGACAAGTCGTTTAAACCATTCTGCTACTTGCTTTCCTCCTTTGCAAACTTCCCATGTCTCGCCTTTTTCTTTGAAGCAACATTCATGCTTCGCCGTCCTGCTACAGCAGTTGATGATTTCCCAGCTACCATCGAGAAAATCATAGAAACAGGGTTTCTCGGAATAGTGCTGATGACTGAATTGATTGAAGATCACCTTTCCATCGTCGCCTTTCAGTCCCTCTTTTTTCATTCTTTCGATGGCTGTTAGGGCGGCATGGGCGTTGATATTTAACCGACGCTGTAGGGTTGATAGTGATGCTTTCCCCTCCGATGCAACGATTTTAACCGCGTGAACGAAAACCAGTTCATCGTAATCTTCACCTGTGACATTGCCCGTCCATGACGGATCTGCTGCATCACGTTCTGCGTCTTCTTTATTCACCCATTCCTTGTGGACAATGAATCCATTAGGGCCGAAAACCATTACTTTCCATAACTTAGTTTCTTGGCATTGTTTAATATAAGGTTTCATCTCTTTGCCTCTTCGTTCTGTGTTTTTGTTTCCCTCATTGTGTTCATAATTCCGTTATTTTTATTATCCTTGTTTCTCCACAAACTCGGCAAATTCTTACATGATGAAATTTTGTTTTAATTCCTTTTAAATTATCCCCTCTAATGTACCTGATTTCAAAATCCCAAGGTGTTTTGATTGGGCTACATTTACATTTTGCTTTGCTTGTTTCGTTTTTTGTTTCCGTGTTCATGTCTATATATAATGCAAGAGATGTGCCAAAACGCACAAAATTAAACAATAGTAAAAACATACACTTGCAAGATTGGCCTATTCGATCTATTTCATGCATTATAACATTTTTTCATAGCAAATCTTATAACTTTGCCCAATAATCTTGAATTAAATGCATAAATGCCTATAAATATTAAGCAATCCGAAAGTGACAATATGTGTCATATTGCATGAAATTATTGCAAGGTTTTTAGGCAAATTAAAAATCGTGCCAAAAAGCACGTTAAAAGCAAAAAAATGCCCGACGCCAATGGAGGGATACGCGCCGGGCCATTAAGAAGGTTCGGGTAGTGTCTATATAAAAGCAGCCGCGCGGCTACAATCGCCACCGCCCAAAAGGAGGCTAATGGACGAGGCTATCCGTTTTCTTCTTTATTCTCCCAATTTCCCCACCTTTGGGATAATAAGCTATTCCTGCCAACCCATTTTCGTCTTATTCCAACATGGCAGAAATTATGTTTGCTCTGGTAACCGTTATAACAGCCTACTCTTACAATGCCGGTTTCTTTTCTTGAATCCCAGATCGCGTCTCGAAATAATTCCATCTCAAGGTCTAGCGGCTTTACAATATCGGCCGCATAACCTTTAGTGTGTCCCGAATTTTTCACACCACCGATCGCTAAATTATGCTTAACGCACCGATACCCAGAACTGATCACGATCGGCTTTTGGATATACTGCCTCAGTTTTTCTAACGCTAATACAAGATCGTAATGCAGTATTAAAGTATTGCAGCACCGACAGCGAAATTCGCTGGTATTAAAGTGGGACTGTCCGTCCCACCTCGATAGTTGTATCTGGAAGTCGCTATCGTCCTTGTTAAGCTTGAGAAGCCTTGTCCCGCGAACGTTCATTCGTTATTTTTTTCTTTCTGCCAGTCTACTAAACCTTGCACTGCAATATACACGCCCGCAACAGCAGAAATGCCAATAATAGCGGGAGTAGATACTGCGCCAAATGCACCACCAATTGCAGCGATCGCGGCCACTCCGATAATTCCTTTTCGGGTTGCAAACTTTTTAATAAGTTCCATATCCAACACGGCTTACCTCCTTTTTTTGAGTTCATCGAGTTTTTCTCTTATATACTGCAAATCCTTTGATATATCTCGTAAAGTCAATTTGATTTCTTGAATATCCTTATTGTTCTCTTTATTCGATTCTTCGATTTTTTCAACCCTGTCTTCGATCAAAGCAATATCTTTCGACGTATCGGCATAGCCACCGTATACTGCCAACAATATCGTAGCTGCTGCGATGGCCGTTCCGATCGTCGTGCGAAAAGTAGTGTTTTGAGTGAGTGGTGTTTTTTCTTTTTCGGCCATTTTATTACTCCTAATTGATTTCTCTTACATCAAGAAAATTTAGTTTATCATCAGCTACAAGATTAATCGCGGCTCCGGCATTATGAAAAATCTGTATATCAATATAATCTCCCTCATTTAATTCAACCATCGTCGTTCCTCCTAGAATCATAATAAACGTAGATGCTGGAGTAGTTTCCATTTCATGCCGGTCAATTCTAGCGTATGAAACTCCATTTTTAAATACCCATAATTCAGCACGTTCATTAGCACTCCAATTCGCTGAATCTTCAAATTCGATCTTAGAACCAAAACATCTACCTTCATATACCGATCAGCCGTAAAGCGCCCATTGCCTGATGTATATCTGTCAGTCCCAGGGTCATCAAAAAAGATGCTATCAAAAAGAACTGTTACAAAAGATCCTGTTCCGATTGATTGAGCCGTATCACGACCAGCTCTAGCCGATAAATTCTGCCCCATACTCGCTTCGTCGGAAAAAGATGTTGCAACTAAACTACCGTTTACCTTAATCCGCGTTAATCGCCAAACAGTAGCATCGGCATCGGCATCTATCCAACGCCTTACTCTGATATAAGCCGTGTCAGCAGTCGCTCCTCCTACTCCATTCGCTAAAGTAGTTCCTGATGCTTCGTGATAAGTCCATATGCCCTCGTTAGCTGATAGATTCACCGAACAAATTATTCCCTGATATTTCCCGGTTGCATCATAACAAACGACATCAACGTTCATTGTTCCATCAATATAGAGAGAAATATTGCTCAAAAAACTCAATGTTATATCTTGCCCTGCATCTAAATCGATCTTCTCGCTTAAATCAGCTTTTGCAGCAACTGAAGGAGCAATAGAAAAATAAGTCCCGATCGAAAAATTGGCATTTCTCGAAGTAGCTCCAAATAATGGATCATCAAAATGATCAGTTGCCTGATCCGTATCGGTTCCTTGTTCATTATAATCAGCGACTGGATCTTTACCGTCCCACCAGAAATCATCGCCCATGTGAGCATCGGGATTAATAACGAAATTTGAACTTTCTTCGAGGATATGGCTACGGACTACGGCTTCATCGACTATTTCCGGCGTATCGACAGAATCGTCAGCCATTTTGATATTAGTAATTGCATTATCATCGATCTTCGCAGTTGTAACGGCTAGGGCATCAATCTTCGCAGTTTCCACGGCTTCATCAACAAGCTGCAAAGTATCGATAACATTCGCCCGGTGATTTCCATCGTCGTCGTGGCCTACAGTCAGAACGGCTTCTAACCATTCAATCCATTCAGCGTTGAAATGCATCCACCAATTCCACTCTTGTGCCGGTGGTTTATCGCCATCGAGATTGCCTCGCCATCCCTGATCTTTACGGCCCGTAGCAGGCTCGCTTTTCGTCGGAGTTCCTCCATCGAGGCCGCCCGAATAGTTCGTATCAGTAGCCCATAATAATTGATCAGTATCTTCTGTCGGTCTTGTCGGCATTTTCTTATCCTATCTTAGAACTAAGTATTCCGCCCGTATCGGTATCCTGCGTTGAACTAAAACCCAGTCCGTCTCCGCCTTCGAAAACGAACGATTCGGCTCCCACATCTTTTACAAGATCCAAACCCACACCGGCGGCTTTGACTCTTTTTAATCTTTGAACTACTAAGCTTTGATTAGTAGCTTCACCATCGAATTCTATTATCACATGAGCGGGAAATAATTCCTGCAATTTTACCACACTCGAATCGGTCAGCACACGGGTAATTTCGATTAGTGTTTCGGCTTCGCCATTAGAAAGGTTTGCTACAATCTGAGTATTGAGTAAAATCCGATAATCATCGTCACTTTGTCCTGGCTCCCTTTCAAGGCCGAGATTTTCTCCCAGCCTGTCTAATTGCACCCCTTCGGCAGTATCGAGAGCCCGGTTTTCGATTAAGTCGAAGTAAGTATTTTCCAGTTCCTGGAGCTGATCGATTACACTCAAGCGGTTTAATCTTAGATTAGTTGTATTTTCAACAGTTATTTCATCGCCTGGAGAGCGGGCGATAAGATAGAAATAGGTGTCAGATTCAACTATCTGAAATCCTCGCGCATCGGCGGTCTGATCGTCTAGCGCCGTTCCGAGTTCAATATCATCATAAGCTATATCCGGAACATTCGTTAATTGAGAAGTAATGCCGTTGGAAAAAACTCCGAAGATGAACAGGAAAAGCCCGGACAATGGATTCGCCAGAGCATTATTCGAGGTAATGAAACCACTATCTATATCGACATCAAAGAAAGTTCCGGCCAGATCGAAGGTAATTTCGATTTTGTGATAGTCGCCATCGACGAACGAAGCCTCTGCCGTGGTCTGCGTATCGACTACGGTACCACCATCCCTGGTAAGTTTTAGTTCAAATTCATAGCCGCCCCCTCCATCGGGCTGGTAAGTAAGCGAAACCGTTCGGTCGCCGCTCGGAGAAAAGAAAAGCGCGTTCATTACTATAATAGAAGCACCCTGACCTTTTAAGGATGGTCCCGGAAAAGTCGTCGGTATCTTAAAATGAACAACGAATTTCTGTTGATCTAAAGTAACACCCTCGTAATTCTGAATAGCGGCTGAATGCAATAATTCAGGTCCGGATATGGTTACGGGTATTCCCTGCGCGAAGTCTGTGCGCCCACCTTTAAACCCAAGTTCTGGATCGGTATCCTGCACGATAAAACCACTGATTAAGGGGTCTAGCAATCCTGGCAAAACCGCAATCCATTCGCCGTGGATTCGCTCACCTTCGAATACCACTCCGGCATCGAACCCTTCGAATGATTCCAATATCGTTGTCGGTTGGTTTATCAAGTCGATTATCGCCGTGCTTACTTCGTCTGCGGTTTCAAATAACGAGCTAGTATATTCATAGGGCATATTGTTGATAACGACGATAAACGTTTCCGGAGCACCTTCGGGAACGACATCGAGCCTACCCGATGATTGAGAAGTAAACAAAGACTCTATAAACGGCTTGTCCTTTAATTCATCGGTGAGCTTAGCAATTGCATCAGCGGCCAGAGTCGTTTTTTTAGTCGGGGTAGGCATTAGATGATCTCCACGCTTACCCTGAGAGTATCGAAAACCGCTAATTCGGTCGTATCAATCACGATAGTAGAAGCTGAAGACCAATCCCCACCGCCCGGAGGCGCGCTAACCGGTGGGGTAGCTATGCTATGAGTAATCGAAATCGATTCAATATCGTTGACTTCATTAACTGCTGTAAAATATCGAGAGATAAAAACATCAGTAGATATTGTTTGCTCATCTTCGGAGAAATCTACAACTTCTTGGATTACGCTCTGCTGATCGCCGCTGTTAGGAGTATCTTCAGAAATCGATAATAGCGATGAAGTAATCGCAATTGCGACAAAAGCATTTCCTTCGTAATCACTATCAAGATCTATTGTTCCATCAACATTGTCGGTAGCAGTTACTGGCACCCAACCATTTGCGTTATTATTTATTGCAGCCGTCAAACCTGCTGTAATTTCATCTTCAGTTGCATCTGCATCACTCGTAAAACTATACGTAATATTGTTTATTTCTACTTCATAGGTAGTCTCGTTTTGTACATCATCGATTGTAATTATCGTCTTCTGCTTCACTCCTTGATTAAATTCAGTCCCCACCTCTATCTGAATGTGGAAATATACATCCACGTCCGTCGGGCGCGAGAATTTAATTTCATGGAGAATTCCCTGACTATCTTCTACATCTTCGGAAATAGTCCCGAACGCCTGTATACCTGCAGCTTTTACTTCAAAGATTTTATCGGCAATATCCTGATTAGCACCACCACTTACTACACATTCTATAGAATGAGGTGGCCTGCCGTCTACAGTGGCGTCCGTATCATTTTCAAATACAAAAACATCGTCGACCCCGGCAACTTCGTCCTGTATCCTGGAGCGGATAGATTCGAGCGTTGCAGCGCTGACTAACTGCGTGCTTGCCGCGTATCTTTGCCTGAATTCGGTGTCAGTTTCAATATCCTGTCCTAAGTCGGCGTCCTCTGAATTATTTACACTATCCCAACCACTGACCGGCGTTTCGATTACCGTTAAAGTCCCGGCATTAGCCTGCACAGGTCCGGATTCTTCGGCCTGGCAAAGAATATCGACCGTTCCGCTTCCTTCAATTGTATCTACAACTGTGGTTACAAAGCGAGCACCTGTTATTTGAACGGATACCACGCTCCCTTCGGGAATAATCGTTCCCGGAGTTCCGGTTATAGTAGCCGTAACAGTTGAAAAGGTTGCCGGCAATCGATCAAGTCCGATATACGCACCTACATTATCTAAAGCCACACCTTCGGCGCTGTCCCGATATTGGGAATTATAGGTTGCAAGAGAAAGTTCTTGTTCTTCGGACAATACTTGAGAAGCTATTCCGATGAACTGTCCGAAAACAGAATCGGCCTGAAGATTTACTTCGTCGCCGTAAGAACCTTTAAAAGCTAATTCCAATTCTGAAACTATATCCTGGAGTCGTTTTATAACGAATCCATCACTTGTTAATCCGAAGGTCATAATGTCACCGTTAAAGTAATTTCCTCTTCCTCTTCAATAAGTGCGCTGAACGTCGCCCGCAATATTCTATCCTCGAATTCGTAGGTAATCGGCTCCAAAAGCTTGATAACCCCCGGAGTGGAAAGAATTACCCGGAGTAATTCCGAATCCACTTCATTGAGCCTTTTCTTTCCTAAAATCTTACCATAATAGTCCGTGCCGAAGTTGGTATCTAAAAACCATTCCTCTTTTGCAATTGTCAGCCGTAGTTCAAGTCTTTGTCTGATTGCTTCTGGCCCTGTGACAAGATCGACATCACCCGCTGTAAGATCGAGATCACCAGTGTCTGGATTTAGGGCTATATCGCTCATTTAATCCTCTATAAAAACCTTGCTCGACCCTGATGTAATTTTACCTACCATCTGAGTCGGAACAGGGTTTGTTCCTATATAAGCTGTCATAGCTGCTTTAAGCGCTGCACCACCATCGCCGGGATTTACTGTCCAGCTAGTAATTACAGCTACAAAACCTAAAAGCCATGCCCAATAAGTCGCTTCTTCTACTGCTGTTGATATTGTAGAATCTTCTTTCCTGGCAGCCTCTTTGATTGGATTAGCAGAACCAAGTTGGACTCTATTCTCTGCAATCGCTACTATATCTCCGGTATCACCACCTAAATAAAGTTCGCTTCTCGTATTCCCATTTTCATCGAGTAGAACTATGCGAATATCAACCGGATCGACGTTCGGAATAGGATCACCGAAGGGATAAAGACCGGGCATAAAAACACCATCGCTTAAAGCATGATGTCGGGTATCCTGCGGGTCAATCGGGTCTTGCCCGTTAGTCGATTCCCATTTATCGAGGCTTCTGCTGCAAAAGATTATTGATCCTAACGATCCGACTGTCATCGGTAAATAGATAACAGCTAATCCAACCCGAAACCATTGAACCGGGACGTTCCGAATAATCGGCAGGTCTTCGACCGGATCACCTGGAAGTGAATCTTTCAATGTTGGTTTTATATCGGCAAGCTGCTGATCAGGGTCATAGGCTTCCACTTTCCCGGGGAGCATAGTCCACGCACCTCTGATAGCTTGGTCGACAAAGCCTCGAATAATCTTATCGCGGGATGGTGTGCGTTCGGCGGTCATAGTGGCTCACTCTCAATCTCAGTAAACCATTCATTACCGTGAGTATCTCCCCGATGAACGACCCTCAACGCTTTATAGCGCCCGGTAATCGATTCGCTTTCTAGATTTATCTGTGACCCGACAAGAACATCGCCTGTAAGAAGCTTTTTAATAGTCACGATTCCATCTTCATTACGGATCGGCCTATCGATCAGACCATTGTTCTGATTAATATCGATCACTACATTTAAAACGCGCACACTCGGAGGTCCGGAGTTCGGGACTAATTGAATATTGTTATTCTGCACCGACCAATCAGCACCGATTCGTTCGGTCATTTTAGTTAGAAAATTACTTGCTTTATCGAAGACTGCCTGTCCGTTTAAGAAGCTATCCGATGCAGCGATCGGTTCTGTCTGTGGATCATTCGTTGCCCGGTCTACAATCCCTGCCAGGATAGACCCAAAACCCGATGAGTCGTCAACGCTGAATTGCTCAACTATCGCGTTTTTTGCACGGTTGATCATTTCAGGGACGGTAACATTCGGACCGATGCTAAGATTTAGTTTGGCATTTCTTATAGCCTCCCCACCGTCGCCGCATTCAAAAACTGAAATAATATCCGGCCCTTGATGGTCGGTTTTAATATAATCGATATTTCCAACAAAAATTTCATCGAGCGTTGCTACCTCAAGAGGATCGTAGCCAGCTTTCAGTGTCAAAAGATCAGGTTTTTTAATTCGATCCCTTGAAACTTCCGAAAGATTATATATCTGGATCGTTGAACGATTCGGAGTCCCTGGGATCGTCTTCTCAATGCTAAAATTAACACGTAAGCTACGGATAAGTTCGTCCGGAACCTGTGGTTGATAGCTCAGGCTATCGTCGCCGACTATCGCTCGTTGTATGCCGACCTCGGCGGATCTTAAAAATAAGCTGTCAGCCGTGAGCGGCATTATGAAGCCTCCTGATAATACATCTTGACACGCCTATCAATACCGAAATCATCGCGCCCGGCAATTAGCCCGGCTTCCGAAGAATCAAAGGCCATGAACGCGCCTTCGGGAAAATTCTCGATTGCAAAGCGATCAGTCAGGTTAATGTCAGGCGCTAATTTCAATCCCATGAGTAGAGGCGCGTCGTTATCATCGAGAATGTCCATATGCCAGCAATCTTCACGGATACTGAAATAAAAACGCAGAGTATAACGGACTCCATCGAGCGGGGTTGTCATACGCTGGTCTTCGAATACGTTATTAACCTGTATTTCTACGATAGCCATTATGGATTACTGAATAATGCCCCGGCAATTACAGCGAAGGCCGCTGCTGCTGCCAGTGTGGTTAAGGTTCCGAGCCGTGCGGTATTTGCAGCACCAGCGGGGAGGCCGGAATTACCACCAGGAATAGTTCCCGCTTGTGCAGTATCTACTATTTGGATTTGATCAAACCCGATTGTAAAATTTATCGATTGCCCCGCCTCTGCATCCTGTGGAATGTCGAGATTTGTTATCACCATATTAGAGTAAAACTTGAGGCGTGTATTTACACTAAATGGAATTCTGTTTTCGTATAGTTGCTCAAGTAGATCAAAGTTTTGCTTTGACCGAGATGCTGAATTCTCAAAATCAACAATTGATGCTTGACTGCCGAAAACCGGCGTAAGAAATTCAATTGGAGAATCGGTAATCATTCCTTCTATAACTAAGCCGCGTGGATCAAGAATCACATGATCGNNATGATCGGTAACATCCGCACCTTGTTCAACTGGATTTCTGGTTGCAGTGGCGCGCAAGCTATGACGTATTACTCTCGAAACATCGATTGTAATAATTGTTACTTCTGGCTGGGGCGGACCTACTATCAATCTCGGCTCCGGAGATTGCCTTATATCAACCGGAACAATAACCCTGAGTAGTTCTGACAGCGCCATTATTGCCCCAGATTTCTTTTAAGCGCCCGGTTCAATGAATCGTTTTCCTGTCGAATTATCGAGCGGATTCGTTCGGGGTTGTCGACGCCAGTTATGGTAACTGGTCCTTGGTTAACTGTTACGTTTGCGCCTGCACGTCCTATACCTAGAGGATTAAGAGGTGTTCTGGCAACTGTCCCAGCTTGTAAAACACCCGCTAAGCTTGGAGAAGGAGCAACGGGGGCCGGAGTTGGAGCATTAACTCCAAGCGTTTCTCCTAAAGCAGAAATACCTTTCAATACAGTCCCACCAAGTGCTTGTTGAATAGGTTTTAAAGCTCTAAAAATAGGATTTTCTGTTGCTATAAAGCCTGTAACTTCTTTTGTTAGTAATTTAAAAGCTTCAAGGTTTCCCAGTTTTACAATATTTCTAGCAAGATCATCGAGTATTTCATTTATCGGAGTCCAGACACGAGCGATCGCAATCCCAGCAACAATAAGAAGTGTCATCATTACTAGCAATGGTGAAAAAGCTGCTAGTGCCGTAATAGCAATAGCTGAAATCGCTATCCCTGCGGCAACAACAACGCTTCGCCATTCTTTGTATTTACCAAGTAGTCGCCCTATAACCGAATCATGGCCCTGTAAGAATGTAACGAGATCATCAATAAATAATCCCAGTGCAACGCCTGCCGCAAGCAGAGCGATCGGTATCGCCAGAGCTTTTAGTTCTGCCAATATGAATTCTTTTCCGAGAGACCTTACTAAAAACGCAGTTGTTTTCAGCATTCGTGCTAGATTTCTAAAAACAAAAATAGCTTTTATGAAAATAGGAACTATCTTGCCGGTTATGATCAACAAAGGACCTAAGGCAGCAGCAAATGCCGCAATTCTTACGATCATTTCTTTAGTACTTTGGTCTAAATTATTAAAAACATCGACCCAACTTCTNNAACCAACTTTAAAGTTGGTGGGATCAATATTCTGCCAATATCGACCGCTAAATCCGTTGTTCTCGCTCTCAATGCCTTTACCTGATTGGCAAAGCTTCCCGCTGTCCTAGCAGCATCTCCATGAGCATCGGAAGTTGATTTCATTATAATGTTCAATCGGGCCATAACCTTTTGTTGCTCAGAAGCGTTTCTGGCTCCCCCAGCAAAGCCCATATTCAATAATTCTTGATCGAGAGCAGCTTGTGTAAGATTTATTCCGTAGCTTCTTACAGCTTCACCGTTTCCAACAATCGCCGATGTAAACGCTCGTATAACTTCAGGTTCTGATTTATTTTGAAAACTTGCTACATCAATTGCGAGCTGTGTCAATTGTTTGCTTAATTCTGCTGATTGATCACGGGCAAATCCCATAGGAACAAATGTATCTTGAAGCCCTGCGAGAAAACCTTCTAATTCGACTTTGCTTCGGCCTAAAGAAAGCGCCATATTTTCAGCGAACGCCCTAACTTCTGGTGCTAAATCTTTAAACACAGCATCAAATTTAGACCTTGTTTCTTCAGCATCAGAAGCTAGTTTTACCATCGCACCGCCAAGAGAAACTATCGGCAAAGTCAGACCAATACTAAGCTTTCGGCCCAAAGATACCATTTTTTTTAAACTGGCATCTAAGTTCCTTAACTTCTGTTCGTCGACCTTAAACCCAAATCGGACTGTAAGTTCTCGGACGGTTGCCATTACTGCTTACCTTTTTCCATCTCACGCTGAATATACCGATCTTCGGCGTCAGCAATCAAATCGATAGTATCGAGCATGTCGTAAATATCGGATAGATAATAAGTATCCCTAAATTCTTTCAATGTGGCTTTTCCCTTCGCCACAAGCAGTAAGATCGGCCAGCGCCACTGTAAATGCTCGGGGACATCTATTGTAATGCCTCGCTTTTGGTCTCTTCGCTTTTCGTTCTCTCTCTTGCTAATGACAAAAAATCGGCGAAGTTTACCTCCAGGGTGAAGGCCAGAAGTTTATGAACGAGCAGCATTCTACCGGCAAAGAGAGAATTGAAATTATCGGAGACTGGCTTACCGTTATACCTGGTTTCAGAAAGGAAATTCTTGACCAGCTTTACATATTCATCGGGGCTAAGTTTGTCACTGAGATTAGTAATGCCGTTAGCGATAGACTTCCAATCTAGGTCGGCGTCCATTACATTCTCGACGTTAATGTCCGCCCCTGAATCGATGAATCCAAGGATTAAATGAGCAAGCGGTTCTGTAAAGAGTTTTACGAATTGGGCAAAGAAATATAAATTCTGTTCCCCATAATGGGGCTGACTTTCATATTTCTCACCATCAATAATTCTTTCCTGTGCTTTTCCCTGATACATAATTGCCTCCTTTATTATCTAGGGATTATTTAAATTCTAGGTATTGCCTCCGACGAACATGTCCATCGAGCCAGTTTCGATTACCCATTCGCGGCCCTGTACCTCTTTTGCATTTTCAATCGCTGCCGGTTGGGTAATCCAAGCCTGAGCCGCTCCGACAACCGTGGTTCCGGCATCATCGACGATTGTTACCGGAACTATACCAGTATTAGAAAGTTCGTCGGTAATTGCCAGCCCGGACAGGAAATCATTGTCCGCTGAAGATTGCAGAAGTGTAATCGTAATGGTTCCACTTTTATCATTGGACTTTGCCCGGGCGGCTTCGCCATCGGCACCGACAGTAAGCGCCCATGTCGGATTTCTTCGCTCAACTCGGATGTATGTTCCATCCGCCAATCCGCTCAGCGTTCGGCCTGCTACGGATATATGAAAAAGATTCGGATCTAATGTCGCAGTCATTTTTTATGCCTCCATTCTTAAACGCTTAGCGTTCCGGAAATCCTAATAGCGTGGATAGCTCCGGCCACCGTCGCGGAAAATGTTACATTCTTAAGGATTCGATTCGCCTTATCCGTTGCTGATACATCGGAAATATCCGGCGTGTCAACTAGAAAGCCCTGAGGCCCGAGAGTATCGTCAAAGGCAAGAAATCCTGTTCCGATCCCGAGGGTAAGCCTCTGCCTTACTAATCCGCCGACTACTGCTATTCCGGGAGCCGTGAAAGGTATCTTAAGTTCGGTAGTCAGTTCTTGGAGTATATCTTCCTCCATCCTTACCTTAAGCCAATCACGGCCAAGGATAATATCGATCCATTCCCCGGCTGCCACCATCCCGGATTGAATAATATTCTTGCCCTTGACCGCCGTATAGACGTTTCCGTTCTTACCGGATTGCGGCGAGTCCTCAGTTCCGATAATGTTTAACCGCTGTGTTGCAGTAAGATTGTCTACCGTCACACCAGCGATAGTCTTGAATTTTAGCGTCTGAGTTTCAACATCCGGGTCTACAGTCAGAAGCTTACCGAATGCCCCGGCTTCAATCCACTGGTCGCCCGATGTTCCATCGGCCAGCGTATGGTAAAAGTAGAACGTCCGGGCATAAGCAGCAGCTTTCAACTGCGCTCCTAGAGAAGTGGTATCGGTCGCCGCGCTAACATTTGCAATGTCGGATTCGTTGGACGCTGTTCCAAAAATCTTTAACCGTGCTTCGGCCCAGCCGGCAACTTCTAATTGATCGGCTTGAGTCCGGCTGATTATTGACAGTCCATACCAGTTATCGTTTTCGTCGACAATCGCGCTGAGGCCGTTTGACCAGGTTTCTCCGAGAGTTTTATTAATGAAACTCTGATCGACATCAACCGCTAGAGTAAATGCCGTACCCGAAACATCGGCAGTGAGGTCATAGGTTCCATCGATATTGTCGACTGCTGTGACCGGCTCCGATCCGAGGTTAATCGCTGCGACAAGACCAGCCGCAATTTCGAGATTCGTAGCATCGGCGTCGGAAGTAAAATTGAAATCGGTTCCGTTAATCGTAGTTGTATATTCCCGGTTATTTTCTACCGTATCGATTGTTACGGTTACGGCATCGACCTGCAACCTCCCGATTGCGACCTGCGCAGGCTTCGGACTTTGTGAGAAGAAAGCGTTCACCGCTTTATATTCCAGATCTGCGGAATCGAAATCCTCACCTACACCATCAATATCGGAGTAGAATTTAATCCGATCCGTAAACCGAAGATGGTATCCGGCCACGTTAAGAACACCGAATCCAGTTTTTTCAATGCCTCCGGTAGCTAATTGAATGTCTACCTTTACAATATCTTCTATGCTCATTCGTTTAATCTCCTACGATAAAAGTTTCGTTAGTATCAAGGTCAGTAATTTCAACCTCTTCGATCGATCCAACATCGTCGAATATTGTTGAATGCGAATTAAAAACTATATCCATTTGAACTCGTGGTTCCCACTCAGTCGTAAGTAATGCCGACACATCCACAATTCCTAAATCCTCGATATAGGCAAGATCCACGGCATTTATCTGGCTATCTACTGTGAGATTTCCTGCCTGAATTTCGATCAGGATGTCATTCCCTACAGAACCCTTGATAATCAATTCATTTGAAGCCGCTCCGTCTTCGGCAACGATCCTAGATTCAAGAAATTGATTATCGTTAATTGCAGTGACTAAATCATCTCGAATATCTTCGGGTGTGTTATCGGTTGTGAATGTATTGCCCGTCCCCTGGGGTGTAAGAGTAGCTGCCGGAGTTCCGGTATAATCGTTTGAAAATTCATAACCTGCGGTGAGGTTGTCGAGGGCTGCCGCTTCTGTTGCTCCGGCATAGATTCTCAGATAGTCAATCTCTCCTATCCATGTTTCAAGTCCGAACCGAGCTCCGACACTTATCTCTGCAGGCGATGCCGGAATAAAAGAAGATGGCGATGTTAAAGTCAGACTGTTACCGTTTAATTCTGCCTTATGATTAGTCCCATTCTTATCGACCGTAATAATAAGTTCATTCCAGTCGAGGTTATTCCAAAACGACGAATAATTTGCCAGGAGCACGAAAAATACAACCGTATTTCCGGCCCTGACATAAAGAATCGAATCAGCACCTTTATTTATTGCATATCTCGACCCGGCTGTCGTATCGAAGATATAATGTGTAAAGCCGTCAGTAAGTGCAAAACCCGGCTTAAACCGAGTTTTGTAAACATTGAAATCTGTGTTGAAAATCCCGGAAGCCGAACCTTTTGCGTATCCGTTGCCATCCAGCGATAAATACGATTCGGCTTCTACCGTGATCGGTTCACAATCAATATCGATTTGATAAACTTCCGCCGGATTTACCGGAGAACCAACAGAAATTGTCGTTTCCTGCCTTCGTTTTAAAGTTGAACGAACACTCTCTTTCTGCAATGAATTCTGAACAGCGGTCATTAAATCCATTGGAGTATCGCCAAAGTCGTCTTCTACTCCATAAATTTCAGTATTGAGAACCAGTCGCCGCTGCCCCGATATTCTTTCGGCTTCACTAATACATCCGACAACGGGCATCTCTCGACCATCGGATAAACCAAACCTTTGCAGATTTTTCGGAGTTCTCAGCGCAGCATACGGTTTTTCCGGCCTTGGCGCAGTCTGGTCTTTCCAGATAACTTTGCCAGTATCTAAACCACTGGAAGAAACGAAGAAATCTCGCAATATTGTGCGTATGTCGTTAAACGTCGCCATTCTCTTCTTTTTGCTTTTTCCTCGATTTCTTTCGCTTTGGCTTCGGCTCGGGTTTTTCTTCAGAAACTAGCTCAACTGCGGCTATTGCGTCTTTTTCGGTTTCTATAACATATTCGCCAGAATTGATTCTTTTCTTGACTTGCGGTAAATTTAGAAAATCATTAATATCGCTGCCTTCTTCAATTTTGTTCAATCCATGAACTAAGTTGATTTTTCTGAAGCCGTCGACGCCTTGAGATAGTTTCGCTATATAGATCATTGTATATCTTTCCTTTTCAATAATGCTTTATAATGCTGCAACTGTAGCGCCGGTCCCGGATCATCCCAGGGCAATACCTGCACGACCTCGAATTCCTCACCGTTAAAAACGATAATATCGGCATCAGTCTGGACCGCGCCTTCAGTTGCCGTTCTTAATTCCGATAATGCATAAATCTTCTTTATATCCCTCGTGCGCTGTCCTTCCTCAAGATAAAGAAGTTCCTTGCCCGTCGGTGGCTGAATACTGGCCCTAATCGTTGAATCAGTAGTCGCTGATTCAGTCCATTCGCCGTTTGTGCCATAGCTCCCGGCTCCGTCTGGCCGACGCAGAGTTACATCAACGAAAAATCCGGGCTGTTGGGGAACTGTCATTTGCGTACCTTGAACTTTACGTTATCTCTCATTTGTCCTGTATCGATCAAAGGATTCGTCGATCCTTTTCTTTCTTCAGTAATGTCTGCATTTGACGGTTCTCTAAGATCTGTTATTTCTTTAACCATATCATCGCGTATTTCCTCACCAAGTTTTACCATCCCTTTGCGAACATCTGATCTGCCAAGAAAGACTTCATCTCTTGAATCCCTAACGATTTTCAAATATTTTCGCTCGTTATTATCTAACGTGTTTTGCATGAATGGACGTTTTGGAATTCTGCCATCGTCAGTGCCAAATGTATTAGCAGCCGCAACTTCAGCTATTTGGGTTCCGTCCGAATATACGCTTTCTTCAAAATATCCAACATCAACGAAAGCTCCGTCAATTTTTCCCATTTGAATCCGTATTCGATCAAATCCTAGGTCTTTATCTACTACGGCCACCACTGCACCCCGTCTTCTGGATCGACTTCCGCGTCGTCGTCGTTCATACCGATTGCAAAGTTCGGCTGTACCCGGTCAGTATCTTCTCGATAAGACTGCTTCTGGCTTTTCGATAATGCAGGAACGAGTGGAGCGCCAGAAGCTATTGCAAGCTGCTTTCTATATTTTTCGGCTAACTTCCAGTAAGCATCAGCCCGCTTAGAAAGATCAGCGCTGAGGTCGCCGACCCTCTGATTAAATCCACGAGCGAATTTCCCGGCAATCGCTTCTGCTGCTAAAACCGACGCTCCCAGAACGCTGCCCGCCTCATCAAGATAATGTTCAATTTCTTCATCCTGAAGCAATTGGTCATTAACATCGGTATCGCCGATATTAAGTCGGACAGCATCTTTGTCAGTCGGAATTGTTGGATCGTAGTTCCAGGACATCTATAAAGCTCCCCACGTTGAACCATTATAAATTTCGGCCTGAGTCGTTGTCGTATTCCAAATAATCGTCCCTGGACTAACACTCGTTAAAGCATCGCGCTCCGTTGTCGTTAATCTCGGAAGTTCAAAGCCTTCACTTGTATCTGTTGCTACATCACTTCGCACAACGTCACATATTTCTTTATCTGGCCTGTAGGTCATAAGTCACCCTATTTTTTAGAGCACTATCCAATTTGTACCACCATCGCTTTGGAAAGTAACTGAAGCATTTACCGAATTAAGTGGAAAATTGGCAGCGTTATCAATTGTATCACCCCCAGCCGGGGTGACAGTTACTGTATTAGGTCCAGCGGCTGAATATCTTTTTACCGTATAGACCTTGCCCGATACAGAGGCTGCTGAAGGTAGATTTACGACTGAAACTCCTGCAACATTCATCACAATAGTATTATCAGTTGCAAGAGCTGCATAAGGTGTCGTTGTTTTCGTGACCGAACTTAGATATTCGGGGGTCGCTCTAAGTTTTAACGGAGTAACTATCCTAGTATCATCGGTCCCGGCATCAGTTTCTGCCTGTGTCGCAAGCTCCGCAATCCCGGCAACGGATTCAGTCGCCGCAACTTCATCACCCGTATTCGTTCCCGATAAATTATTTCCGCTAATATTGCCAGCGGCAGTTACCGCCCAGTTCGGAGAATCAATAATTACATCTCCCCGACTTCCGGTACCGGAGGCAGATCCAGTCTTTATTTCTATATCGCCACTGACTCCGTCTTCTACTGCTCCGGTAATGAGCCATAACTTCTGTGAATTCGTAGCCCCTGATTTTTCCGTGGTCGTAACATATAAATCGGCGGTGTCGCCATAAATGACCATCGCGCTTACAGAAGCCCAATAGCCTGTCCCACCGACCGGGCTCGTTAACGAAGCTGCTATATCGTCATAATAAATAGTTAGCGCATCGACCGTATTATCGAATGGATAAACCAGGTGCGCGGAGCCCTTCTTTGTCGCATTTCCTTTTAATGTGCTGAATACAAATGGAACTGCTATGAATTCTTCAAGGGTAAAGATTTCATTCGAGCCGCTGATTACCTTAAATTTATCTCCCGGCCCGTCGATTTTTTGTTCAACATTCTTTCCGCTAACTTCGGCATCGCCCCTTGTACCAGTCCCACTTACAAGACCAGCTTTTAAAGAAGCTTTGCCCGAATTACCATCGACCGTCGCCCCGCTTTCGAGACTTACTGCGACAGAATTAGTTGTGCTGGTTTTATCTTCGGTCTGATAAGTTCCGTCCGTCCCTATATTCGTTATAGCGCCGGAATCGGCGATTATAATCGACGAATTTTCAATCAGCTTGCCAGTTACGCCATCATATCTCGCAACTGCATGGTCAGTAGAACTTGCAGGCTTCGTAACCGTATCGGTAATATCCGCACTTACCAGAACGACGGCGCCGGTCTTGCCATTGACCGAAGTTACAAGATCTGTATTGTCCCATTTCTGCCAAACCGTTCCGTTAAAAACGGCAAAGTCTCCGACCTGCCAGTCGGTTATACCGTCAAGATTCGTAGTCCCGGCAACGCTGACAAAATAAACGTCGCCCTGAGTTCCTACGCCACTAGTTAGGGTTGGATTATTGGCATTAGCATCCCAATTGCCGCGATAAACGAAAGCACCGGTAATGCCTGCTAATTCTGAAGCTAATTGATCTAGGGCATCCTGGACATCGGCGGGAACCGGGGACCAATCAGCAGGGGTAGTCGGTGAAAAATCAACGGTAGTGGCGTCGCTTCCTGCTTCCCAGCTAATCGATACAGTCATAATTATGCCTTATTTTAACTTCCCTGTAGCCCACCAGCTTAACTTCATGCCTGCGGCCCCACATAGGCAAAAATAGTCATTTACATCGAGACCGTCATCTACTCCGCTATCAAAAACTACACCTCTATTCCTGCGGAGTCCGGGATCGGCCAGGGTTATACCTGTGCTCATGCCGATTCTAGCTGTAGCATTTGGAACGCTATTAGCTACATCACCACTTGAATCAGCCCAAACAACCAGAGCTCTTGCTTTGACCGAAGTGGGACTTATCGGTTCGGGCGTAGCAGGGTCAACTGGGACATCTTTAATCCCTTGAGCAATGATGTCGGCACCGATTAACTTTTCGCGCCATCCCATCTATTTCTCCTTTAATTTGTCAATTCTCGCTTCAATCGCCGCAGCGGCTCCTTTTCGATTTCTTCCCTTGATTTCCGTTTCGAGCATTTCTTCAAGAACTTCAATACTCTTTTCTTTGGCAACAAGCTTTTTTACTTGTGCAACGGTAAGGTTGCTCACCGCAACGGCATCCTTAAGCGGCTTTTTTTCGTTCTTCGGCGGGCGACCGCGCTTTTTCTTTTCGACCGTTGCTCGGAATTCAATCAGCCGTCCTCGAAGAGAACGCTTGCCGGAAATTCAGGGGGAACCACATCTCCGGGGAAGTAATTAACTCCCCCGGAGGTAAAAGACTTTATCGCTACATACGGCATATTTGCCTCCTTTAGCCGTGTGGCTTACGCTACTGCGGTAGTATAGAAAACTCCCATGTCGGCGGCGACAAGCTTCATATCGAAAGCCATCTCACCCTCGATCCTGTCCGCCTTGAGTTTTTCCATGCGAAACTTGCTGATCGTCGGAGCACCTGCACGGCCTCCTAGAAGCCCAGTCCAGTTGAATATATATCCGCCGGAAGGCTTCATGATTCCAGGATTCGGTTCCGAATAAACGAGCAGCGCCGACTTGGAATTGAGCAGCCTGGCATTCGATTCGGTAGCGCCTTCGGCAGCGGTATTCTCAATAGCTCGTGCTACTACTACCTGCCGGAGATCCCAGAGCGAGGCTAAATTCTGCTGGGTAACCGTCTGGGTTACCATATTCTGAACATTCTTCATCCGATCGATAATATCGGGATGATTCTTTAGTGCGCGCCAGACATCTTTTCCAAGAACGAGGGTGTTCGGGGTGAAACCGGTAAGTAATTCAATGCGATCGATGTCCTCGTCAATGTCTTCAATAGGAGTCGATGCCGGATCATTCCATTGCTTAAACTGGGGCGGAGTGGGGACACCAGGGACCCCGGTCCTGTCCGTGGTCCATTTGCCGGTCCCGAAAAAAGCGTCCGACCATTCCTTATCGCGTTTTAGCAGATGATTTAAGGTGACAAATTCAGTAGAATCTCTATCAAGATCGATAGGCTGGTCCTGGTTCGCCCGTTCCTGATCCGCGACATCTTTATGGAGGGCGAAGACGTCGGCAAAATAAGAATCGGTATCGAGATTAAAACCGCTTCCCGCAGATTCGGTCGCCGGAGCGCGCTTCTGGACTTCGATCCTATTCCAGTCTTCTCGGTTATAGATGTAATACAGATCGCCCTGCTTACGAACCGGAATCGCCGGAAAAACCTTGTCAGCGATAAACTTGTCCATCGCCTGGATAAATGCAATCGAGATATTGGTCAGCGGTCGATTTACATGAACCTGACTTGAAGTTGGTTGACTCATCTTATTTCTCCTTTACTTGCTGATGTAAATCGACTGGATTTCATCAGCATCGCCGCCTGTTAGGCAGATGCCAACTCGTTCACCAGCAGCCAGTGTAATTATTTTCCCCGCCGCATCTGTCTGAACTTCGGCCCCGGCTGCGACAGTCGCTCCTAGAACGGCTTTCGTCACGCCTTCGGTTCCGACAGTTGCAGCCTTATCGATGGCGTCAGGGTCATTCTGTAGAATGCCGATTGCCAGATCGCCGGCCCCGGCGAGTGCGGCGCGTCCATTACTGTCGACCTTAACAGCTAAAAACTGACTCGCCGAAAAATCGGCAGCGGCCAACAGCGTGATCGTTTTTAGAGTTTCTTCGTAAGCCATTTTAATTTACCTCCTTCTCGTGCTGAGAATAGAGTTCCGGGTTTTCCTGAAGAACTTGATCATAAGCTTTCTCAAAAGAAAGTTTCGGATCGGCCTTTACTTTTTCTTTGGCAAGAGATTCGATTTTACCGTGTGCTGTAGTTTCGCCGAAGGAATCGCTTCCGATTTCCTTGAGCAGCGCTGATTCTTTCAGAAGCTCGCCGCATTCTCCGAATTTCTTCTCGATTTCTTCAAGTAACTCAGGGCTGGCATCCTCGGCTTTGATCATCAGATCGGCAATTTCCTCGGGAGTTCCGGGAACGTCACCGTATTCCTTTTCGGCTTTGACGATATACTCGTTACGCCGGCGAATAGCTTTTTCATCGGTGAGTTCCTTACGAAGCTTTTCGTTTTCCTCTTTTTGGCCTTCGAGGCTTTTCTGCATATCGTCGATGGCTTTCTGAATCGGCTCCGGCAGAGTTTCGACATCTTCTTTTTTCAATTTCTTCTCCTTTTCGTCGGCTTTCTCCGGTTCTTTCTGCTTCGGCTCTTCATATCCATAGCCGACTTTCGCAGCCAGACTCTTCATCGCAGCCTTAGCAGCATCGTCCTTAACCGTCGCCAGTAGCCGAAGTGCGCCCTTGATCGCGTTCTTTTCCTTATCGGAAAGTGCCTTGATCAGTTCTTCAACCTCATCCGGCTTTTCGTAGATCGGCGGACCGTCCGGATGATCGAGAAATTCTTTTTCGACTTCCTCAAACTCGCGGACATCTTCGTTTTGATCACTCATCCCCTGTTCTCCTTTGTCTTGGTTTTCTGATTTTAAAATTAGGAATTTCTTTTTATTATTAGCTCCCCTCGGAACGAGGGAAACTTCATCCGATTTAGGATCGGCGATTTGGTTTATTTTAGATTCAGCCATTTAGTAACACGATTTTGATATTCGTATGCAGTTCGTGACACGATTTTACCTGTTCGTGTTACGATTTTGAGGGTTAAAAAAATAAATGTCAAGAATTTTATGCTTGACATTCTGTTTAGTGATGATAAAATAGGGTAGAATTTCTTTAATTCTAACCAGAAATGAGGGCAAAAATGAACAAATCAATACTCGATAAGCAATTCAACGTAAAGCAAATCTGCCTATTAGTTGAACGCGGCAAGACCATCGAGATATTAACCTGGATCTATAACCGTTCCTATTATTCGAAAGATGGTGGGATAATTTACCCCACTTATCGGGATATGATTATGAAAAAACAAGGACACATCGACTGGATATTGGAAAACGCTCCAGGCTTTTTCTCCGATGAAGAGACAAGAATTATCATCAGCGAAATCGATCGGATTAAGAAGAATATTGTTACTTTTAATTATGGAGTGAATGATGTCCCGGCTTGAAGAAATCAAAGCAGCCCTCAAAAAGCTTCGCTGTGCGGTCTTCGGACATCGGTGGGATGGGCCAAAAGAAAGATTCGTTTCTATTGGTAGAATAATACATTCAAGTAATTATCTTTATTATGAATGCTTTCGATGCGATAAAATAAAAGAAGAACGAAAAGAAAATTCTTTCCATCCACCTATCGATATTTATTATACAAAATCAGAAAGAATAATTATTTAGCTTCTCGAACCTCCATCTTATCCCCATCAATCTCAATAACCCGCCGAACCTTCGGCATCTCCCTGCGAGCAACCGGCATACGCCGTCCTTCGCCGCCGAAGGAAAAAGCATTTATCTCACCGGATTTAATTGCCTGCCAGATTTTTTTATTCTTAATCGGAATCGACATCAACCATGATCCGGAATTTACGAAATCTTCACCATGTTTTATCCTGTAAATATCGTGAGGCTTGCCGGCTATCGCGGTCCTGTAATCGGCGGTCGTCGGATACCGCTCCACCCACGACTCCACCGGCCTTACCCCTTCCATCAACTTTTTATGGCCGATTTTGATCTTCTGGGAATTCTCCATAAAGTCAAAGGCCATTTCCTCCATCTCGTTCGGGGGTATCCAATCGCCATGAGCATCGACTATATAAGGATCGTGGACAATACCGGTAACTATCTGTTTTTCATCGTCGATCTTGAATATCTTAGCCTGTCCAGGCTCCGGTAACTTGAATTTCGGAACGTCGATTAACTTCGGCTTTATTCCGGGCTTCGCCCAAACCAGATATTTTTGCCGTTTTTCCTTGAGTTCCTTAACTTCAGTTTCCAAAGTCGTTTCATCGGCCTTCGGTGTCTGTCCCTTAGGCCTGGAAATCAACCATTTCCGCTCACCGTCTAACGGAGCGAATTGAATAACGATTTTGCCGTTGATCCTGTCGCCATTTAAAAATACTTCTACCGCATTTTGCCTCCATGTTCCCATCTCATAGGTACCGTTATCAAGAGCAAAGAACTTAGCATAACTCTGGCTCTCCGCACCCGGGCCTCCAGGTTCTACAACTAACGGCTTTGGCTTGCCAACTTTCAACCACGCTCCGGGCTGCGCCAGCTTGAATTGCCCTCTTAGCTTCTCTTCGCCCTTAAGGTCAATGAAACTATCTCCCTTGTTTTTCTTATTCTCAGCCGCGCTCCCGGTAAAGATAGTGAATCCCCATAACTGGCCGTCTTTGCCTTCAAATCTCAGATCGCTATGGATACTATGATCGGTATTTAAAAGTTCCTTTTCCGACATGCCGATTTCGTCTTCACTCAGCCCCCGCCAATGTTGTTGATAAACGAATTTTCCTTTACCCGATTCCGGAAATATTTTAAACCAGTTCTTTTTCCAGAACTTCTCAGCCGCCCCGACGCGAGTATCACCCTCATCGCTAAGTTGTTTTAATATTTCATCGTCTTCTTCGACAAGCTTTTTTAGAACAGTATCCACATATACAAGGTCCCCGACTTTTCTTTCTTCAATATATTCAGCTTCAAATCGAGGCCGATCATCCGACAATTCATTATTAGTCCAGAATGCAAAGCTCGATTTATTCCAGAAAGATTTATGATCCGGATGTGCGAAAGCGCCCTCACCCTTGGTTGATGGAACTGTGATCACAGCCCGGCCTTCAGGCGCTAATACCCGATGAATTTCCCTCATTATCTGATCGGGACTCGATAAATGTTCTAATGAATGATTTGCTCTGACCAAGGCACAGCTTTCGTCTTCAGCAGGAATGCCACTTTCAAGATCGACGACGAAATCAACTCCATCTGTCAGGACTTTATCAACCCCGATAAATCCTTCGGGCTTCGAATCACCGCAACCTAAATCTAATCTATGCCCTTTTGGTAGATCCTCCATGAATTTCTCAAGCTCTGGATTCTCGAAATAAGTTTTTACTATGTTCGTCGCTATCTTATCCTTGCGCCTGAGAACCAGATCATAAATCGGAATATTATCGCCATGCGGTCCCTGTGGTTCGTTCATATAATGAAGTCGATCCTGTTTTTCAGAGTCAAAAATATTCCGTATTGGCAAGCGAACTGCATTGCCAGAAATCAGAAAATTGTCTTTATCATCCCTTTCACTCCGGAGTAAAATATCAATATCGTTTGGATTACTACCGTTCTTAGCTGCACTTCCTACCACAGAAATAAAATCCTTGACTACCATTACATCTCTCGGAGCTTTGTTTATTTCACCATGTAATCCGCCCTGCTTTAATGCTTCGGCTTCCTGAATTACCGACAGATTCTCATTGACCTTTTCACCACGCCTTTTCAACTCTTCAGCTACGAATATCGCAGCATTAACGAAGTTCTCGATTGCTTTGCCTTCGGATTTGGCAGATAAAAACAGATCGTTAAGCCTGGGAAGCAGATTTCTTAATTCGCTGGCTTCCAGCGAGCTAAGAACTTCCGGCCTTATCTGGTTAACCGCGATCTTCTCAAACCCATTCGCCAGCAAAGGCTTTTTGTTTCTTCGCTGTCCGCCGGCCGAAGCACGGGCGACCTTGTGCAGGTCGCTATATAGCCAATCAGGCAGGTGGGCTTTCGCCTGCCTTAGTAATGATTCGAGGTATTCGTTCGTTGGCATTTTAATTTACCTCATATTATAGGACTATCTGCCCCGCCACTTCTCTTCGCCTCCACTCTGGCCATGAATCTCGCTCCCAGGTCGGGCGGCGGCCTGTTGTGCCGTCGGAACGAAGAGTCAGGGTGCAGCGGCAGCCAGGGTGCGCGGGGGGAGAATCAAGCTCTCCGACTTCGCTTGAGAAAGTATCGGTTATTGGGACTGTCTCGTTATCAAGAGGTCCGCATATCTCACAATTGTGGACTAAAATTCCGTTGGCATAATAAACGGGATCATTTTCAACTTGGAGATTGTAAACAATTTCTCTAGATCGAATTAAAGGAATAGAAATTCTAGAAACAGTTAAATTCCTACCCTCAACATTTTTTAAATTATCTCCTATTTTTATATCTATCGCATTTTTCCACTGCCCGTTCACGAAAAAAGGATGGTCTTTTGTAGGATTTACCAAATATCGAAGACCATTTAGGTGGGCTTCTACCACTATCATTTTCTTGAATACTGGATAAGTTAGTGAAGTCTTAATCACCCTTTGTAAACCGTCCCGAGTTCTTACTTTATCGCCGGGCTTAATTTCTTGAATCGGTTTACGTCCATTTTCACAATCAATCATTGTAAAAGCCGGGAAACATACTCTCTCATCTCTAGCTGTTATCCATTGCTTTTCAGCCACCGGCTCGATAAGCCCCTGATCCTGCAACTGACCCCAGACCATATTACGCGCCTGATTTAAAGCAGCGGTCGATTCAGTCCGGGCGATGGTCTGCGCCCTCTGTTCCAAGAACTTTGAAGATTGTCTTTTTATTCTGGCGTCTATTGCAGGTTCCTTCAAACCTTGCTCGACAAGGTTAGAACGTAAATTACCGAGTGCTAACGCCTGGCGCTGAGTAAGTCCCACTGAATCTATCGCCAGCCGCATGGTCTTCGCAGTGTCAAGACCCTGCGCGCGGGAACGTGCTAGAATAGCTTCTAGTGCAATACGGGATTCATCGGTTACCTGCGAAATTAACAAAGCAGCCCTTTCCCTCGTTATCCGTGCGGCT
>JABAOC010000679.1_pt2 | contig 33061 bp, 34 predicted proteins | sample 7062161 | NCBI WGS metagenome assembly JABAOC01 (sample SAMN14538625, study PRJNA623070) | marine sediment metagenome | biome: marine biome [ENVO:00000428]; feature: marine pelagic biome [ENVO:01000023]; material: deep marine sediment [ENVO:00002113] | place: India: Gulf of Khambhat ... | reverse complement strand
GGCGATGCTTTTCTTCATTTATTGCCAGAGGCAGTGGAAGAGACCGGTTTTAATATTGAGATTTCCTTGGCTATTTTATTGGGTATTTTAGGGTTCTTCGCTCTAGAAAAATTTATTTCTTGGCGACATTGTCATATTCCTACCTCTAAAGAACATCCCCACCCAATCGTCTTTATGAATCTAGTTGGTGATGGCTTGCATAATTTTATTGACGGCATGGTTATTGCTGCTAGTTTTTTAGTTAGTTTTCCTTTAGGCATGGCCACCTCTTTGGTAGTAATTCTTCATGAAATTCCCCAAGAGATTGGCGACTTTGGTGTCCTAATTCATGGCGGTTTTTCTAAAAACAAAGCTTTGACCTTTAATTTCGTTTCTGGTTTGGTAGCCATTGCCGGCGCCATCGTGATTTTGTTTTTGGGGACAAGATTTACCCAGGTCATTCGTCTGCTAATCCCTTTTACGGCTGGCAGCTTTCTTTACATTGCCGGCTCGGATTTAATTCCCGAACTTCATAAAGAGACTAATTCTCCTAAATCAGCCTTTCAGTTATTGGGATTAATTCTAGGAATTGGGCTGATGCTCTTGTTACTGATGATAGAATAAAGACAAAACTGATGAAAAAGAAAATCGAGCAATTTGCTACTAAGCAATTAGGTAGAGAACTTGCAGCAGGCATGGATCACTTCCGCCGAGTTTATAAAATCGCCAGGTCATTGGGTTTAAAATACGATGACCAAATTCTTCATGCTGCTTGTTTTCTTCATGACATTTCTGAAGACGAGCCCCATCAAGAAGAGGCGGCTAAAAACGCTGAACAATTCTTAAAAGAAATAAATTTTCCTGAAAATAAAATTTCTCAAGTTAAAGAAGCCATTTTAGAGCATGTACCTTTAGCTAAACCGAAAAATAATGAGGCTATTCTCCTTCATGATGCTGATCTTTTAGACTTTCTAGGTGCCACAGGCGTGACTCGACTTTCGATTGGGGCCTGGGATTGGATGGCGAAAGATTCACTTGAGGGGATTTTAGAGGTCTTAAAGAAATTTCGAAAACTTGCCTCAAAGAATTTAGTTTTAGCGAGGAGTAAGGCATTGGCTAAAGAAAAGATTAAGTTTATGGACCAGGCAATTGATCGACTTGAAAAAGAAATAAAATAAATGGCTTCAAGAATTGCCGTAGTTGAGAATCAAAATCTCGAAAAAGCAATTAATCTAATTTTAAACCTTTGTTTGTATCTGATTGTTGGTTTTGTGCCTATTTTTTCTTCACCGCTTTTTTTGAATACCAGAGAATTTCCCAGACTAGTTACTTTTTATTTTTTGGTCTCTTTGGGCTTGATTTTTTTAATCTTTAAAAAATCAATTTTCGCTAAAAAAATAACTTTTAAAATCTATGGCCAAGACATTTTAATTTTTCTATTCTTGGCAGTCTATTTTCTCTCAACCTTGACAGCCATCAACCCTCGAACTGCTTTTTTTGGTCTTTATGATAGTTGGACGACCAGTTTTTTAACTTTTCTAGCTGGCTTTGGTTTTTATGTTATCTTGGTTAATCAAATTAAGAACCTTGAGAGGGTAAAAGAACTTCTTCTTTTTGTTCTTGTTGGTGCCTTGATTGCTTGCTTAAGTGCTTTTTGGCAGTATTTTGAGCTAGGAGGCAAAGTCTTCCCTTTGGAGAAAATCAGGGTCAGTGGTGTTATGGGGCAACCGAATTATTTGGGTTTCTATCTAGCCTTAGCTCTCCCCTTTTTTCTAGGATTTGTTTTTAGCAAGAAATCCTTTTTATCTAGACTAGTTTTTGGGCTGTTGGCCCTTTTAATAATCGCTACGATTGTTCTCACCTTCTCGAGAACAGCCTGGCTAGCCATAGTTTTGTCAGGAGGAACAATTTTACTTTTAATGATTCTAAAGACTCCAAAAACAAGGTTAATTGCTCAGATAAAAGCAAAACGAAGAGTTTTTCTAATCAGTCTTTTATTTGCCGCCATTTTTCTTCTTATCTTTGGGGAGCCGTTGTTTTTACGAACCAAGGAGAGTTTTCAGGTTATTCCAGAGAAAAATACCTTCTTAATCAGATTTTACGAATGGAAAGGTGGATTGAGGATTTTTAGAGAAAGACCGATTTTAGGAGTAGGGCCAGAAAATCTTTACTATCGCTATGGTAATAACAAAGACATTTGGTTAAATAAGATTGATGACGAATGGTTTTTAGAAACTCACAGTATTAGGAATATTTATCTAGACTTTATCGCTAAAATCGGCCTTCTAGGGTTAATCAGTTTTCTTGGCCTAACCTTTTTTATTCTCAAGAAATTAATTTCAGCCTTCAAGCGGTTAAGAAATAAAGAGCCTTTTTGGATTTATCTAACCATTCTTTCTAGCTTTCTTGTTTTTCTATTTCTGGGGTTGGGATATCTTTTAACCCCAACGAGCCTGATGTTCTTTTGGTTACTCATGTTTTTGGCTAGGCTTCTGACAAAAGAAGACCAGAAACAAATTGAACTTAGATTTTCTGAAAAAAGTAGCTTTCTTCTGAATAAAAGTGCCCTCGGAGCAATCGTCTTAATCATCGCTTTTCTAGGAGTTCTGACCAGGGCAGTCTTGGCCGATTTTTACGCCAAAACAGGAGCGGTCAGCGAACCTGAGCAAGAAGTTAAACTCTTGGAAAAAAGTGTTTCTTTTAATCCAGGTTATTCGATTTATAAAAGAGCCTTGGCTCATGCCTATCTAGCCTTAGCGACAAAAGATATTGATAAGGAAACTTCAAAGATAACTCTCAAAGATGAGGGTGAGACCTTAATCCAAAGATCACTGGAGTTTTTCAATGCGGCTGTTTCTAATGATCCTTACGATTCCCTTAATTACACCAATTTATCGATCTGGTATTTTCGACTTTCCTCCTTGGACAGGAGTTATTTAGAAAAAGCTCTTTTAGCAGCGGAAAAAGCAAGAAAAATTAATAACACCTCTCCTGCTGTTTGGGATAATGCCGGCCTAGTCTTGCTTGATCTAGGCAATCATGAGAAAGCAAAAGAGTATTTTGAGAAAGCCATCTCTTTAAAAAACAACTACGCTCCAAGCCATTTTCATTTAGGCGAAACCTTAAGACAAATGGGGCGACCAGAAGAGGCACTTAGGCACTATCAGCTGTTTTCCGGAGAAAGAGCGGAGCAGGAGATTAAAGAGACCCTTCTGGAGATTAAGAAGAAGAAAGGCGAATAATTCACGACTTGACACAGCCCCCTTTAGTCTTCATAATGAAGTTTTAAGAACGGTTTTGACCGTTTCTGTTCTAGTATCCCGCTAAGCGGGGCTTGCCCATGGATGATCTAAAACCAACTGATGATTCAACTAAGGAGCCAATAAGCCAGCCTGGAGATCAACCAGCTGATAGTCAAACTGATACCCCCCAACCAACTCCGCCCGAGCCAGCGCCGACTGCACCAAGTGTACCGCCCGCTATTGAACCCGAGAAGCAGTCAGAGCCTTCTTCCCAAACGGTCCCGACGCAGAAAACGGTTACTACCGAGGAGCCTCCATCGACACCACCACCTGTCATTGGTAAACCATCAGGCAAAAAAGTCCCACGAGCAATGACGATAAGCGGAGCTTTGATTCTTCTCCTACTTGCCGCTAGTCTGCCCGCAGCTATTGTTTTAGTTCAGAATAAGACCTATTTCGCCCCCAAAGCTGAAGAGCCGGCTAAAAAACCTAGACCTTCTCACCCAGAAACTGGAAAAGTTTTTAAAGTCCTTAGCCCAGAACAGCAGGAGTCGGAAATAACAGAATCTATTAAGCCTCGAAATCTCAAAACTGAAATTATCTCTCCTGAGTCAGTCAAAATAACCTTTAATACTTTAGGAACATTTCCTTCATCTATTATTTATTCTCCAGATGAAGACTGGAATTATTTAAATATGTTTGAGCTAGGGGATTTAGCTGATGAGTGGAGAGAGAGATATAATCCTGAAAATCAAAAAACTATCTATCCAGTTGGCGGCAAAGCGGCCAGCACTGACCACGAATTTATCTTTGAAAACTTAATTCCCGATCATAAATACTATTTCGCCATTCAGATTGAAAAACCAGAGGAGGAAACTGTTTACGAATTTGGTTTTGAACAACCAGAGGGCCATTTCGTCTTTATCACGGAGTAAATAAAAAATGGGAAATACTAAAAGAAATCTTGTTGTCTCTTTTTATTTACTAGCTGTTATAGGGCTAGGGTTGTCCTCCCTTTTCATTGGGAGAAGAGTTGCTGATCGTCAGAGAGAAATCAGTTCCCAAGAAGCAGAAGCAGCCCGGCAAGACTGCGTCCAATGCTGTTGGCAAGAATGGGGATCTTATGATATATGTGACCCTCCTGGATCAGAATGTATGAAAGAGGGCTGTAAAAGATGTAGCTTGAAAGATCCGAGGACGTGTAACAGCAATGCTAATATTTGGGCTGAAGATTGTTGGGATCCTAGGTGTGAACCTCCCGCTACTCCAACTCCTACCAAAAAACCTACTCCCACCCCAACCATTACTCCAACTCCTACCAAAAAACCTACGCCCACTCCTCCTCCTGGCTGTTGGGATACCTGTACTCTAGGCACATGCCCGCAAACGCCACAGGTCCTAAAATGTCAAGATGTAGATGGTTTACGCTGTGTTAATCCTACTTGTCCGAGTGAGTCAAATTGTGAATGCCCAGTCCTAGCTTGTCTTGATTTGACTGCGGACTCAACAGCGCTAACAGAAGGGGATGAAGTAGACTTTACTTGTAAAGGTAGTAGTGGGGTTGATAGTCCGGTTAATCATGTTGAATTTAGGGCTCAGATTGAGGGTGGTACTTGGCAGAGTTTGGGGACAGCGCCAGCCACTAAAACAGGCACCGAATACGGAGGAACCATTTCTTATACTGTTCCTCAAACAGGCAGTTACCGAATTGAGTGTCGGGTTTGCACGAGCGCTGACGACAGTCAGTGCACCCAATGGGGAAAAGCTGAATAATGGAATTTTTAAAGAAAAATTGGTCGCTTCTTTCAGTTGGTTTAATCACCGTGATTTTAGCCATCGTTGCCATTGGCACTGCCTGGAAGCTTTACCAAGCAGGTCAGGAGCCAGTGGCGCCAACAGCGCCACCTTCTGTTCCCAAGGCAGTCGATGTCACTCCTTCTCCTCCTCCGGCTGAAGACCCCTGTATTTTAGAATTTGGAGTACCAACTGGCACCCCAACCCCAACCCCAACTGGAGCACCGACTCCGACACCAACGCCAACTGGCACCCCAACCCCAACCCCAACGGGAACAGTGGCACCAACCCCAACCCCAACACCAACCCCAACTGGAGCACCGACAGTTACACCGACACCACCTCCAGGAACTACGCCTACGCCAACACCCACTCTAGCTGAACTACCAGAAGCAGGAATTTCTTTGCCAACTGTTGGTGCTCTCTTGGGTGGAGTTGTTCTGGTCGTTCTTTCTGTCCTTCTAGCCTTGTAATAGCCTATCTCTTGACTTTTTGGCTTCTATCCTTTAGAATTAGCAGAGCTGTCACTGGAGTGATAGCTTTTCTTTGACTATTTAACCATGGCCAAGAAGAAAACCACGCCAAAATTAAAACCCACTGCCGGCTATGCTCTAATTGAGCCGGTAGAACTCGAGAAAAAGACTGCTAGTGGTATTGTCCTTCCTGAATCCCATGACGAAAAATCCCAAAGAGGCAAAGTAATTGCCATTGGTACCTCCCCAGTAACTGATTCCGGTCGAAAAATCATTCCTGAATTTAAAGTTGGCGACACGGTAATCTATAAAAAATGGGGTGGTGATGAAGTCAAATTTGGGATTGCTGGTAAAGAATTGATTTTTGTTAAGTTTGAAGACGTTTTAGCAGTCGTTAAATAAAATGGCAAAAGATTTGAAATATGAGAAGGATGCACGACTCTCTCTTGTTAGGGGGGTCAATAAATTAGTCCAGGCAGTTGTGACCACTCTAGGGCCAAAGGGCCGGAACGTGGCGTTGGACAAAAAATGGGGTGGGGCTGCTCCTTCAGTTACACACGATGGAGTTACGGTTGCCAAAGAGATCGAACTTGAAGATCCTTTCGAAAACATGGGCGCCCAACTGGTGAGAGAGGTTGCGGAGAAGACTTCAGATACGGCCGGGGACGGGACCACTTCGGCTACATTCCTAGCTGGAGAGATGGTTAACGCGGGAATAAGAGCAGTTGAGGCCGGCAACGACCCGATGAAAATAAGAGAGGAATTAGAAAGTGGTTTAGCCAAAGTGCTTAAGGAAATCCAAGAAATGGCTGTTGAAGTTAGGAAAGATGAAGAGATTGAACAGGTGGCAACTATCGCAGCTCAAGATTCAGAAATTGGTGCTAAGATCGCGGAAGTTCTTAAAAAGGTAGGCTCGGATGGGGTAGTTACAGTTGAAGAAGGTAAAGGATTAGAAGTCGAAATTGAATACAAAGAAGGAATGGAGTTTGATAATGGTTATGTTTCTCCTTATTTTGTCACTGATCCAGAGAAAATGGAAGCCGAGGTAGAAAATCCCTATATTCTGATTACTGATCAAAAGATTTCTGCTTTGACTGACTTTCTTCCGTTTTTAGAGAATTTTGTTAAAACTTCAAAAAATTTAGTCATCATTGCTGATGATCTTGAGGGTGAGGCTTTAGCTACTTTAGTAGTTAATAAACTTCGGGGGACGATTAATTTATTGGCGGTCAAAGCGCCTGGCTTTGGTGACCGGAGAAAAGATTATCTTTCTGATATTGCTGTTTTAACGGGCGGGACGGTTATTTCTGAAGATACGGGTCGGAAGTTTGAATCTGTAACCATTGAAGATCTAGGCCAGGCAGAAAAGGTTTGGGCCGACAAAGATAATTGCCGGATTATTGGCGGTAAGGGTTCAGCTTCAGCCATTAAGGGTCGGATTAATCAAATTAGGAAGATGGTTGAAAAAGAAGATTTTGATAAAGAAAGACTTCAGGAGAGATTGGCCAAGCTCTCGGGTGGTGTGGGCCAGATTAATGTTGGTGCCGCCTCTGAAACGGAGATGAAAGAGAAACAGTCCCGAGTAAAAAATGCAGTTGCGGCTACTAAAGCGGCAGTTGAGGAGGGAATCGTTCCCGGTGGCGGAATAGCCCTGCTCCGCGCCAGGGAAGTTTTAGTCAAAGAAAAACTAGAGGCAGGTATGGGAGAAGAGAAGTTTGCCTGGAGGAAACTTGGTAAGATTGGCTGGAGGATTCTTTATGAAGCCCTAGATGCACCGGTAAGGGGTATTTTGATGAATTCCACTCCTGCTTGGCAGGAAATACATGATGAACTGCTTTGGGGTAAAAAAATAAGTGAGAATATAAAAGATTTTGATAAGATGAAGGAGAAAGATAAAAAAGAAGATAAATTCCAAAAATATGGTTATGATGTTGTTAAGGGGAAATATTGTGATATGGTTGAGTCTGGAATCATTGACCCAGTGAAGGTGGTTAGATTGGCTCTCCAGAATGCAGTCAGTGTAGCTAGTATGATTATAACTACAAATGCACTGGTGACGGATATTCCTGAGAAAGAAACTCCGCCAACTGGCGGACCTCCAATGCCAGGTGGTGGCATGCCGGGAATGGGAATGTAAAGTTAATGAATAGCAAATAGCGTATAGCGAATAGTTAACCCGCGCAAGCGGGTTTTTTCGTTTGATATAATTCAGGCATGAGTAGTAATTCTCCAAATTTAAATTCCTTTAAGAAAAAATTAAGAGAAAAGTATTGGACAAGAGGTTCGGTTTGGGAGTTTGATTGGTATCTCGACGCCTTCTTTGTTGAGATAATGGCCTATGGCAGCTACCCCGAAAAATTAAACTTCGAGCAGCCGGTTGTGGGTGATGAATTTCTGAATTTTTCTGGCGAAGACAGCCTTTTTGAAAAATATAAGGGTTTTTTCGAAAGCAAAGCAAGGGTGAAGAAATTAATTAGGGATCAAAAAGATATTTTAGCTTCCGCGGACAAGCTCTTGGTATTGATGAAAAAGCGCAAATTCGATTCGGATGAATACGAAAAAGTGCAGAAAGATCTTTCATTATTAATGGCCTTAGTGTCTGTTGTTTTAGACAAGCTAATTTCAAAAGAAGTTAACAGGATTGCCCGTGAAGAAGGCATGCTTGAGCCCGAACTCGTTGGTTATATTGTTGATCATTCTGCTAAGACTAGGCTTCACTTGAGCAACAAGAAACTATTAAGCCTGTATCGCTTGAATAAGAGACAATTCGAAAAGAGCGATTTCCAATTCAAAGGGCTCGATGATCCTCTCAAGAAAAAGCTCATTGTTCACGCAGATAAATACGGATGGTTAAATACTGGAGAAAGAGGTAAAGATCCCTGGTCACCTCAGGATTTTTTGGACCAATTAAGGGCCCTTGTGCAGAAGAAGGGGAAAAGGCAGAGAAAAGTTAGCCTTGATAAGCTTTCGAAAAGGAATAGAGAATTGATGCACGTTTTTTCCCAGGTTAATCTTTATGATAACTCAGCTGCAGATAGACAGATTGAACTTGACTATTTATTCCAAAAATACTTAAGAGAAAAACTGGGTAGATATTATCTTGCTTCTATTTTAGAAAATTTAACCTACAGTGAAATCCTAAAAGTTTTAGAAAAACCCGAATCTATCCATCAGTTTAAAAATAGAAAAAATAATTACAAGAGAGTTGTCTGGCCAGAAAAGGACTCTTTATACTTTCATTATTTTGATGACAAAGATGAGTTTCGGAAATTAGTTGGGCTGATAGAGGAAGAAGATACCGAGGCTGAGGAAATAACCGGCACAATTGCCTGCGGAGGAATGGTTAAGGGAAATGTGAGGATTGTCGAAAAAGAAAGCGATTTTAAAGACTTCCAAGAGGGAGAAATATTAGTTGCTCCTCAAACTCAACCAAGATATGTGGTGGTGATGAGAAAAGCAGGGGCGATTATTACTGATGTTGGTGGGGCCACCTCGCACGCAGCTATTGTCTCACGGGAGTTTGGTATTCCTTGTATCGTGGGAACAAGAAATGCAACTAAGAAATTGAAAAATGGGGATTATGTTCTGGTCGATGCTGAGGAGGGGAAAGTGATTAAATTAGAAGGGGTTGATTAAGATGAAGTTTTTTGTTAAACCTGAGCCTCCTTTTAATTTTGATTTGATTGCTTCGCTTTATTCTCGTTTTCCAGTCCAGTGTGTTGATTTGTATTCAAAGGGAGCCTACGAGCGGGTTTTAAGAGATAAAGATAAATTATTCTTAGTGAGAATAAAATCAGTTGGCACGATAGAAAAACCCAAACTTAAAGTAGGGGTTTTTCCAAAGGGAGCGAGAAAAAAATTTATCAAAGACAAAGTGAAGTGGATTTTAGGCACGGATGATGAGCTTAAAGGTTTTTATAAAATTGCTCAAAAAGACGAGAAATTTTCCAAACTCATTGAAGGTCTTTATGGGTTAAGAGCACCAAGGGCTGCGACAGTTTTTGAGGCCCTGATTACTGCTCTGATTGAACAGCAAATTTCCTTCCGAGTATCAGTTTCTTTAAAGAAAAATTTAGTTGAAAAATATGGGGAAACCTTAAAGATTAAAAGTAAAAAATATTATGCTTTTCCAGAACCAGAAGCCTTAGCCAGGGCTAAACAGGCTGAGATTAGAAAAGTAGGTTTGAGTATCAGAAAAGGAGAATACATGATCGGCGTTTCTCAGAAAGTAATAGAACAAGAATTTGATTTGGAAAAAATGAAAACCTGGAAACAAGAAAAAATCTTAGAAGCTTTAACTAAGATTAGAGGTATTGGCCCCTGGACAGTGGAGTACATGATGTGTCGAGGCATGGGTAGATACGAAGCTTTACCGGCTGACGATATAGGTTTAAGGATTAGTTTAACCAATTTTTTAAATGAGAAAAAACGAGTTTCTGAAAAGAAAGCCCGAAAATTTCTGGATCATTTTGGCAGGTATCGGGGCTACGCTGGTTTTTACCTCATCTACGCTTACGCTTTTCAAAAATACCCCCAAGAAAGACTTCTCTAACCCAGTCAGATTGGAAAATTTGCTAAAATAGATTCATGGATAGGAAGAAGAAAATCCTTTTATTAGTCTTTTTTCTTACCTTAATCCCTCTTTCTTTATATTTTTTTCAAAGACAGGCGATTCGGATTGATACTGCTCAAGTGAGGGAATTTATTCGTTCTTTTGGTATCTTAGGCCCAATTGTTTTTATGATTCTCAATGCTTTTTCAATTGTTTTTGCACCGATAACTGCCTTGCCTTTTTGGGCAGCTAGTTTAGCCCTTTATGGGTTTTGGCAAACTTTAATTTATATTTTAATTAGTTTTAATATCGGTGCGGTCGCTAATTTCTGGATTGCTCGGAAATGGGGCCGGCCAGTGGTGAGGAAGTTAGTGGGCAAGAAAGGAATTGAGAAGGTGGATGAGATTACTGAAGTGGTTGGTCTTCAGATGTTATTAATCGTCAGATTAATTGGCGGAGCCTCTTCTGACTATGTTGCCTATGCGGCTGGTTTGACTAATTTTGAATTCAAACCTTATTTTTTCATCACCCTTTTTGCTTCTGTACCAGTGATGATTTTAAATGTTTATGTTATTTACGGAGCTTTAAGTCTTAGGCCTGCTTTCTTTTTATTTGGGATAGTCGGTTATATTTTAAGCATTGTCTTACCCCTCTGGGTTTATCAACGCCAGAAAAAAGTTAAATTCCTAAAAGAGTTCTGGGATTAATATGGCGGTCATTGTCGATAACTTCTAAATGTAAATGGTCGCCAAAAGCCTGACCAGAAGTTCCAACTCGGCCAATGACTTCATTTTCTACTTCATCTCCGGTTTGAACCTCAATTTTGGAAAGGTGGGCGTAGACAGATTTTAAACCACCGCCATGATTAACAATAATGTGATCTCCCAGAGCAAGACGGGTGTAGATAACAGTCTCAATTTTTCCTCTTAAAATCGGATAGACGGGATCACCAGTTAAGCCATCAAAGTCAATCGCTGGATGGAAAAAATGATATCCTTGAGTAATTTTTACCTCATCTAAAGGAGGCCGGAATTCAGCCACTTTAGTAACCACCTCGATTGCTCCCGGTGATAGAATAGCTAATTCCTCAGGAACTTCTGCCAAAGCTGAAGCCTTAGAGGTTAAGCTTGAGGCAAGTAAGGCTATTAAGACAAGATTAATTCCCAAAATGGCCTTAATCCTCTTTTGTTCAAAAAGATGACGGAAAATCCGGCTAAATCTCGATCCCCGACGGATTTTTTGGAAGCTCTTAATTTTAGCTGGAATTTCTTCTTTAAGAACAATAGGAGAGCGCCGCTTAGAGACTTGAACTTGTAAGCGGTGTTTGGGAAGGTATAAAGATAGAGATAACATAAAGATGGTCGAGACAGGCTCGACCATAAAAAAATCCTGAACTATTCTGTTCAGGACTTGGCAGATTATAGCCTAAAGGGGTTAAAAAGTCAAATTTATGAGGCCAGGAGGGGATTCGAACCCCTGTAATCGGTTTTGCAGACCGACACGTAGCCACTCCGTCACCTGGCCAAGCAAGATAATTCTATCATTTCCAGCCTCGAAAAACAAACAATTCTCTAATTATCTAACCTCCTTGCTAAAACCTAGGTTTTATGCTATTATCCTATAAGCCAAAATGAGGAAGTTTGTTTTACCGGCAATTGTTTTAATTTTAATCTTAGGAGTTGGCGGTTTTATTATTAAACAAAAATTTTTCCCTGCTGCCAATGCTGGCTTAAAAGTAGAATCAAGTCCTTCAGCCGTAGTCTTTTTAGACGGCCAAGAAATTGGCTCAACCACTTTAGAAAAAAATGATTTGAAACCAGGAGAAAGGACTTTGAGGTTGGTTCCTCAAGCAACAGCGACAACCTATTTTCCTTGGGAAACAAAGATTAAATTGATTAATGGCATGGTAGCCGTAGTTAGGCGAGATTTTGATGAGACCGAATCTCTTTCTGCTGGCGAGGTAATGACCTTGGAAAAAATCGCTGATAAAAATAGTGCTTCCTTGGCGGTTATTTCAGTTCCTGATTCTGCGGTCGTTGCCCTCAATAATGAGACTAAAGGTTTTACGCCTTTGAATCTTGATGGCTTGGCTGAAGGTAATTATGAAGTCCGAGTTTCGGCCAATGGTTATATAGAGAGGATGGTTCGAGTAAAACTAGTCAATGGCTATCGATTAATGCTTAATGTCAAATTAGCTGAAGAAAAAGAAGAAGAGGAAGTAGAAGAAGGAGAAGAGGGAGAGGAAGCTGAAGCTGAAGGAACCCCAACTCCTAGTCCTAAAACTGAAGTAACCCCACCACCCCGACCCTATGTTCTTATCAAAGACACACCAACTGGTTGGTTGCGAGTTAGAATGGAGCCAACCACTGCGGCCACTGAAGCAGCTAAAGTTAATCCAGGAGAAATGTATCCCCTTTTAGATGAAGAATCAGGTTGGTATAAGATTGAGTATGAAGAAGACGGAGAAGGCTGGATTTCTGGCCAGTACGCTGAGAAATACGAGTAACTTAAAGACTCCCTCCATAAATAATTGCTATCACCAGCAATCCCCAAATTAAGACCGAGACCAAAAGGGGCTTATCAGTCAAGAGAACTTTTTCTGGAGATTCGGCTTTGGCCCCAGTTTGGATAATCCGGAGATAGCGCATGATGCCGTAAATAACGATAGGGATGGTAATCATTAACCACTTACCAATTCCCGCTAAAGTTAAAGGAAAGCGAGCTAAAAAGTGAAGCTGGCGGACAACTGGTGGTGGTTGAAAAAAAGTAAAGAGGGACCAAGCTAACCAGGTTGAAGAGGCAAAGATGGCTAGGTATTGATCAAGAAGCTCTTTGGAATAAAGGGCCAGACTTTGGCGATGCTGACTGGCTTTCTCGGCCAAAATATTGAGTTCCGCCCTTCTTTTACCGACTGAAAGGAAAACTGCTAGGGAGATGACACAAAGTAGAAACCAAACCGAAAGATGGGCATTAATCACAAAAGCACCGGCATAGACCCTGAAAATAAAACTAAGAGCAATTGAAAGAACGTCGAGAATAGTAATATTTTTAAACCAGAGAGAATAAATAATCTGAAGGAAAAAATAGGCAAGACAGGTATAAAAGAAAAAACTCGAGAGCCAGATAGACAAATAAAGGGCAATTATAATACCAAGAAGTGAAAAGAAAAGAGCTAGGGGTACGGGCAAGACCCCTTTAGTGATTGGCCGTTGACTTTTAATTGGATGAAGTTTGTCTTTGGGAATATCGATGACGTCGTTAAGAAGATAGACGGCTGAAGTAAGGATAGAAAAAATAACTGTAGCCGAGAAGACTCGATTAAAAGCTTGGAGATCGAATAATTGACCCGAGAAAATCAGGGCCGCAAAGATAGCTAAGTTTTTGAGCCACTGTTTCGGTCGGACGGAAATGGCCAGACTTTTCCAAAATAAGTAACCCATAAAAGAAAAGCACCAATAATTAAGCTAAGCATGATTATTGTATAGAACTTTTGTCGACTATTCAAATTAAGAGCGATTAAGCCCAAAACAGCGGTGATCAACCAGTAGAAAAAGGCGACTTTCCTTTTACTCCAACCAAGATCCAAGAGGCGATGGTGGAGATGGCCCCGATCGCCCCAAACTGGTGATTTTCCCATTAGAAGGCGGCGGCTAATTGTATAAGCTGCATCAACCATTGGCACGCCGAGAACTAAAATTAAAGTCGCTACTTTTGCTCCTGAAAGAATAGCCAGAACAGCAAGAAGAAAACCAGCTAGAGAAGCACCACTGTAGCCAGGCATAATTTTCTGAGGATAAATATGAAAAGGAAGAAAGCCTAAGTAGGCCCCGGCCGTAATCGCGGCTAAGATAGCAATGTTCCATTGAGTAACATCCTCGGTAAAGCGGAAAGAAAGAATGGCAATAGTTAGAGCAGCAATTGGGACAATGCCTGAAAGTTGACCGTCTAAGCCAGAAGACCAGTTAACCACGTTCATACACCAGACAATCCAGGTAAGGGCGAAAAGATCAGCCAAAACCCAAATACTTCTGGTTTTACCAAGAAGATAGAAATAAATTCTTGGCTGGTCAAGGTGGATGATACCGTCAAAAGGATTGGTAATAAAAGCGATTCCAATTCCCACGCTAACAACTAGACCAGCACTGAGTAGACCAGTAACGATCCTCAGATAAGGATTAAGATCATAACGGTCGTCAAGAACACCAATAGAAGTGGCTAAAAGGGCTCCACCGAGAATGCCAAGGAGATGTTTGTCAATTGGTAAAAAAAGAAGAGAGCTGAACAAGAGAGCGGCCATAATTGGAATTCCTCCTACTCGAGGAACAGGGTATTTGTGGATGACTTTAGGATGTTTTTTCTTCTTCGGATCTTCAACCCAGCCGAACTTAGTCGCTAATTTAATAATGATTGGTGTTGTCAAAAGGGCAATCAAAAAAGAGACAAAAAGGGGAAAAAGAAAAGCAGAACTAAATAAAGGACTAGTCATTTTAACTTATTAAGATGATAATTCGGAAAACAATAATCGCTGCCAATAAAGAATAAAGGCCAACCGCTACCATCAACATCCGGACAATTAACTTGTCGGTAGCAAAATAACTTGCCAAAAAAAGGTTAATCCAGATGACGATGAGACTACTTCCGGGTAGAAACCAGAGGAAAAGAGGAGAAACTAATTGTTCTTCTCCCCAAGGCCGGGAATAAAAAAGAGGTACTTCAGGGGGGAGCTTGGTCCAAGAGAGAAGTAAAAATAAAAGACTGGAGATATTGGCTACTGAAGCAGTATTAAGACTGTAGCCGGTAACCTTATCCCGCCGGACTGCCTTTAGGGAAAACTTCATCCTTAAATTATATCACTTCAAAGGATTTTCGGAAGAAGAGAGTGGCCCCATCAATTATTTTCAGGGGATGATAGTCTTTGGTTAGTAATAGATCAAGTTGGGGAAATTCGTCTTCTTTGGAGAGGATGACAATATATTTAGGCTCGACTCTTTCGATAGCTTTAATTGTTTCCCGATAGCCATCAAAATCCTTGATGTGGTAATTGGCTGTGTATCGGCCTGGTGGTAGGCGACGAGAAAGGGCATAAACACAGGGAGCGTCTTCACCCCAGATGAAGACCTTTTCCTGAGAAGAAGTTTGATGACGGATAAAAGAAGCGATTTGATAATTACGGGGCAGATTGGAATTAAAATACTGAAGATATTCTTCATTAGTTTTTTGGCCTGTTACCCAATCAAGAAAATTTTGGTAATAAGCAATAGTTGGGTATCCCCAAAAATTAAAGTATTGTTGAGAGAAAAACAAAAGACCGAGGAAAAAGACAATCACTAATTGTTCCAATTTTTTAATCTTGCCCAAAAAAAGACCGATTAGTAATGAAGCTGAAGGAAGAGCTTGGATCAAATAATGAGGATAGGGTCGTTCTGAAAGAGTGGCGCCAAAAAGAGAAAAAGTGAGCCAGAGACCGAGAAAGATAAGATTTTTATCTAATTTTTTCCTGGTTAACCAAAGGAAAGCCGTGATAATAAAAAGAGAAAACCCCCTAAGAATAAAACCAGTATTGACTGACATTCCAGCGTGGGTTTTGCCTTTCCAAGATGAGAGATAGCCAATGTTTTGAAGAAAACCAGCCTGAATAAAATGAGAGAGAGCTCCTTGAAAAGTGAAGAAAAGGCCAAAAAGGAGAATTGGCAAAAAGAAACCAGCGAGAAGAAGAAACCCCTGTTTGATGATTTTTTGCCAGTTTTTCAAAGTTAAAGAAAAAAGCAAGAGTAAACCTAAGGCAAAGAAATCAAAACCAGCTGGAACCTTAAAAAGGACGGCTAGACCAAATAGGGTTCCAGCACTGAGAAATCGTAAATTCCCTCTTTTTTTTCCGCATAATACCAGCAAAAACCCCGCAAGAATAGGCAAAATCATAAAAATCTCAGCATTAGCAATGTTGCCTTCGAGCCAGGGCAAGGCAGTAAGAAGAGAAAAAAGAGAAGTTGAGATAAGAATAGGCAGTAATTGTTCTTTGAATAGACATTTGGCTAAGCGCCAGAAAACAATAATTGTCCCTAAATTCCAGATCATCAAGATGGCCCTGAACCAGAAGAGACTATTACTAATGGCAGCTAAAAGGTAAAGCAAGGGTGGTTTGTTATCATGAATTTCGCGGTAAAGGATAACCCCTTGGCGAACTGCCTGGCCTAAGGTGAGATAAATTCCTTCATCGCCATAAGAATAAGGGTAAAAAAGAGAGGGAATTCTTAAAAAAATAACCAGAATTAAAATAACAACTAGCCAGACAGGGAAAACAGGCAGAGATTTGATTATTTTGTTGTTTTTAATCTTTTTAACCATACTAATTTTAGACTACCAAAACTTTTCTCTTTTTCAAGTTGATAATTAGGCAATTTGACTTCATCAGGCTGGCCACTGGTAACGGCGATAATCATTGGTTTGTCTGGAAGCTGACGAATAATATCTTCTTTGGTCATCAAGGCCGTGCCAGTGAAAAAGGGTAATTCACCTTCAGGGACGTAGAGAGGAGCCGGGATTCGATAGTATTTTGATTCAAATAAATGATGAGAACGGTCATTGTAATTAATTAAAGCGGTTTCTTCTAAGTCTAAGGATTTTAGGTAATTAGCTAAATCACGAAAGGGTCGTTTAGTTGGATGAGTGAAGTAATGATAATTAAGAGAGGTTAAAACAACGAAGACTAGACCAATCAAGATTAAGGAGATCTTCCTTCTTCGAGACACAACTAAAAGAAGGATGGGAGGAATAACGTAAAGCAGGTAGCGATCGTAAAAGATTGAAGAAAAAAATTGGGAAATAATAAAGGTCAAACCTACAGGAATGATAAAAAGGCTAGCCAGAAAGAGTTCTTTTTTAAATTCTCCCCAACGTCGAAGAAAAAAGAGAATTAAATAGCTGGCAGCAAGTAAGGTCAGGCCTAATCCTTTAGCTTGATCCAAAAAGAAATTTATCAAGAGACTTCCTAAAGTTTCCAAGGTTGGTTTACCCAACCAAAAACCACTGCCAACTAGAGAAGTTTGATAATAAAGAGGGTAGAGCCAGGGAAGATATAAAAGACCAATAATGATATAGGATTTGATTGTTTTGATAAAGCCTTTCTTTTTTTTAAAAAGATTAGGGATTTCCCAGAGAAAATGAGTAAAAATCACAAAGATCGAAAAATGATGGCTATAAAGAGCAGTGGTAGCCGCTAGAATATAACCAAGTCGATTCTTAGCTAAATAAAAATAAGTGGCCGCAGTTGAAGTCAGAAGAAGAATAGCATACATTCGGCCCTCAAAAGCATATTGAAAAAGAAAAGGATTTAAAAAACAGAAGAGAGCTGCTAAGATTCCGGTTTTTTGATCCCAGAGCTTCTTGCCAATCAGATAAACAAAAAAACAAGTTAAAAGGAAAAAGACAAAGGATAAAGCCCTGATTGAGGCTTCGCCCTGGCCGAAAAAGATCATCCAGGTGTGTAAGCTAAGATAATAAAGAGGCGGCGAAGTGTCTCGAGCAACCGTGGTAACAATTTCTAAATAAGGCTTTGAGGCTAAGACAGCGGCAAAAGATTCATCACCCCAAAGGCTGGCAGTAAACTGATTCATTGTTTAAATTAGTATAGCACAGCGAACCCTTATTTTTTAGAGGATTTCTGCACAGGCTTCTCGAAGGGAATTTGGTTGGGAAAGATTAATTTCTGGGAAAACTACTCCTTTGTCTTCCCATTTTTCTCTTGTTGCTTCTGGTAAGTCTGAGCCAAGACAACAAATGGGTATATTTTTCAAATTATCATCTCGGTGAGATCTTAGATTCTCAATTAATCCTGTCATCAACCGAGAGTCTGATAGCTCTATTACGACTAGATCAGGAGGAGGAGAGAGCGATTGGTTTTCTAATAGCTCGAGAGCCGCAGGCGGACTGGTAGTAAAATTAATTTTTCCTCCCACGCAATTTTCAAGGCTTGCCTTAAGAGTTTCTCGGTTTTGAGGATTTCCAACTACCCAAAGAACATTAATTGGCCTTGGGTTTGACTTGGCTTCGTTTTGTCTTTCCATTTTTGGTTATAAAAAAACCGCCCTTTTTAGGCTTGCAGGTATTATATCATAGTTCTTTTTTAAAATTAGAATTTTGGTAAAATAGAAAGAGGCCCATTATCGTCCACTAGGTTAAAGCTAGGCCTAACGGCGGGTAGGAAAGGAGGTGAGAATCGGGCTTGAATCGGTAAGAGAATGGAAATCAAGGTCAGGAAAAAAGATGGCGCTCTAGAAGATTTTGAGCGGAGTAAAATCAGCAATGGTCTTCTTAAAGCTGGCGCTCTTCCTCAAGAAGCAGAAAGAATTACGACTGAGATTGAAAATTGGTCTCGGACTAGTGCAAAGGATGGAATCATCGCCTCGAGTGATATTAGAGATAAAGTTCTTGAACTCTTGGAGACAGCCAATCCTCGAGCGGCAGCTAGTTTTAGAGCTTATAAAAAACCTGAATAAAAACTGGTAAAATGGATTTAGGTAAGGAAGGGGGGTGAGGAAGATTAAAAAGATAAATCTAGGCATAGATTTCAAATTAGTTGGTGGTGTTTTTCTGACAGCCCTGGTTTTAACTTTAGCCTTAATTACAGTTGTTGACCTTCTTAAGCCTTCTGAGACCACGATTCTTGGTAAAGGAGAAAAAAAAGGATGTACTACTATCCAGAGCGGAGAACTTTTAACAACTGATGGCAGGGTAATTACTCCGGGCTTCGATGAGTGGGGTTATAACTATCAAGCCTGGATTTTTAATGGCGGTTATTGTGATGCCTATCGAGACGCAGCTTGGTGTCAGCCATACAAAGACGTCAATCTGATAATGAAGTGGAATGATGCCTGGTTGTCGAACAAAGACTGCGATGGTGACGGTTTACTGGATAGGTATTATGGCTTTCCTAGCTATATTGGCTCAGGCGCTTGGTTAACTAATCATCAGTGGGGAGAATATGAAGGCGATGAAGGCGAGATTTGCAAATGGAATTATTTTGTCAAGATCGTGGCCGCCCCTGCTGATGCGTATCTAGAAGACGGAGTTTGGTACGCAGCTGATGGTACCGAGATTGGACCAGTCATCTGGGGCTCATTTGCCATTATCCAGCAAGTTTCAAATGATCCCTGTGGCGGTGAGCACGGTCTCATTTATCAAGGAGAAGCACCAACCGGTTTTGGTTTTTACAAGCCTTAAAGAACCTTTGAATTGAGTTTAAAAAGAGTGTTCTTTTGGCTTTAATCTTCGGCTGGTTGAAATGGTAGAATCAAACCACTTTCACTTATGTTGAGAGGAGGTCTAAAATCCTGGTGAGAAGAGATTGCTGAATGCCTAATAATTCTCCAGTTTCAGCTGAAACAATTACGTTCCTTTTAAGAGTGATTTTAATCAAACCAAAGAGCTTTTTGTATTTTATCCCTGGAATCTCATAAGCTAAAATTCCCTCATCAGTGGTAGTAAGACTGACAACCTCTTCGACTGGAGGGGGCTCTTCTTCAATGGTTCCGGCTTCAGTTGCCCCTTCTGGGGTTGGAGTGGCTGATTCAGTTGCTCCAGTTGGCGTGGCCGAAGGAGTCGAGGTTGGGGTTAAACTGGCTTGGTACTCTAGCCAGAGGAGACCGCCCTTACCTCCAAGCTGATCAATCACATTGGCGGCTAACATGTTCTCTACGGCTTTATCGGGGAGGACAGTAACCACCTTTTGACCTTTAGGAGTGGTGACAATTAATTCATTGGTTTCTAAATTAACCATTAGGGGGAAATGAGTTTGGGCGGCAATTTTATTACGGATAACGGCATAAGAATTCTTCATTGACCTTATCTTAGTTGTTTCTTCAGGCTCTTCGATTTCGAACTCAGCGCTTTCCGTGCCTTCAGGAAGTTCAATTTCTTCTCCATTTTCGTCTTCAATTGTTACCTGAAGTTGAAGACCTTTGGGAACGAGCTTGACCTTCTTAGGCTTTTTTTCTTCTGTTGACTCTGTTGTTGGAAGTTCAGTCTCTTCCTTTTTTTCTTGTCCTGGAGCTTTCTCTAGACCAGGTGGCGATATTCCTTCTTTTCTTCCCAGGACTTGCTCAGATGAGTCGAAGATTAACAAACCTTCACTAGTTAAGATCCAATGAGCTGAAACCTCATTGGTAAATACAAGTAGAGAGAAAACTCCGGCAAGACAGAGGAAGAGTCTTATTAGAGTCTTTTTACTCATTATTTTAATTAATAGGTTACAGCCTTCTTCTTTATTTGTCAATTTTTTAGATTGGGCTTTGTTTTATTTCTTAATGCTGGTAAAATGTATTAATCTTAATGGGATTTAATTTATTGAAACTTTTATTCTCGATTATTATCTGTGAAGCGGTTGGAATCTTTGGAGCTATTTTTACTACTCCAGCCATTCCGACTTGGTATGCTAAGCTTAATAAACCTAGTTTTAGCCCGCCTAATTGGGTTTTTGGGCCAGTTTGGACTCTTCTTTATGGTTTGATGGGCGCTTCTGCCTATTTAATTTGGCAACAAGGAATTGAAAAACCAGCGGTTAAAAGCGCTTTGTTTATTTTTACTCTTCAGTTAATTCTTAATTTTCTCTGGTCCTTTTTCTTTTTCAAACTTCAGTCGCCTCTTTATGCCTTAATCGAAATTCTTCTTTTATGGATTTTGATTCTGGCAACGATTATCAGTTTTTATCAAATTAATAAGCTGGCTGGTTTGATTCTTGTCCCTTATCTGCTTTGGGTTAGTTTTGCCACTCTTCTTAATTATTATATTTTTAAACTTAATTAGAACTTCTAAAAAAAAGAAAAATGAGAATCTGGGATCTTGAACCAAAAAATTTGTGTCGAAAACACTTAATCGCTGAACACGGAGAACTTCATTCGCTTTGGTCAATCCTGACAAAGAATAAAAAAGGCTTTTCTAAACACCCTGAGACCTTGAGATGGAAAGGCAAGCTGAAAGCGCTTTATTTAAGGCATGAGGAATTGGTTAAAGAATTAGAGAGAAGAAACTATCAACACCGCAGCCCCTTAGATAAAAAACTAGCTAGAGGTAAAAGTTTTCAAGATGAATACCTTCAATCAAAGAGGAAACAAGAAAAAATATTAAAAGAAAAAGGTTGTAGTTGCCGGTTTAACTAAGCTACTTTCTTTTTTTCTTGCTTTTTTTCTTGAGTCGAGGAATTTTCTTTAAGGCCGCGATGATCATGGCAATAATAACATAAATAAAAGCTAGAGGAATGGCAAAAGCCGAGAATAAAGCTAAAAAGAAAAAGATTGGCTCTTCGATTCTTAAGAGGCCAGAGAGATAATTATGGAGGATGATGGAAAGAGGTAGAAAAACAAGGAGAGAAACAAGAGTGATTAAAGAAAACTTTAGATGTTTTTCCATTAAAATCAGTATAGCAGATTTGATAGAATAATAAAAATGGCTCAGAAAATCGATTATTCAAAAATCTATTCTCCAAGCAAATTGGGAATGTTTAGCCAGTGCCCTAAATCCTATGAATTTTACTATTTAGACCCGATTTACAGTCCAATGAAGACTGATTTAAAAAAACTTCCCCAAAATATTTATCCTTTCTTTACTCTGGGTAAAGCAGTTCATAACGCGATTACTCTTTTCTTTCACTCTCCTTTAAGACAAAGGACTAAAAGCTCATTAAAAGAACACCTGAAGCAAACTTGGCAAAGTGAAACAATGAAGAATAAAAAACCTCCTTTAGGTAAATGGGGTGGCTTTGCCAATTTAGAAGAGGAAAGAGAGGCTTATGGAGAAGCTCTCCAGATGCTCGATAATTTTTTCAGAATGCTAGGAGATGATTTTGAGATTGAATATTTACCAACCGCTGATTTTTATCACTCGATTAAGGATTATCAGGATTTGATTACTCCCTTAAGCAATGATTTCGACATTAGCGGTAAGTTTGACTTGGTTGCTCGAGATGGAGAGTCTCTTCATCTTGTTGACTTTAAAACCAGTAAAAGAGAAGAAGAGAACCCTTTTCAACTGAGATTTTATAAGATTCTAGCTGAAGAAAAGTTCAAAAAACCAGTTAAAAAGGCAAGCTTTTATTTTCTAAAAACTGGTAATAAAAAGAGATTCGATTTAGAAAAAGAAAAAATTGAAGGAATAAAAGAGGAAATTTTGGGGAAAATCGATGAGATTAACTCGACCGAAAATTTTGAGGCTAGACCAAGCAAGCTTTGCAATTTTTGTCTTTACCAGACCTTTTGTCCTAAAAAAGATGAGGTTAAAAAAATGACCAGAAAGACTGAGGGGGAAGATTACGCTGACGATTTACCTTTTTAGACCTTCTCAGTTACCCGATATTCAAGATATTTCCCCAGCATTAGGCGGGTGTGGGCGTCTAAACCAGGCAAGGTCCCAAAAAAGAATCCTGAAATTGGCATAAGGATGAATTCCAAGGGGATTAACAAAGCCCGAAATCGAGAGACAGTCTTTGGTCGCGGCGGTCTTTGTTTGGCGTTGACAATAAGGATGACAATTAGGCCGATAAGACAAAAATTGAGGATAAGCGCCGATAGCCGAGGAATATTGTAGCCAATTGCTGTCCGAGAGAAATCAGGAATAAAAAGAGCGGGAATAGCGATTCCCAAGGTAATAAAAAACCAATTAATGGGCATGAGCAAGTGGTCTTCTAAAAGTCTAATCAAGCGGATGGTTTTATCCCAAAAAGAAACGCCAGGGGTAAAAAAGTAATTTTTAATTACATAGGGGTCATCAGAGACTCCCCAAGCCCAGCGTTTAAATTGCTCATAAGTATTGACTAGGGTCTTGATAAAACTAGTTGATTCAGCTGCATCAGCATAAATAGGCAAAAAGATCGGTTCAACCTCGACTTTACCTCTTAACTTATAGAAAGACTTAAAGAAAATATGCCAATCTTCAGGAATGATATTTGGATTCCAATAGCCGACTTTATCAAGCATCTTCAGAGAAAGAGAATAGTTTTGACAGTTGATTAGTCGATCTTTTCGAGAAAGAACAGCACTGTTCCAGACAGAATTAAAAGTATTACTAACTCGGGTTAAAGCAGGTAGACGCCAAAAGTTGTTATAGAAAAAAACAGCTGGTTGCCAGAATAATTGATAACGATTAGGTTTATCGAGAAAAGAGTAAGTCAGGTAGGAAAAGTGTTTGGGGTGAAAACGGTGATCAGCGTCACAGCTAGTGAGAGTAATATAATCAATGTTCATTTTTCTTTGGTCAACTAGTTTCTTTTTAATCCACCGAGCAGCGTAATTTTCGTTAGAAGACTTACCAACAACTTCGCCAGGAGCGAGTTTGTGAACAGTAACAAAAAAGTTAGCAAATCTTTTACCAAACTTCTTCTTTAATTTCTTGGCTTTGATTTCCCTTTCCTTTTTATCTTCTTTGGCTTCTTGGGCCAAAACAATGGTGATTTGTTTTAAGGGTAAATCCTGCTTGGCAAGTGAGCCGATGGTTCTTTCGAGAATTCTTAAAGGCTCTTTATAAGTAGGAACGATGACCACATGGTGGACCTTTTTCCAATCAGGAAAAAGCTTAATCTCGCCTAGCCAATCCATGGCCTGGGAAGCCTTGATTCGGAAATAGGAGAGAACAGAAGTAATAGCAAAACTGATTGATTTATAGAGCCAGAAAATATCAAAAATAATAATAAAATAAGCAAGCTTAAGAGGAAAAAGGAAACTACCGACAAAGAAAATTGAAATTGTCCCCCAAGAGAAAGCTCCGGGAACAATTTCTAAGAATCGGTGAATCTGTTGGTCATATTTTAAAAAGAATTTTCGCATTTTGGGTTGTGATTTGACAAATTTTTTCAAAAGAAACGCCCTTTACCTGGGCGAGACACTTGGCAATGATTTTAACATTTTTAGGCTCGTTTCTCAAACCTCGGTAAGGTTTAGGTGAAAGAAAAGGACAATCAGTTTCTAGCAGGATTTTATCTAAAGGAATTTGTTTAGCGACATTCTGGAGACCCTGATCATAAGTGAAATTACCCGCAAGACCAAAAAAGAAATCTAACTCATTTATTTTTTTAATACCCTTTTTGCCAGCGGAATAACAATGAAATACTCCCTTCAATCCTTTATGCTCTTTAATTATTTGAAGTGTGTCTTTAAAGGCTTCACGAGTGTGGACAAGAATAGGGAGTTTAAGCCTCTTGGCGAGCCTGATTTGTTCTTGGAAAAGAGAAAGCTGTTCTTTTTTAGTCCGATCTTTCTCTCCAGCTGGAGCTGGAGAAAAGTCTAAACCACATTCGCCAATAGCAATCACTCCTTTATTTGAAGCCAGTCGAGTAAGTTTTTTGATCTGTTTTTCGGAGAAAAGCTCGATTTCTGGGTCGGTCTGGTGAGGGTGAATGCCTACAGCTGGGAAAACAATCTCCGGATATTTCTCTGCGATTCCAATTCCTTTTTCAGATTCCTCTAAATTACTACTAACACAGACGATTCTCTTGATTCCATCCTTGACTGATCTTTTAATCACCCGCTTGAGATCATCTTTATAGTCTTTAAAATTCAGATGGGCGTGGGTATCAACGAGCATTATTCTAGGCGGGGGAAAAGAGGCTCTTCAAGCTTAATCTTTGTTCCAGGCTTCACATTAGCCCAACTATTTTTACCAAGAGGAACTTCTTTTAAAAGAGCTTTTAAATCAAGGGCTTTAGCGATTTTAACTGAAGTCTCTGGTAAGAAAGGATAAATTTGCCAACTAATTTGATGAATGCTATCACAAAGACAATAAAGAACTTGGTTAAGCTCTTCTATCTTTCCCTCTTTAGCTAATTGCCAGGGCTTATTGTCATCAATGTATTTATCAGCAACAGAAATAAATTTCCAGATTGCTCTTAGTGCCTTATCGAATTGATAATCGGGTAGATATTTATCTAAGTCTCGATAGACCTTTTTCCAGGTATAAAGTTTTGGGCTGACCCGAAGCGGCAGACTGTCAGGATCGACTGAGATTTTTGGTAGCTTATTATCGCAATATCGATCAACCATGCCAAAAACTCGAGAAACCAAATTGCCTAAGCCATTAGCCAAATCAGCATTATAGACTTCTTTAAGTTTCTCAATAGTCAAATCAACATCCCTCGAGATTGGGCCATATTTAATAAAGTAGTATCTGACCCCATCGGTGCCGAATTCTTTGACTAATTCTGTGGGCCGGATTACATTACCCAGAGATTTACTAATTTTTTGACCATTGAAAGTGAAAAAGTCATGGGCGTAAACGGTTTTAGGAAGTTCATAGCCAGCCGACTTGAGCATTGCTGGCCAGAGTAAGGCATGCCAACGAAGATTGTCTTTACCTAAAAGATGTAAGTCAGCCGGCCAAAAACCCTTTGGGGCGCCACTAAGATAGTTAATTAAGGCATCAAACCAGACATAGATCGTATGTTTTGGGTCACTAGGAACAGGAATACCCCATTCAACCGAGGGTCTGGAAATAGGAATATCTTCAAGGCCCTGATTCAAAAAGGCTAACATTTCATTTCTCTTTGATTCTGGTTGGACAAATTTAGGGTTGTCTCTAATCTGGTTTTTTAAAAAGCCTTCGTATTTTGACCAACGAAAAAAGTAGTTTTTCTCAGTTAGTTTTTTGGGGATTTCATTAGGGTGATAAGGACATTTGCCGTCAATTAAATCCTTTTGAGTGATAAACCCCTCACAACCTTGGCAATAGATTCCCTTGTATTCACCTAAATAGATGTCGCCTTTCTTTTTGACTTTTTGCCAAAACTCAACAACAGTCTTTTGGTGATCTTGATCAGTGGTTCTAATAAAGCGGTCATATGATATATTTAGTGATTTAAATTGTTCTTTGTCTGCTTTACTGATTTTATCCGCCCATTCTTTGAAACCGATTTTTGCTTTTTTGGCAGCTTCTTCAGCCTTTCCTCCATGCTCGTCAACACCAGTTAAGAAAAAAACACTTTCTCCCCGCAGGCGGTGATAGCGAGCTAAGACATCGGCCACAATTTTTTGGTAAGCGTGACCAATATGCATCACATCATCAATATAATCAATAGCCGTGGTCACATAAAATTTTTTCTTCATGAACTTAATTATACTTTAAAGCGAACCTGAAGACAAAATTATTGAAGCTTAGCCTTATTTTTTTCCAAATAAACTTTCAATTTTTCCCGCCCATTTTTCAGCCCATTGGTCAGCCTCGACTTTTTTAAGGGCGAGTTTAAAGCCAGGAGACTTTTTCATTATTTTATCAACCGAAGCAATAGTCGCTGATGAAACCTTAAGAGTTTCTTTGATGTTCTGATAACTTCTGCCTTTATCTAAATAATGGGCGATGGCTAAACGTTTTGCCAAAGCAGTGAGCTCAGTTTTACCCAAGATGTCTTCAAAGAAAGTTCTAACTTCTTTTGGGTCTTTTAGATCAGAAATGACCTGGAAGAAGATATTAAAAATTTCTTTTTCAATAGTTCTGTTAATTGTTCGTTTAGAAACTTGCATCTTAATAAAAACCCACTTTAGATATTTAAAGTGGGCAGTTCTCAAAATTTATTCAATTAAAGCATCTGAAAAAGGAAAAGTCAATCCCTATTTTTTCCAAAAATATAGTTCAATCGAGGAGAGTAAAGCAAAAACAAGAATTAGATTAAGGAAATGCGCTTGTTCGAATTGGCGAAGGAGGAGAATGGTAATTAAAGCCATGGCGGCAAGAAAACCCCGGCGGCTATTGGCAAGAAGGAGAGAGATGGTTAAAAAGAAAGAAAGAAAAAGAGAGAAGTAAAAGAGAAAGATGATTAAAGTTGTTTCTGGAGTTTGAAAGTAAAAAAAGTAAAACCAGATAAGCCAAGTTAAAATAGCTAAAAGAAGGGTCGGAAGAAAATTTTCTCTTTGAGGCAATCGCCGTTTCCTCATTGGTTCAATTATATCGGTAAAAATAGTATAATTGAAGCATGACTAATGATCTCTATTTAATTTTGGCATTGGTTATTGCTAGCTTTGCTGGCTTGCTTTTCTTTATTAACAGAAAGCTTTCTGAAATTGCGAATAAGAGCAGACCAGATGAAACCCTAGTCGAATGGTTGAGAGCTAATCAAGACCTTCTTCAAAAGAGCAATAAAAATGTGACTGATACCTTGCAAAAAAACACTCAGGCAATTTCCGAACGACTTGACCGAGCAGCCAAAGTGATTGGAGCTCTTCAAAAAGAAGCTGGCCAGTTTAGCGAGATTGGCCGGTCAATGCGGGACTTACAAGAATTTTTGAAGAGCCCTAAATTAAGAGGCAATATTGGTGAAGAAGTTTTAAAGGACTTAATTGCTCAGATGTTTCCCAAAAAAGCCTTTCATCTTCAATACAGTTTTAAGTCTGGCGATAAAGTTGACGCTGCTCTAAAAACAGATGCTGGCCTTTTACCAATTGACTCGAAATTTCCAATGGAAAATTTTCAAAGAATTGTTAAGGCTGAAAGTGATACTGAAAAAAAGAAGGTCACGGCTGCTTTTGTTGCTGACGTTAAGAAACACATCAAGATCATATCTCAAAAATACATTCTTCCTGAAGAAGGAACCATGGATTTTGCCCTGATGTATATTCCCTCAGAAGCAGTTTTCTATGAAGTAGCCAACATTCCTGACCTAACTGACTATGCTCGCCGAAACCGAGTCTACCCAGTCTCGCCAACAACTCTTTATGCCCATCTTCAAACCATTCTTTTATCCTTTGAGGGCAAGAAAATTGAAACCCGGTCTCGAGAGGTTTTCCGATTACTTCGGGCGATAAAAAAGGATTATGAGAAGACCGAGGGTTCACTCTCGGTTCTAGGTAAACATCTCCAAAATGCCTATAACCAGATGAGCAATGTCCTTTCTTCCTTTACTTTAATGGGTCAAAAAATATCCTCTGGGCGAGAATTAAGCGAAGGAAAAGAAGAAATTAAGCAGCTAGGAATTGGGGAGGGAGATTAGAAGGACTAAGTAAAACCAGTGAGTGACTCCGATTGGTTGAAAGAAGGAGAAGACAAAAAAGCCCATTAATGAGGCTAGAATCCAATTTTCTTTTTTTATTACTTTTTGACTTCTCTTCCAAAACCAAAAACTAAAAACTCCTAATCCAATCAAGCCAGAAAATAAACTAATATCCAAGAAAAGATTGTGAGAGCGGCCAATAACAACTCCGAACAAAGAACGATCAATTTGCTGGTATTGTTTATCATAGGCTTTGATGATTCCTTCGGCTCCATATCCTAAGATTGGTTTTTCTTGGACTGCTTTAATGCCTAAATTCCAAATTAGCCATCGGTCTTCATAAAGAGACTCTCCTTTTTCAAGATAAACACCCAAAACCCCAATGACAAGAACTAGGATTAAAGAAGTAGATAGGAAAACCTTCCTGAAAGACATTTTCTTTTTCCAAAGATAACCAAAGACTAATAACTCAGCCATAACCGCTAAAATGCCTGCTTTTGAGCCAGTTAGAAAAATAGCAAGAATAATGGCGAAGGTTGGAATTAAGGGCGATTGGAAAATAGTAGTTAGAATTGGTAAGCCTAAAATAAAAAAGCCTGCTAATCCGTTTGGCTCCCCAAGAGTTCCGATTGGCCTTTGATTGTATGAAAGAATAGGGAGATTTAGTTTAAGGGCTAACCATTGGCCATAAACGACTAATATTTCAATAATGATTGCTATTGCTGCCCACTTTAAAACAGTTTTCCTATCTTTAGTTTTCAGTTTTTCAACTGTCATCATAAAAAGCCCTAAGACAAAAAAGAAAATCACACTTTGATGGCGATAGCCGCCAGCTAAAAAGCCAAAAGGAAATTTTTGATTAATTAAAGTGCTTAAAAAAAGAATCCCTACCCAAAGAAACCAAATTTTATCGAGCTTCTGGAAGCGTGCTTCAAAGTTCTTTATACTAAAACCAGTTAATAACCAGAAAACTAATAGAAATCCAGCCCCAAAGAAAAGTCCTACCTTGGCTAATTCAAATTTGAGGGGTAATGGCCAGAAAAAGAGAGGCAAGAAAAAGACTAAGAATTTGATGAGAAGACTTATAAACCTTGACACCTTTCTATTATAATCGTATCCTTTAAGTAAGACAAAGAATTTTTCATGCCTAATCCGATTAGATCAATTAGGAATTCACTAAGTCAAATCCCGACCAGATATCGTTTTTGGGCTTCATTTGGAATTCTCATTGCCCTTCTCATTGCCCTTCCGATTACCTTAATGGGTTTTATGACTGGCACTTTTGAATTAAGAAAAAGAGCGGCTACTAGTGAGCCAACACTGTCACCGCCAGTGGTCATCTTTGGCAATGCTGCCTTGTTTGATAATCCTTACGAGATCTATAAGGGTTACTTACAGACTCAATATATTAAAACTGAAGAAAACTCTTCGCTCAATGCTAGGCAGCAAATGACGATTGAGGCATGGATACAATTGATGGATAGGGAACCGATTGAGGACCAGGTGATAATTGCCAAAAAAGCGGGCGGCAATCAATTTGTAATAGGCTCCTATTGGTTAGGCGTTTCTTCCGACTTGAGACTTAAGTTCTCTTCGCCTTATATTCGTGTTCCTATATCTCCTAATGTTATTTCAGAGAGCTTAGAAAGCAATGAGGTCTTGAAAACAGGTTGTTGGTATCATGTGGCCATTTCCGTTGATAACCCTCGAGTTCGGATGTTTATTAACGGCCATTTAGATAGAGAAGGAGATTTTGGTCAATTTCCCTCGGAGGATGTTAAATCCAAGGTTTCAATTGCTGCTAATCTGTCCGATCTTAAATCAGGCCAAATAGACGTGCCTGCCTACCTTTTCAATGGGGAGATCGACGAGGTTCGTTTGTCCAGTATTGCTCGGTATACGTCTAGTTTCTCTCCGCCCCTTTCGCCCTATCTGGTTGATGGTTACACAACGGCTCTTTGGCATCTTGATTATAAAATGGACAATAACATGGTTCCTGATGATTCACCGAGCGCGAATTGGGGAACAGTCATAGGCAATGTCGCCTTTATTCCAAGCGGCGCAAGCGTACTTTGTCCTATTACTGTAAGTCCTCCTGCTGTAAGTCCTACTCCTATTCCTTGTGGTCAAGAAGGAGAGACAATCCCGGTCTATCCTGGTTATCAATGTTGTCCGGGCCTAGAGCCGATTTCGACTGCTCATCCTGATGTTAATGGAAATTGCCCTGGATATCCACCTCTTGGAGCTTCGACTTGTGTCAAAGATTGTGGCGATGGTCAATGTACTCTGGGTGAGAATAAGTGTAATTGTCCTGAAGACTGTGGTCTTGTTCCCACGCCGACTCCTACTGGGGGCCCATTGCATTTAAAAATTAAGTTTGGAGGAGTGACCAGTCGGCCTATAGATGATAGCGACAGAGAAATCAAGATTTACGCTACCAATCTTACTGGAGGACCTGATTTGGGTTCAGCTAATAATAAAGAATCGGTTATCATGAGCGTTGATGACTCTGGTGCCTATAGTGGGGAAATTATTTTGGATGCCTCATATTTTTTTCATCGATATCGCCTCCGCATTAAGGGTCCAAAACATTTACAGGGTGTTTTTCCTGACGTTTTTTTCCTGCAAGAGTTGGACCTAACTGATTGGCCTCTCCGACCAGGGGACGTAGATCAGGATGGTAAGGTAGATATTAATGATCTTAGGGCAATTAAAGTGTTTTCTACTAACCCAGCTGATATCGCTTTTGGTGACGTCAATTTTGATAATAGATTAAGTATTCTCGATCGAGTTTTAATTCTTAGTACTTTGTCGGTCCAATACGACCCTGATTAATAGCCTGTCCAAATGAAAAAGATAGTTTCTTTTTTACTGACAATCTGCTCTCTCTTTATTTTTATCCTTGCCTTTCCCCGCCTAGCTTTAGCAGCTAAATTTTCACTCGATCCTCTATCTAAAGACATCAACATTGGTCAAGAATTTAATATTAATATTGATCTCGACACTCAAGATAAAGAGGTCAATGGAGTTGAAGCAAAACTTTCTTTTAATAAAGATTTAATTGAGGTTACTGGAGTTAATTTCCTCGGAATTTTTCCCGATAATAACCAAAATATAAATAATAGTGAGGGTTACGTTCAAATCGGTTCAAATATGGAATCACCCACTGCCAGCTTTAATGGTAGTTCTAATTGGGTGACTTTGACCTTGAAAGGAAAAGCTAAAGGCTCAACTGAATTAAGGTTTTCTTGTCCTGAGTCAGCCATTTTTGAGGTGGTTACTCCTCCTAATCTTCCTAACAACCTCCTTGACTGTAGTAGTCTAGGGGCTGGTAGTTACACTATTTCTGAAGCCGGTGAGCCACCGCCAGGAGATAAAGAGGATGAGGAAGAAGAAGTGAGCGACGGTGTACCAGGACCAGGTTGTACTGATCCCTCACCAGATACTCCAGCTAATCTTGAGGCAGCTAGTGGTCCAGGCAAGGGAGAGGTAAGTTTAACCTGGACTAAAGTTGGCGCTGATTATTATTCTCTTGTTTTTGGTGGCGCCTCAGGAGCTTATGAATACGGTGCTCCTAATATTGGCAATACTGATCAATACACTGTTAGGCAGTTGACACAAGGTAAGCTTTATTATTTTGCTATTGCTGCAGTCAGAGGTTGTGCTTCGAGTGGTTTTTCTAATGAAGCCAGCGCTCGGGCTGAAGGAGCAACCGGAGGACTGCCGGCTAAGGTAACACCAAAGGCTAGCCCCAAACCAACTCCAACTCCGGCCTACAGGTCAATTGGCGAGATTTTACCTGAAGTAGATTTCCCCACTGTTGAAGAGGTGGTCACGCCAACACCAATTCCTATTTTTGCACCCGAAGAAGGCGGACCCTCAATCTTGAGGACAGTTTTATTAGTTGCTATCTTTTTACTGGTTTTCGTTGGACTAATTTTTGGCCTTTGGCGTTTGATTAAAAAACGAATGCCCCCAGGGCCGCCAAAGATTGTTGTCCCTGAAAAACCGCCCCTTCCTGAAACTCCTTCATCGCCTTGATAATAGGTCGTGATCGAGCCAGACTCGATTAATTACCTTCGAAGCGATATAATTAGCCTGTGGCTGAAGAGAAAAGACTTAACAAAGAACAAAAAAAGGCAGTTGAACATGGAAATGGCCCTCTTCTAATTATTGCTGGAGCAGGGACAGGCAAAACCACGGTTATTACTGAACGGATTAAATGGTTAGTGGCTTCAGAGAAAGCCAAACCCTCAGAGATTTTGGCTCTGACTTTTACTGACAAGGCGGCTCGAGAAATGGAAGAGCGGGTTGATATTGCCATGCCCTATGGTTACACGGATATGTGGATATCGACTTTTCATTCTTTTTGTGACCGCATTCTTCGTCAAGAGGCTCTTCAGATCGGTCTTGATCCAGGCTATAAATTAATGAACGAAGCAGAAATGACTCAATTTTTGATTAGAAATTTATTTAAGTTTGATTTGGATTATTTTCGTCCCCTAGGTAATCCAACCAAATTTGTTAGGGGAATGCTGCGACATTTTTCCAGACTTAAAGACGAAGATGTTAGTCCAGAAGAGTATTTAAAGCATGCGAAGAAAGTAACTAAAAAAGCGAAAACCAAAGAAGAGAAAGATGAGGCTAAGAAAACAATTGAATTAGCCAATGCCTACCAGACTTATGAAAAATTAAAAGTCAAAGAAGGAGTAGTAGACTTTGCTGATCTGATTTCTCAGACTCTTAAACTTTTTCGAACCCGGAAGAACGTTCTTCAGCAATACCGAGAACAGTTTAAATATATTCTTGTTGATGAGTTTCAAGACACTAATTATGCTCAGAATGAGTTAGCCATGCTTTTGGCGGGAAAGAAGGCTAACATTGCTGTCACTGGTGACGATGATCAATCGATTTATAGATTTCGAGGAGCAGCGGTTTCCAATATTATCCAGTTTCGAAAGAATTATCCAAAAGCCAAAATTGTGGTTCTTTTAAACAATTATCGCTCGACCCAGACGATTTTAGATTATGCTTATCAACTAATTCAGAATAATAATCCTGA
>JABAOC010013737.1_pt1 | contig 33109 bp, 34 predicted proteins | sample 7062161 | NCBI WGS metagenome assembly JABAOC01 (sample SAMN14538625, study PRJNA623070) | marine sediment metagenome | biome: marine biome [ENVO:00000428]; feature: marine pelagic biome [ENVO:01000023]; material: deep marine sediment [ENVO:00002113] | place: India: Gulf of Khambhat ... | reverse complement strand
CTTTATTATTAAATATAGCTATACTATAATTCAATTTTTATGTTTAAAATAAATTAATTCGTTTATACATATTGCAATTCATCCAATTCCAATTGTAAAAAATCTCCTATTTTGTATTTATGCCTCACTCATATCCAGCCGATGTTCGGCAATTGCTGGACATCGGTTGGTTTTTTGTACAAAGTTATATTTGAGCTATGGATAAATCATATAAATCAGTCAACGTAGAACGGAGATCGTGCAATGGTTATTATCAACATTCTGAAAGTCCCAGGTAAAGAGATATTCTCGCAAGGCAAATGGACAATCGTTTTTCTGTCTCGCGTCTGGTGTTGTTGGTCAGGCTGCAATTCTGAAAAGAAGCCGACAAATCCTGAAGTCCCATCAAACCGGGCACCTATGAAATATCAATGGAGGTTGACACTACCACACGCTGGTATACCCTGATAATCCCCACTGGCTACGATCACCTCCAAAAGAGACCGCTTGTTCTGGCATTCCACCCTGGAAACGCTTCGATGGGTGAGTTTTATAATGTTCTTCAGAGATTTCGAGAGGCGGCAGAAGGAGAAAATTGGATCATGGCCATTCCAGATGGCAGCAATTTTTCCGACAACAGAGGAGCATCGACCTGGAATGCCGTGCATTGCTGCAATCCGTCTCTGAGATTGAATGTTGACGATATTGGATTTGTGAGAAGAATGATTGATACCTTGTCGGTTACTTTGAAAATAGACGCAACCCGGATATACGCTATAGGAGGTTCCAATGGAGGTATGCTGACTCATCGATTAGCCGCAGAAATGCCAGATGTCTTTGCTGCAGTAGAAGTGTCTGCAGGAACCATTAGCGGAAAGGTTGATTCGCTCAGTTCTGAAGTTACTGTGCAGCCAACTCAACCGATTCCAATCATGATGTCTCATGGTTTGAATGATCGTAATGTCAATTATTTTTGAAATTATCTATAAATAGTATTTATTAAACAAATGAAAGGCTTCATTTTAAGAAGGAGAAAATAATGAAACAACATCTTTTAACATCAACGACTTTGCTGCTTTTATCTGTTATGTGCTACATTGGATTTGCTCAAGAAGACATCACAGTAGTCGCTCCGACTTCGGAAGCTGCCGAAGGGCTGGACTTAAAAGCAGTGAGTGAATTGTTTAAAGATTCAAAAAATCTTGAAGAATTTGAAAAAGCGCTTAACGATCCGGAAGTCGGCATCAATAATCTCGACTTAGATGAAAATGGTGAAGTCGATTTTATACGGGTTGTCGAGGAAAGCGCGGATGAAACTCGCGTGATCATACTTCAAGCTCCCCTTGCAGAAAATGAATTTCAAGATGTGGCGACAATTGAAATTGAAAAGAGCGGCGACGACAAGTACAATATGCAGGTTCACGGTAATGAGGTTATCTACGGAAGTAATTACTATGTGGCTCCTGCCCATGTTCACATTCACACATGGCCAATAATCACCTGGATATACAGACCGGCCTACCGTCCCTACAGATCAACTTTCTATTTTGGATTTTATCCGCACTGGTGGAGGCCATACAGTCCGGTTACCGTTAATGTGTATCGCACCCGTACGGTTAATTTGACGAGAAGAAATAGTTTCACTGTCACCAGAACGACAAGAGTCAATAGTGTGACTAAGGTAAATTACAAGCCCCGTTCCTCAACCCGGGCAGTAAAAGCGACAAAAGTAACCAGAAAAACCACTCCCGGCGGAAAAACAACTACTGTTACCAAAGGCTATAAAAAAACAACCAATAAAAAAACCGGCAAGACCACAGTAATAAAGGGCAGCAAAAAGACCACCAGGACAAAGGGAGGGAAAAAGACAACAACTGTAAAGGGCAGCAAAAAAACGAAAATCAAGAAAAAAAGATAGTGATGTTAGGGAATATTACGTCCACGTCCCATCCCTTTACGATCCAAATAATCCCACACCCGTTGTATTTATGCTCCATGGCACAACGGGGGATGGTGAAAGATTCTCTAACATATCAGGCTGGAAGGAAGTCGGAGAAGTCGAGAAAATTCTGACGGTTTATCCTTCTTCCTGGCACAACTATCCAAATGTAATCAATCATCCTTTGAAGGTCGCGGAAATTCATTGGAATTGGATGAAGCAATTTACATTACCTTGAGGGATATCCGCCGGATACTCAGGGATAGATGAACCATGTAAGCACAATGCAGACTGGCGCTGTTTTAAGATAGGTATGCAAAGTATTCGACTATTCATGGTCTAATGCCAGTAAACCCTGTGGTAAAGGAAATAGGACGTCGAGCCATTGTCGAGCACAAATTATAGACGCAAACAGCAACGCATTTGTCTGCGTTTGGCGAAAATTGAAAAATATATTAAAATAGAGCTGAAAGTGAGAAAAATGGCTGCCATGGAATTTGATGATAATGAACCTGTGTTTACTATTGGCGTTGCCGCCAGAAAATTAAATATTGCTGTTCCAACCATGCGGATGTACGAGAAGGCGGGTTTGATCATTCCGTTTCGCAATGAATCAGGACGCAGGATATATTCTTTTGCTGATCTGAAACGAATTAGTTACATCAGAAGACTCATCAAATCGGAGGGGCTTAATTTAGCTGGTATTCGTCGTTTGATGGCACTTTTGCCGTGTTGGGAATTAAAACCGTGTTCTACTGAGCTGAGGGAAAAATGTCCTGCTTATCGCGATTGTAAAACAATATGCTGGATGTTTCCTGCTACGGCTTGCAAAGTTGATGAGCGATCGTGTAGAACCTGTTCTGTTTATCTTGACAGTTGTGATACAACCGATAATCTAAAGCAAATATTGAAAAAGACAAAATATTGAAATCTGCTTATAAATTAAAATGATACCTCTCAAATTTTGGCAAACGATTCAATTTAAAATTATAGTCAGTTTGGGCTTAATATTTCTGTGTATCAACACCTTTCTTATGATTTTCAATTTTCAGTTGTATCGAAGTGAATTAATTAAGACACTGACTAATTCCGCAATTAATTTAAATGAATCAATACAGAGCAGCCTGGAGATGGCAATGCTGACTGGTAATCGGGAGCAAATTCAGCATGCCATCGAAAGAATCGGTCATGATCAACATATCGTTGAACTATTTATCTCGGATAAAAACGGAATAATCAGGGCAGCGTCAGATTCACAGGTGATTGGTCAGAGGCTTGATATCACGGATCGTTCCTGTCAAGTTTGTCACACCTCACAGCCATCTCGTCGATCGCAGTCCATAATTTATGAAGCTCTCAATGAATCAAGAATCTTGCGCACGGTAAGTCCTATTTACAATCAAGAAGCATGTTATCGCTGCCATAATCCCATTGAAAAAATAAATGGAGTGCTTTTTCTTGACTATTCGTTAGCCTCTTACGAACAGCGACTGGCAAGCTATAAATTACGGATTGCCCTGCTTGGGGGAGTGACCATATTTCTCCTTGCCGTTTTAACGTTTATTTTTTTAAATAAATTCCTTATCCAGCGTGTCAGAAGATTAGTCGCTCGCCTTCAATCAATTGGGGCGGGAGATTTGAAAGGAAAAATTCAACCCAGTGGTAACGATGAATTTTCCTTGCTGGCGAGCTCAATAAACCAGATGAGTCAGAAAATAGCAGAATCAATGCATAAAATCAAGGAGCAGCGAGATTACCTGCAAAGTGTGATCGATAATGTTCAGGACGGCTTGATTGTAGTGGATAAAGATTTTAAAGTTATGCTTGTCAACCAGATCTTTCTTCAATTTATTGGAAAGAGCGCTGATACCGTATTGGGGCTGCCCTGTAATCAATCCCTGGGCAATGATGTCTGTTGTCATGTTCAGCATAACGAACAATGTCCATCAGCTAAAGTTTTTGCGGATGGGAAATTTGCCCATTCGGTTCATAGTTATCATGATGGGCATGATCACAGGACACTGGAAATCTCAGCTTCACCATTGTTCAATGAAGATGGCGAGATTATTCAATCCATAGAAATTATACGCGATGTCAATGAAAAAGTGCAATTGGAGAAAGAGCTGCTGCAATCAGAAAAAATGGCGCTGGTGGGTCGCCTGGCGGCTGGTATCGCGCATGAGATTAATAATCCTTTAGCAACAATTTCCACCTGTACCGAAGGGCTGTTGAGTCGAATCAACGAACCTGAAGAAAAGACCATTAGCAATGCAAGCTGGATGACCGAATACCTTGAGCGGATAGAGAAATGTATTTATCGTTGTAAAGACATAATCGAGCGACTGCTTGGTTTTTCTCGATCCACAAAAGTGAGCAGCATACAAACTTTCAATCTCAACCAGGTAATCCAGGAAACAGTTCCCATGATCGCCCATAAAGCCAATCAGGAGCACAAGCGAATTATTACTTCGTTTTCTGATGCGCCAGCCTTTATCAAGGGAGATCCCAATCAGATCAGCCAATTGATTTTAAATATGCTGGTCAACAGCCTGGATGCTATGACCAGTGATGACCAGGTCGTTATTGATACCTGTGAGGTAAACGGCAATATCCTTATGAACATTGCGGACACGGGCAGGGGTATAGATAAAGAACATATTGATCATATATTTGATCCCTTTTTCACGACAAAAGAAGTCGGGAAAGGCACGGGATTGGGATTATTTATCTGTCAACGGATCGTTAATGACCACGGCGGCAAAATCAATGTCGAAAGCACTCAAGGTAAGGGGTGTAAATTTGAGATTATTTTGCCCAAAGGGGATTAAAAATCTGTAAGGATATCCGTAATGTAAGTCATCCTTCGACTGATCACTTAATAAATATGATCTGCCTTTGGAAGACATCTTGCTTGCACACAAGCTGGAAGCTTGTGTTACAGATAAGTTTATATTGAATTCTTATTGAAATGAGAAGCTCATGCCAGACAAAGTTAGCGTTCTAATTATTGATGATGATGATGACTTTCGTGAGTCATTGGCTACCGAATTAGGGCGAAAAAAATTTGATGTGAAAATCGCTGAAAATGCCAGCAGTGCAGTTGGCATTCTGGGAAAAAATGATATCGACGTCGCTTTAATTGACATACGGATGCCTGAAGTGGATGGTATAGAGCTATTGAGAAGGATCAAACAATTAAGCCCTGACATCGAAGCAATCATGCTCACAGGTTATGGGACGATGGAAAACGCTATTGAAGCAATGAAATTTGGCGCCGGTGATTTTTTACGCAAGCCCTGCCATTTATCGGAAATCCAGGTTGCCATCAACAATGCTTACGAAAAGAAAGTTCTTAAAAAACAGAATCTCTTATTAAAAAATGAACTGAATCGAAAAGAAAGATATCCTGAGCTAATCGGTAAAAGCCGAGAATTAAATGAGGTATTGACAATTATAGATAAGGTGGCGCCAACGGATTCCACGGTACTGATCTTGGGTGAAAGCGGAGTAGGCAAGGAGCTTGTTGCCAGGTCTGTGCATCGCAATAGCAAACGAGCTTCCCAACCGTTTATCGTAATGGATTGTTGTTCGCTAAGTGAAACGTTGTTACAAAGCGAGCTGTTTGGTCATGAAAAGGGCGCATATACTGGAGCAACCAGTCTGAAACATGGCTTGTTTGAAGTCGCCGATGGTGGCACCCTGTTTATTGATGAGATTGGTGAAATCAGCCCAGCGATTCAGACCGGCTTATTGCGTGTATTAGAAACAGGTGGCTTCAGGCGGCTGGGAGGAGTCAAAGACCTAGTCGTGGATGTGAGAATTTTAGCAGCCACAAACCGCGACCTGATGCAGGCAATAAAGGAAGGAAAATTCCGTGAAGATTTATTTTATCGCTTAAATGTGGTTGCTATTACTGTTCCGCCACTTCGGGAGCGAATTGAAGATGTGCCATTACTTGTAGACCATGCTTTACATACAAGCCGTATTCCTGGGGCACGGCAGAAAAAGCTCTCTAAAGAGGCAATGGAAATTTTAACGGATTATCATTGGCCAGGGAATGTTAGAGAATTATTGAATGTTCTTCAACGCGCAACGATACTTTCAGATTCTGAAATTATTCAGCCGCGAGATCTGCCGTTACCCCATCTATCACATCCTAAACCATTTGAGGGATTTGATGAAGCATTAAGCCTTGCAGAAATTGATATGGCTTATATCGAATGGGTATTAAAAAAAACTGGTGGTAATCGAAAACGAGCTGCTGAAATTTTAAAAATTGATCCCAAGACATTGTATCGAAAATTGAAAAACAAAATTAACATCTAATAGTATTATCGATGCGATAAGCATTTTGATGTTGTCAATTGGATAATAGTAGCGAAGACGGTGTAATTTACCAAAAATAGAATTAGATATCTTATGTAAATTGATTTGATGAAAAAACTCAGAAAGAACATACAGTCCACCAGATGGACTTGCTTTTGTCTCAATTATTTCATATCTTATTTTTACCTGTTAGGTGTCCTCTATTCATATTCAATTAATTGTTTTAGGCTTATTAAATATATTAAATTATAAAGGACATTCCAATTTCCTTTGGTTTGGGCATGTCAAGACATACTACTCCCTTTTAATATTAATAGGCTTCATGAATGAGGATGGTGGTAATCAACCTGCCGCTTTTCCCTTCATAGATGTTAAGCGGCAAATAACAATAATTATTATGATAGGCACTGAAAAATGACAACTGCTGGTTACCATGGGTGGGATCATCAGTGCCGTCGATGTCCAGGATAATCCCTTCGGGAGGTCTGTCGCAAAAGTTGATGAACACATCCACGAAAACCTGTGCCATGCGATAAAGTTCTGTGCGTGACAGAGAGTTTTCAAAACGGCTCATGGTCGGCTAACTGGCAAGCGAGCTATTTAATTTGTTACTAGCAATTTTCATAATGAGATCATTTTTCAAATCATCAGAATCATTGGCATCTTCATAACCGGAGCAATTTGAAAAACACGTTGGGTCAACAGTTGAACAAGTTCATGCTTAACATAACCGGGATGTCTGCGATCCTTGAGCACATTGCTCATGCGCTTGAGAAGTCCAATTTTGGATTAGAATTCTCCCAAAAAAAGAAGACCGACATCGGAAGTCACATCGCCTCAGTCAAAATCAGCAGCAACTTTTTTATGAAAAATCTCTTTGAAAAACATAATTTGTTTCGTATTTTTATTCATGGCTGTTTCTCCAACTTTTGTTTTTTGTCTTAATTCAATATAAAACATTATCTTGTTGGATGAAACAGCTTTTTTTATGAATTATTCAGGCTAATAATATAGTTGGTCAATAACAGTCCTTTTCTTATGAAATAAACTCTAACTATCCTATTATAAATCAGGAAATATGCCCGATACGATCGGGTAATATTCCCATCCTCTCGGTATAAAAAAGTTTTTATTTTACGTTAGCCTAGATTATATTTAATAATTTTATCAAACTTTCCACAAACTTTTCTCCTTATAAGTGAATAAATTTCATTAACTTTTCTTTGTTATAAATATTAAATATTTTGAATATTTTTTCCCTATCTTTGTCAATATTCTAAATATATTCTTGTAATTCAAATAATGGTATTGTTTTTGTAAATTAAAAAGAGATACTTATCAAGAGTATCGAAGGGTTTATAAAAGACTGGGATAGATTAACATGAGGGATTTACTTAGTAACTATTATTAATAAATGTTGACAATAACATTGCTAAGCGAGAATTGTGTTCAATTATTTTTAATGAAAATAGCTTCGTAACATGTTTTTATTCAATATATTATGGTGTTATGAAATTTGTTGGTATGATTATTGCCTAAAAATATAAATAAAAAAAAAGAGACTTGTTTATACAACAGCGTTATCGTTTATGCCAGAGACTGATGAGATCAATATCTACCTTGTCGAAAATGAACCACTCGTAACTAAAATTCTTCAGGAATTTCTTAATTAACTAAATAATTTGCATCACTTTTTTAATTTTAAAAGGAGTTTACAATGAAACGAAAGTTGCTTTTAGTAGAATTGTTTGTTATACTGCTTTTTACTTCTTTAGCATTCACACAAACCTCATTAATCGTAGGACAAGGTACACCAACATTGGACGGTGTTATATCTGAGGGTGAATGGACCTCGACACCGTTGATTACTGCGGAAGGAGTTACACTGAATGCGATGGCAGATGGTGAGTATCTGTATATCTCGGCTTCCTGGACAGACAAGACTGGTACGGAAAGTATACACAAGAAACAATGGAGTTTTGATGGGACAAGCTGGTCGCAATCTGGAGATGAGGATCGTATTAGTTTCATCTTTGACATGGGTCTTAACGGAGCTGATGGTGCCAGTTGTGCTACCATGTGTCATGCCACTGAAATGAAAACGAGTGTTGGTAAGGTAGATGTCTGGCATTGGAAAGCGGCAAGAGGCAATGCCATGGGTATTGTAGATGATAAAAATTGGGATACGACGGGTCGAAATAGCGATCCAGGCACCAGTGCATATCAAGATAATGAGCCGAATAGTTCAGGATTGCCGACGTTTATGGCGACAGGCGATCCTGGTGCGAATGTTGATTTTCTGGTCAAAGATGCAACTGCCCAGGCTGTTTTTGACCCGTTTGGCACTCAATTGGCGCATACGTCTGCGATAGCGGTGACATTTGATGCGGGTGTAACCTTTGCTGCGGGAAGCGTAATACCAGGATATGTGCAGCGGATTCCCGAAGGTGATCGAGCTTCGGTTCAATCAGCGGGTAAATATGACAATGGTGTCTGGGCGGTGGAATTTAAGAAACCTTATGCTGGTGGTGATAATGATTTTACTGTTGTTCCCGGTTCATCAGTTAACTTCACCCATGAAATTTTCGATAATCAGGGCGACAATCATGCTTTAGATGGTAGCTTCGATCCTACCGTTTATACACTGGACTTAACGAATATACCAACAACTGAGATAGAAGAAAAGATTGCCGGGGACATGCCAAAGTCATTTTACTTGAACCAGAATTATCCCAATCCGTTCAATCCATCAACCACAATAGAATTCAATATTCCCCAAACTAGTTTTGTTAGTCTAAAAATTTATAATTTGAAGGGTGAAGAAGTTGCAACGCTGATTGATGAAGAAAAACAATCCGGAAGATTTCACATAGAATTTAATGCATCTGGATTTTCATCAGGTGTTTATTTCTATAAATTAAATGCAGGTACTTTCTTTCAAATTCGTAAAATGATTTTGATGAAATAAATTGCCTGTTCAGGCAATATGGTTCCAGTTACTAACATAGACAAATTATAAGATTATTCTTTCCATGCAACTGCCAGCACAAGGTTCTGGCAGTTGCATTTATTCTTATTGATGAAAAGACCAATTCCTTTTGACCCTCAACATGCAGTAAATCATATAAAAACGAATTTATATAGGGTAAATAGTCTTGTTTAAAACCATTCTAAAATTGAAATAATATAGTTCACAACTAAAATGGATCGAAAGGTAGTAAAGATAATTATTTGCGGTGAGGATAATCAAACTGCAGAATTATTACAAAATATCTTAAGCAATGAAGCCTATTCTTTTCAGCATTTCGAGGATATAGAGAATGCAATTCAACACCTCTGCCCTGGCGATTACCAGGTGCTATTAATTGGCTTATGTCAACAATCCTGTGAAGGAAAGTTAGATGGACTGAGAGCAATTCCAATTTTGCGAAAAATAGATCCCGGTTTACCAATTATTGCTATCGCTCATGATGAATCGTTGGAGACGGAGAGAAAAGCACGAATGGCAGGAATATTTTATTATTTGCTTCAGCCACTTGAGGAAAATGAAGTCCGAATTTCGGTGATGAACGCAGTCCGAAAATTTGAAAGGTATATTGGAAATCAATAAGTCGGAATATAATTTTTGCCTTCTTTTTACAGTCAATAATTTTAAGAGATAAAAACATGAAAAAAATATTACCGCTAATTTTTGTGATTCTGTTTTTGATAATCATCGCAAACTTTGTTATCTCTCGTGGTTCAAGCATTACACAGCCAATAAACTATAATCATAAGAAACATATCGAAGACGCTGGTCTATCCTGTAATGAATGTCATCAATACGTGGAAACCCTTCCTAAAGCCGGATTACCTCAATTACGAGCCTGTCTCGAATGTCATGAAGAGGCTCTCACTGAAAGTTCAGAGGAGAAAAAACTGCTGGAATTGGCTGCTGGTGGCAAAGTATTGGCGTGGAATCATGTTTACCGTATGCCACAGGATGTGTACTTTTCTCACCAGCGGCATGTGAAGATTGCCCAAATCGAATGTGAAAAATGTCACGGTAAGGTTGAACAATTAAGTTCTCCTCCTACACGCCCAGCGGTGAAGTTATCCATGAGCTTTTGCATGAAGTGTCATGAAAAAATGAATGCCGATAACGATTGTATTGCCTGTCATAAATGAATCCGATTAAATACATGTCAATCTTATTCAAATAAAAAGGTAAAACTGTGGAATTAAATAGAAGAAAATTCTTAAAGCTTTTAAGCGGAGCCACTGCTGGAGTTGGACTCACCAGCTGGATGCTGAACAGTTTGCAATCATCACCGAATTATTCTGAGGAGGAATTTTTATCTGGTCCAGGAATTGAATCTTGGGTCAATTCTTTGTGTGGTCTTTGTGAGTGCGGATGCGGCATTTCTGTACGGCTTATAGATGGAGTGCCTGTAAATATTAGGGGCAATAAGCTTCATCCTCTAAATCGAGGTGGAGTTTGTATGCGGGGACAGGCTGGACTTGAAATTTTATATAATCCTGACCGTATTAAGAATCCCATGAGAAGGATGGGTGAACGAGGTTCAGGACGGTGGCAAAATATCACCTGGGAAGAAGCGATCGAGGCGGTCGCGGGCAACTTAAAAAGCCTACGAGAATCGAATCAATCAAGTAAGTTATTATTTCTGGTCAATAACATCAGCGAGCCTCTGGATCGGTTATTGAGAAGATTTACCAATACATTTGGAACTCCTTACTATTTTAAAACTGGTCTGAATTTTCCCAACCAGACTCATTATCAATTAATGCATGGTAACAAACAGGACTATGTTTATGATCTGGAACGGACGAATTACATTTTGAGTTTTGGGTCGCACTTTCTAGAATCAGAACCTGCATTGGGATGGTATATTCGGATGTTCGGTTATACCAGAAGGGAAAAACCTGGCTCACGGGCAAAGATAGTTCAAATCGATCCACAACTCTCGGTTACTGGCATTAAAGCTGACGAATGGATACCTATTAAGCCTGGCACTTATGGAGCGCTGGCGCTCGGCATTGCTCACCTATTAATCAGGGAGCAGCAATATAATGAAGAATTTATTGAGAACAATACCTTTGGTTTTAATGACTGGCAAGATCGGAACGGAACAAATCACATCGGCTTTAAGACACTTGTTTTACGGGACTACTTACCACGGGTTGTAGCCCAGATTACCGGCGTGCAACCGCGAACGTTAGTGCGGTTAGCGAATGAATTTGCTAATAACAAACCAGCGTTAGCCCTGGTAGGGAATCGTTGTACCTGGACTTCAAATGGCGTTCATACAGTACTTGCGGTTCATGCACTAAATGCGCTGGTAGGTAATATTGGAGCGGCTGGCGGAGTTGTTCCCAGAAAAAAAGTGCCGTTTACAGAGTTATCCCCAATCAAAAATAAAGAGATTTCAAACGAGGGAGATACTCATAAATACAATCAATTCTCATCTGCTGCAAAATTGAATGGTAATTGGATCAGTGCTGATTCGCTATTACATCTTTTAAATCAGGATTCTCCTCGCCAAATTCAAAGCTTGTTCCTTTATAACGCCAACCCGCTCTATTATACTACAAACGACAAGGAATTACATAAAGCTCTGGCAACAACACCTTTTATCGTGAGTTTCTCATCCTTTGCAGATGAGACCACTCAATTTGCCGATCTTATTCTTCCCGATCATGTTTTTCTGGAGAAATGGCAGGCAGTGACCTCGCCAATTAATGTCGCAAACGTTCATCTGGGGATTTCAGCACCTGTGTTGACACCATTATACGATACCAAGGATTTTGGTGATGTGATGCTCAAACTATCACACAACCTGAGCGGTAATGTGGCAGAAAGTCTCCCTTGGGAAAATTATGAAACCTATTTAAAAACAATTACCGAAGGCGTCTATGATTCAGGAAGGGGTACAATTTTCACGGAATCTTATGACGAATCCTGGATACGTTTTCTGGAAGAAAGAGGATGGCGTTATCCCGCCTATTTGTCATTTGATGAATTCTGGAATGATCTGAAGGAAAAAGGCGGCTGGTGGGAACCCAAATTTCAAGAAGGATCAATAAATTATGATACACCTTCAGGTAAATTTGAGTTTTATTCACAGATGTTAAAGTCAGAGTTCGAAAAATTACAGAAATATATTCCAACATCAGAGCTCAAAAAAATGGGTTTCTACGAAATGGGAGATGACTGGTTTATACCGCATTATAATCTGTATTCTTCATCCGATGATGATAATGAATTTAAGTTATATCTGAATCCTTATTTACTTACTGCCCTTGGTGCAGGTGATGGGGCGAAACAACCGACAATGCTGGAAATTCTTGGACTTCACATCAAAAAGAGATGGAATTCCTGGATTGAAATCAATCCAGAAGAGGCAAAAAAAATCGAACTACATGAGTCAGACTGGGTATGGATCGTAACTTCCAAAGGGAAGATAAAAGTTCAGGTTCACGTTTATCCGGCCGCAGCTCCAGGAATCATCAGTATTCCGATTGGTCTCGGTCACAACGGTTATGGAAAATTTGCAGATAAGAAAGGGACGAATCCAATTCCTATTCTCCTATCATATTCTGATCCAGTGACTAACCAAAATGCCTGGTTAGAAACGAGGATAAGATTAGAACGAGTTTCAAAATAAGAATCAAATTATGCTTTTAATCTACTACATCATGAAAGAATAATAAATAAGCAGAGCGAATCGGAGTTATATATATATGAGTAAAGATACTTATAGAAAAGTAGGTGGCTGGTATACCACATTGTTCGAACCTCTTAATAGTGGTTTAAGAGCAATTGATATGAAGATATTTCCGCCAAGCAAAGGAATGTTTATTCTCGATGTGGGATGTGGAACAGGAGTTCACCTCGAACTTTATCAAAAAGTTAGGTGCACAGAGTGTTTGGGATCGGTACTTCAACTTCTATGCTCCAGGCAGCGCCTATTAGATTAGGTAAACGTGCGAATCTTTATTTAGGTGAAGCTTCTAATATGCCTTATCCAGATAGAAAATTCGACCTTATTATTTTTTCAACAGTCCTGCATGAAATGCCACCCGCAACTCGTTCCGCTGCGATAAAAGAATCAAAACATACTCTTGTTAAAGATGGTGGGATTTTATTCATTGATTTTCATCCTGGTACAATTCGATCCTTAAGAGGATGGATATATAAGAGCATTATCACTATCGCAGAGATTGGAGTTGGTCGAGAGCATTTTAAGAATTATCGTAATTTTATGACCAATAAAAGTCTGTCTGAATTTATATCAATACACGGCTTGTTAATTGATAAAAAGAGAATTTTGAGTGGGGGTAATATTGGTATTTTTCTATTGCGCTTAAAATCTTCAGAGGTTGGAGCTCACTTCAAGACCAAAGAATGAAAAATCCTAATTTTGAAGATAAGTATGAATTGATATTATAAGTAATATTAACAAGGAAATAAGTTTTATTATTAGTCAAAATAGAATTAATAGGAGAACAATTGAATGCCCAGATATGGAATGGTAATAGACCTGGACAAATGTAGTGGATGTGGAGCCTGTATTTCGGCTTGTCGAGCAGAAAATAATGTTCCGATTGTTGGAGAGGAGGAATCCACACGGGGGCGAGCCATTTTTTGGATGGATCTTGTGCCCATAATCGAAGGGGAATATCCTGAAGTTAAAATCCAGTTATTGCCTCGACCCTGCATGCAATGCAGCCATCCCCCATGTGTAAAGGTTTGTCCGGTTGGTGCGACCTACAAAAGCGAAGAGACGGGCATTATCGGACAGATTTATCGTCGTTGCATCGGCTGCCGTTATTGTGTCAATAATTGTCCCTATAGTGTCCGGTATTTCAACTGGTATTCACCTCAATGGATAGAGCCTATGGATAAGTCCTTGAATCCAGATGTTTCTGTTCGAACCAAGGGAGTCGTCGAGAGATGCACTTTTTGTCATCATCGACTTCACAAAGCCAGGGAGCAAGCCAGGGTTGAGAACCGTGAACTGAGTGAAGAAGACTATGTGCCAGCTTGTGTGCAAATTTGTCCTTCCAGAGCTCTTTTCTTTGGAGACTTTGCCGATGATAATAGTCAAATTTCAAAATTGGCAAAGAGTACCAGGGCATTTCGTTTACTTGAAGAACTTGGAACCGAGCCTAACGTGATCTATCTTTCCGAGGGAGAGCCTTATGAATAATATGAAACAGTCAGATGATGTTCTCTATCATCCCATTTTACACACCGAGAAAAAATTTTATTGGATTGTAGGAGTTCTTTTCGTTATTATCGGCTGGGCTGCTTATGCCTGGCTCTATCAATATAAACAGGGACTAGGTGTTACTGGTTTGAACAGACCTGTAACATGGGGATTCTATATTACCAATTTTGTGTTTTTTATTGGAATCAGTCATGCCGGGACTTTGATCTCGGCAATTCTCCGCCTGGTACAGGCTGAATGGCGTCGAGCTATTACCAGGGCAGCAGAAGTGATTACAGTAATTGTACTGTTTGTTGGTGTCGCCAATATTGTAATTGATTTAGGAAGACCAGATCGTGTTTTAAATATTATTCTCCATGGAGAAATACAATCACCACTCTTATGGGATGTAGTTAGCGTTACAACTTATCTTACCGCAAGTACAATCTATTTATATTTGCCACTGATTCCTGACATCGCTCTATTAAGGAAAAGAACAAAAAAAAGACAATGGTTATACAAAATTCTTTCCTTAAATTGGTCTAATAAATCCAGCCAGCAACGAAAATTGCACATTGGTATTGCAGTTATGGCTATTCTTGTTGTACCGATTGCTGTTTCTGTTCACACAGTTGTATCCTGGGTATTTGCGATGACCATTCAGCCTATGTGGCACAGTACTATTTTTGGTCCTTACTTTGTCGTTGGAGCTATTTTTTCTGGTATTGCCGCCATTATTATCGCCATGGCTATTATTCGACACGTAAATCACTTACAAGATTATTTACGACCGGTACATTTTAATAATCTGGGACTATTACTTTTAACCATGTGTTTCCTGTGGTTGTATTTTACTTTTGCGGAATACCTTACAGTTTATTATGGTGCTGAACCAACAGAAATGGCTGTGTTTTATGATAAACTCACCGGATCGTATGCTCCTTATTTCTGGGCAATGGCGTTGTTTTGCTTTATTATTCCGGTAGTTATATTATGCAATTCCAGAACACGAACCATAACCGGTACCGTTGTTGCCTCGGCATCTGTAATTATTGGTATGTGGTTGGAACGTTATACCATTGTTGTTCCGACGTTGGTGAATCCTCGCATTCCGGTAGAGCATAAACTTTACTTTCCCACCTGGGTGGAATGGTCAATTATGGCAGGTTGTTTTGCTGCATTTATTCTCCTTTATGTCCTGTTTACAAAATTTTTCCCAATCATTTCCATCTGGGAAATTCATGAGGGGAAGGAAAAGGGCATAGTAGAAACTCAAGAACGGTTAAAATCGTATTTGCCCGATCGTGAGTTTGAGACCTGGTTTGCTGATTAATTAAAGGATTTCACATGGCTTTTAACCTTTTAAAGACAAAAAGTATGCAGGAATGGGCTGCAATTTTTCGGAAGGAGGGTTTTAAAGGTATTATAAAAAAGAAAGGTTTAAAAATTTTGCTGTTGTTTATCTTTGCGTACCTTATCAGGGATACTTTCCTTTATATTATAATTCCTTACCTGATAATGAAGGGTATAATTTGTCGTTAAGAAAGCGAAATGTATTTTAGCGGAACGAAATGGAAAGAACAAAATTATGAATCAAAAAAAATTCCTTGTAGAAATACCAGATGTTGAATATTATCGAAAGCTGATAAACTGTCAATATGCCTGCCCGGTGAATACACATTCTGGGGGATATGTGTCTGCGATTGCAGAAGGTCGGTATGAAGATGCTTATACTTTAGCAAGGGCGCCAAATCCCTTTCCTTATGTCTGCGGTAGGGTGTGTGCCCATCCATGTGAGGACGCCTGCCGGAGGGGTGTTATCGATCAACCTATTGCTATTCGGGCGCTCAAAAGAACAGCAACCGATCACCATGATCTCGGTTTAGGGCATGGAGCCCGAGTCGCCGCCCGTGAGAAGAAGAAGGAGAAGGTGGCAATTATCGGTGCTGGACCGGCGGGATTGTCCGCTGCTCATGATCTGGCACGATTGGGTTATAATGTCACTGTCTTTGAAGCCAGCGCGGTAGCTGGCGGGATGCTTTATCTGGGTCTACCCATTTACAGGTTGCCGCGTGACGTCATCAGGTTGGAGGTGGATGCCATTCTCAACCTGGGTGTGGAACTAAGAACGAAAACAGCCGTGGGTCGAGATTTCACCCTAGATGATCTCAAAGATCAGGGGTATAAAGCCATAATGATTGCCATTGGTGCACATAAAAGCAGAGAGCTGAACATCGAGGGTATGGAATTGGACGGCGTTCTAAAAGGCGTGGAATTTTTATTGAACGTCAACCTGGGATACCGTGTGGAGCTTGGGGATAGGGTTCTGGTTATCGGTGGTGGAAGTGTGGCAGTTGATGTGGCGCGATCAGTGATGCGCCAGACAGAAGATATCGATAAAATGAGTAAGGGAGAGTTGAAAGTCGCCCTCGATACATCCCGCGCTGCACTCCTTCAATTATCAGAGCCGACTGCCGAAAGCGAAGAAAAAATGACTTTAGCTGTGGATGCAGCCCGATCAGCTCTCCGCCTCGGAGCGAAAGAGGTCCACATGATCTGCCTGGAGTCAAGGGAAGAGATGCCAGCTCACGATTGGGAGATCGAAGAATCGATCGGAGAAGGAGTGGCAATTCATACCAGGCTCGGTCCAGGTCGAATTTTGGGTCGGGATGGTAAAGTGATCGGATTAGAGACAATTAGAGTGAAATCAGTATTTGATGACCAGGGGCGTTTTAATCCTACCTTCATTGAGAATACGGAGTCAGTTATAGAGGGTGATTCAGTCATACTGGCTATTGGTCAGGCAAGCGATCTCTCCTTTTTACAAGACAGCGATGGAATCAAGGTCACGCCCAGGGGCACGATAGCTGTTGATCCTGAAACTTTAGCCACCACAGCTCCGGGCATTTTCGCTGGCGGTGATGTAGCCTTTGGTCCTCGCCTTATCATCGATGCGATTGCCGACGGACAAAAAATAGCCAGGGCTATCGATGAATATATTACAGGCAAAAAGCAGCCGCAAAAAACAATGCGGATGAGGCTAATAAAGTCTTACGACCGGTACGAGGATTACGACCGGATACCGCGTCAGAAGGTGCCTACCATACCCATCGATCGGAGGGTCGGCATCGCTGAAGTCGAGCTGGGATATTCAGATAATGCGGCAATTTTAGAGGGAAAGCGATGTCTTAAATGTGCCATCAATACTATTTTTAATAGCAAGAAGTGTATCCTTTGCAGCGGCTGCGTCGATGTCTGTCCTGAATACTGTCTGAGGTTGATAAAATTGGATGAGATGGAAATTAATGAAAAGTTGGCAGCACTGATTGAAGCCAGGTACGGCGCTTCCTGGGAGGAATTGCGAAGCGGTGAGACAGCGATGTCAGGAACAGCAATCATTAAAGACGAAGAACGTTGTATCCGTTGTGGTCTCTGCCACGAGCGCTGTCCCACAGGAGCGATAACGATGGAAGTTTTTGAGTTTAAGGAGGACCAGGTTTATGAATGATAAGAAGGAAGAACAGAATAATAGAATTTCGCGACGGCACTTTTTCTCGCTGGTGGGTTGGAGTAGTATAACATTAACAGGTGCGGGAGCCGCCGTAGAAACGGTGCGATTTTTCTTCCCTAATGTGCTTTATGAACCTCCTACTACGATTAAAGTAGGCATACCTGCGGATTATCCCAAAGGCACGGTGATATATAATGATGAGAAAAAGCTTTATATTGTCCGGGATGAGACTGGATTTTTTGCGATGTCAGCCGTTTGCACCCATTTGGGATGCACAGTTCTAAAAGATGCGCAGAACTTTCTCTGTCCCTGTCATGGTGCTGTGTTTGATAAAAACGGTTTAGTCACAAAAGGTCCAGCAAAGAGCCCCCTGCCAAGGTTTCGCATCGTGCTGACAGAAGGCGGGGTGCTACAAGTCGATATAGCTGACGTGGTAGATCGTAACTATCGGCTTAAGGTGTAATAAAATTATAGCGAAGCCTCGTTTTAAACCGACTAGTAATGGAACGAGAATCCAAATTAAAAGGAACAGTGGAAAATGTAAAGCGTGGAGCGTAACAGAACATATTTCACGCCCTCACACTCTACGTACGGTCTTTATACCAAAACCTAACTCAAAATTAAAGTTTTTTTGATTAATAGACCGTTTAATGAGCGCTATCATTTTGGAGGAAAAATATGAGTAACAATCTCTTCAGCAGACTGATAAAAAAAGTGGTTAATAGTCAAATCTGGAAGTCGGTGGTACGGCACGGTTATCCTGATACAGAGAGAAATCAATCTTTGGTCATTACCAATAATGTCTTGTTGCATTTACATCCAGTTAAGGTGCGGAAGCACGCCTTGAAATTCAGTTATACTCTGGGCTTGGGTGGGCTATCCTTTCTTCTGTTTGTGGTATTGACCGTTACAGGTGTGTTGCTGATGTTCTACTATGTGCCCTCAACCAAAGAAGCGTATTACCTCATGAAAGATTTGGATTTTGTCGTTTCTTATGGACTTTTATTACGCAGCCTGCACCGCTGGTCCGCCCATGCTATGGTTGCTTCAGTTTTTCTGCACATGTGCCGTGTTTTTTTCACCGGCGCATATAAACCGCCGCGGCAGTTCAACTGGGTGATTGGGGTAGTATTGTTAGTTTTAACGTTAGCTTTAAGCTACACAGGATATCTGCTACCCTGGGATCAACTTGCTTATTGGGGCATTACCGTGGGGACGAATATTGCAGGCTATACCCCTTTAGTGGGAAAGACTTTGCGCTATGTTTTATTGGGTGGTAATATCGTCGGTCAAAGTGCCCTGATTCGGTTCTACACGCTTCATGTCGTGGCACTGCCGCTGCTGGCTGGTTTTTTTATGGCAATTCATTTTTGGCGTATTCGGAAGGATGGCGGTATCTCCGGACCGCCAATAGAGGAGAGTTCCGAAGGGGCATAAGTTTCATCTTACTGGAAAGGAAAAATATATGAGAGATAAAACAACAAAAGAGGTTTTCCCTAAAGATCCGAACAAGACTTATGGTCTCATGGCTCTGGTTGAAGACACGACGCCAATGGTAGAGAAAGAACCCGAAGATACGGAATTTACATGGCCCCATCTTGTTTATCGTGAACTTATTTATGCCATTTGTGCATTTATTATTCTTCACCTGCTCTCTTTACTGTTTAATGCACCCCTGGAAGAGATTGCTAATCCAATGCGCTCTCCTAATCCAGCAAAAGCTCCGTGGTATTTTGTGGGTTTACAGGAACTGGTACATTATTCAGCTTTCATCGGTGGTATAATGGTGCCATTTCTTATCATAATCGGGTTGGTGCTGCTTCCTTACATAGACCGCAGTCCAAAAGGAGTTGGTATCTGGTTCTCCAGGGATAGGAAATTTGCCATTACAATATTTACTTTGATTGCAGTGGGAATGATCGTGCTTATAATTATTGGGACTTTTTTCAGAGGTCCAGGCTGGCATTGGTACTGGCCCTGGCAGGAATGGCCCACGGTTCAATAATAAATTAAATGGGAATAACAATTATGCATAGAATGAATATGCTGTTTGCCTTAGCTGGTGTGGTTTCTTTAACTTTATTTGTTCTAACCGTCAGAAAGGACTCCAATCGAGAATGGAAGCGATATCAAAAGATGTTCAACCAGTTGGAATATGATCGAGCCAACAGCGAGGAATTGAGGATCTCTATAAAAAACAGAAAGCTAAAGATAGAACAGATTGTACTGGAGGATCTGGATCGAGTAGACAGGTGTACCTCCTGTCACCTCGCTGTGGAGAGGGCCGGAACATATTCCGACCATCCTTTCAAATCACATCCTGATCCTCTCCAACATCCTTTCGAAAAATTTGGATGCACAGTCTGTCACCACGGTCAGGGACGGGCGACTACTTCTGAGGCAGCCCATGGAAACGTGGAACATTGGCATGAACCTTTGTTGGTTGATGAATATATCCAGGGCTCATGCGGTAAATGCCACCAGGATGAAGTGGAAGAAGCGCCGCTATTGACTTTAGGCAGGGAACTTTATAAAGAATATGAATGTTCTGAGTGCCACAAAATTTCTGGATCAGGAGAAAATCTGGGACCTGATTTGACCAATATAGGAAGTAAACGGAATCCAGAATGGTTGTTTAAATTTTTAAAAACACCTGAGCTTGTTAATCCAGAAACTGAAATGCCAGATTTTGGGCTGACTGATGAGGAGACAAAAGCTCTGACAATTTATATGATGAGCCTGACCTCCGAAAATATTCCGATTGAGTATACAATTAGAAGGTAGGCTTTTACTCCCCCAAAGCCGTATCAAATATCGCCTGGCAAGCTCACTTAGCTGGAAATTTATTTATAAAAGGAGAAGTTAGAATTATGGATAAGTTAAAGAATTTTTTTCTGATTATAATTGTCCCTCTGTTCTTCAATGTCCAAACGCTTATAGGACAGGAAAATATATTGCCAGATAATCCGCTGCTGGGTAGAAGAGTATTTAAAGAGAAAGGCTGTATTTCCTGTCATGCCATTCAAGGAGAAGGGGGGAAGGTAGGACCCGATTTAGCTGAAAACCTGGTCTATGGGAGTTTCCTTCAACTTGCAGGGATTGTGTGGAATCATGCTCCTGAGATGTTTGATAGAGCAGGAGAAATGGATTTGGAGATACCCAAATTTAATCAAAATGAAATGGCAGAACTCATCGCCTATCTCTACTATTTACGTTATCTGGGACAACCGGGTAATAAATTCAGAGGTAAGAAGATATTAGCTCAAAAGAACTGCTATGAGTGTCATAAAATAGGTAATAAAGGCGGCGATGTAGGTCCGGACTTGAGTCAATTAAGACAGTATGTATCACCTCTGTACCTTGTACAAGCGATGTGGAATCACGGCCCCCATATGGTGGAACAATTACAAAGCATGAATATTCAATTCGTTGAATTCAAGGCTAATGAAATAGTAGATCTAACAGCAGCGATAAAAAGCTTAACTTCCCCCACCGTCGTTAGGTCTGAGTATATGCTACCAGGTGATCCCCAAAATGGTGAACAGCTTTTCGAAACCAAAGGTTGTAGCAACTGTCATTCTGTTCATGGAAAAGGTGGAAATTTAGGTCCCGATTTTGCTGATGTTAGTTTGGAAAGCAGTGTAACTGAAATTGCTGGGATTATGTGGAATCATGGTCCCCAGATGTGGCAGTTAATGAAAGACCAGGGTATGACTTATCCAAAATTCAGTGGTCAGGAAATGGCTGATGTGATCGCTTATATTTATTTTATACGATTTAATGATCAGTCAGGTGTTCCTGAGAAAGGCAAAAAAGTCTTTGCAAACAATTGTTCAAAGTGTCATGCCATCGAGGGGCAGGGGATTAATGTAGGTCCGGATTTAGCAGAATTAGAGGAAATTATTTCCCCGATAGGAATGGTACAGATAATGTGGAATCATGCTCCTCATATGCAAGAAAAAATGGCAGAAAAGAGAGTTCCCTGGCCAGAATTTGAAGGTGATGATATGCCCAATCTTAATGCGTATTTAAAATCCATAAGTAAATAAAAAATTGGCAGTTTTATTTCTATTTAGGAAAATTTATGGAGTAGCTATATGCATAAAAAGTGCAATCAAATTCGATTAAAGTTACTTTATTTTTTTATTATAATCAATGGATTATTCTCTTATAGCAGTGGTCAGGAAATGCAAGTATCCCTTCCCGTAGATCCATTAAAAGGACGTATTGTGTTTGAACAAAAAGATTGTATCCGCTGCCATGCGGTTTACGGTTATGGAGGAGATGTGGCGCCTGATCTGGGAGAAGAACAATTTTTGGGCAGTTTTCTCGATCTGGCGAGCGTCATGTGGAATCATTCACCTCAAATGAATCGTAAAATGAGACAAATTGATGTACCACGCCCCCAGTTTTCTCAACAAGAAATGGAACAACTGATGGCATATTTATACTATTTGCCTTACCTAGGCAAACCGGGAGATGCTGCCAAAGGCAAAATTTTATTCTCTGCAAAAGGTTGTCTAAAGTGCCATTCAGTAGGAGGCAAAGGAGGGGCGGCTGGTCCTGAACTGGATAAATTGAAGAGCTACCTGTCTCCACTATATATGACAGAAGCGATGTGGAATCATGGTCCAGCAATGGATAAGCTGATGCAAAAGATGGGCGCAAAGCGACCGTGGCTTTCTGGTCAGGAAATAGTAGATTTGAGTGCTTATATTCGTCAGATCAGTCATGAAGGTGTCAGAGAAAAAATCTATATGTCTCCTGGGAATCCTAAAATTGGCAAACAGGTATTTGTCCAAAAAGACTGTATTCAATGCCATGCTGTTAATGGAGAAGGAGGTGATTTAGCGCCCGATCTTGCTGAAGTTGAGTTGAAAAAGAGTGTAACTGAAATCGCTGGAGTAATGTGGAATCACGGGGCAGATATGTGGGTGAGAATGGAAAAGGAAGGTGTCTCTCGTCCTCAATTCAACGCCAAAGAGATGGCTGATCTCATTGCTTACCTCTATTTCATCGCTTTTATGGATCGAAAAGGTGATTCCGAAAAGGGAAAAGAAGTTTTCAAAAAGAAGGGGTGCGCTTCGTGTCATTGGACGTCAGAAAAAAAAGAATTAATTGGCTCCAATCTATCACAGTCGAAAAAGCTGGCATCGCCAATCGCACTGGTGCAAATTATGTGGAACCACGCTCCGATCATGAAATCACGAATGCTGGAAAAAGATTTGCCCTGGCCTGAATTCAAGCAACATGAAATGTCTGACTTGTATTCCTATTTACAAGACATTATTAATAAATCTCAAAAGTAATTATTCATTTAATTTGTTTTCAAAGTTTCATGAAATGAGGAGATGAGCCATGGATACAATTAATCCAATAAAAAAGAAGATAATTTTTACCGTGATTCTTATTTTACCCTTATTTTGGATTGGCTGGAATTTAATCGGACAGGATATTTCATTACCAGAGAATCCGATGGCGGGAAAAAAAGTATTCGAACAGAAAGGTTGTGCAAAATGTCATGCCGTCCAGGAACAAGGGGGAAAAGTAGGACCTGATCTATGTAAAAATCTCTTTTATGGAAGTTTTCTTCAGTTAGCAGGCATCATGTGGAACCATGCACCAGATATGTATAAAAAGGCTAACCAGATGGGACTTGAGATACCACAATTCACTCAACATGAAATGGCTGAGCTCATTGCATATCTCTGTTATCTGCACTATCTGGGTCAACCGGGTAACGAGTTTCGAGGGCGAAAGATACTAGAGCGAAAAAACTGCTATAAATGCCATAAAATAGGCGGATATGGGGACGATGTAGGTCCCGACTTGAGTCAATTAAAACAGTATGTCTCTCCGCTTTATATTACTCAAGCGATGTGGAATCATGGTCCCAAAATAGAAGAACAACTCAAACGGATGAATCTCGAGTTCGTCGAATTCAAGGATGACGAAATTGTTGATCTAACCGCAGCGATTAAGAGTTTAACTCAACCAACTTTTGTTAAATCGGAGTATATGCTTCCAGGCGATCCTAAAAAGGGAGAACAGCTATTCGAAACTAAATCTTGTAATCTTTGCCATGCTGTGCGCGGAAAAGGTGGTACGTTAGGTCCTGATTTTGCAACGGTTAGCCTGGAAAACAGCGTAACTGAAATCGCAGGAATTATGTGGAATCATGGTCCTAAAATGTGGAAATTAATGCGGGAGAAAGGGATACCACATCCCAAATTTAGCGGAGAAGAAATGGCGGATGTAATCGCTTATATCTATTTTATTCGATTCAGCGATTATTCGGGTAATCCAGAAGAAGGGAAAAAAGTCTTTTCAGACAAGGGCTGTATTAATTGTCATTCCATCAGAGGACAGGGGACGAATGTTGGACCAGATTTATCTAAGCTGAAAGAAACTATTTCATCGGTCGATATGGTTCAAATCATGTGGAACCACGCGCCTCACATGATTGATAAAGTGACAGAAAAAAAGTTGCCTTGGCCAGAGTTCAAAGGAGATGATATGCCCAACCTGAACGCGTATTTACAATCGCTCGTTAAAAAGTGACTATAAAAATATTTAGATTTAAAAATGGAGGAAAGGGAAGATGTTATAGAAAAGCGCTATATTTTTCTATTAAAGACTCACTACGATAAAATAAAACAAATGGTACCGCCCGCAACATAATGACTATTGGAAAAATACTAATATGGAAGATTACATGGGAGGGACATTTGCCGACAATTCTGGCGGTATTATTTCATTTTCATACAATGGTCTGGAAGAAGTTTCTGAAATCATTCTCAATGATCCCTTCAATAAACAAAACCTGATTGAAAACCGGTTGATAAAAGAGTGGATTGTGGAAGATGCCGTTCTTACTTAAATTTATAATGAAGCATGAAACAGCTACACACGATTTGAGTCTCCTCATGATAACCATAGTTGGATTCATCTTTACGGAATCCTATTATTTTTATTGTGTGATCTATTAACCAAATTTTGGTATAACTTCATTTAAAGGGAACAAAGGTGAAAAATAGTATATCTATAATCCTAATTTTGATTTTTTTTCGTCCGAGCATTGTTTTGTCTTAGGAAAAAATTACAAGCAGTGGGAATGACTTCGAACTTTCCATTGGTTTAAAAGAGTACCAAGTCAAAGAAAAGGTTTTAAACAATATTAGACACCGGGGCTTATTCCCCTCACTTGGTTTTTCATACGAAAAAACAAAAGAGGTGTCAAAGCAAAAGGTTGAGCTAAATCTCAATTTTAACCTGTTAAAAAGTCGCTATGATCCAGAAAGCGCCTCGATTGTCATTAATCCCTCTATCAATTACAGATACACACGAAAAGTTAAAAACATCAAACAGGATTTTAGTTTATTTCTGGGTGGAATAACCGGTTTCAATTCACATAGCACATATTACACGAATTGGGATGACAGTCATATCTACTGGCTTACTTCTTATGACTTAGGAATGGATTGCATATTCATTTATCAAAAATCAGATAAAAGTTCATTTCTTCTTGAAATTAATACCCCTTTCGTAGCTTTAGTATCAAGACCACCGGAACGATTTCTCTATAAAGTACTGAATCCTAAATTTTCATGGCTCATTGCTGAATTTCATGACAATATGAAGTTAACCTCTATTCATCAACATTTTGCTCTAAATATGAATTTAGCATATAAATTCAGGTATTCTAAAAAATTCGAACAACGTTTGTTTTGGCAATTTTCTTGTTTAAATAATCGTATGTCATATTCCAAAGAAATTAGTATTCTGACTCATAATTTTGGAGTGACTTTTATTTTTTGAGAGTTTTATTAATTGGGAGAAATTTGAATGAAATTCAAGCAATTATTCATCGTTGCCATCTTATGCGTATGCATTTTTTCAAGCTGTTTAAAAGATGAAAATATTAAATTGCCAGTGGAAAGTGGCATTATAGAACAATATTACACACCTGAACAGCTCAATGATGGTTGGGAAATATCAACTCCGGCTGAAGAAGGTTTTACGAGTAATAATATAGATGGAGTCTATCAAAAATTTTATTCCGAAGATTTTTTCCCGACCATACATAGCTTACTCATCGTTAGAAACGGTAAGCTCGTAGCCGAAGCGTATTGCAGGGATAAAAAGGAAAGGGATCAGTTTCACAATATTCAATCAGCCACAAAAAGTATTACGTCCCTTCTAGTTGGAATGGTAATTGACAAAGGATTGATTGAATCGGTAAATCAAACGGTTTATCATTTTATACCGGAATTCTTTGATGATGATGTTCGCAAAAGAGAAATTACAATTCATCATGTCCTGACCATGGAAACAGGATTGGATTTTGATGATGATGTACATACGGTGAAATTGTTTAATTATGGTGGAAGCAGCCTGGAATATGTGTTACACAGGAAATTAATTTTTGCGCCAGGAACAGATTGGTATTACGGCGATGGCAACCCGCAACTCCTATCTGGTATTATTCAAAAAGTAACCGGAAAAACAGAAGAAGCATTTGCTGTGGAATACCTGTTTAATCCACTTGGGATTAAGAACTATCAATGGGAAAAGCATGCTGACGGCCTTACATTTGGAGCAGTTGGTTTATGGTTAACACCGAGAGACATGGCAAAAATCGGGAAATTAATGGCGCAGAACGGCGTGTGGGATGGTGAACAAATTGTTTCTGCTAGCTGGATTGCAGAATCCACAAGACTGCAAACATCCCATCAAAACTATGGCTACTATTGGTATCCATGGCAGGAAAGAAAAACATTTTATGCCGAAGGTCACGGGGGACAATTAATTTACATCGTTCAGGAAAAGCAGCTTGTCGTGATCATTACAGCTGACTCGTATAGTGACGTAAAAGAATTATCCGCTCGTTCGGGTGAGTTATTTAATGATATTTGGAATGCTATTATAGATTAATTTCTTAGTTATATGACATTTATTATTCTGAAAGGTTGGGGCTGGCTCAAAAATTAAAGCAAACCCTTAATCATCTTTAACAATTGCTTGATTTTATCAGTGATTCTCTGACCACATTATCAGGTTTTTCGAAGCCCAAAATCAGGGATTCCCTGATTGCACAAAAGTTAACTTATTATTATATTGATTTATATTTTTATTTAAAAAATATGGATTTGTGAAGTCGAATTTCTGAAAACAGGGAGAAGATAAATCATGGCAAAAGTATGTCGCGAATACAAAAAGTGGGTGGAAGAGAAGGTCGAAAAGCCTATCGAAGAGTGGGTGAAGAAAACTGAAGAAAAGTGCAAAAAAAGGAAATGGTATGATCCACGCAGATGGATTTGCTGGCTTGTCACCACGTTTGTAAAGGTTGTACGGTGGGTAGTGGTGTGGGTTGGTAAATGGGTCACATATATAGTATGTGAGTTAATCACCAATGTGTTGAATTTTTTAGCGGTTGTCGTTGGTTTGGTTCTCTCTATCCCGATCATTGGGCGGTTAATCGGATTGTTGTGGCGTGGTCTTATCGACCTGTTCTGGCGCATCGTAAGTGTCCTGGATATCATTGCGGGAATTTTTGGTCTGCATCTCCCCAAAAAGCTCCGGGTCTGCATCATCATATTGAGTGATGAAAAGCGTAAACCCATGGCGACGCCAGCAAGCTTGCAGCCGGACATAGATAAGGCCAAGCGAATATATAAAGATACCTGTAACGTGAAATTTATTGTGAGTGATATCCACACCCTGGAGAACCCAGCACCTAAAGGTAATCTTGACCCCAACTGTGGTGCCGGCGCGTTATGGGACGATCTTTGGGTGGACGGTACCTATTATGAGAACAACGCCAATGTTCAATGCTTTGACAATGCTTTTCTCCGTTTGATTGGGTATGCAGCGCCTGTTGTTGTATTCATTGTTCGAGATGTGAAAGATAATAAAGGGTGCTCATTGGGACCGTTTGCTGACTACGTAACAGTTGAAGGCAAGGATCCAATTTGCCTTGCGCACGAAGTGTCACATGCCTGCGGTCTTTGGCATGCAGGAGGTCGAACAAATCTGGCAAACCATATCTGTGGCGGCACAAAGCTGAAGGGTTGGCAGGTAGAGATCGTTCGTAGTTCTCGCCATGTCACATTCTTGTAGAGTGATTCAATTCGAGAAAGGGGAGATTCTAGCTTTAGGTTGTCTCGTGAATTTCTTGAAAGGGGGATTACGGTAAAGACTATAAAACAATTTAATCTATTCACTAACTTAATGGAGATAAAAACATGTATAGTAGGGTATCACGAACATTCGTGCGTAAATGTGAGCTAAAGAATAATTTCTATTGACGCATTGAAAGCGATTTTTCTACCAAAACCCCTATTCTAAAAAGGGCGTAACATTAGATTCTATAGGTCCTTATAAGCTAAATGTTATGGCAAAAGAATAAAAAAAATAATGCATAAACATAATCATCATACATCGGAAAGCTCGACTGATTCAAATTCTAATTTGACCATTGGCTTTTTGTTGAATCTGAGTTTTTCAATTATTGAAATAATCGGTGGGCTATTAACAAATGGCATAGCAATTCTTTCTGACGCGGTGCATGATTTAGGTGATACAGCAACCATTGGATTTTCGTGGTTGATGGAGAGATATTCGAGCAAGAAACAAACTGATAAATTAACTTTTGGATACAGAAGATTTTCTCTATTAGGGGCTATCACAAGTTCATTTGTTTTGTTATTTGGCTCTATGTTTATATTGACTCAAGCGATTCCAAGGTTATTCAATCCAGAATCAGTTCATCCAAAAGGAATGTTGGGACTTGCTATTATAGGTATTTTGATAAATGGAATTGCAGTGTTTCGATTAAGAAAAGGTGAGAAGATAGATGAAAGGGTAATATTTTTACATTTATTGGAAGATGTATTAGGTTGGTCAGCGATAATGATCATAAGTATTATATTATTATTTTTTGATATGCCGATATTAGATCCTTTGTTATCAATAGTAATTACGATATTCATCATATCTAAAATTTTGCCAAACATAAAAAAACATCCTAAAAATATTTTTTCAATATTCAACAGATGATGTTGATATTGAAAAGATAAAGAAATTAGTAATGGGGAATGAATTAATAGACAATGTTCATGATATACATCTTTGGTCTCTCGATGGTAGATTTACAGTTTTATCTTGTCATATTGCAATCCATAAAAACATTTCATTGGTTGAAATTGAGAAGGAAAAAACCAAATTAAAAAGAGCCTTAAATGAATTGGGTATTGAACACGTTACTTTAGAGTTTGAGCCAAATTCAAAAATCTGTGAGGAATGTGATTTATGAATTGAGTAATAATTTGGCATAATCTGTTGCTGCACTGGACGGCAGGGCTTCGGTTTTTCAAGCAGTTTTGGTATGCATTCGCAGAGTAGTTTTCAAATCTATGGAGGCACACATTCAGCCTGCCGTTAGTAAGCACATTTTTATAAAAAAACTTGATTTATAAATATATATTTAATATATTTTATAATACTGGAATATATTAAATTCTGTAATTGTGCTAAACGATGAATTAAAGCCAAATGAGTTTAATTCAATTAAATGTAGGTGATGAATTGTTTAGTAATTTATCAAAGCTCTCTAGCAATTATCTTCAACAGCTTTCTCAAACGAATACACAATTGTGTTGTAAAAGTTACCTCTGGAGTTTTCTTGGAATTTACTCCATCAAACCGAAGCCAGAACCGCCGTTAATTAGTCGTAAATTTTATTAATTCTATTTTATGAGATTTTCCAGTTACGTTATTTTTTTATACTAATTCTGATGTCAGCTTTTAAACGAAAATTTTTTACCCCTCTGTTTTTTGTAATTATTAAAATAATAAGAAATTATCTAAAATCAAACATATTTTTTCATCAGTATAAGCAAGGTTAGGTGCTGTTATAAATAATTCAAATGCACTCTTTCAAGTAATTTAATTGAAATTATTAGCAAAGCTAAAGGAAAGGTGATGAAAAAAATGAGTACCACTAAAATCAAATTTGTTTGCATACGTGGAGTTGTGAGATTTCTAATTTCGTTTTTCATTTTATTGCTGTCAGTCAATACGGATGGCACCGCCCAGGACTTTTGGCAGCAAACAAACGGACCTCATAGCGGTTGGATACAGTCTATTTCCATTAATTCGAGTGGACATATCTTCGCCGCACCCGATGATCGTGGTGTATTCCTTTCTCTGGATCAAGGTGAAAGCTGGACGGCTGTCAACGCGGGTCTGACAGACCCTGATGTTGGTGCTCTCGCCATCAATTCAAACGGGCATGTTTTTGCAGGTGCGGAGACAGGGATCTTCCGTTCGACCGATAATGGCGATAAGTGGACAGAAGTCTTTGATGCTGGTGCCGTTTCTCTGGCTATTAATTCGAGTGGGCATATTTTTGCAGGAGGGGGAAATTCGGTTGCACGCTCTACCGACAATGGCCAAAGCTGGACGTCAGTCCTCTTGCCAGGTTTCCCCGTGGGGATTCCGTCTTTGGCTATCAATTCGAGCGGACACATCTTTGCGGGGACCTTTCTTGGAGGGATGTTTCGTTCCACCGACAATGGTAACAGTTGGATACAAATCAACTCGGGATTAGCTGATATTATGCTCTTCGGGGCTATAGCAATTGATTCAAATGACCACATCTTTGTCGGCACTGAAGAAGGAGTCTATCGCTCCACAGATAATGGTGACAGTTGGACCGAAATTAATTCAGGTCTATCCGACCCTTCTGTACAATCTCTTATCATCAATTCAAATAATCATATTTTTGCGGGAACAAATGGTGGTGGGATCTTTCGTTCCACGGATAATGGTGATAGTTGGACGGCAGTTAATATCGGTTTGACGGATACCGAAGTCTGGTCACTTGCAATAAACCTGAATGACGATATTTTCGCAGGTACAGAAAGTGGCGGAATCTTCCGTTCTAAGAATAATGGCGAAAGTTGGGTATCTGTTAATCACGATTTAATCTTTGCTCTCGCTGTCAGTTCCAAAGGAGACGTCTTTGCAGGAATAGACGGATTTGGTTTCGGCGTCTCCCGAACCAAAGATGATGGTGGGAATTGGACGACAGTCAACAAAGGTTTGACCAATACCTATGTAATCGTTTCTCTTGCAATCAATCCGCTTGATGATATTTTTGCTGGCACATTTGGCTTGTTTGGAGGGGTGTTTCGTTCCCAGAATAATGGTGACAATTGGACGGAGGTTAACTCCGGTTTAACACATACTAATGTCTTTGCCCTCACCATTAATACAAGCGGGCATGTTTTTGCTGGAACTCTTGGCGGTGGTGTATTCCGTTCCATTGATAATGGTGAAAACTGGACGTCAGCCAATACCGGTTTGACGAATCCTGATATCCAATCTCTTGCAATTAATTCAAGCGGGCATATTTTTGCTGGTACGCTCGGCGGGGTTTTCCGTACCACGGACAACGGCGCTAACTGGACATCTGCCAATGTCGGCTTGCTTGATTCTGATATCTTTGCCCTCGCTATTAATTCGAATGATCATATCTTTGCAGGCACCGGTGCTGACGGAGTCTATCGCTCCACAAATAACGGCGACAGTTGGACACAAATAAATTCAGGTTTATCCAACACCGCCGTATCATCTCTTGTCATCAATTCAATTGATCATATTTTTGCCGGAACACTTGGTGACGGGGTTTTTCATTCCAGCAATAATGGCGACAGTTGGACGCCAGTTAATACCGGCTTGACGAATACCGAAGTCCAGTCTCTTGCTATAAACGTGAGTGGACACCTTTTTGTTGGAACTTTAGGTGACGGGATCTTCCAAAGTGTAGAATCTACAGTAACCTCAGTGACAGAAAACACTGGCGAAATTCCAAGTTGGTTTTCACTTAAACAGAATTATCCGAATCCGTTCAACCCAAATACAACCATTGAATTTACATTACCTAGTTCCAGCCACATGACACTTAAGGTTTATAACACTTTGGGAGAAGAGGTTGCAGTCTTGTTAACGGCACATCTTTCCGCTGGACGACACAAAGTGGAATGGAACGCTAAGGAGATGCCAAGCGGAGTCTATTTCTATCGATTGCAAGCTGTCGATTTTGCCCAAACAAAGAAATTAATTGTTCTACGATAGTATCAAATAAGCCATAAGATAAGTTGCATATTTTCAAACACCTAACACTGTCTGGAGCTGACCAAGGGCGTCTGCATATTAGGCCGCCTTAGTGCTCTCTTAAGGTTATTTTTAAACAGTATGTTACGTGCCCTTAATCCCTTGGCAGCTCAGACTAACGTTATACTATAAGTTATCAAGCCATGAAGAGAATCATTGTCCCCAATGATTTAATCCCTTCTATTAATAGGGGATTAACCTATGGGAAATTGACAAATTATAGGTATCATAATTGAAATGGAGGTGAAAGAATATGAAAAAGCCATCCATTCTGATTCAGCTTTTCTTGTTTTTGGGTTTTGTCTTTTGGTTCGCCATCGTTCTGACAGGGCAGGACAAAGCTCAACCAGATGCCAGCTCATACAGTTCTAAAACAGCGCAACCAAATTACATACTTGGCAGATATGTGATTGGCTCTGGGGGAGTAATCAGTTCCACCAGTACAAATTTTATCCACCGGGCAACAGCAGGTGAGACATGCGTAGCGGATATGCAAGGTGCGAATCATATTATGTTGTCAGGTTTCTGGCAAACAGTTGTATTTGAACCAACTGGAGTCGATCAGGAAGACGCAGAGGATCTACCAACGACCTTTGAACTCCATCAGAACTATCCCAATCCGTTCAATCCTCAAACAACTATCCGGTATGAGTTACCAAACGAATATCTTGTTACTGTTGAGATATTTAATGTATTCGGTCAACGCATACGTTTGCTCGTGAATGCACAAATTCAAGGGCCGGGCTCCAATCAAGTAGTTTGGGATGGTCGGAATGAGCAGGGGAAAATAATAGGCTCTGGGATATACTTGTATCGCGTAACCGCTTCTCCAGCGATGAGCCAAAAGAACAAATACCAAGTTCTTTTTCAGGATATTAAAAAAATGCTATTGGTTAAATAGCATTCCATTGAAATTTATGTTCAATTTACCTGGGAGGTTATCATGAAACGAATAACTTTTTTACT
>JABAOC010001298.1_pt8 | contig 33117 bp, 25 predicted proteins | sample 7062161 | NCBI WGS metagenome assembly JABAOC01 (sample SAMN14538625, study PRJNA623070) | marine sediment metagenome | biome: marine biome [ENVO:00000428]; feature: marine pelagic biome [ENVO:01000023]; material: deep marine sediment [ENVO:00002113] | place: India: Gulf of Khambhat ... | reverse complement strand
GCAGCGGTATTCCACTTCGAACGGACGGTGGAAGAGCCTGAGGATCGCCACGACTGGTCGAGGGAGGTGAGCCTAGGCCTCTTGGATCTGGAGCGGGAGGTCTTCCTGTCCGGCTATCAAAGGGCCTTTCTGCTGTTCATGGATTCCTGCTCCATCTGCAAGAAGTGCTCGGGAGCAAGAGGTGAGTGCAAACGTCCCAAGCAGGGGCGCCCGACTCCCGAAGCGATGGCCGTGGATGTCTTCTCCACGGTGAGGCGGTATGGATATCCGATAGAGGTTCTCACGGACTACTCGGAGGCGATGAACCGCTACGCGTTGCTGATGATCGAATAGCAGGACCCGTGACTTGGCGCAGGCCGAGCACCATGACATTGATAGAAAAGGAAGGCCCCCTCACGGACTGCATGGAAGGGGCCTTGTGTCGTGCAGGGTGCGGATGTGGCTAGGTCTGGATTGCGAGCCCCGCCGTCTCGGACACGGAGTAGAGATAGCCCATGCCGAAGTTGGGATCCAGCAGCTTATCCTTGATGGGCCGGATATCGCTGCGACGGATCATCAGTGAGCGAAGGATCCCTCCAGCGCTGACATCCCCAACCAGCCGGAAGCCCACGATCTGATCATCCGTCAGACACACCTTGCGGAGGACGTCTCCTCGACGGACGCGCAGCACCTCATCCCCTTCCAAGGCGCCCACAGCAAGAATCGGCAGACCTAGGTGTTTGAGACTGTTCATGCTGTCCGCGCCCTCGTATGCTATCTCGAAACCCAGCACGTTGTAGGCTGCCACCTGACCTTGGGCCACAGCATTGGGGAAGATGGCGTGCACGGACCGCTCGCCAGTTATGCGATCCTTAGCCTCTGCCACATCGCCGGCTGCATAGACGTCGGGGATCGTGGTCGAGAGGTAATCGTCGACTATGACTCCCCAGTCGGTCTCCACACCGGATCCCTCTAGGAACTCGATATTCGGCTTGACTCCAGTCGCCGCGACCAAAAGGTCCGCGGTCAGCGTCTGACCCGACTCAAGTTCGATGCTCTCTGCTCGCTCCTCGCCCAGAAAGGCCACGCCCGTCGTGTTCAATCGCACATCCACACCTCGGTCTCTTAGGATTTCGACGGCGATCTCAGCCGACTCAGCATCGAGCATGCGGGGCATCACCCGGTCCAAGGCTTCGATCTGAGTGACCTGAAGCCCCATCTGGGCTAGGAGAAGCGCGATCTCCACACCAATGAAACCCGCGCCGACGATGAGGGCGCTCTTGGCCATTTCGGACTTGACCTCGTCGAGAAGTTCCTCGGCGGCGGTGAGGGATTTGAAGTTGCAGATCCCCGGTCTATCGCTGCCCTCGACGGGGGCGTAGAGGCGGCTTCCACTGGCTATGACCAGCTTGTCATAACCGATGGCGTCGCCGGCCTCAGTCACGATCTTCTTGCGCTCTGGCCGCAGCTCGGTGACCAGCGTGTCGGGACGCCACTCCAAACCCAAGCGTTCTGGAAGATCCATCCCTTTCCAGAGATGAGTCTCCTGGCCGGTGAGGAAGTAGTCAACGATGGCCGGGGGCGCGTATGGCGGATAGGGCTCGGCGGTGATGAGCACGATCTCCGCCTCGTCATCGTACTGGCGCACCGTCTCAGCAACGGTCACGCCAGCCGGCCCCGCGCCAACTATCACGATCTTCATTTGTGCCTCCTCCGGCCCTACGAGGCAGCCGCTTCAGGCATCGGGATGCTCTCTGGGTCGGCAGCCTCGAGACCAAGACCGGCGCGCTTCTTCTCAATGTGCCGTCGAATGAGAACGGCCGCGCGCTCGGGGTCTGGCTCCACAGCGAAAGTGGCGCCCACCACATCTTCGAGGCCTGCGGCCAAGAGGTTGACCACGCTGGGGCTTCCGAAGATGGCAGGCTGGACGCCCAGCACAGTGTAGATCCCCGATGCGACCACGTAGGCGCCGATGGCCACCGCCTTTTCCGAGTACCACTCAGGTGCAGCGCCGGCCAGTGGCAGCGCATCGATGTCCACGCCGAGGAAGTTGGCCAGCGCGGCGGCCAGCACCAAGATGCGGGTGTTGTCCACGCAGGACCCTAGGTGCAATACCGGCGGAATGCCCAGTGCCTTGCAGACCGCGCTCAGGCCAGGTCCCGCCTTCTCGGCTGCCTCGGGAACCATGTGACCGGCCTTTCCGTTGGCAACGGCGGAGCAGCCGGTGACCACGACCAGGATGTCGTTCTCGATCAGGCGTCTGGTGAGTGTGACATGCCCATAGTCTTGCCGAATCTTGGGGTTGTTGCAGCCCACGACTCCAACTGCTCCGCGGATCTGGCCCTCTTTGATGGCATTGACCAAAGGCTCAGGGGACCCCCCCAAGGCGCCTACAATGGCCTCCACGGAGAAACCAGCCATCATGTCCACCGGTTCCACTGGGATGTGGATGCGCTCCGGGACGCGATCAGCGAATCTCTCTACCGCTAGGCCCACGATTTCCCTACCGATCTCCATTCCTCGTTTGGGGTCGAAGGGGACGTGTGTTGCATCTGGGAACTTGGCTTTGTCGAAGGTGGAAATCACCTCGGTATGGTAGCATCTAGCCACATCGGTCACGGCCGGCATGATGCACTGGTAGTCCACTACCATCGCATCCAATGCGCCGGTCATGATCACCAGTTCTTGCATCAGGTTACTACCGGCCATTGGTACGTTTCGGCGCATCAGCAATTCGTTGCCAGTGCAGCACAGTCCCACCAGATTAATGCCCTTCGCTCCCTTCTCCTCGGCAAGTTTGAGCAGTTCGGGGTCTTGAGCGGCTCGAACGATGACGTCAGAGAGCATCGGGTTGTGGCCGTGCAGGGCGATGTTCACTTGGTCAACCTCAAGCGCCCCCAGATTCATCCTGGAACTGAGGGGCTGCGGAGTGCCAAAGAGCACGTCGGAGAGCTCCGTGGCAATCATGGAGCCACCCCAGCCATCGGAGAGTCCGGTCCGCAGGCCGTGAAGCAGGATATTGACGTAGTCGTTATCCACACCCATGTGCGTGCGGTGCAGCGCTTCCACGTTCTCCCGGTCAATGCCCCGGGGTGTGATGCCCAGTTTCTCCCAGATAGCTTGCCGGGGTTCTGGGACGCGATTCACGAAGGTCAGCTGGCCCTTACGAGTGCCAAAGTCCTCCATCATCTCCCAAGCCAGGTCCTTGGCTATCTCGTTGGGTTCCTTCCCCTTCACGTCGATCCCGTACTCGCCAGCCAGTCGCTTCAACTTCTCGGCTTCGGTTACTTGGTACGCAGTCGTTTCACCGGCGCCGATGTGATACAGGAGTTCCAGGATGTCCCTTCCGTGGTCCGAGTGGGAAGCGGCACCAGCGGCGATGGTTCGGGCCAGGTTGCGGGCGACGATAATGTCCGCGTCAGCACCACAAACACCTTTTTGCGGACCCTCACCGAAGGGGTCAACCCGACAAGGACCCATGGCGCAGTTGCGGCAGCTCAGTCCCAGGGCACAGTAGCCGCACTGGGGCTCCTGAGCCTCCAGGCGATCCCAGACGGTCATGATGTGCTCCTCCTGTGCCCGGAGGAGCATCTCCTGTGTATCTTTGTTGATGGTCAACTCGTCAAGACCCGTGTCACTGGTCTTCGCGGTCATCAGATTTCCTCCCTTGGCTATCGCTTCTTCAGCTGGTCGACGATCTCGCCCCACCCGCGCCAGGCCTCGAAGAGTGCGGGGAGCTGGACCATCTCGGCTTCAACCTCGCCGACCGCGATGGAAACAGCCTCCGAGAGACGCGTGCGGGCTTGTTTCACCAATTCGTTGACCTCCCCGAACTGCAAGGCCCCTACTTTGCAGGCCTCAGCGCAGGCTGGGATCCTCCCTTCGCGCTGGCGATCGATGCAGTGGTCGCACTTGATGGCGACATCCTTCCGGAGCCTTACCGTCCAGGTGCGTCCGTAGGTAACCACGTCGAAGGGGCAGACCATAGCGCACATTCCGCAGAGGATGCACTTGTTGCCATCAACCAGAACTATCTCCGAGAGGTCCTCACTGCGCGAGATGGCACCAGTCGGGCAGACCTGCATGCACGGAGCCGGATCGCAATGGCGACACTTGTTGGGGAACGAAGAGTTCAGGCAGAGGCCGGGTTCAACGTGAATGAGCGGTCGCGGCAGAGGTTCCTCGAACACTGCCCGGTAGAGGTTCTTGCTCTGGGAGTGCTCGACCGCACAGGCTATTTCGCAGTGCTTGCAACCTATGCAGCGTTCGGGGTTGATAAACACTGATTTCATGAGAAATCACCTCCTCGGTGGGTCGGCGGGAGCAGCAAAAAAGACCCGACTGCGACATCCCGCCTTCGCAGAAGGGTCGGTTCTGGCTGGCTTTCACATTCTTCACCTCTCTCTCACACTCCAACCTTGCGAGAATCGACTGATCATCCAGTCGAATGCCAGACCATCGGATGAAAGGTGCTGGAGTCGGAGCAATTGTACTGCAGCTGTCGGCGCCTGTCAAATGGATCAGTGGAACGGAGCAACTGCTCGACGGCAAGTACCAGCTGATGTTGGCCATTGGGAGAGTCATTTACCACTGGCGCGGTGGCGAGATGACGTGAGGCGCTTGTAACCCGGCCGCGACGTATTGTGAGGCGCTGATCGAGATTCAACCTCATGACGCTCAAGAAACAGGAATCGACGATGGCGAGAGGAGGAAAGTCATTCCGGGAGGGGCGCGATTGATTGCCAGAGCCGAGCTGACAGATCCCGTGGAGGTAAGGCTGATTCTCGCCACTCCCTGTTTCTACTGATCGGCGCGCAACTTCCTCAGGAACTGGGCCTTGGATCCACAGGCCAAACTTATCGGGGATGTGACTCTGACTGGCGAGGCAGCATTCAGGAGTCCGGGACTGCTGTTCCGTCGAGCGGATTCTGGGTCGCAGGTCGGTAGGACTACTCCGTCTTGAGTGATCTTCTCAGCGCGTCGATTTCGCGTTCGAGTCTCTTCTGCCTCGAAGCGATCGTGAACACGTAGGCGAAGGTCACGGCCCAGAACACGGCATAAGCCGCAAAAAGGTACCACATACTATCCCCCTTCTCCAGGACGGAGCTTCTCTTGCAGGCCCTCTACTTGGTCCGCGAGTCTTCCTAAGCGGATGCGATGGATCAGCAATGTGAAGTAGAGGATCGTGAAGGCCAGGAGGCAGAAGAGAAAGGTGGCCAGCATGGCCGGCGTTAAGTTCATGCCTTCTCTCTCGAAGACCACGGGGTGAAGTCCCTGCCACCATCGGATTGACATGAAGGTGAAGGGGACGCTGGCAAAGGCCACAATACCGTACACCGCAGCGAAGCGGGCCTTGCGCTCTTCCCCCTCAATGAAAGCCCTCAGCATCAGGTACGCTAAGTACAGGAGCAAGAGGACTGAGACCAGGACCAGGCGAAGTTCTTGCTGCCAGGGCCACCAGGCGTTCCAGGTAGCCTTGGCCCAGATGGACCCTGTGATCACGGCCATGGTCGTGAAAGTAAGTCCAATCTCCACCGAGGACAGGGCCACGATGTCCCAGTTCCGGCTCCCCGTACGGAGGTAGACTATGCCGGCCACCAGCGTGACGAAGAAGGCGAAGAAGCCTACCCATGCCGAGGAAACATGGAAGTAGAAGATCCTCTGCACGTGCCCCATGGTGGCCTCCGTCGGTGCGTATAAGAACACCAGATAGAGTGCCGCGATCATGCTCAACCCGCTCAGCCAGGTCAGCAGATCTTCCACCCTGAACTTTCTACCCATCGTCGAGACTCCTTTCGTATGGCTGCGGTCACCCCTGGACAACGAAGTCGAAGGTCAGGTAGGAGACCACTAGGAAGATGATGTCGAAGGCCACGAGAAACCTCAACCAGTAGGCCAACTCGGCCAAGGGCACGCCGTCGATGATGCCTCCGGTGACCTTGGCTGCGGCGATGACCACGGGCAGGATGACGGGAAAGAGGAGAACAGGCAGCATCACCTCTCGCGCCCGGGTGTTGACTGCCATGGCCGCCAGAAGCGTACCGACTGCAGCGAAGCCAATGGTGCCCAGGAAGATGGTGAGCAGCAGGGGGAGTTGGATCAGGTTGAGGTTGAAGAGAACGGAGAATATGGGCAGCATGATAGCTTCGATGGCGGAGATAAAGATGAGGTTGCCGAGCATCTTGCCGAAGTAGATGACACCACGGTCCATCGGGGCCAGGAATAGTCCGTCCAGGCAATCGTTCTCCGTCTCCATGGCCATGGAGCGGTTCAACTCCAGGGTGCTGGCGAAAGCAAAGGTCACCCAGAGGACTCCCGGCGCCACCAGCGCTACATTCTCCACTCGCAACTCAAAGCTGAAGTTGAAGATGACGATGACCAGCAGGGCGAAGACCAGCATTGAACTGAACATCTCTCTGGTGCGCAGTTCTGCCAGGACGTCCTTCCAGACGATAGCTAACACCTTGCTCCAGAGCCTCATGTGGTGGGTGCCTCCTGTATTGATCCGTCTCCCACATGATGCCAGTAGGCTTGCCTGAGGTCGTCCAAGGTCAGAGAGGCACCTTTGGCCTGATAGACGACACTGCCCTTCGCCAGGATAACTGCGGTATCGCACAGGTCCACGGCCCTCTGCAGGTTGTGAGTGGTCATGATCACCGTTCGGGACTCGCTGGTAACGGTCTGGAGCAGATGTCGTAGCATCTCGGCAGCTTGCTGATCGAGGCCGGTATAGGGCTCATCCAGGAGCATGAGTGACGGTTCATGGACGATGGCTCGGGCAATGGAGAGGCGTTGCCTCATGCCCCGAGACAGCGCGCGGGCTGGGTCGTGGCGGCGTGCTTCGAGCCCCACCAGACTCAGGAGCGTCTCCACCCGCTCTTTGAGAGCGGGTACATCGTAGATCCTGCCATAGAAGGTGAGGTTCTCTTCCACTGTCAGCTTGGAGTAGGTCAGGGATTGATGGGAAACGAAGCCTATGCGCCGCCGTATCTCGGCGCTGGCCGAACCTGGATCAAGGCCGTCAATTCGCACCAGGCCGCTGGTGGGTTTGAGCAACGTCGCCAGAATACGCAGCAGAGTCGTCTTGCCAGCGCCGTTGGGGCCCACAATGGTCAGGAACTGGCCCTCCGGTACCTCTAGATGGACGTCTCGCAGGGCATAGGTGTGGCCAAATGACTTTACCAAGCTCTGGACCTGGATCATCTACCCTTTCCCCTCTCGGCTTGTCTTGAGGAAGGGGTAAGCGAGAGCGATGATGACGCCCAGGAGGGCGACCGCCAGTACTGCCCAGGTGAGGAGCGGAGAAGGCATCGCGGGGGACGCTTGTGGCTCGGGCGCAGCCCCCACGGGGAGGTTGGTGAATTGGATCACGACGTCATCAGCCGGAGTCAAGTTCTGTGCGGTCAGGTGCAGATAATCACCGCCTTCACGAGAGAGACGCTCGCCCTCGACTAGTCCGGGCGCGGTTACGCCCACCCCCACATCGGCGACCAGAACGTCCATGGAGCCAGTGGGGTAGACCATCTGTCGAAGAAGCTCATAGGTCGTAGACTCGTGCTGCAATCCGTAACCGAAGACAAACTGCTTCGAGCCGGGAAAGATAGGTTGAGTGGAGGCAAATCCTGTGTCGGTCTCCACTACGCAGCACTCCATCAGGCCGCCCATGAGTTGCACCTCGGAAGCACCCTGGGGCAGCGTGAAGTACGCAGTTGCCCCTCCTTCTTCCCGTGTTGGGCCGACATATGTCTTGTTCCCAGCGTTCAAGAAGATCTGCACTTCCTGCACTCGAATGGTCCCCGGCTCAAAACTGACGATCAGATGGGCTCGTTCCAACGACAGATCTTCGTCACCGGTGGTTGATTCAAAGACGCTGAAGGGTATGGAGATGAGATTCTCCCCTTCGGGAAACACCATTGCCTCACTGGGGTACTGTACTCCCATATACTCGACTTCGAACTGATAGGCAAACCCTTCCGTCTCGAGGCCTTCGAAGCGGAATTTCCCTTCTTCGTCGGTTGTCGTCTCGAAGGAGGTCTGCGGCTCCGGGCCTTCGTAGGCCCAGAGCGTTACACGTAGCCCTTCAAGCGGTCCGCCATCTGACGTACCGTCAAACACTTGGCCCTCGATCACACCCGACCCTTGGGCCCAAACGGCAGTCGTGGTGCTCAACAGAAGGAGGACAGCTGTGAAGGTGATCAACCTGACACGCATTCTACCTCTCCTCAGTCCGCCGTCGCCTTCTTGGCCAAGCGGCTATGACTGTGCCAGCAAGCAGGACGCCGCCGCCGATCCAGAGCCAACTGACCAGAGGGTTAATCACTATCTGAAAGGCGGCCAGGCCATCCTCATCCAAGCTAGCCAGGATCACGTAGAGGTCTTCCTTCAAGTTGCTGCGTATAGCCACTTCCGTAACCCAGGGGTTTTCCAGGGCATAGTGGTAGTTCTTCTGTGGCACAAGGGTTGCTACCTTGGAGTCGCTCAAATACACGTCCAAAGTGGTGGCGAAGCGTACTCTGCTTTGATACGTTTCAGGCTCTGGGTTCAGCGTCTCAACGGAGTAGTCTTGGTATCGAAGCTCATACCCTGCGATGGTTGTGGACCCACCGGGCTTCAATGCAATGAATTGCTCACTCTTGTAGGTCATCGTGCCCGTGACTCCAATCGTGATCAGCACGATGCCAAAATGCACCAGATAGGCTCCATAACGGCGGTGAGCCCTGGAGAGCAGAGTAAGTAGGGCGCGTGGATAAGCCTCTCCCGTTGAGCGGCGCCGAGCCATCAGGTCGCGTGCCAAGATCGACAGCAGCGACACGACAACGAAGGTGCTGACGGCAGCAGAGATGAGCGGGAGCAGATCACTCACCCCAAACAAGAACAGTCCAGCGGCGACGACAAGACCTCCGATGGCTCCGGGAAGAAGGGTGCGCCGGTTGTCGCGGCTCAGCCGGCGCCACGCGATCACTGGACAGATGCCCATCAGGCAGATGAGCGCCAGGGCGAGGGGGCCGGTAGCTCGATTGAAGAAGGAGGCATCGAGGCTGACCTGAATCCCCCGAAAGGCCTGGGCGAAGGTGGGATACGTGGTGCCTATGAAGACTATGAGCGCCATACCGCATAGGAGCACGTTGATGAGGAGGAACGCGCCCTCCCGCGAGACGGGGCTCTCCATGTCCCTATCCCCTCTTAGCTGGTGGCGTCGCCGGTACATAAGGTAGGAGGTAACCCCCAAGATGATTGCTATGAGGCCTAGCAGAAGATAGGCGATGGGCTGAAGACTGCGCGAAAAGCCATGGAGATCGGAGACGATGATGCCACCTCTGGTCACAAGGGTCGCAAACAGGCACAAGACGAAGGAAAGCGTGGCTAGTACGATGTTCCACACCTTGTGCATGCCTCGCCTTTCCTCCATCATCGCTGAGTGCAAGAAGGCGGTGCCGGTCAGCCACGGGATGAGGGAAGCGTTCTCTACAGGGTCCCAGGCCCAGTAGCCGCCCCAGCCGAGTTCCACGTACGCCCACCACGCTCCAATGATGATCCCGATTCCCAGAGAGAGCCAGGCAAAGAGGTTCCAAGGCCTGACGGCTCTTATCCAATCGCCAGTCAGTTCACCGCTGATCAGGGCGGCCAGGGCGAAAGCGAAGGGGACAGTGTAGCCGGCGTAGCCAAGGAAGAGGATCGGCGGATGAACGACCATGCCTGGATTCTCGAGCAGGGGCAGCATGCCCACTCCCTCGGCTGGCCTGAACGCCATGGTCTCGAACGGATTGCTTATGAGGATCAAGACCATGGCGAAGAAAGCCTCACTGACGGCCAGCGTGGCCAAGACGTACGGTCCGAGCTTCCCCCACCTGTCACTGTATCGCACAGCTATCACCGTCAAGATGGCGAGGAACCAGAGCCAAAGGAGCCAGGAGCCTGCCTCTCCCGCCCAGAACGCGGAGATTGTGTAGATGAGTGGAAGGTGTGTGCTCGTGTAGCGGTAGACGTAGGCTACCTGGAAATCGTGAGCGAGCAGCAGATAGAAGAGCACTGCTGCCGCAAAGGTGACCAGGACCATCGTCACCAAGAGGGCATTCTTCGCGCTTTGCAGCCACCGACGGGAGCGGCGACGGGCCCCCACGAAGGAGGCTATCGCGCCGTACGAGGAGACGACAAGGCACAAGACTATGATCCCATAGCCGACATCAGACATTGTCTTTTCCTAGCGAAGAAGGGGTATGAGTGGGCTACTCTTCGACGTACTTGGAGGGGCACTTGAGGAGCAAGGTGCTCGCCTCGAAGACATTGCTGGACGTGTACTTCCCTTCTACCACTGCCTGAGTTCCATCCTGGAACATATCGGGACGGACACCGTGATACACTACAGGCAGGCTTCCCCCGTCATCGGCGATTTCGAATCGAAGAACCAACTCCTGAGGATCCCAATCAATCGTCTCGGCGACCACCAGGCCCGAGACTCTAACCATTCGGTCCGACGGTCCTTGAGCCAACATCTCCTCCACGGTCAGATAATGAGCGCTGGCGGCTCCGATATTGCTGAGAATGAGCCATCCAAGCACTACGACAATGACGGCTCCCCCGATGAAGAACTTCAGTCGGCCTCCAGTCATCAAGCGCTTGGTCGAGAACTCAGAACTCGACACCGATTCACTCATTTATCCTCCACGGTTTGAGAGCATTAGTCGAGTATATTCCTAAAGTATACTGGCAGGGAAGGTGGTTGTCAAACGCTCTCTCAATGAGGCAACCGTCCGCATCCGTGCCAAACGGTGGTTCGGAATAGCGAATGAATCAGCGCGCGTTGTTCTGCACAGGGAAGCTTGACATCCTTGGCTACCTATGGCACAATTGAAGTGAAGACGGGTTGCGGCGCCAGTTATCTCCTTCAGTGGCGCTGCTGTTGCCGGCCGGACATATGCCGAGAGAACGATTCAGCAGAAGCCTTAAGGCCAAGATCACCGTAGGGATAGTCGTGCCGGTGATGTTGATCGCGGGTCTCTTCTCGATACTGCAGTTCTTGCAGCGTCGCCAAGCGCTGTCCAACGACCTGGAGAGGTCAGCCACTCAGGTGGGGGAAGTCATCGAGAGTAGCCTGGTGCGAGCTATGATGACCCACGATCTTGAGAGCATCCAGTACGCCGTGGATGAGATCGCGGCGACTCAAGAGGATATCACGGAAGTCATGCTGATCGACAAGCCAGGGGAGATCAAGGCCTCCTTTCAGGGGCAGAGGACGGGAGAGGTATTGGAACTGGGTGACCCTACCTGCCAACTCTGTCATCGACAGCAGACGGAGAACCGCAATCAGAGCGTGCTCTTCACCACGGAGACGGGTGGCCGATTCCTCCGCAACGTAAACCCCATTGCGAACGCGGAACAGTGCCATGCTTGCCATGATAGCGGAGCCTCCATACTCGGGATCTTGATCACCGATCTCTCAATGGCCCGTGTGGACAGCGTGCTAGCCACAGATCTGAGGGACAACATGGTGCTTTCCTTGGGGATGACGGTGGCGGTGGTGTTGGCCGTCAACTTCATGATCAGCAAGACTGTGGTCAACAAGGTCGAGTCCATGGTGGACACCATACGTCTTTTCGCCAAGGGTGACTTGAATCAAAGAGCTCCCGTCACCAGCGAGGACGAACTTGCGGAGTTGGCGGCGGCTTTCAATGACATGGCTGAGGGTTTGAAGGAGAAGGCGAAGCTCCAAAAGGAGGTGTCCGAGAGGACCAAACAACTGCAGAAGCAGACCCGGCGGCTTCTCACGTTGAACACAGTGGCCGGCACGGTCAGCCGATCCCTAGACGTGGATGAGATGCTACGGACTGGACTGAAGAAGGTGCTGGATCTGATGGGGCTGGATGCAGGGGAAATCTGGCTGCTCGATGGTTCGGAAGGCGCAATGTCGTTGCGGAGCCACTACGGTCAACAGCCTGAATTCGCCGAGGAAGATAGGCACATACGTATCGACCAGTGCCTGTGTGGGGTTGTAGCGCGGTCAGGCCAAGCGATGATGAGCGCTGACACCAGCTCCGACCCTCGCCTATCGAGAACAGTCTGCCAACAAGGAGGGTACTTGTCCACTGTTGCGGTGCCCCTGACCTCCAGAGAGAAGACTCTAGGAGTGATGGCGCTTCACCACAAGGAGCCCAGTCACTTTCAGGCCCAGGATCTGGAACTGCTAGATGCCATTGGAAAGCAACTGGGAGTGGCGGTGCAGAATGCCCAGCTATACAGTGAGATGGAGCAGGAGGTAAGGGAGAGGACAAGGCACTTGGAGCTGCTCTACGAGATCACCGGCGTGATCAGTGGTCATCTACATAGTGAACCCCTGCTGCAGGAACTGGTGACCCAAGCGGCCAGGGGGGCACAGGCAGGAGGCGGCATAGTGATCACAGCCGCTTCCAGTGACGACGAGCAAAGTCAAGCCGTGTATGGGATACCTTCTGAGGAATTGTCTCACAAGGTGTCTGGGCTGCTCCGTGGCGGGGATGAGAGCCTGGAGGGAAGCCTCTTGACGACGCCCATATCCTCTCACGGCGAAATCGTGGGCGCTGTGGGTCTGGAACGCAAAGCGGGCAATCGGCTGTTCACGAAAGAAGATGCCCAACTTCTCCAGGGTGTGGCCGCACAAGCGGCTATTGCCCTTGAGAACGCGGCGCTGTACAGTGAGGTACAGGGTGTGGCTATCCTGGAGGAAAGAGAAAGGCTAGCTCGGGAGATGCACGATGGTCTCGCGCAGACCCTCGGGTATCTGAGACTGCGGCTCAAGGTCGCTGGTGAACACCTATTGAAAGGAGAGGTGGCGGAGGCCGAGCAGATTCTGGTCGACATGGTCAAAACGACAGAAGAGGCCTACGTCGACGCCAGGGAGGCCATCGCCGACCTTAGATCGGCGGTCTTCGAGGGCGCAGACTTCATTAGTAGCCTGGAGGCCTACTTGGAGGAATTCGGCTTGCAGAACCGTGTCGAGACTCGTCTGGTGGTGGAGCAGGAGGCGGAGATCACGCCTGCTGCCGTTCAGGCAGTACAACTGATTCGCATTGCTCAAGAGGCTCTGTCCAATGTCAGGAAGCACTCCCAGGCCACAGCCATCGTGGTCAGACTGGGGAAGCGTGCTCATCAAGTCACAATGGTCATAGAAGACAACGGGCGAGGGTTCGACGTCGAAGAGATAGGAGGACACAGCGGACGCCACTTTGGCCTGAACATCATGAGGGAGCGGGCTGAAAGCCTCAACGGGACATTGGAGATCCATTCTCGCCCCGGTGAGGGAACGAGGGTGATTGCCACTGTTCCTGTGGAGGACAGGAGGGGATGATGGAGCCTATCCGCGTGCTTCTTGTCGACGATCATATCTTGTTCCGCAAGGGGATTGCGAACCTGCTTGCCGCACAGCCGGATATGGACGTCGTGGGAGAGGCTGGGGATGGACAGGAAGCTCTCGAGAAGGCTAGGGAGCTAATGCCTGACCTTATTCTAATGGATATCGTCATGCAGGGGATGAGTGGCCGCCAGGCGACGGGCATCATCAAAGACGAGATGCCCTACGTCAAGATTGTAATGCTCACTGTATCGGAGCGGGACAGTGATCTGTTCGATGCCATAAGGAGCGGGGCCGATGGTTACCTGCTGAAGGACCTGGAGCCCGAGGAGCTTTATCGCCTCTGTCGAGGGGTGTTCCGAGGAGAGGCCCCTCTTTCTCCTCTGATGGCGGCCAAAATCTTGAGAGAGTTCAGTTCTCTGGCAGATGTGCGGGCAGGGGCTGGCGGTCCGACCGGAAGATTGACGCCGCGCGAGATAGAGGTGCTGGAGTTGATAGTGAAGGGGCAGACCAACAAGGAAATCGCTGACACCCTTTGCGTGGCCGAGAGTACCGTGAAGAACCACTTGCGTAACATCCTGGCCAAGCTTCACCTCAGAAACCGGGCCCAGGCAGCAGCCTACGCAGTGCGAGAGGGCCTGGTCGAAAGAACCGGGAAGTAGTACTAGTATGGTGGAACTATGAGCAACTAGGCCTCTCGAATCAGAGAAAAGGGCATCTGATCAGATTGGAGCTATCCGAGGATAGCTCCTTTGCTTTGGAGTAAGGGGCAGGATGAACGATAGACACCGGACTGACCCGACGCCTATAATGGAGATAAGCGTCGTTGGCGTCTGATCCCACCGCTAAGGCGGATGAGTTGCAGAAGCGTCGGACTCTTGTGCTTTGCAGGCACGTGCTCTTCGCTCGGGGCTTGAGCACTCTACTCCGCGGGCGAGAGGAGATAGAGATTGTGGGTATTGAGAGCGAGGAACAGAGCGGCTTGGAGAGCATCAAGAAGTTGAAGCCCGATGTAGTAGTCATGGAGAGAGGGGAAGAGGGCGTGCCGATCGACAACGTTCTCTCTCACGTCGTACGAGAAAGCCCTGGAAGCACAGTCGTCGGCCTAAGCCTGGGCGAGAACGAGATCGACATCTATTATGGCCACCAAAGGCAGGTGAGGAAGGCTGAAGATCTACTGGAAGTAATATCAGAGCTGTGAGGAGAATCATACGCCGTCTCTCGAAGTTGGCCGTGGACACGGTTGTCGGGACCGCCGTTGGACCATCACGTAGGAAGGTGCCCAACAGCATAGTACCGGGTGTCTTTCCAACCGTTGACGGCATTCCGCACCCAGTGGGTGGCTCGGTGCCGGTCTTCTCAAGGGTGTTGGACAATTGCCAGTCGACAGATCTCTTGCAGTGAGAGGAGTGAGGGAAATGCTGTCCTTGGAAGCGATCATGGGACTTGGCGGCTTGTTTGCATTCATCGCGTATGCGATGTGGAGGACTAGACTGACCGATGAGTGGGTGGCCTGGCCGTCATCAGCAGATGATCGCAGTCACCATTTGTAGGTTTCCTAAGAACTCAGACTTGCTTCCTCGAGTGCGTAGCCACCGAGCGCCATGAGGATCGTCAGGAGGCAAGCCAGGCGTCGATCTTGACCTACGTCATTCCAAGGCGGTGGGCTAGGTCTCGGGCACTGCCGTCACGCGGATGAGCCTGCCCTGCTTCCACCGTTGGTGTGTGGCTGAGCGGTTTCAAAAGGGGGGTGAGGGCATCATCTTCAGCAGCGAATAGCCTCTAGGTTTCACTCTATGAGCCTTCTCCAATTCAGGAACCCAAGGACGTTGCCCCGTTGGCTCCGAACGTCCGTCAGCGGGCGATGGGATCGGAAACCTGAAGCAGCGTGCTCCTCAGAACTGAGATCCCAGCGGCCCGTTTCTTTTTTGCCTGGCGGTTCCCTTGGACGTTCCAACCGGTCGGTCAGGAAAACTGGGTCTGTGAGATTCGGTGCCATGCGCGTGTGGAGATATCGTAACAAAGGTCTGAACAGAAGGGTTCGTCCGTTACTGGGGTAAGTGTACAAAGACTGTGACACCATTGTGGAACTGCACGGAGATGCGTGGTATACTGTAGCGTGTGTGAGGCAAGCACAACAAGGCATGAAGGGAACTGAGGAAAAGTGACGAAACTTAGCAGACGGGCTTTTCTCAAGGTGGCGGGGGCAGGTACCGCGGCGGTCGCTGTCTACCAGGCAGCAGCCAAAGCGACCATACTGCGCGCTTTGACTCGTGAGGAACAGGGAGCTGCACAGGATCGTCAAGAGGCCTGGCGGTCCACTATCTGTCAGCAATGTCAGGCTGGCTGTGGCCTCTTGGTGAGGGTGGTGGATGGCCGGGCGGTCAAGATCGAAGGCAATCCCCTGCATCCCCTCAACAACGGCAAGATCTGCCCCAAGGCACAGGCTGGCTTGCAGGTGCTTTACGATCCCGACCGCACCCAGGGCCCGCTGCGTCGGGTGGGGAACCGAGGCGACGGGCGGTGGGAATCAATCAGTTGGGACGAGGCCATCGAAGAGGTGGCGAGCAGGTTGGGCGAATTGCGTGACCGCGGGGACTCCCACACCATGGTCCTTATGACCGGCCGTGTCCTCGGACAGATGGAAGGCCTGATTTCTCGCTTCTGCGACGCGTATGGCACCCCTAACCGTATTACGCACAACAGCATCTGCGCTTCGACCGTGGAGATGGCTCATTGGCTGAGCCAGGGTCAGCGGAGCTTCCTGGGCTACGACTGGGAGCGCACGAGGTACCTCCTGTCTTTCGGCGCCTCTTTCTTGGAAGCATGGCGGCCCACCGTGCGCAACGCAAAGGCCTACGGGTACATGCGCCGGGGCCGAGCCCACGAGCGGCTTCGAATGGTCCAGGTGGACACCCGTTTCTCCATCACCGCGGCCAAGGCTGACGAGTGGGTACCCATTCGACCCGGTACGGATGGTGCCCTGGCGTTGTGCATAGCCTACGTTATCATCAATGAAGAGTTGTATGATGAGGGCTTTGTGACGCAGCACACTCTTGGCTTCGAGGACTGGACCGACGAGGATGGTGCCCAGCATATGGGCTTCAAGACGCTCGTGCTACGGGACTACGCTCCCTCCCAAGTAGAGGCCATCACCGGAGTGCCAGCCGAGACGATCACTCGCATTGCTCGCGAGTTCGCTGCGACCAGGCCGGCGGTGGCCATTGGCGACCGGGGCATCAGCATGTGGAGCAACGGCTTGTTCAATCAGATGGCCGTGCACGGCCTCAACGCCTTGGTTGGATCCATCGACGTTTCTGGAGGGGTGCTGACCCAGAGGGATGCGCCCTTCCTGCCATGGCCCGACCTCGCCCCGGATCCTGTATCCGAGGAGGGACGCGCCCAATCTCGGATTGATTTTGCTGGCACACGCCGTTATCCTCTCGCCTGCGGCGTCTATCAACAGCTGCCGGACAGCATTGCGAGTGATGACCCGTATCCGGTCAACGCTCTGCTTCTATACTACACGAACCCCCTCTTTTCCAGTGCAGAGGTAGCTCGCTTTCACGAGGCCATTGAGAAGGTGCCCTTCATAGTGAGCTTCTCGCCTTTTCTGGACGACAGTACTGCCCACGCGGATCTGATCCTTCCCGACCACACTTATCTGGAGCGGTTGCAGGACGTGGAGCCGCCCCCCAGTCTGGGCTATCCAGTGGTGGGCTTGGGGCTACCGGTAGTAGCTCCGTTGTTCGACACGCGGCACACTGGAGATGTGCTCTTGGAGTTGGCTCGGAGGTTGGGAGAGCCGGTGTCTGAATCCTTTCCGTGGGGCAGCTTCGCCGAGGTGGTGCAGTACCGGACTAGTGGCCTTTGGCTATCCGAGCAGGGAGACATAACTGCTACTGAGTTCGAGTTCTTCTGGGAGGAATTCGCGCGGCGGAGCGTCTGGTCCGACGCGTCCTATCGCCTTGGCGACTGGGAGCGGGTGCTGGCCACGCCATCGGGAAGGTTCGAGTTTTACTCGCAAACTTTGAGGGACGAATTGGCGAGGGTCGCCAACGGTGACCTAGAGAGAGTATTGGATGAGTTAGGGGTGCAAGCTCGGGGTGACGAGGTGTACCTGCCACACTACGAGCCGCCCGAGACGGTGGGCGACCACAAGGGGTATCCGTTCTTTCTCAACACCTACAAGCTCATGGCTCATGCCGAGGGGCGCGGGGCCAACTTACCTCATTTGCAGGAGATGCTGGGGTTACACGTCAACCGCAAATGGGATTCTTGGGTGGAGATCAACCCTGGCGTGGCTCGGGCTCTGGGCATCGCCGACGATGACTGGGTGTGGGTGGAATCGCCGCTTGGAGAGAGGATCAAAGTACGGGCTGTGCTATACTCAGGTGCCCGTCCCGACGTGGTTAACATACCGTTCGAGCTGGGCCACAGAGCCTATGGCCGATGGTCCGAGAATCGGGGTGTCAATCCCAACTGGCTGATCGCCAATCAGACTACCCCGCTGACCGGCGCGTTGGCGCCCTTCGCGACGATGGTGAGGATAGACAAGGCATAGCGGACCGACTTGACAGACCTTCTTCTACCTGTCGTGACGTCGGTCCTTGGAGGGTATGATGCCACAGTGGGCGATGGTGATCGATTTGGACAAGTGCATCGGCTGTCAATCCTGCACTGCGGCGTGTCGGGCGGAGAACAACGTGCCCTTCATTGGTCCCGACGAGGCGGAGTTGGGCCGCGCCATTTTCTGGAACGAGGTCCTTTTCGACATTGAAGGGGAGTATCCTCATGTGGACGCCAGTATCATTCCCCGACCGTGCTTCCATTGTGAGAACCCACCCTGTGTAAAGGTGTGCCCTGTGGGGGCGACCTACAAGCGGGAGGAGGACGGGTTGGTGCTGCAGCGCTATGAGCGATGCATAGGATGCCGCTACTGTACGGTGGCCTGCCCTTACGGAGTCCGCTATTTCACGTGGTATGACGGAGAATGGCCGGAGGGCATGGACCGCTATCAGAACCCTGACGTCCCGCTGCGGCCAAGAGGCATAGTGGAAAAGTGCACTTTCTGTGTCCATCGCCTGGATGAGGGTCTGCCCATCCCAGCGTGCAACCAGGCTTGCCCGACTGGGGCTCGCTACTTTGGTGACCTGGACGACCCCGCCAGTGAGGTGTCGCAGTTGGCTCGTAGTCCTCGGGCTGTTCGCCTACTCGAGGACCTGGGTACAGAGCCACGCGTGTTCTATCTGAAGGAGGGCTTGTAGATGGAGGGTAACGAACACGAGGTGTTGTTTAGCCCGCTGGAGAAGACGGGTCGGAGGTTCTATGTCTTGATCGCCTTCTTGCTCGCTGTCATCGGGTGGGGCGTCTTTGCCTATCTCGGGCAGTTGCAGCTGGGGCTGGGCGTCACAGGGCTCAATCGCCCCATCTTCTGGGGGGTGTACATCACCAATTTCGTGTTCTTCATCGGCCTCAGCCACGCGGGCACCCTTATCTCAGCCATTCTGCGCATCTTGGGGGCCGAGTGGCGACGGCCTTTCACTCGCCTGGCTGAGGCAGTGACGGTTTTTGCGTTGCCTTTTGGCGCTGGCAGTATTCTCATTGACCTAGGCCGCATAGACCGCCTGTGGCAGGTGGTGCTACATTCCCGTTTCCAGTCGCCTATCCTGTGGGACGTAACCGCGGTGGGCGCCTATCTGATCTCCAGCGTCGTTTTCTTTTACATAGCTTTGATCCCGGACGTCGCTATGTTGCGGGATCGGTATCCCCAGGCGCCTGCCTGGCGACGACGGTTGTATCAGGTGCTGGCGCTGGGTTGGAAGGGAACGGAGGCCCAGTATCACCGGCTAGAGAGTATCATGGGCTGGTTTGCGATCTTCTTGTCGCTGTTGGTGGTTACTGTCCATACCGTGGTCTCCTGGATCTTCGGCATGACCATCGTCCCAGGTTGGCACACTGCGATCATCGGGCCATACTTCCTGGTGGGTGCCATCTTCTCGGGAGTGGCCGCGGTTGGTGTAGTGGCAGCCGTTCTGCGGCGAGTGCTGGGCCTGCAGAGTTACATCACAGCTCGACACTTCAACTATCTGGGTCAGTTCCTGGCGGCATTGGCCATTGCCTGGTTCTACTTCACCTTCGCTGAAGTCCTGACCACCATCTATGGATCTGAGCCGGCCCACATGGCCGTTTTCTTTGCTAAGTTCCGAGAGGAGTTCAGCTGGGCTTTCTTCGCCATGTTCTTCTTCTGCTTCCTCTTACCGTTGCCTATCCTGGCCTGGCGGCGAACTCGTACCATCTTCGGGGTGACGCTGGCTGGGCTCTCCATCAACCTGGGCATGTGGCTGGAGCGCTACACGGTGATCGTGCCTTCCTTGTCCCGGCCGCGATTGCCCTACGAGTGGGGGGTCTATGGGCCCACGTGGATCGAGTGGTCGGTTACCGCGGCTTGTTTCGCAGGCTTCATACTTCTGTACACCCTGTTCGCCAAACTGTTCCCAGTAGTGGCTATTTGGGAATTGAAAGAGGAGGCACCCGCGCCATCCGCTGCCCAAGAGCGAAAGACTGCAGAGGTGTCATCACCCTGAAATCTGATCGGCACAGCGCTTCCTCTGCCCTTGCTGGGACAGGTTGAGGAATGACGGGGGAACAGCTATCAGTAGAGTATCTCTCGTATCCGAAGAACAGCATGGACGTCAGTACAGCGCGGGCTCGTAGCCGAAGTTACGCGAGCCTAGCTCAGGGTCTTGCCGGGCCTGAGGAAGGGCTGGAGGCCGAGTACACCCGCCTCTTCGTCGGGCCAGGTAGGCCGGTAGCTCATCCCTGCGAGTCCGTCTACCGCGAGGGCCAGGTGATGGGCGAGTGCACTCTGGCAGTCCGCGAGCGCTATGCGGAGGAGGGACTGGGCCCAGAAGATCAGTTGCTGCCGGACCATGTGGCTGTGGAGCTGGAGTTCATGTCGTATCTAGCCAGGAAGGAAGCCGAGGCATGGGAGGAGAACGATGTGGACAGGGCAGAGGCCTACCTGCGCCAGGAGGAATCGTTCTTGCGGGAACACCTCGGGCGCTGGCTGCCCAGCTTCTGCAAGAGATTGCTCGCTGGCGAAGCCCATCCCTTCTACGCAGGCCTGGCGCAGCGAGCCTGGGAGCAAGTAGCGGAAGACATGGCCGAGCTTAGGAGTTGGCTGCGGGCGTCAGCACCAAGCTCGATTGGCGACAGCGATGGATGGACCGTGGCTCTTGGCCCAGAGTGCACGCTGTGCGGGCTCTGCGCCCGAGTTTGTTTACCCGGGGCCTTGAGACTGACCCGGGACAGGGGCGAAATGCAGCTTGTCTTTCGCGTCGAAGTTTGTGATGGCTGTGCTGCCTGCCAGCAATGGTGTCCTGAGCAGGCAGTGATAGTGGAGCGCTCAGCTCGCTTCGAAGGTGGGCGCGTGGTTCTTGTGAACTCACCCCTGGTCATCTGCCCACGGTGCGGTGAGCCCACAGTGTCCGCTGTGCTAGTGGACAAGCTACAGGAAAGAATGGCTGCCGTCAATGAAGGGGTTCGACAGAGACTAGGCCTGTGCCCGACCTGCAAAGCGCTTTTCGGGGGCAACTCGCTCGCCGAGGAGGATTGATGAAGAAGGTAGTGGTAGTTGTTGGCCTCATAGCGGTTATCCCCGTCCTGCTGACCTTCGCGACGGCCACGGCGCAGGGGCCGGTGTACGTCGGGTCAGACACGTGCGCCCCGTGTCACGGAGCCAAGCATGGGTCATTCCAACAGACCTGGCACGCCAAGATGCTCCGCCCTGCGAACGAGGAGACTATTGTGGGTGACTTCACCTCTAGCGATCCCGACCTCACTTTCAGTGGCGATGACGTGGAGTACGTCGTGGGCGGCCAGTTTAGCCAGCGCTACCTGACCGAAGTCGATGGGGAGTTGTACGTGCTGCCTTCCCAGTGGAACGTGTCTCCCGGCGAGTGGGTGCCTTACCACCCGGAAGACTGGTTGGATCGACCATACTCGCGCTACTGCGCAGGCTGCCACACGACGGGCTTTGACGCCGAGACCGAAACATGGGCCGAAGCTGGAGTGCAGTGCGAGGCTTGCCACGGACCGGGCAGCGAGCACGTGGCGCTGGCCGGAGAGCGGGCCGCGATCGTCAACCCAGCCTTGGAGGAGTTCCAGGCCCAGACCGAGATCTGCGGCCAATGCCACAGCAGAGGCACGGATCCCACGGGTGTCTATGAGTTTCCCATTGACTTCCAGCCCGGCGGCCCACTCAAGCTGGACGATGCCTTCATAGCCGCCACGGACGAGGAGCATTTCTGGCCCGATGGTTCCTCTAAGGCCCACCATCAAGAGTATCTCGACTGGAAGAAGAGCCCCCACGAGGCCGGCGTGAGCTGCGTCTTTTGTCATGTGTCCCATAGCCGCGGGGAAACGGCTCATCAGACCCGATGGGTCGGCAATCATCGCTGCCTCATCTGCCATGAGGAGAAGCGAGACCTGAAGGCCCACGTGCCCTACATGCAGACCCAGAGCGCTTTCTGCACTGATTGCCACATGCCCGCTCTGGCCGAGGCGTCAACAGCCGAGTACAACTTTGACATTCACAGCCACACCTTCTGGGGCCCGGACCCGGTGACCACCATCCGCTATGGGGGACAACAGGCCATGCCTAACGCCTGCAATCTCTGTCACATTGATAAGACCCCGGAATGGGCAGCACAGGTGCTCGGCTTGGAGGTGGTGCCATCAACCCCGGTCCCGACGGTCACGCCAGCGCTGCCGCCTACGCCGGTGCCCACACCGATTCCCATTCCCACTCAACCCCCAATCGAGCCGCCAGGTCTGGGAGGAATTCCGTGGGCCTGGCTTGGGGGAGCGCTGGTGGCAATAGCGGCTTTAATGGGAGTGATTCTGATCCAGCGGAGACGCGAGGAGGTGAACTCGTGAGGAGGGCGCGCTGCATAGCACGGGGCTTACTTGTGTTGTCACTGGCCTTGGGTTCAGCCGGCTGCTTGCCCACGATGGGGGAGGCCCTGATGCCTCAGCCACCAGCGGCCTCTCCACCGCCGACCACTGTGCCGCTGTTGACTGAGGTGCCGCCTCCTATCCCTCACGACGTGGAGGGCGCGCGGAGGGATTGCCTTCTGTGTCATCCCGTCGGAGCCGTAGAAGCACCTCCCATGCCTGCGGACAGTGATCATGAGGGACCGGCGGAGCTGTGCTCGACGTGCCATGCACTGCTTCCAGAGCCAGTTCCTTCCACCCTCGCCCCACCAGACATTACGCATGATCTAGTGGGCCGCGAGGAATGCCTGATGTGCCACAAGGTGGGAATCGCCTATGCCCCTCGCATCCCGGAGAATCACAGGGGGCTGCCCGTGGACATCTGTCAGACGTGTCACCTGGCCGCCCCTGGCATCTCGGTTCCTGAAGAAACGCCGGTGCTGGGCGAGATGCCCTCTCAAGTGCCGCATCCCTTGGAGGATCGTACCGACTGCCGACTCTGCCACGAGACTGGAGTAGGCGACGCTCCTCAGTTCCCACCTGACCACGCGGACCGAGCTAATGAGGTCTGCCAAGTCTGCCACGCTGTGTCGGAGCCAGAGGAGACTCCCCGCGCCGAGACCATAGCCCCTGAGGTGCCGCACCCGGTGGAGAACCGCGCCGACTGTCGGCTTTGCCACGAGACTGGAGTTGGGGAGGCACCCCAGTTTCCTGCCGATCACACTGACCGAGCCAATGAGGTCTGCCGGGTCTGCCATGCTGTGGTCGTGCCAGAGGAGACTGCCCCCGCTGAGGCCATGGCACCCGTGGTGCCGCATCCGCTACAGAACCGCACGGACTGTAGGGCGTGTCATGAGGCCGGGGTTGGCGGCGCACCGCAGTTCCCTGCGGACCACGCGGACCGAGCCAATGAGGTCTGCGTGCTGTGTCATGAGCCTGGAGACTAGCCCCCAAGGTAGCGCCGTCACCACAGGTTGAGGCGCATCCGTTCATCACACTTGGGCGGTCTCAGGAGCCAGCAAGCAACCGTGAGGCTCGAGGGAGAGGGGTCTTTCAACAGAGGCCTCGCACTCACGGTTTGCATAATGTCCCACGAAAGGCATCAGGATTGATGTGGGCTCAAAGGTCTGGAGGGGCTATGCGGACCGCGACAACCCCAACAGCCGGCGACAATGACGCTTTCTTGGGCAAGCACGCCGCGATCAGAAGACCTGAGACTGCAAGTCCGCATCAGCGAATTCAGACTACTGAACCTCTTGCCCTAGGTTCTCCTGAGCACCGTGAACACGATCACACAGATCGCCGATACGCCGATGATCGTAGCCCACCGCCGGATGAGAGCGTCCCTCGCACCGTTGTCTTCATCCAGTTTCAGCTGGGCGGAGAGCGAAGAAACCTCGCCCGTCGGGGTTTCAGAGGGCCACTCCGGCGTCTGGTTGGTGGGTGACTCGATGAGGCCCGTCTCAGAGGCGAGTCTGTGGCAACTAAGGCAGGTGTCACTAGTGTACACAGAGTGGTCGTGGTCGGAACTCACCGGTGCTAGTACTCCTTCAGGCGGGGGGTCGTGGTGACACGACAGGCAATCCCGGCGTCCCTCCATCTGAGGTGGGGCGACAGGGGCCGAAAGCCCGGTGGTGGAGTGGCAATGGAAACAATCCTCATCACCATGTGCCTGATGATCGGCGGGCAGGAGAGGCGCCCCGTACGCGCCCGTCCGGTGGCAATCCGCGCAAGTCCGCTCACGGACGTGGGGGATGCTGGGAGGCGCAAGGCCGGCGGTCGCGTGGCAAAGGCCGCAGTCCTCGTTGTCATGCGCTTGATGGTCGGTGGGCATCAGAGGTGCGTTCACAAGTCCTGAGCTGTGGCAGAACACGCAATCCTCGAAGGGCGTACCTTGCCTCTCTTCGGGGTGCGGAATGACAGGACCCTCAAGGACTTCGGCGCCATGGCAGACAGCGCAATCATCGTTCTCATGCTCTTGGTGATCGTCCGGCATGATAGGCGCGTCACCCAGCCCCGCACTATGGCAGCCCACGCAGTTCTCATACGGAGTGCCCTCCGTGTCCTCCGGGTGAGGGATACTGGGAGGCTGAAGCCGGGCGGCACCGTGGCAAGCAGCGCAAGTCTCATTGTCATAGGGCCGATGGTCGGCAGGTACGGGCGCGTCACCCATGCCTGCGCGGTGGCAGCCCAGACAGTCTTCAAACGAGGCCCCACCCTTCTCCACCGGATGGGGGACCGGGGGTTGAGCTCTGACAGAGGTGGCTCCGAGAAATGCGATGACAAGAGCCAGGGCCAGCAGTATGGGAGCGCTGAGACAGAGAGCGTGACGTTTCATTTCTCGGCCTCCTCCTCCATCTCCCAGATGGAGACTATAGGGAACAGCTTGGTGAAGAACATGAACATGAGTACGATGGCAGCAGCAGATGCGGCCATTATCGCCCACTCCACCACACTTGGACGATAGAGTATCTCCCAGCCGTAAGGAGTCCTGGGGTGAGTCAACGTGGGCACCACGATGAGGACGCGTTCCAGCCACATGCCGATGTTGACAGCCACACCAGCGATGACAGTTCCGGCTATGGTTCGTGTGCGGCGAGGAACCAGGATGCCGACGGGAACCACCAGGCACAATAGCACCTGGAGCCAGAAGAGTGGCGCGAACTCTCCACTGAACTTTGCGTTGAAGACGGCCATGTGGGCAGGTTCGTTACCGTAGTAGGTGGTCAGGTACTCAGCCGCAGTGAAGTAGAACCAGACGAATGTCAGAACGAGAAGCAACAGTCCGAGGTTGTTGAAATGGACCGGCTTGAGATACTTCTCCAAGCGCAATGCGCGCCTGAGGATAGCCAAGGCTATGATCAGCGTGGCGATGCCACTGTAGACTGCACCCATTACGAAGTATGGGCCAAAGAGAGTGCTATGCCACATGGGCTGAATGGTCATCGAAAAGAGCCAGGCCAAGACCGTGTGTACCGAGATAGCGATGGGAATCATCAGCAGGGCCATGACACCAATCGCAGTGTCCAGTCTTCTCTTCTGTTTCTCGCTGCCAGTCCAGCCCAGGGTCAAGAAGCTGTACAGCCGCCTTCTACTTGGATACTTGTCGCGCAAGATGGCCAAGTCCGGTATGAGCGGGAGGTAGAGGTATATGACACTACAAAGCAAGTAAAGGCTGATGGCGTAGAAGTCCCACAATATTGGCGATTGCAGACGCCCCCGCATGAGGAGTAAGGGAATCCTGTCCGGCCTTCCCATGTCAATGATGATATTCAGTGACCCGACTATCAGAGCACAGACAGTTATTGTCTCCGCGGCTCTTGTGATGGGCTTTCGCCACTCCGCGTTAAGGATGCGCAGGATTGCGGAGGTGAGAGTGCCACCGTAGCTGATGGCGATGAAGAAGACGGTGTTGCTGATGTACATTCCCCAGAAGACTGGCTCATTCAGGCCAGTCACACCAAGCCCATGGGTGAGCTGGCGGGCGTAGGCTTCGACTCCCCAGGCAATGATGAGCACAAGGATGACCGCCACGGGATAGAAGCCTCTACCCGTATGTACCAGCGGCTTGAACAACGCGGTGTATTTGCCGGACTCCATGTCCTCCATCTAACTCTTCTCCTCTGCCAGGTAGTAGACCATGGGCTCCGTTCCTAAGTCCTCGAGCAAGCGGAAAGCGCGCGGGTTGCGTGCCAGCCGCGACACCGTACTTTGCGGATCCTCCAGGTCTCCAAAGTAGCGAGCCTTGGCTGGGCAGATCTGGTTGCAGGCAGGAAGCAACACCAGATCCGGGTCCGTCAATTCACGTTCTTGGGCGGCTGCGTCTTGCTTGGCCCGCTGCAAACGATGGCTACAGAAAGTGCACTTCTCTACCACACCCTTAGGACGCAACGGAACGTCGGGGTTCAGATACTGGTTGTACGGCGCAGGCCATCGTGGCTCGTACCAGTTGAATGCTCGGGCACCGTAGGGACAGGCCGTAGCGCAATATCTGCATCCGATACAGACATCGTAGTCCACGACCACCACTCCTTCATCGGTGGCATAAGTGGCTCCGACCGGGCAGACCTCGACGCAGGGAGGGTCGTCACAGTGCATGCAGGGCTGGGGGACAAACTGGGCCCGAACGTGCGGGTACTCACCCTCTACCTCGGTTGTTACCTTGTGCCAGAAAATGGGTCGTCCCAGGCGAGCTTCGTCCGGGCCAGCGAAAGGCACGTTGTTCTCAGCCCGGCAGGCCATGCTGCAAGCCTGACAGCCTACACACTTGTCCAGATCAATAGCCATTCCCCATCGTGGCATCGGAACCTCCAACCTCGTGACGCTTCACACCTTGTACACTTTCACTCGAGTGGCCAGCCTGGCCGGTTGGCCAGTTAACAAGTCCGACTCATCCGCGATTATCTGATAGGGATTGGCGCCACTCTCCTTTGCCCACCGGCCAAGAGCTGAATGCCCCTGCCCCAGAGGCATGTTCACCACGTTGGGCATGGCGCCAGGGTAGAGCCGGGCTTTGGTCTTGATCCTGCCGACTGGCGACTCCACCCACACCTCATCCCTGTCGGAGATGCCTAGTTCTCGAGCCGTCTGAGGATGGAGTTCTATCCAGCTGTCCCACATCTCTTTGATGTGCAAGCCGAATAGTTCCTGCATCCAGGGCGAGTTTGCCCCACCTCCTTGAGAGTAGGCCATCAACTCATAGACATTGAGGTGGAAGGGGTATTCCTCTTCGTCGCCAACGTACCGAGCAGGCTCGTGGTGCGGCATGACCAGCTCGTCCCCGCGAGCTTGGAGCCGTAGATCGTCCAAGACCGTTTCCAGCTCTTGGCGGTCATGCTCGGTCAGGGTTTCCAACTTGGCCCTCAGGTGCTGAGAATAGAACTCAAACCGTCCGGATGGGGTGGTAAACAGCCGCTCCCATTGCTCAAACTCATATGGTGGATCATACCAGACCCCTCTGGCTCTCAGTTCATCCCAGAACTCCTCGAAGGTTCCTCGCACCATTAGGCCCCGTCCGCTTTCGAAAACGCCTCTTAGCCTAAACTGCATCAACTCCGTGAAGCCCGCCCAGGGGAAGGATGCGGCCATCGTACTGCCTAGCCTGCGAGCAATCTCAAGGAGGACATCGCCCGTGTTCACCGTCTCGTGAAGAGGGCCCACGACTGGTTGCACCAACCCCAGCACGGGATACCCCAGGCTGGGCTCGATGGGAGAATAAAGCCACTTCTCCAGATAAGTGCAATCGGGCAGGATCAGGTCCGCCTGCTGTGTGCTCTCGTCCAGGAAGGGGGAGAAGCTGACGATGAACGGGATCCTGTCGAAGGATTCCCTGAAGGCTCTGACGCTGGGACCAGTATAGAGGGGATTCGCTTGGTACAAGAAGAGGATGCCCACCTCGTAGGGATCGCCATTCATAGCGGCCTCAGGGAAAGCCTGATAGGCGCTGTCCGCGAGCGGCCATTCGCTGGTGTCGGCCCGGTCGAGCCGGGTCATAGCCACACCCGCGGTGGCGACGTCATCTTGAACCAGGTCTGGCCAGGGCGCGAACGGGACGTCGCGCTGTCTTATCATCCCCCCTGGCACGCCGATGCTCCCCACGAGGGCATTGAGGGACTGAATCGCCATTTGGCTGAACAGCCCATTGGTGTGTTCGCTCGCGTCTCCCGCGGCCACGGCCGGCTTGCTCGCGACGAAGTCTCGTGCCAGTTGACGGATGGTGCTGGCGGAGACTCCGGTTATGCGAGCCACCTCATCGACCGGATAGTCGCGCAACACCAGGGTGCGAAAACCAAGGTGCTCCTCTCCGGCTTCGTCCGTCCAGTCCTCAAAGCCAAGCGTGTGATCTTCGACGAATCCCTTGTCATACAGTTCGTGGTCCACAATCACATGAGCGATCCCCAGGGCCAAAGCTCCTTCAGTGCCCGGCACGATGGGGATCCACTCGTCGGCCTTGGCCGCCGCGACGGACAAGCGCGGCTCAATCTGGACTATCCGGGATCTGGTACCAGGCCGTCCCCGGCGCATATGACTGTAGGCCCAGAGTTGTCTGACCGTCGGTTGCCAGGCTTCCAGAAACGACCCGCCAAAGCAGAGAAGGTAGTTCACGTTCTCCCAGTCATAGCCGGCGTGGTCCTTCCAGCCTAGCGTCGAATAGTGAGCCAGCGGAGTGCCGTCGGCCCTAACGTGATCGGTTGCCACGTTGTTGGGCGTGCCAAAAGCCTGACAGAATCTGGCGATGAGGTCGCTCATGGGGCCTCGCCTGCCGTCATGCATGAAGACGGCGGTGTGAGGCTTGCCTGTGTCCCGGATTTCTGCTAGCTTGTCTACGACGAGATCAACCGCTTCATTCCACGATATGCTTTCCCAGCTGTCCCCCGCTCTTCTCAGAGGTCCCCTGATGCGATCCGGATTGTAGAGGATCTGCGGTCCGGCCACCCCCTTAGGGCAAAGGGCACCCTGATTGATGGGATGAAGCGGATTGCCTTCGATCTTCACGGCTCGTCCGTCAAGGACTCTGACCGAGATGCCGCAGTTGCCGGGACATAGCTGGCAGACACTTCGCACCCACCTTTCATTCTGTGGGGGCGGCAATTGCTGTGCCACGGCACCAGGCAGTGCATTCGAGACCAGGTCTCTCGCACTACAGCGGGCCAGAGCCCCGACTGCGGTAAGTGCCCCCAGGGTCTTCAGGAAGGCGCGTCTGCTGACTTTCTTCATAGGTGGTTCTCCGTCCCGGTTTACATACTTCCGTGTGATCATACCCCTGTTGGGGCGCAGCTCAGGATTGAGCGCACCTTGCGCCCCAACAAAGAGAGATTGCTCTCCCAGGCTCCTTCTGCATGCTGCACCGGCGAAAGACTACGCCAACGGCTTTTCTTGTCGCTGTTGCTGCCGCGCTACAGGCAGGGCTGCGTGCCCTCCCTTGACCATGTGGTACGCAAGCTGTTCGCAGTCGAAGGGGAGGAACTGTGAGCACCGCCTCCAGAAGTGTGCATGCAGGTTTGCGCGCCGAGACCTCCCGATCTCGGCGCGCTGGTAGGCGTCACTTGGCTCTATTGGTGACGGCCGCTGAAGCGGAACTACCTCTGAGCCCAACGAAAGGATCTAGTAGAGATCCGCCCCGGGCACGTCCTCCCCAGTGAGTTGCCGGTAGGAAGTCTGCAGCAACATAACCGCACGAGCTGTGTTGTGAATGCCCTCACTGCCCTCGTGAGCCACGAACATATAGTTGTAGATGGCCGCCTTCTGCTCCTGCGTGGTCACCTCTTCCCAATACGGGTGGTGGCCTAACCACACAGGGCCGTCATCCTGGATCGCCTGAAGGAGTAGATCCAGCAGGCCTTGTACCTCGTCTCGGATGCCCTCGACGGTGCCATCTCCGTCGTAGTCGCCATCGGCTTCGCGGTTGAAGCTCTCGATCTCACCATGGCACTCGGAGCACGCACTCACCAACTCCACGCCGTCCGCGCTGGTCATGGTGAACGTATGCTCGCCGATCTCGTTGTGACCCGGCAGAGGAGTGTCGTCCTCACTGTCGTCAGGGGTGCCCGCATCGTCCATTCCCGGCGTCTCCGCCATGTGGCACTCCACGCAAACGAGCCCGACGGCTTGGTGAGGCGAGTTCTCGATCTCGTCTCCGTAGGTGTAGCCACCCACGCCAGCGATCATCTCCGCCGCGGTGCTGTGGTGCGGCCAGCTGGGGTCGTCTTCCTCGACCTCTTCGGCAGTTCTGCGACCGTTGTGGCACGTCATGCAGGTGGCCGACGCACCGGCGTCCGTAACGTCTGTACCATCGGGTAGTGTGACAGTGTCGTAGATCCGCAACTGGGCCTCGTTCTCCGCGCTGTGAGGATCGTGACATACTGCGCAGGCAACGGTCTGAAAGCCCATGCGGAATTCCTCCATCCCATTTGCGATGTCAACGAAGGCCTCACCAGAGTGGCACGGCTGGCACCCCTCGCGACCTTCGCCGATGGGATAGGTGAAAGCACGAGCCTCTTCCTCGGAATGGCCCGAGAGTTCCCATTGCATGTTCTTGACGTGGTGGGTTGGCGCATCGTGGCAGTACCCACAGGTTTCCGCGGAAAGGCTCGTGGCGATGCCCGCCGGGTCGCCCATGTGGGCGCTGCCCGGGCCATGGCAGTTCTCGCACTGGATATTGCCGAGATTCGCCAACTCGGGATAGTCCGCCTGCAACGCGTCCCAATTCCCCTCCTGCAAAGTCTCAGGGAAAGTCCAGTCCGTCTGCGCCCACACGTCGTCGAAGGCCCCGTTCTCGCCTTCCCACGGGCCGACAGTGTGGCACCCCAGGCAACGTTCTCCATAGTGGTCGCTGACAATCCCGTCGATTCCATCGGCGAAGATGTGGGCGTGGCCAGTCTCCGCTTGCGCCTCAGCCTGGTCAGCGTGACACATGGCGCAGGTCTCCAGACCCACGTAGGTCGCAGCATTGACGGTGAGGGCCGCCTCGCTAGAAGCGCCGTTCCTATCTGTCGCCACGAGCTTGATGTCGTACTTGCCTTCCACGTCGGCGAAGAAGTACGCGGACTCGCCCTCGGTCAGTTCGGCCGAGGAGCCATCCGCTGGGGTGAACTCCCACTCAGTGGTCACCGTGTCGCCCTCGTCGGGGTCGTAAGCCACATCCTCGAGAAAGACATAAGTACCCACTCCAACGTTTGATAGACCGCTGGCCCTAATGGGTTCGCCTTCCTCGTCGACCACCCCCTCCATCTCGTTGTGGAGTTCTATCCGCACAACGGGTGGATTATTCTCTGGCGGCGCCTCGGTCGGTGCCTCCGTGGGGGCTGGTGCCTCAGTGGCGACACCCGTGGGTGCAGCGGTGGGCTCCGGCGCTGGGGCGCCGCACGCGCCAATGAGAAGGGCAAGCGCAACCAGCGCGCCACCCACAAGCGGCACTCTCCATCGCTTCGGGATACATTGACTCATATTCGTATCACCTCCTTAGGCATACGCGAATCCTCCTTTCTGAGAGCTTGGCGACAAGTCCTTCCTGCACTCAGCACCTCCCTCCCAGCTGGTCGAACTCGTTCCTTGCGCTCACCCGCAAAGAGACATCAGATTCTCAACGATGTTGACCGGCCCTACCTGGCCCCGAGGCATAGGCCTATAGTGTCAGTCACGTGACAGGCGTCCGCCACTCACGCCGTCAGGCGCGGCCGCAAGCCTCGCGGGTGTCCAACGGCGTTCCACTTCCCGGCTCCGAAACCAGTTTGCGTAGGCAGACCAGCCTCTACCATTATAGGCAACTGACTCCCCCGCGTCTATGGTCCATAGTGCCCCTTCGTCGTGGACAAAGGTACTATTCTCGGGTAGCACTCTTGGTCATCAGAGAATGGCGGGAGAGCCGCATTAGAGATCGCGCTGAGGAAGTTGTAGAATCGGGCAGGATTGTGGACTAGTGCGTTCGAACCACGTCAAGACAGGTCTATCGGTAGGCGGGTCGGAGGCCGCGCGGCACATTTGGATCCAACTAGTAGCACTCTAAGACCAGATTTTGACGTAGGAACCATGCTATTTCAGAGAGGCTGAGCCCGACGAGCATATGGACTCGCCAGAGCAAAGATGCGTCAATGACATGGGACCGTGCGGTGGAGGGCCAAGGGTGTACCTGGAGAGGGTCCTCGTCTCTACGCACATAGAAAGGATGCTGCTCCTGCTGCGGAATTGTCACTGATATCTCATCAGGCTGCGCCAAACGAGGGCCCACGCCCTTCTTCGGCTTTTTGTATGCCTGGTTGCCAGTTGACTAGTTCAGATCGAAGGCCTGCGTTGATGAAGGAGGTCATGTGTGACACGGAGACTCTCACCATGCGATCCAACGGTCCTCGAAATAACAACTCCTCCACGGTCAGACAAGGAGCGGGCGGGCCCTGGATATTGCTGAAGATGAGCCACCCTAGGACCACCAGGATGACGCCTCCCCCGACGACGTACTTCAGCCTTGCGCCAGCCATTGTGCCCGTCACCCGGGCCCTAGCAACGGACTCGATTCATCGTCGCATCATCCGTGTTCTGGGTGTATTGACTGAATAAAGTGACAAGGATGCTGCTTGTCAAGAAGTGCCCGAGCTGGTCAGCCCTCGCTTGTCCCAGGGGGAGGCAGTCCTGCGCTGAAGTCAGATGGTCCCTGCGGTACCACAAGAGAATCCACAGCACGGCGACATATCTGGGGCACAGGGCGCAGCTCAGAATGAATCTGGCCACAAGATCAGGGGCCTGAGAGCATCATTCCCCTGCCTGGGACGCGGCGCAGGATGCGTCCACAGGAAAAGGGCCTCAGAGTGTTTATTTCACTCTGAGGCCCTCTCGGGATCGCGCTCAGTTGTGTTGCGCCTAGTAACGGCCGTAGCTCTCGCGCGGAGCCGATTCGGTCACTACCAGATCGACGGCCCTGGGCCCGCGCTGGTCAGACTCGATGGAGAACTCCACCTTGTCGCCCTCGTTGAGGGAACGGGGCCCGCCAGCGCGGATGCCCGAGAAGTGGACGAAAACGTCCTTCCCCTCCTCGCGGGCGATGAAGCCGTAGCCCTTGCGCTCACTGAACCACTTGACGGTCCCTGTGACTCTTTCCTCTTCCATAGCTGTTCAACTCTCCTCTGTATGGATTGATTGAAGGTGCGGCTGTGCCGAAAGAAGCTCCCACTTCTATACGGATTCAGCACTCACACGACGCCGCGCAGTCCAGGGCAAGAAAACAGCTACGGACGAGCCTCTTCCTCCTGCGACAGGCCCAGTCGATGTGTACCTTCGGCAATAAGTATATGACAATGTGTCTCGCTTGTCAAGTGTAGCAAAGA
>JABAOC010003946.1_pt1 | contig 33126 bp, 32 predicted proteins | sample 7062161 | NCBI WGS metagenome assembly JABAOC01 (sample SAMN14538625, study PRJNA623070) | marine sediment metagenome | biome: marine biome [ENVO:00000428]; feature: marine pelagic biome [ENVO:01000023]; material: deep marine sediment [ENVO:00002113] | place: India: Gulf of Khambhat ... | reverse complement strand
TGGCTTTGGTGCAGGGTATCAGGCCAGCCTTATCAATAAGGCTGCAGTTGGGAAGGCGAACTCGGTTGGTGAGGCGGTAGCAGAGAAACGAAAGGTATTGAGGATAGGGAAGCGATGAGGGTTGCGTACTTTGACTGTTTTGCAGGTGCGAGCGGGGACATGATCTTGGGATCCCTGCTAGATGCTGGCTTGGATGTGGAACGGCTCAAGGAAGAGATGGGGAAGCTCGACCTCAGCCACTACGATCTCGGCGCTAAAAAGGTGACCAAAAAAGGGATGGGTGGCACCCAGGCGGTCGTGACTGTAGATGAACACTACCACAGCCACCACCATCACCACTTGCATGATATCAAGGAAATCATAGAGAAGAGCGACCTGGAGGGAGCAGTAAAACAAACAGGGATTGAGATCTTCACACGGCTGGCTGAGGCGGAGGCCAAGGTTCACCGCACTACCATCGAGCACGTCCATTTCCATGAAGTAGGGGCAATGGATGCCATCATTGATGTAATGGGTGCGTTGGCGGGGTTTGTTGCCCTTGGCATCGAAAAGGTCTATTGCTCGCCTCTCCATGTGGGAACTGGGACCGTGAAGTGCGCGCACGGTACCCTCCCTGTGCCTGCCCCGGCCACTGTCGAGCTCATCAGTGGAAAACCTATCTACTCCACCGGGGTTAAGGGTGAGCTCCTAACACCCACGGGTGCAGCTATCCTGACGACCCTTGCCTCCGAGTTTGGTCCCATGCCAGCCATGACCGTGGAAAGGGTTGGATATGGGGCAGGCGCATCAGAACTGGCCATCCCCAATCTGCTCAGGGTAGTCATCGGGGAAGCCCGCGATGAATTGGAAGGCTATCACACGGAACGGGTGGCTGTGGTTGAAGCCACTATTGATGAGATGGATCCCCAGAAGAGCGACCATCTCACCCAGAAGATCCTGGACATGGGTGCCCTGGATGTGTTCCTCGCGCCAGTTCAGATGAAGAAAAACCGAGCTGGGACCCTGCTCACCGTCGTGTGCGTGCCGGAGATGGTGAGAGAAACCTCTGGTTTTCTATTAGAGGAGATGACTGCCACAGGAGTGAGGTGGCGGCTGGATAACCGAATCAAGTCCAAGGGGACAACAGAGGGCATCTAGATGAGATGTATCATATCCCATAGGTCAACTTGATTCCAATGAACTGCAATTTTCACAGACATATTCATTCAACTGGCCTCTTTCCAGATCGACATGCACCATAATATGTCTGAAAACCTTCCCCCGTTTTAAGATGATCTTGAGAACCTCCATGACCTGGAGACTCGCGATGATGGAAGGCGTCAGAGCAGGAACACCGAGAATGGCTTCCGGGCGTTTCGCATTATCTCCCTTCGCCTCTTCACCTCCATAGAGAAGCTTAAGGCCCTGGTCATCGGGAAAAATAGTCATCATCCATCCCTCGAAGCCGGCTAATGCGCCATGTACTAATGGAACCCCCAACTCCTTGGCTGTTCTCTCAAGGGCAAGTCTACTTGGAATATTATCTAGGGCATCTACGACAACATCTGAGCCGACCAATATATCCGGTCCATTTGTGGATTTAAGCCTCGTCTGATGGGAGATTACTTCTACCCCGGGATTAATCGAGCCCACTACCTCAACTGCCACCTCTGATTTAGGCTTTCCCAGTGATTCCCGATTGCACAAGGCCTGTCGATTCAGATTGGTTTCATCGAAAAGGTCACAGTCTACTACAGTCAAATGCCCAATACCGACCCTTGCCAGTAGTAAAATAACGTGCCCTCCCAAACCTCCCGCACCAACTACAGCAACCTTCGACTCTGCCAGCCTGAGTTGCTCCTGAACTGATATTACCTCCCTGTTGCGGATATAGCGGTAGGGGCTGACCCCGAGTCTCAGGGCCTCTATGTAGATTTCATGAACAGTACGGCTGAGCTTGCCTGCTATGTCTATGGCATCATCGTCATGGAGAACTAGTGTTTCGCGTTCAGCTTGATCCAGGATCGTTTTTGACCTAGTTTGAATAAGTTGATGCAGCTGTTCTTGTGGCTTTCGACTCATCTTCGCTTTCCCCTGTCCTCACCTCCCCCGGAGTGTATATTTCAAGTTTTTCAGGAGGAGCAGGACAACCCCTTGCATTTTACAGGACAGTCTATCTGAAAACCAGCACCAGGTCAAAGACGGCTTGAAGTCTAGGAAGTTTCTGTTACACGGGACGAGATGGCGGGATAAATTATTTGAGCAAGGCAGTGAAAGCGATGTATAATGACAAAAACTCGGGCGCTTAGAACTATTATAGTCAGAGCCCTTTGCTTGTCACTAGTGAGGCAGGAGTAACGAAGAAACAATGAAGATCGAGCTGAGACTATATGCCTCCCTGGCATCCCATATGCCTAAAAAAACCAGCGGGAACCCCTGGAGTCTTGAGATCACCGAAGGAACCAGGATCAGGGAACTTCTGGAACGACTCAAGATACCCACAAAGGACGTAAAGGCGGTATTCTTGAATGGGGTTCATGCCAGGGGCGATGAAATCCTGAATGAGGGGGACAGGGTGGGGGTCTTTCCCCCCATTGGCGGGGGATAAGTTCCTTGCAGGATACCAGTGAAATGAAAAGCTTAGCCCTATTAATGGCAGCCACAATAAGCGCGACCTTCTGGGTATTCATGGCGTTTACAGCGGATTGTAAGGATGTCGCCAACGCCAGACCTCAACAGATCGCGTTGCAAAGTGCAACTGCGACCGCCCAGATCGCAGAAGCGATAGAGGAATTCATTGCCGAAGAAACGGGGCATATTGTGTGCGTAGGTCTCCTCTCCACCGGTGTGGACGAGTCGGTGCCTGAGCTGAAGGGACGGCTTTTGGCTGGTGCAAACTTCGCTGTGGATGAACCGGACGTCACTGACCGTAATGGCGTCGGCACATACACCGCCGCCCTCATCGTGGATATTGTACCGAAAGCCCGGGTGCTACCAATTAAGGTCTTTAACAAAACTGGACAAGGGCCTATTTCTCAGGTGGTCAAAGGTATAGATTTCGGAGTCGAAAAGGGTGCCAATATCTTGCTGATTCCGGGCAGTAGAGCAACAGAGAGCGATCCTGGCCTACTAGAAGCTGTAACCCGAGCCAGGCAAAGAGGAGTTCTCCTTATTGCACCGGCTGGAAACTCGAGATCCAGCAAACGACACTATCCAGGTGCCTTTAGGGGAGTCCTGGCAGTGGGAGCCACTGACGTTTGGGACAGGAAACAGGCCTCCTCAAACTATGGAGATTGGGTCGACCTTTTTGCTCCATGGGTGGACCTCAGGTCGATCTATAGCCGTAGCCGGCTTAGGGGTCTCTCTGTAAGCAATCCTGGAGCAGCCATCGTCGCCGGGGTTGCCGCTCTGGTTTTGGGGATCAACCCAGATCTTGGGGCAGACGGCGCAAGGGAAATCCTCCTCAGCACTGCCACGGATATATCCAGCAGGAACCCTGGGATGAGAGTGCGACTACGGAGGGTGAACGCTCTCGCCGCTGTGCGCGCTGCAAAGGTTTCGGCCTGGTTGGGCGTGGGGAGTGAAGGATCAGGCTATGAATAATAACAAGGAAGGCCTTTGTTTTTAAGAGGGCTTTTAGCAGGTTTTGACCCGCAAGAAGACGTGCCTATCTGGCCATTTCATCTGTGCCAGTTTGTCCAAATCGAATTTCTTGCCATCCACGATTGCATATTTGCACCCTGACCAGAAATCATCCGGTTGCCTCTTAAGGAAATCCGCGAGGTCCCTCCCATTAATCCAGATGCCCTTTTTGAGAAAGGTTGGCCCCAACTCCTTAAGAATCAGATTGAAGAGTTTCACGAAAATCATACCCTCCTGAATGGGTTGGGAGCTAGCCCCTTCACCGTGGGAGATATGGCTGCGCAGTGGAGCATAGTAGCCTCCCCTTCGAAGTGCAGCCCCAGCTAGTCCGGGGAGGGCCGCGGAAAGGGCGAGGATTGATCCCTGCTTGAGGGTGGCGGACTCCACATCATCGACAGGCCTTCTATCCAGAAAAATGGTCTGGATTCTTTCTTCGAGGTATTCTGGGCTCAAGCCGAGTTGGTTGCAGAGTAAGGATTTGACACTACACCCAACCTGGCCCTTCACCATAAAGCCCCGCTGCATGAGCTGAAAAAAGCTCGGGATGAGGTTATCCTTTATGCACAAACAGAGGTTCATATTAGAAAGGGATGGAGATATTTGTCCCTAGATAAGAGAATGGGGAGACCCGCCAAAGGTCTCCCCAGTGATTCAGAAGGCACGCGGCATGAGCTACCAGTTGAAGAGTGTATCCAGATCTTCATCTTTCACGTGGAACGTGAGGTTNNGGCGGTAGGGTCTCTTTCTTGAAGAATTCGGGCAGACGGTCATGCTCGGCTGTAAAACCTGCTCTGGTATTGAAGTCCCTCTCGTTTTTGAGAACGGATTTACCCAGCTCGGTCACATCATCACCAGTCAGGCTCAGGCCATAAAAGGCGTTGATCATGTCAATCAGTGCTTGAAACGTATCGGGCTGATCCATAACNNATAACTGCAAAGGCAATAAAAAGACACATGCCTGTGGAGTCAACAGCCGCCGTGGCGATCTGGAGATTTCTGGAGAGCTCCACCTGGCCTTCCGGCTTCAGTGGATCAAGGCTTCCCCCAACGTTCAGAATGTTGGTGGCCACAGCATATCCTGAGGTATGATCAGCACCCATGGTGCTCGTGGCATAGGTTACTCCGATGCCCTGGATCCCGCGCGGATCATAGGCAGGCATGGCCTGTCCTTTCACCACAGGGACCCTCTCTACACCAAACGCCTTCCCGGTTAAAGCTGCCCCATTCCCGAGGATGCGCCCCAGGGGGGTGCCCTTTCCTACTTCCTTTACCAGATTGATGGCCCCCTCTGCATCTCCGAACTTGGCCAGGCCAGCCTCCATGGCCACTCCAATAGTGGCGCCCATCTCGATCGTATCCAGGCCATAATCATCATCCAAGCGGTCCAGCATGGCAATGGAGTCTAGGTCGTCTATTCCACAGTTCGCGCCGTGGGCCCAGACCGTCTCATATTCCACCTGTTTGGTCAGGTAATGCCCATCCTTATTCATATAAATGCCAGAGCACTTTATGATGCAGCCCCGGTGACAGCCATGGGTGGCGACACCACCTCGAGCTGTCTCTGTTTCAGCCTGGGTTTCACCACTGATTTTGGAGCACCCTTCAAAGCGGCCCCACATGAAGTTCTTTGTAGGATATGCGCCGGCTTCGTTGATCACGTTGGCCAATACGTTGGTTCCATAGCTGGGAAGACCCTGGCTCGTGATGGGATGCTTTTTGAGCCCATCCACAAATCGCTTATTGGCCTCTTTGAATTTCTCAGGATCCTTAGGATTTCGCATCTTCATCCCCGTGTCATCGAGCACAATGACCTTGACGCCCTTCGCACCCATGACCGCGCCGACCCCGCCTCGTCCTGCGTGACGGGTAGGTCTCAGCTCCATGTCGGTGCATGCCACCGAAGCAGCGGACATCTTCATCTCGCCTGCCGGTCCGATGGAGATGCAGGCTATCTTATCACCATACTCACCTTTTATCTTGTCAACAAGGTCGTAGTTGCCCAGCATCCGGAGGCTGCTGTCGGGGGTTATCTGTACCCCGTCCTTATTGATCATCACCTTATAGGGGGTATCGTCTTTGGGCTTCCCCTCCAGCACGATGGCCGCATAGCCAAGCCTAGCCAGAACTTGAGAAGCCTGCCCTCCTGCGTTTGCCTCCTTGATAGTACCTGTGAGTGGGCTCTTGCAGCCTACCGAGAGTCGCCCTGACATGGCAGCAGTGGTTCCGCTCAGCAGCCCGGGCGCAATGACTAGCTTATTATCTGCACCAAGGGGATGGCACAGTGGAGGTACTTCCCTGGAAACAATGGCCGAGGTTAGGGCCCTGCCCCCTAGACCAGCGTATTCCCCTAGGGGTTCTTCAGTGGCTTTAGGGCCACCTTCCGCCCCCATGTTGATTCTTAAAATCTTGTCCATGAATGGCCTCCTTTCCATCTTGCGATTAATGGTGCATCTGGAGTTGCCGACGAAATCATTCCTCCCCTCCCGACGATGGCCCTATCCGGGTTACCAAGGTCTGAATACCGGTAGTCACCTGGAATGTCAAGGAAAATCGTAGTAGCAACAACCCGTGTCGCTCAATAAAGGGATGCCTCTCCACCTATACTGGCAAACCAGAGGGCAGGAAGTAGAGGCGCGGCTGCATTGAACTGCGTGGTGAGACGTGGCTTGAGGTGAGCCATCTTGATCATGACGGTGAAAACAAGCGGCGAACCTGGCGAAAGGAACTCGGATATGATATAAGGGATGTTCGTGCTACGGGGGTCGTGGGGGTGAAGGGAGAGCAACTGATTTCCGTGGATACTGAACCAGATAAAAGAGAAATAGATCGCCAGAAGCAACAGGCCAGGAGACTCAGACAATCATCATGGTGGCAGAAAAAGGTGTCTAAAGGGATGTGTTATTACTGCGGCCGCCATGTTGATCCGAGGGAATTGACCATGGATCATATTGTCCCGCTTATTAGAGGCGGAAAAAGTACGAAGGGTAACCTTGTGCCTGCCTGCAAGGATTGCAACAATAAAAAGAAGTATCTCTTACCCATTGAGTGGGAGGAGTACCTCGAAGGACTGACTGTCAGGAAATCCTGAGGCTTGATTTCTCAGATAGCCTTTCCGCAATACGGGCAGAAGGCGAAATCCGGATTCACGGGTCTTCCACAGTGAGCGCACCTTCTTTCGCTTACTGTTTGCTCAACGCCCATCTTATAGCCACGTTCATCAAAGACGGTTCTGCAGTTTTCGCAGAATAGAAATGGCGCCCCCTTCTTAACGGGAAACAGCGGTACAAAGAATAGGCTGACATAGTGATCCGCCCTTTTTAGGAAGACCGCAAAATGGCCACAGGCAGGGCAGGACCTGGCTTGTTTATCAAGGAGGATGGTCTTAGGTTGGACGCCTCCGATAAGGAAAAACATCAGTGCCTTCCCTCTCTATCCCTGGAAAATAGGGCGTTTTGTGGGCATTTGTCATTCTGACTGGGAATTATAATAGTACGTGCTATCGGTAAGATCTAGTACCATATCACAGTGGGGGGCAATAATCCTTGAAACAGACTCCCCGAGAAGGGATACGGTAAAGTTGTTACCATTGGAACCTTTGTCTATATAACATGCCAGATATCTTATCTTTTCTTGAGACCCCTTCCGCAAGTCCCCGGACATATCCTCATAGGGTTTCTCATTTATGTGTGATGCCCCACAAACTATTACTACTCTTGCATTTGGGTCCCTTTCAAATATTGATTCCTTGAGGTTATTAAAGGAGATCTCGTCACGCTCACCCCAGGAACTGTATGCACTTCCATCAGCATCATAGAATACGATCTTCATACCCGACTTTTTCGCGGTGTCAATGAGATCGAACGTTCCCGCACAATACCTTTTTTCCCTGCTAATCCACGCAATATCCATATCCCCTCTGGTCAATGTTCCATGAGCATAGTCATGGACGATTTCATGAAGCGAGTCTTTACGGGGGTTCTTCTCGAATTCTATGGCCAAGTATTCAAATCCCCGCTCATTCAGCTTCGGGAGAAGTTGAGCAACGAAGTCATCGTCAGCCCGGTAACTGCCATGTTTCCCCCCGAACATCACGACTTTGCTTTTTGACGAATGGTCTAATATTACGCTTTCGAGGTATTTGGTGTCTTGGATAGAGACTGCTGGACAGCTCTCTGTACTGACACCTACACTGAGACTGACAAGGACTGATATCCAGATTACTATGTGTTTCATGGTTACTAAAGGGACGTCTTTGAGGCGGAAATGTAGTAGTTTGTTATGTTAGTAATGATTATTATTTCTGTCAATAGCGAATGGAATCTCTCGCTGGCTCTATCCTTGAAGACCTTTCACAGCTATTCCTGAGCCATAGTTCTTAAGTCTGCAGCATTACATGTTGTGCCCTAGGCTCGACGCGCAGTTATTTCCAAGATAACCGTTCCGCCACCGGTGATCTCGCAGGGGTCAAGGCATTGCACATAGGCCCTGTCCTGTGTTGCTCCTGAGATCCCCAGGTCCTCTGGGCGAATCCCTTTAGAGAGGGCGATGTAGTACGGCATGAGGGAGGCGAGTGAGTGCATACACACGGGGGAGCTATTCTTTGTATCGAGGATATAACCCGCTCGTATGACGATTGAGTCTCCAGGACGGTAAACAGGACACGTTCCCTTTATCTCTTTTACCGTAATAATGAGATCCATAGAAGGGACTCCGATATTAGTTTACGATGAGCTACCTTGACATAATTGGCGAACTAAAAGCAATATAATAGTCTGATCTGAAAGTGGTGAAACTACGATGATCAACATCGAGGCAAAATGCCTGGGAGGCATGGTTGGCAGCGCTCTGGGCGATGCGGTCGGTGAGCTTGCATTCCACTATACCAACCGAGAGGATCTTTGCACACAGCTGGACCGATTGAAAGAGCTCCGCTACACAGACGATACTGCTATGTCCATGGGTCTTGCGGAGTCTATTTTAAAAAAGGGTGATCTTGATGAACAAGACGTGGGAGAAACGTTCAGGCGTAATTACCAGAAGGAGCCGTGGCGTGGCTATGCATCAGGACCGCCAACTATATTCTCAATGGTACAACGGCTCGGTATTACCTATGCTGAGGCAGCGAGGAATCTATTTGGAGGCGCGGGTTCCTTTGGCAACGGCGCTGCCATGAGGATCGTCCCTGTAGGGCTCTTCTTTTATGACTCCCCTGATCTCTATGTGAAGGCATGCACTTCTGCCTCTGTCACCCATACCCACCCTCTCGGTAAGGATGGTGCAGCGATCCAGGCAAGGGCAGTCTCCCTTGCGGTGAGACTTGACCCTAAGGAGTCATTTCCCTCTAGCGAATTTGTTGACGCACTCATTGACTTCGCCAGGACCCGTGAATTGGAGGAAAAGGTACGACTTGTGAAAATGTCAATGATTGCGAATACTCCTCCGTCTCTCGCGGCTGAGCAACTAGGTCGCACAGTAGCCGTGCATGAGTCTCTCCCTTTCGCCCTCTACTCCTTTCTGCGCCATCCCAAATCATTTGAGGATTGCCTTTTTTGTGCCACCTTAAACGGCGGAGACAGGGATACACTCGGTGCCATGGCTTGTGCTATCTCAGGGGCTTATTTGGGTATCAGGTCTATCCCTGAATCCTGGCGGCAGAAACTCGAGAATCGACCATACATTGAGGACCTGGCATTGAGGCTATCGGGGACTAAACCTCCGATGAGCTCCACGTAACCATCGGAACTACATCCTGCGTTCCTATTTCCTTTGTTCCCCTTCCTGTTCCTTCTCCCACTCACTGTAAAGTACAATCTCATCAGGCCATTCCAAGATCTTATAGTGAGGCGGTAAGGGAGGGTTCGGCCGCAACATATGTCCTACAGGAAAGGAATGACCACTGACAAAGGATTTTTCCATGCCCAGGATCCATTCATCAAAGAAGCCGGTATTCAGCGCAGCAAACAATTCAGTATCGGTAAACAACCCTGTCCTTCTACCACCGTGGCAGGGAAAGACGACAAATAGATCTCTATTCTTGTATGCCTGGGCAACGCCAGTGCCGCAAATGCCGCATATATTGTAGTACTTTATCTGCTTTGGTTTCCCTGTGTTCCACATTGCTCCGTCAAAGACCTTATTGCTCATTCCGGGCAAAATGGCAAACCCAATTACGTCAGGTTCGAGAGTTAGATCCTGCAACGGACCAACCAGAATAGCTTGCACAGTAAACGGCTCAAGTCTAGGCAAACCCTCCTGAGATCTCCGAGCCGCTTCCGCAGTCTCAAAATGAACTCCTCCCATGTGTTCCCCAGTAGCAATGTGGCCGGTCCAGTCTTCAAAACCAAGGACGCCAGGGGCAAATGGACAGGTAATTGCCCTTCTCTTGAGGAGGTAGTTCTTTCTGATCTGGCATCTCTCAAATCTTGAATATGATACGAACTGGCAAAAAGTGCCGCCGAAGTCCGGCTCTGCGCCAATGCCCTCGGGTATACGATCTTGATTCTTGTAGATCTTTACGCCAACCGGCAATGTGGGAAGCCTGAGGTGGCTCTCGATCTTTCGCGCTCTTACAACATTTTCTTCAGTTCCCCTTGGTTTTTCAAACTCATACATTGCTCAATCCTCCCTTCTTTTTGCACTTTTTGCCTACGGTTAATTCTGCATTCTAGACAGCTATAGCCCGCGTTAGGCCTTGGCAATAAGCTCCATACCCTTATCGAAGGCCTTGATATTGGCCTCTAACAGCTTTCCCGGGAACCGCTCCTTGAGAATGGGCATCATTGTCTCTCTGCTAATCGGCAGGACTTTTGCCCCCACCAATGAGCCCAGCAGTATTATATTTGTGTATATTGGATTGCCCATCTCCAATGCCTCTTCGGTGGCCTCAACGAATCTCGTTGTCGATGACAATTTCACGATTGCCCGTTTAACCTCATCGAGGGCAGGATACGTCACGCCACCGGTAGGGTACACGGGTCTTGGATTGACGACGACGAAGACATGAGGGTTGCCAAACTCCCCTAATGCTCGAAGTGTCTCTACCGGTTCCATACCGAGGATTACATCGGCCTTTCCCTCAAGGGTTACAGAGCTGTACAGGATGTTTTTTGAGATCTTTATGTGGCTTTGAACGGATCCACCGCGTTGGCTCACGCCGAAGGTATCCACAACGCTCACCATGAAGCCCTCATTGAGCAGGGCCGTGCCAACAAATCCCGACAGCAGCACATTACCCTGACCGCCAACACCGGCTATAATAACGTTAAATGGTTCCCTTTCTAATGTCATCCTACTCATCAGATTGCCTCTTCCCTCATAATGGCAACGGCGGGACATATATCCGCACACAGTCCGCATCCCACGCAAAGGGCCTCGTCTATGGCAGCCTTACCGGTTTCTTTATCCTCGATCAGTCCGGGACATCCGAAAACCCTTGTGCAGAGGTTGTCACAACCACATGTATTCCCCAGACACCTTTCCGTGTCGACATCCATCTTGTATTTATTGGGGATCTTTCTCCTGGATTTTACCAACTGGCACATGTGTCGCATTATTATCACCCTGGTGCCGCTGTCCTTTCTCATCATGTTCAGCAGGGTCCTGGCGGTATTTTCCAAATCAAAGGGATCACAGACCTCAACCTCCGCACCCACAGCCCGGCAGATGGCCTCCATGTCTACCACTTCTGCCGGGTCGCCTGTAGCAAGCAGCCCGGTACCAGGATGGGGTTGGAAACCGGTCATAGCGGTGGCGCTGTTGTCAAGGATGAGGAGAATAAAGTTGGAATTGTTGTAAACCCCGTTGACCAAGGCCGGCAAAACAGCATGGTAAAACGTTGAATCACCTGTCACAGCGAGTACTGGTTGATCAAAGCCGAATTGCTTTAAGTTCCCCAATCCATTCGCCACACCAGCCCCTGATCCCATGGCGTGCATCGTCCTCGACTGGAAAAAGCCCGGAGCAGCAAAACTCATGGCATAACAGCCGATGTCACCGCACACAAATCCCTTACGCCCGTCCAGCTGAAGCGCCTTCTTTACTGCCCAAAAGGTGGCCCGGTGAGGGCAACCAACACACATGTTAATGGGACGATCCGGTACAATTTGACCTGCCTCCTTCGCCTGGCTATCATAGGCCAGGTCTCGCGGTTGGTAGGTAGTATCCAGGATGTCCACTAACGCGTTAATGACCAGGTTTGTGCCTTGTTCGTTATAGGGTGCTAGATGTCCNNATGTCCTGACCGTTTACCGTAAAAGGTGAGGTTGCACGCAGTGGGAAGCAAACTGGCGGCCAATTCCATAACGCTTCGTTCCACAAAGGGGTCCATCTCCTCAACGAATAAGACCTTCTCTGTGGTACTCAAATGCCTGGCGACGAGTTTCTCTGGGAGCGGCCAGGTGGTACCCAGTTTCAGGATTCCCACCCGTTCATGAGCCTTCAATTCATCCACGGCTTCGGTACAGTAAGATGTGCAGGCGCTACAGGTTATAATCAGCAACTCCGGGTGCTCTGGCCCTACATACTGATTAAAGGGAGAGTGCTCGAAGAGTTCTCGTGCCTTTTCGAGTTTTTCGTGCAGTGGTTTGTGGAAGATGGGAAACGGACCTGATGTAAATTTGCTCTTCTTGGGGTTATACATATCCCATAGGTCGGAGAAATAGGCCTTTTTCTCCTTCTTTTCGGGAAGCTCACCCAGCACCACATTACTTCTGGTATAGGAGATACGGGTTACCCCTCGGACGAAGGTTATGAGATTCACCGCCTCGGAGACCTCGAAGGCCCACTTTATCATTTCCTTGGCCTCTTGGGCGCTACTCGGTTCCAGAAGGGGATTATCGAGCCATTTGGTTATAGTCCTTGAGTCCTCTTCGTTGTTGCTGGTCAAACCGCCCGGATCATCAGAGATAAACACCACCATTCCGGCCCTACCTATGCCTGTCATATTTGCGTTGACTATGAAGTCAGCGGACACATTTGCCCCATTCTGTTTCATTGAACAAAAAGAACGTATGCCCGCAAAAGATGCGCCGCCAGCTACCTCCATGGCTACCTTCTCATTTGCGGACCACTCCGCATGGATATTCCTCTGCTTGGCAGCACTAGCTATGGTGGTGAGGACCTCAGAGGAAGGACTCCCGGGATAGGCGGCTGCAACGCCTATGCCAGCTTCGATAGCGCCTCGGGCTACAGCTTCATTGCCCATTAAAAGCACAGTAGCCCCGGGCTTATCCATTGCGATATCTGCCATTCGTCTACCCCCTGCTTGGAGAAATAGTACCTACTTAGCCTTCTAAAAGCCTTTCAGCCATACCCTCAGGGAGACCGCCCACGTAGAGGAGATCTTTCTTGTTGCCGGTCTTTCGGGCAATATTCTTTAATGCCGTCTTCTTCCTGTTGAGCGCAACCGTCTTTAAGTGGGCCAGTCTTTGGTCGGGTAAGGCCTGAATCTCGAGGATCCCCTTTTCCTTGGCCATATTCACAAGATTGGCGCCTGTGTTTGTGCGGACAATGACAGTATTCCATCCAGGAAATTTTGATCCTGCGGAGCCAACGGAGATATCTGAAAACTCCGCTGTCATATCCCAGCAGTACTGACAGGCCTCATTAATATAGGGTCTGATCTCGTCAAGTGAGACTGACCTTCTGTCAGACTTTGTATACACATCAAATGTATAGTATGGGGTATGGGGAATATCGAATTTAACAGCCTGTGAGGGATCGCAAATTCCGCTAAGATAGGGATGAAAGATATCTGGGCGCAGGGCCCAGCCACAAAACAGGCCCAAGGTCAGTTTAATATTATCTGGACTTACGCTGTTTGTGGCCGGGTCGGTTCTTATCTTGCCTAGGGCCTCGACCTGACAGCCCAAGCCAACGACTGCCAGCCTTTCGGTGCTCTCCTTGGGAATGCTTCTATAGGCGTCGAGAGCGAAGCTGGCCTCGTAACTTGAGCCAGCGCACCGAAGCAATTCCTCTCTGCTCCGAGCCAGGTAACCCCGTGCCACTTTTTCTTCATCCATCTTGGTGCATACCACGACGTCAATCATTCCCTCGTCAAGCGCCAGGGCAAGGAGCGTTGTTACTGTTCCGCCGTCTTGCGCCTTTTGCCCAATTTCCGTATCTTTTGATCTGGCCATGTGGATGTCTAAGGCGTGGCCAACTTCCCCGTCGCCGTAAGGAACCCCAAAGATCTTCTCGCTCACTGCGTTCATGTCCATGTAGGTCCTTGGGCAGTGCTTATAGCAATCCCCTTCTCCAATAGTGCACTTATCCAGCACCACGATCCTTCCCTCATAGGCGACAATGTAAGGACAGGCAGTAATGCATGCCCCACATCCGGTACAGAGGCCTTGATCTATGACATCTTCAAATAGTTCCCGTGTCCCTTTTCTATCATTTGACATAGCCGTGCCGCGCTTCTAAGGTCCATGGGCATGAAATTCTCGAAATGAGTGGTCAGAAATACACCATTTTGAAACTGCCCTGTACAGACCCTTGTTTAAGGCCATAAAGCAAAAAAAGGATACCCATAACCTTAACTTTGACGTTACCCTCACCGCTCTCTCGAAGCCCTTACAGGCGAGCCTAACCTATATGCTCGCTAGATTCTGTGGTCCACTGTGCTCAATTCCGTAATAAGCGCTGGTAGGATCTGGTTAACATCTCCGACAATACCATAATCAGCAAAGTGAAAGATATCGGCCTTTGGGTTATTGTTTATCGCCACGACAAGCTCACTATTTATCATTCCAGCAGCATGCTGTACCGCCCCTGAAACCCCACACCCAATATAAAGCCTGGGCCTGATTGTCTTTCCCGTCTGGCCAATCTTATAATCCTCGGAAATCCAGCCCTCATCTACCGGAAGGCTCGTTGTCCCCACCTCAGCTCCCAAAAGATGAGCGAGCTCCTTCACCATTTCAAACCCCGCTTGATTGCCAACGCCCATACCTGCAACGACAACCTTGTCTGCCTCCTCTAAAGACACACCACCAGGACCTGCCTTCACTGTGTCAAGGACCTTGACCTTGACGTCCTCCTCCATTAGATCTACATCCACAGAAATCAGCTCCCCCTTTCTTCCCTTGTCTTGAGCCCTTAAGTCCATAACGCCTGGTCTGACTGTTACTATCTGGGGCCTGCGAAAGGGGCAGATAATGTCCGCCATGAGCTTCCTGCCAAAGTAAGGCTTAGTGGCTACGAGGAGTCTCATTTCTTTATCAATGTGGAGTTCAGTGCAGTCCGCCGTACATCCAGTGTGTAATCTTGCAGACAGCCTCGGCGCCAAGTCCCTTCCCATGTTGGTTGCTCCAATCAGCAGTATCTCAGGCATTTCCTTTAACACCTGTTCGACAATAATCTCCGTGTACACCTCTGTCCTGTAATCCTTGGCAATGGGATTATCCGCTATGATAACCCTGTCAGCCCCATAATAGATCAGCTGTTTTGCTATTGCTGACACTCCTTCGCCGATAAGGATTGCTGTGACATCCGCACCGAGTTCCTCTGCAAGGGTGCACGCCTCTCCCAATAATTCAAGGGAAACCCTCGCCGGATTTCCATCTCCCCGCTCGATGCATACCCATACACCTCTGTATTTTCCCACACCGTCAGGTGCCATGTAGACCTCAAAGCAGATCCCTTTGTCTCAATATGCCAATCAGCCTTCTGGCCACCTCATCTGATTCTCCTTCCAATATGCTGACTTGCCCCCTTTTTACCAGTTTGCTGTAAACGCTCCTTGCCTGCGTTGGAGAACCCTTGAGGCCGAAGCGGCCTCTGTAGCCTCCAAGCTCGTCTGCCCCCCATACCTGTACCTCTCTGTCCCTGTATGTCTCTAGGATACTGTCCATGGGAGGGATTCTCGGCTGATTAATCCCCCTTTCCACAGTTATCAAGGCAGGAAGGCACGTCTCCAGTATCCTAAAGCCACCCTCCAGCCTTTGTTTTATCCTCACCGAATCACGATTCACTGTAATCTCCGTTGCGTAGGTTAATTGCGGCAGATTCAGTAATTCCGCGAGCTGGGGTCCTACCTGGGCCGTCATACCATCGGATGACTCCTTACCACAGAGGATGAGGTCATACCTGGCTACCTTTTTCACGGCACGGCCCAGGGCATAGGAGGTGGAAAGGGTATCGGCACCGGCAAGCAGACTATCACTCAGCAATATTGCCCTATCGACCCCCATGCTCAATGCCTCTCTGAGGGCCTCCTCCGCCTGCGGTGGACCCATTGAGAGTGCAGTTATGTGCCCCCCATGTTCTTCTCTCAGCTGAAGCGCTGCCTCAAGGGTATTCTTATCAGTGGGATTTAAGATGCCTCCGGCTCCTTCCCTGAGAAGGGTACCTGTCTTGGGGTCCCACCCGATTTCGCTGGTCTCAGGCACCTGCTTGACGCAGACAATTATATCCATCCCCTAACCCTTTTGAGGTTGCTTAATTCCCTTTCGAACGGGCCAATGCAGAGCCAACAATTGTCTTTTGAATCTCAGCACTGCCAGCAGTAACACCTGCGTGGGCGATAGTCCTATAGAGCCTTTCTATCTTATAGTCCTTGCAGTAGCCATAGGAGCCATGGACCTGCAGGGCCTTTCTGGCAACTTCTTGGATAGTGGGGACGGCAAAGAGCTTGAGCGCAGCTGAATCTACCTCGATATCAGTACCTTCATCTTGTTTGGAAGCTACCCTATACGTCCACCACCTGCAGGCCTCTATTGAGGCGTGCATTTCGGCTAACATCCACTGAAATCCCTGCATAGCCGTCATTGGCCTTCCCCTGACCATGCGCTCCTTTGCATATCTTAACGACTCATCGAGGCAGGCCTGCCCCATACCAACCATAAATGCCGTCTGTTGAACCCTCTCCCCGGCAATCCACCTGAGCAAGATATGAAAGCCCCTGCCCTTTTCGCCCAGTATGTCCTCCTTTGGGACCTTCACATCTTTCAGAAAGACATCTACGAGGCCTTGGCCAGCAAGACCCATCAAGGCCCAGGGTTTAGACCAGCTGTAACCCTGAGAGCTTTTGTCCACCATAAACGCCGTAATCCTCTCACCTTCGTCCTTTGCATAAAAGACTCCGAATCCCCTCTTGTGGCCCTGGGTGATGAACCTCTTTGTTCCATTTAATATATAAGAATTCCCGTCAGGCAGGGCAGTCGTGGTAATCGCGGTGGGATCAGATCCAGTTCCTGGTTCAGTGAATGCCATAGCCGGATAACTCGATCCATCACAGAGAGGCGGGAGAAATCTCCTCCGTAAATCCTCTGAACCCCAGTGATAGACAGTCTCTGCAACACTATTGCAAAAGGCCATTAGAAAGGCGGCTGCAGAACCCGTCTTTGCAAGCTCTTCGAGGATTAAGATAGCGTTCAATGCAGTTGATCCAACGCCGCCGTATTCCCTTGGGATCATCATGCCCAGCATTCTTGCCTTAGCAAGCTTCTGCAGGATATCATCCGGAAGGGCATCTTCCTCCTCTATCTTGTCAGCGGTCGGTTCGATTACCTGCTCGGCAAAATCCCGCGCTGCCTTGACCATAAGCTTGCTTTCACCTGATAGGGTAAAATCCATTTTTTCCTCCTTTCTCTGATTGAGTTACCGGAAACGGCAGACCGGGAGATCATAGTGCATGTAAGGCATTAGAGCCCCACGATCACTACACTGACTACATTCATCTGCGGAAATCCACCTAGGTTGTGGGTAAGACCAATCGTGGGATCCTTAATCTGCCGTTCCCCGGCCCTTCCTTGAAGTTGCTTGTACATCTCATATAACATCCTCAGTCCAGAGGCGGCAATAGGATGGCCGAAGCATTTGAGGCCCCCGTCAGGCTGTGAGGGTATCCTGCCCTCCATCGTGAAAAAGCCATCTTCTATATCGTTTCGTGCCCTTCCCCTAGGTGATATCCCTAAGTCCTCGTAAGTGACGAGCTCGGTGATGGAAAAACAATCATGCACTTCCATCATACTTATTTCCCGCCTTGGATCTCTTATACCCGCCTCCTCATAAGCCCTTGCAGCCGTCCTGCCAGTCGTCTCAACATAGCTGCCGTCCCATCGGGTATAACCCAATTCCTCTCCCGAGCTGGTCCCGATCTGAAGTGCCTTTATCAATACAGGATCAGCCCTGAAGTCCTTAGCCATATCAGCCCTGCAAATGATCGCTGCTGCTGCCCCATCACTCACGCCGCAGCAGTCAAGCAGGCCCAGGGGGGAGGCAATTATGGGGGCCTTTAGTACATCTTCTTCTGTTATGACCCTTTGGAGGTGTGCCTTTGGATTCTTCGCTCCGTTTCTATGGCTGTTGACCGATATCTTGGCCAGGATCGTTTTGCCTTCCTCGGCGGTCATACCGTATTTGGAGAAATACCTGGTAGCCATCATGGCGAATGCACCAGGGGCGCTTATGCTCGGGAAAATAACCCTGCTTTTTGTGCCCAGGATCGTGCTCATCTCTGGAAGACCACCGTATCCGGTGTCCTTTAGCTTTTCTGCTCCAAGGGCAAGGGCAATATCATAGGCACCAGAGGCAACCGCATAAACTGCACCCCTTAATGCTTCCGATCCACTGGCACAGAGGTTCTCAACCCTGGTTACTGGTACAAACGGTAGCTTGAGGGTCCTGCTCAGGGGTAGAGCCGACTTCCCCACATTGAATTCATCGTAACAAGAGCCATACCAGGCGGCCTGAATATCCTTTGTCTCTATCCCTGCATCCCCAATAGCTTCAGTAAATGCCTCAACGATCAAATCCTCAGAGCCTTTGGCCCAATGTTCCCCGAATCTGGTGCAGCCCATTCCAATAATGGCTACCCTATCCTTTATTCCTTTTCCCACCTTTTTCTCCTTAGAATTAGAACCTTATAGGTACCGTCTTCCAGAAATAGCCAACGATACCACCCCTTTCATCAACGTATCTTCTCCTAAGGCTCATCTCAACTGGCGTACCGATCTTCATTGATTCAAGATCGCAATCCGTTACATCAAACCAGTATCTGCCTCCACCATCAAAATCGATCACCGCATATATTCCCGGTGGATTGGGTGTAAAGGCCAGGAGATCACCAGTAAAGCTAAACACCTTTCCTCTCTTATCGGAAAACCTATAGGGCTCCATTGCATCGATAGCCCTGCAATCCGGATTAACGCATACCCTTTGCGCAGGATATTGTGGTGTTCCGCATTTTTTGCATCGCGTCCCGCATAGGCCTAATATCTCCCTCCTGTCCCTCCATGTCAAAGACAGGGCCGTGTGAGGCATGACCTCGCCCCTGATTCCTGCTTCCGGTGAAACAAGATCCCTAAACGCAAGGTACTTCTCGTAGCTCTCGAGTTGGATCTTGGATTCTAAATGGCCTCTAACCCCCCTCTTTTGGTCCTTTGCCTTTTCTATCCCCTCTGTCACCTGGAACAAGAGGGCATCACTCCCATTGCCAAGACCGGCTACAACGATCCTATCTCCTGGTCTTGAATCTTCAAGCGCCGAGATCAATATCATCAAGGGATACGAGGTGCCTGTATTCCCCATAGCAGTCATGAGGTGGTCCTGAACCTGCCCAGGTTCAAATCCCAATCTCGTGCATATTGATGCATGGTCCCTGGGATAGATCCCAGGGAAGATCACCTTCGCTATATGCCTCGGCTGGAGATTATACTTGGAAAGGAGTCCTGAGATGGCCTCAGGTATAAATCTCCTGTAGCCTTCCTCCCTTCCGAACCTATCCTCCCAGGACCTATCCGCCTTATCACTGTCTGTTCTCCAATGATCGGGAAAATCATAGGATACACTGTAAGAGCCTTCCCAGCTCGCGATTACCCCTTCGCTCCCCAGTAATAGACATGCTGCACCATCGCTAAAACTGAGTTCTTGAGAACTGCCGGGCTTACCCACCCTCACATCCGATGCGCATAAGAGGATACTATTTGCTGAGCCGGCGCTGATACAATCGATTGCGGCAATCAATGCAGATGTTCCAGCACTGGTGGAGCTCGTAAAATCAGCAGATCTGATTTGGCCTTTTAGGTCTAAGGCGGTCGCTATGATACCGGCACAGCGTCTCTCCTTGAATGGTGATGTAGTGGTAGCAAGGTAGAGACCATCTACATAATCCCTGTCGTATCCCTCCAAACAGTTCATGGCGGAGGCAACGGCCATGGTTACGCTATCTTCATCAAAGTTGGCCACACACTTCTCTCCCTTCATGTAGGTGCCCTGATGGAGCCAGCCCATCCCCTTAAAGATAACGTCCCTATCTAATCTGTGTATGGGCAGATAGGCACCGTAGGAGACAATACCCCTCATCGTAGTTGACCCCCTTTCCTCCTGTTGATCTCAGTATGCTTCCCCTCTCACCCTCTTTACCAAGGATCCCCCTAATCTTATGGATAGGACATATAATGCTCGTAGGCATCTTGAAGGGAAGTTTGCCTCTCTTAGAATTCCCTCTACCTCTCTTAGGATCACGAAGATCAAAGGCCCACTATCATCTATTTTGCTATTGACTTGAGCCCTTGCTCCCCATGCCACTCCAGCTCCGAGCCCTAAGCTATGAGAAGGTCCACTCCTGGGGCCTTAAGCAATGGGACAAAAAGACATGGACAGATAAGGCAAATAGATCAAGTGAGGGAGAAACCTACTCACCGCAATTATGAGCAATAGGGCCTTGTCTTGGAACCGATTACGGCCTCCTTAAGGCCTTGTAAAGACATAGTTAAGCTGACCGTTTGGAAGGGTCTTGACCTCAGCCTTTAGCTCCATTCCCACTTGTAACTCCTCGTAGGGTATATCCTTTGAGATCCTGCCGAAGACCTTATAGCCACCATAGTCCAGGAGAGCGATGGTATAGGGAAGATCATCTTCAAATCCTGCAGGGGCGTACTCTAGCTCGGTAAAGCTTAACAGGCTTCCAGTACCGGAAACCTCAAACCATTCCATATTACTATCTAGACACCGAAAACAATCCGATCTCGGGGGAAAGTAAGTGGCGCCACAGGCCTTACATCCCGTGCCCATGATCTTCCCTTGCTCGAGGTAGCCGACAAAATCATTGGTCCTGGTGACAGCGGTAAAGCTTACGGTGCCAAATCGCTTAAATCTATCGTCCACCTCTTTTTGAGCCATTGCCTCACCTCCTAAGTATAGTCACATTTCCGTAAAGACCAACGCCACCAATATTATGGACAAGACCAATCTCCGGATCTTTCACCTGCATCTCCCCAGCCTCGTTTCTCAATTGGAGTACTATTGTCCTGATCTGTGAACCCCCTGTTGCGCCGATGGGATGTCCTTTAGATAGAAGACCGCCGTCCACATTGACAGGGATCCTTCCTTCTCTATACGTCTCCTTAGATGCGATCAGATCCGTTCCCTCGCCAGGCTTTGCAAACCCCAAGTCCTCATAGGCCATCAGCTCCGCAATAGTGAAACAGTCGTGTACCTCTGCCACATCGATGTCTCTTGGGCTGACTCCAGCCATTTGGTACGCCTGAGTTCCCGCATTAACGCTCACGCGTAAGCTGGTCAGAAGGTCCCTGCCAGCCATATTAACCGTCTCAGAGGCTGCCCCGAGGCCCATTATCCAGACGGGTTTATCACACATGGCCTTAGCGTTTTGCTCATTTGCTACAATGATACAGGAACCACCATCGGCGTTGGCACAGCAATCTCCAACCCGTAGGGGTTTAGCAACGGGAGCTGAGAGATTGCTTTCAGGATCAGTGAACATCTCCAGGGTTACAGGCTTCCTATAGAGGGCCTTCTTGTTGATCTGGCCGTACATAGCAGCCTTAAGCCTTATCCTAGCGAGATCCTCCTCTGTTGTTCCATACCTGGCCATATGGGCGCGGGCATACATTGCGTAATACGCCGGCATGGAGGTACCAAAAGGTGATTCCCACTGGATATCGGCGCCTCTTCCCATCCGTTCCTGGACTTCGGCGGAGGATATTTCGGACATCTTCTGGAAGCCTATCACGGCAATAATATCATGGAGGCCTGATCTGATCATTGAGTAGGCCACCCTCAAGGCCGTACTGCCCGAGGAACAAATGGATTCAATATAAAACGTGGGCTGAGGGGTAAGGCCGAGATACTCAGCAATCACCCCGGCAGGGGATCTCTGCTTATCGTATTCAGGGGCAGATGCGATTATAGATGCATCAATTTTCTTTATTGGTATCTGAGCATCCTCCATAGCCTCCTTAAAAGCCTCAAAGGCGAGTTCCCTGATCGAGCCTGGATATCCCCTTACGAAATTGCTCTGTCCAACGCCAATAATTGCAACCCTTCCCACAACTATCCCCCTCCTTTAAGCTTCCCTTCTTATACCCTGTGGCCGTTCACCGAGGATATGGTATTCAGCAGAAAATACAGACTGAGGGCCATGACGGTCTGACCGTGGTCTATCTCCCCGCTCCGGATCATCCCTGGAATGCGTTGGAGCTCTACCAAATACACCTCTATATCCTCTATCGCATCAAGGTTAGGTCCTGCTACCCTCTCTACTCCCCTTGCCAGATAGGTCAGCCCCATATGGTTCAGGACTGCAGGTTGTGGGTAAGTCCTCGTTAAAAGGTGAAGGTCTTCCGCGAGGTAGCCTGTTTCCTCTAATAGTTCTCTTCTGGCACTTTTATCTGGGCTGGGGTCGCCTTTATCTATTAGTCCGCCGGGTAATTCCAAAAAAATGCGACCACAGCCGTGCCGGTATTGTCTGATCATGACGACCTGATCATCAGGTGTTATAGGTATGATGTGGACCCAGTTTGGGAAATCAAGAACATAGAAACTATGCTCCTGACCTGTCTTTGGAGAACGACACCGATTTACTTTAATGGAAAAAAGGCCCATATCAGGACCCTTAGTTGATTCAATTATCGGCCATGGCTTTATCATAGAGCGTACCTCGTCAACCGACTTCCCCGTCAAAGGGAGGCGTGGACGCCAGACTTCCTGCTTCCGTATCCAAACAGTGCTCGGTTATCCTTGGGTTTCATTTCCGGGCTTGCCTCGGGTGGCATCCGATAATATTATAAGGATACGGGTCTATTCTTTTGGGAAGTCCGCCGTTCCTGAGACGTGTCTTTCGCCGGTTTACGTGTGCTTTTAAACCATTTTTTGCAAATTGACAAGGTCTGATTTACAATGATATACAAACCAAACTAGTCATCAACAAGGAGACAACTATGGGATCAGATAGAGAAAAACGACTTGTTCTGTGGTTTGATGAGATCGGCATTGATGATGTGCCCTTGGTAGGGGGAAAAAATGCGTCCCTCGGTGAGATGTATCAGAGGCTTACCTCTCAAGGTGTAAATATCCCCTGGGGATTTGCTATAACTGCCTATGCCTACAGGTACCTTATTAGGGAGGCCCAGATTGAGGAGGCCATAAAAGATGCCTTAGATGGCCTTAACACCCACGATATGGAGAATCTACAAACAAGGGGAGAGAAGGTCAGGTCCATCATCAGGAACAGCGACTTTCCCCTTGATCTCAGCGAGGCCATAACAGAGGGCTACCGAAAGATGGAGCAGCGGTATGGCAGTGGGGTGGATGTAGCCGTTCGATCCTCTGCAACCGCAGAGGATCTCCCTGATGCATCGTTCGCGGGACAGCAGGAGACATTTCTCAATATCAAGGGAGAGGATGCCTTGATTGATGCCTGCAAGCGCTGTTTTGCCAGCCTTTTTACCAACAGGGCCATCTCCTACCGCCACGATAAGGGCTTTGGCCAGTTTGATGTCTACCTGTCTATCGCCGTCCAAAAGATGGTCAGGAGTGATATGGCCACTTCCGGCGTTATATTCTCCATTGACACCGAAACGGGGTTTCAAGATGCGGTCTTTATCACTGCCTCCCACGGGCTCGGGGAAAACGTGGTTAAGGGTGCAGTTAATCCAGATGATTACTATGTATTCAAACCAACCCTCAAGCAGGGGAAAAGGCCGATCGTGGGCAAACGGCTCGGAAGCAAGGAGATCAAAATGGTCTATACCGATAATCCCCATGAGCCAACGGCAAATGTCCCCACCACGCCAGAGGAGAGAAATAGCTTTGTCCTAAGCGATGACGAGACCCTTACCCTTGCGCGATGGGCATGTATCATAGAGGACCATTACTCCAAAGAGGCCGGCTACTTCAAGCCAATGGATATCGAATGGGCAAAGGACGGGGAAAAAGGAGAGCTCTTCATTGTACAGGCACGGCCAGAGACGGTGCATTCCATCCAAAAGGAGAAAACCATCGAAACCTATGAGCTCAAGGAAACCGGCACGGTTATCCTTACCGGCCAGGCAGTGGGAACGAAGATCGGCCAGGGAACCGCCCATATTATTGAGGATAGCGCCCACATCGGTGAGTTTCGGGAGGGTGAGGTGCTGGTCACTACCATGACGGATCCTGACTGGGAACCCATCATGAAGATGGCAGCTGCCATCGTAACAAACAAGGGAGGGCGCACCTGTCATGCTGCTATCGTTTCTCGGGAGCTCGGGATTCCGTGCATCATTGGGACCGAGGTTGGTACACAAAGGATCTCCACGGGGCAGCCCGTTACCGCGTCCTGCGCCCAGGGTGAGACCGGCTACGTGTATGAGGGTCTACTTCCCTTCGATGTTGACCGACTTGACCTCGAGCAGATCCCGAAGACCAAGACGGATATCATGATGAACGTGGGGATACCGGAGAGGGCGTTCCTGGATGGTCAGATACCCAATGACGGCGTTGGGCTGGCACGTGAGGAGTTTATCATCAGCTCACACATCGGGATCCACCCCCTTGCCCTCATCCACTATGATGAGCTCAAGGAAAGGAACGATCCTGAAACGAGAGAGATCGTCAAGAAGATCGATGAGATCACCGCTGGTCATCCTGGAGAGAAAAAGGAATTCTTTGTCGATAAATTGGCACAGGGCATTGCCAGAATTGGAGCGGGTTTCTATCCCAACGATGTTATCGTCCGGCTTTCCGACTTCAAGACCAACGAATATGCCAACCTCATCGGCGGCCACCTCTATGAACCGGTGGAAAGTAACCCCATGATAGGCTGGAGGGGTGCATCCCGGTATTACGATGAAAAATTCAGGGATGCATTTGGCCTCGAGTGCAAGGCACTGCTCAAGGCACGAAATGAGATGGGCCTCACCAATATCAAGGTCATGGTCCCCTTTTGCCGGACACCTGAGGAAGGAGAGAGGGTGATTCGGACCATGGCTGACTTTGGGCTCGTGCAAGGAGAAGATGGCCTTGAGTTTTATGTGATGTGTGAGATTCCGAGCAATGTCATTTCGGCGGACAGATTTGCGGATATCTTTGATGGATTCTCCATCGGCTCAAATGACCTCACCCAGCTGACCTTGGGACTTGACAGGGACAGTGACCTGGTGTCACATATATTTGATGAAAGAAATGAAGCGGTAAAGGCCTTGGTCAAGGAGGTGATTGCGGTTGCACGGAGAAGGGGAAGAAAGATCGGGATCTGCGGCCAGGCGCCCAGCGATTTCCCGGATTTTGCAACCTTCCTGGTGGAATGTGGGATCGACTCAATAAGCTTGATACCCGACACAGTGGTCAAGACGCGGCTTGCCGTCGCCAAAAAGGAGGAGGAGCTGGGGATAAGGGTGGATGAAGCGTAGGGGACAAAAGGTGAAAAGGAGCGTTGTTATTACCGGTTTGGGGGCGGTAACCCCTTTGGCTGTCGGGGTAGAGGAAAGCTGGAAGAAGTTATGCGCTGGGGAGTCCGGAATCAAGACGATTACCCAGTTCGATGCCTCCTCCCTGAAATGTCAGGTAGCAGGTGAGGTATGGGACTTCGTGGCAGAGGACTTTTTGAAGCCAAAGAAGATCAAGAGGAGCGATCGCTTTGCACACTTCCTCTTGGCAGCCACCACGATGGCCATAGAGGATGGGCAATTAGAGGTCAACCCGGGCGAGGAATATAGGGTAGGGGTAGTAGCTGCATCTGCGATTGGGTCCTGCAAGACCTTCGAGGCAAACCATGGGCTCATCGTGAAGGGACTCATGCAAAACGTCACCCCATCTCTGATAATAAACCTTTCCGCCAATACTGCTGCCGGTGACATGGCGGCCATGTGTGGGGCCCGAGGCGTGCACCATTTTCTGCAAGAGGCGTGTACAGCCGGAACCAATGCAATCGGGCTGGGATTCAGGGCAATTAAATACGGAGAGGCCGATGTGATGATCGTTGGTGGGGCTGACGCTGGCATCAGTCCTACCCTCATGGCAAGTCTGGATAACCTCGGCGCATTAGCGACTTCCTGGAATGACCAGCCTCATCGATCAAGCAGGCCCTTTGATAGACGGAGAAATGGGTTTGTCACCAGCGAAGGGTCAGGGGTCCTCATTTTGGAGGAACGTGAGCATGCACGGGCCCGAGGGGCCAAGATCTATGCAGAAGTAAGGGGATACGGTTCCACCTGCGACGCCTACCACGCCGTAGCCCCCTTGCCAAGCGGGGAAAGTGCAATCAAGTGTATGGAGCTCAGCATTGAAGAAGCCGGGATCAAGCCGGAGGATATAGATTATATCAATGCGCATGGGACCTCTACGGTTGCAAATGATGGAACGGAGACCCTTGCCATCAAAAAGCTATTTGGATCGAGGGTAAAGGAGATCCTGATCAGCGCTAACAAATCGATGATAGGCCACATGTGGGGAGCTGCTGGTGCGGTAGAGGGAATATTTACGGCAAAAGCCCTGCAGGAAGGTATCGTACCTCCGACCATTAACCTGGACGAGGCCGATCCCAATTGTGACCTGGATTATGTCCCCCATGAGGCCCGGCGCTCAAATATACGATTTGCCCTTTCGAACTCATTTGGCTTCGGGGGCATAAACGGAAGCCTTGTCTTCAAAAAATATGAGGAGTGACCGGTAAAGGGAAATCGAGTGAACAGAGTTACCTTAACACTGAGCCAGAGATAATTCAGGCCTTCCATTCCCCCGCCCCCGCCGGAGAAGCCCGTAACTTAATTCCTTGACACCGATTCTTTTATATCTTAATTTTTGCGGGTGTAGTGCGGGGATGTCGCACCCAGTGGTGGTATGAGAGCCGGCCTTCAGCGGGACATAGCTGGAGGCGAAATTCGGGGGGTCACCTATAGTGGCTTACTAAGCGCTAATCATCTGAAAAAGGGGGGGACATGGAAATCAAAGTAAATCTTGCCACGCAACCGAAGCAAAAGCCAGCCGATGAATCCAAACTCGGTTTTGGTGAGATATTCACCGATCATATGCTCCTCATCGATTACGATGCCGAGCATGGATGGCACAACCCGAGGATAGAGCCCTATGGCTGCCTAAGCCTCGATCCAGCTGCGGCATGCCTCCACTACGGTCAAGAGATCTTTGAGGGCCTAAAGGCCTATTGCGGCAAGGACGGTCGGATATACCTATTCAGGGCGGTTGAGAACTTCAAGCGATTAAATTACTCGGCACGAAGGGTATGTATGCCTGAACTTGATGTAGACCTCGCCATGGAGGCCCTCAAGAAACTGATCCTCCTCGACCGCGACTGGATCCCCAAAACTCGGGGTACCTCCCTCTATATACGACCCACGATGATTGCAACCGAGCCATTCTTGAGCGTCAAGCCGGCAGCGAAGTATCTCTTCTACGTTATTATCGGGCCTGTTGGATCCTATTATCCGGAAGGTATGAATCCGGTCAAGATATACGTAGAGGACAAATACGTGAGGGCCGTCGCCGGCGGCACTGGAGAGACCAAAGCCGCCGGCAATTACGCGAATAGCCTGCTGGCGGCGGTGGAGGCCAAAAAGAGAGGTTATACCCAGGTCCTCTGGTTGGACGGATGTGAAAAGAAGTGGGTGGAAGAGGTGGGAACCATGAATATGTTCTTTGTAATAGATAATGAGATCGTAACAGCCCCTCTTGTTGGAAGTATCCTCTCGGGCATCACCAGGGATTCCGTGATGAGGATCGTGAGGGACTGGGGTTTGAAGATGAATGAGAGATTGGTTTCCATCGATGAGGTTACCGCTGCGGCCACGAGTGGTCGGCTCAAGGAGGCCTTTGGGACTGGAACCGCGGCCGTTGTGTCACCGGTTGGACAGATCACCTACAAGGGTAAGGACTATGTGATAGCCGGAGGTGGGATCGGAGAGTTAACCCAAAGGCTTTATGATGAGATTGTGGCCATCCAGTACGCGGAAAAGCCTGATCCCTATGATTGGGTGGAGCAGATAGGATAGGATCGTGGACTACGAGGCGGTTATAGGCCTGGAGGTTCATGCCCAACTAAAGACAGCAAGCAAGATATTCTGCGGCTGCTCCGCCACCTATGGAGCAGAACCCAATACGCGTGTGTGCCCTATCTGTCTCGGCCTTCCTGGAATTCTGCCTGCGTTGAATAAGGAGGCAGTGGAGTATGCGCTGATGATGGCCTTGGCTACCCATTGCCATATTTCCCCTGAAAGCGGCTTTGCGCGGAAGAACTACTTCTACCCAGATCTCCCCAAGGGATATCAGATATCCCAATACGAGTCGCCTTTGGCTGAACATGGATGGATTGAGATAGAGACGGATCAGGGGACAAAAAGGATCGGTCTGAGCAGGATACACCTTGAAGAGGACGCGGGAAAATCCATCCATAATGACGGGGAAGGCCTGAGTTATATCGATTTCAACCGTTGTGGGGTGCCTTTGATTGAAGTCGTTAGCGAGCCAGCCGTTTCATCCAGTGAGGAGGCGGTAACCTATCTAAAGAAGCTCCGTTCCATTCTACGCTATCTCGGGATCTCAGACGGGAACATGGAGGAGGGGAGCTTCAGATGTGATGCTAATCTATCATTGCGGCGAAAAGGGGTGAGAGGTCTCGGTACGAGGACGGAGCTGAAAAATATGAATTCATTCAGTCATGTGCACAAGGCCCTCGACTATGAAATTAAGAGGCAGTGGGGTATCCTGGAGAGTGGGGGGGAGGTCATTCAGGAGACCAGGCTCTGGAATGAGAACGAGGGAAAGACGCTCCCCATGAGGAGCAAAGAGGAATCCCATGACTACCGGTACTTTCCAGAACCGGATCTTCTCCCATTAGTGGTCGATCAACGATGGCTCGATGAGATCAGGGCAAGTCTCCCGGAGCTGCCTGATGCAAAGATGAAGCGATTTATTGACCAGTATGGTCTACCAAGGTACGATTCAGAAGTGCTTACATCCTCCAGAGAACTGGCTGACTACTTCGAGCTTTGCGCCCGGGAGACAAGCGATGCAAAAATGGTCAGCAACTGGATTATGGGCGAGCTCTTAAGGGAATTAAAGGGTGATGACAGTACAATAGAGAACTGCCCAGTCACTGCCTCAGCCCTGGCTGAACTTTTGAAAATGATTAAAGACGGTATTATTAGCTGGAGGATAGGCAAGGATGTCTTTAAGGAGATGTACAGAGAAGGAGAATCAGCCAGGAGGATCGTGAAGGATAGGGGATTGATCCAGATTTCCGATGAGCGAGAGATTGCCCTTATTGTCGAGCAGGTCTTAAGAGAGAACCCCGAACAGGTGGATGAATACAGAAAAGGGAAAGGGCAGCTATTGGGATTTTTCGTAGGTCAGGTGATGGAAAAAACCGGCCGAAAGGCCAATCCCAGACTCGTCAATGAGATCTTGACAAGAGCACTAGTAGAGCAGTAGTTCTGCCAACCTGGGACCTATCCGCGTTTTCCAAAGTCCTACCAAGCCAGAAGCGAGATATCGGTTCTACAAAACCAACAAGTATCTTGCCACCGAGCCCTTCTTGAATCCTCCGCCCTACGAGGCAGGGAGATACCATAACCGGAGGTCCGTGAGGGATTGATTAATAAGCAGGAGGATCTTATATTGAAGGGAAACTCAGCACTCATGGTGAGGCGAAGGTATCTCCGGGAGGGTCTCTAAAATGATTGGTACCATTATAGGCGCTGTCAGGGGGTAAAAGGAGATGCAGCTTGTGTTCATTACAGCAAGGGATTTGCCAGACGCCTGGTTCCAGTGCGTTTACCAGATCCTTGAAAAGGGAAGGACCTATAAAATAGAGAGGGGCAGCTTTCAGGGACAAAAACGGCTTGAGTTTGATTATGTAACGGTGCACATAAAATTTCCAGCAACGAGGCCGCTTTTACCTGACATCCCTCCGTCTCTCGGAATACCCAATCCGGTTGCTGACGATTACCTGGATCAATACCTGCCATACCTCATGACCTCTGTAAGAAAGGAAGGTGAGGAGTATACCTACGGGGAGTATCTTGAGCCTCAGATAAAAGAGGTTATCAGGATATACCGGGAAGATGGTCATGGTACAAACCAGGCTTACATGACCGTTGGCAATCCAGAGTCGATATACCTTAGAGATCCTCCCTGTCTCAGGGGGATTGATACCAGGATCGAGGATAACCGGCTTCACTTTATCGTCTATTTTCGGTCATGGGACCTGTGGAATGGATTTCCGGCCAATTTGGGTGCCATTCAACTATTAAAGGAATACATGGCTGAAAGCATAGGTGTGGAAGATGGTGAGATCATAGCCGCGAGCAAAGGGCTGCACCTTTACGACTACATCTGGGAATTAGCAAAACTACGGACCATGAAATTGGACAAGGACTGATCAAGGATTAGTGTTTTAGTCTTTTCTTTATTGTGTTGGTTGGATTTGTTGGGGACCATCCTCAGATTGCCACGCTGCTATAAATAAATCCGAAGCCCTAATGTGGAAATCCGAAACAAACTCCAAGCTCCAATCAGAAAATGCAAAAGGGGCTGATATCTCAGCTGCCTGCGGGGAATTGAGAACGGGGTAGGCTGGTGATCAGACTCCCTGGAGATGATATTTGGATATTAGCCGTGATAGGTAGGTCCTTTGAATACCCATTATTTTGGCCGCCTTGCTTCTATTGCCTCCGGCATGCTTCAGGTTCAAGACGATAAACTCCTTCTTGAAGCTATCCTCAGCCTCCTTCAGAGTCAATCCCACCTCCAGACCGGGATAGCCTGTTTTTGGACCGGAAATGGGCAGGTCCTCAGGCAAGACCTCCTGACCGTTACCCATCACAACAGCACGTTCCAGGGCGTTTTTGAGTTCCCTCACATTTCCAGGCCAGTCATATCCGAGCATCTTTTCCGTGGCCTTTTCTGAGATCCTTAAATCTTGCAGCCGCTTTTCTTGCTTGAGGATATCCAAAAAGTGGTTGGCAAGCAGGGGGATGTCCTCTTTGATCTCTCTCAGGGCGGGCATATGGATTTGGACGACATTGAGCCGGTAGTAAAGGTCTTCTCGAAATCTTTCCTCGGTGACCTCCTTGGCAATGTCCCTGTTTGTGGCCGAGATGACCCTGACATCCACTGAAATGGGTACATTGCCGCCGACTCGATAAAAGAGCCCCTCATCCAGCGCCCGAAGCAGCTTTGCCTGCATCCCCGGGCTCATTTCCCCTATTTCATCCAGGAAAAGGGTGCCGCCATCAGCTAGCTCAAACTTCCCGATTTTTCGGCTCATAGCCCCGGTAAAGGCCCCCTTTTCGTGACCAAAGAGCTCAGCCTCCAAGAGGGTCTCAGGCAGTGCTGCGCAGTTAAGAACGATCATGGGCTTATCCCTCCTGGGGCCGGCCCGATGGATCAACCTGGCCAGCAGTTCCTTTCCAGTTCCGCTCTCTCCCAGGATCAGGGTGCTGGTCTTCGAGTTGGCTACCTTGAGGGCGTCGGATATGGCCTTCTGTAAGCACTTGCTCTCCCCTACGATCCGGTATCTGTTTCCAAGCTCTTCTTTGAGATCGATATTCTCCCTCTTGACTTCCTCGATCTTCCGTGCATTGCTGAGAGCTAAAGAGGCCAACTCGGCGAAGACCGTCAATGTCTTCATATCTTCATACTGGATGGGACTACCGTCTTCCTTATCGATGATTTCAATGACCCCGATTATTTCGCCGTCTACCTTCATTGGTACACAGGCTATTGAATGGGTCTGAAAGCCCGTGGACTCGCTTATTTTCCTGTCCCATCGGGGGTCCTGACTGACATCGGGAATAAGGAGGGGCTCTCCTCTTTCAGCCACAAAACCGGCTATTCCCTGGCCCAGGTTAATCTCGTATTGACTGACTTCTTCCCTTTTCTCGCCTGTGGCCACCTTGAAGTAAAGCTTGCCGGTCTTTTGGTCCAATAGCAGCAGGGAACTGGCCTTGGCCTCCATCATGCGAGTGGCTTTTTCTATGATGAGCTCCAGCAGTTCATCCAGGTCAAGCACGGAGGAGATCCATGTGGAGATTTCCCTTAGGCGATCTATTGACGACTCGGGGACTGGTGTTCTTGTTTTCATCCATCCCCCCAGAATGCTCAGGGCACTGTAATGACCTTAATGAAAAATAACAGAGATTTGTGGGAATGTCTACTTTTTTATCGCCATTTCAAGGGAGGAGGATTAGATGAGGGGATACGGGAGACGGAAGGATATAGGGGGCATTGTCCGGGCTTCATGGCTTTATGGGGTTGTAGGGGAATTTGGAAATTTGTATCTAATTTCATACATGAGCAGCCTTCCAGGATAATCCTGGCGGATTTGGGGTACCTGCCCCGTCACTTATGTTCTCGGGGGGCCCAAGCTGTGCTTGAGCCGCGGAAGGCTTTTTTCACCACCACTTTCAGGACCTCGGGGTCCTGATCCATTCTTAGCCGATACCTAATTCTGGCCTTGCAGGGTATGGGGAGATCATCCAGTTGGATCTTTTTCCCTTTGACACCCAGAATGGTGGTCAACTCTGTCACCGAGAAATGACGCTCTTTTACGATGATAGCGGTACTGGTTTTTCCATCAATCTTCACAAGTCCAGCTCTTATCAGGCCCTTTGGTGGGCTTTTCGCAAAGCCGGTAACGGGCGTGGACACCAAAAAGAACAATATGGAAACCATACAAAGGAACATCGCCTCCAGGCAGCGACTTCTACCAAATTTAAACATACGTGACCCCCTTACTTTTCTCGCCACGATCTCAGGCCGCTCTTTATCTCAAAGGCTGGGCTGAGGCCTTCGGTGAGGACATTACCAGTGCTTTGTTGTATAAATCCGGTAGCCCCCTCTTCCATTCCAACATGTATGCCAAGGCTTGATGCCTTGCCGTAACCCAGCGCAATCTTGTCTAATACTTGCTCCTTCTGCTCACCTTGAACTACTATTGTGCTGGTTCCCGGGTCAAATACGGGCTTGTAGTAGGCAGTGCCTGTTTCATAGTACACGCCATAGAGGTAACTGTCACCCCCATACCCGCAAATATTGTCGTTGGGGACAAATGAAGGCGTAAAAACGATTCCACCCAAGATGGAGGGTTTTGTTAAGATGCGTTCTCCTGGGATAGTCAGAGGCCTGACCCAGCCATCCTTGGCCCATGCCAAGGCTAACAGGTCATCCCAGTAGCCAATGCTGGCACCACCTTCGAATACTTCACCGCCTTCAGTGATGAGGTAGGAATCGGCGCTAAGCAGATCGGATATCTGCAACTCAAGAGAG